>Ga0315289_10008254_pt1 | contig 15079 bp, 7 predicted proteins | sample YL17G11_40_MG_FD_203452 | JGI IMG/M metagenome (GOLD analysis project Ga0315289, IMG submission 203452) | Sediment microbial communities from Yellowstone Lake, YNP, Wyoming, USA - YL17G11_40 | ecosystem: Environmental > Aquatic > Freshwater > Lake > Sediment | place: USA: Wyoming | collected... | reverse complement strand
CTCTCTGTCGCACATCTGAAGACCGTTGGACTGGCGCAGGCGCTGGGCGAGCTGGCGCGAGCATCTAAGAAGGACGACGAAGCGATCTCGATATTCTTTGGAAACATCAGAGCATTAAGAGCGGCTATGGCGCTCACCGGCGAGCAGTCTGCTACATACAGAAAACTGCTCGACGAGATGCGCAACTCGACCAACTTAACAAATGTTGCGTTCGAGAAACAGGTGAACACCGTGGGCGCTCAGCTCGAAGCGTTCTGGACAAATCTCGGAAAATTATTCAAATCAACTTTCTCTTCTGGCTCCGCTTTGGCTGTAATGTTCAAGAGTCTGAATTCTGTCATGTCGTCGAGCGGCTCGAATTTTGGCGCGATGAAGAATGCGCTTCTGGCATTTAGTGCAGCGCTTGTCGTGATAGCGCTCCCTCAGTTTATAAAGCTGATCAGCACAGCGTCCACGGCGGTCTTTAGCTTTGGCGGCGCTCTAACAGGTGCGCAAGCTGGCTTGATTGGACTGGGTTTAGCTGTGGCAGCATTTACGATCACAAAGCTGCTCACAGAGTTTGATAAACTGAATGAGAAGTGGGAGCAGATTAACAAGGCGCAGACCTTATTCACAAGCGAAGAATGGCCGAAGTTGCGTCAGCAGCTGCAGGATATGGGGATCGACTTCAGAAAACTCTCGCAGGAAGAACTTATCAGTTTGATAGATGAACTGTCAAACGCCGGCGACAAATTCGAATTTATGCGCACGAAATCGGAGGCGATGGGCAGGCAGGTTTTGGGACTCACCCAGGACGTTCCGAAATTAGCTAAAAGTCTGCAGGGAATGGAGGATCCAGAGGCGCGTATCGGGATGCTCTCGAGCGCGCTCGCGGAGCTGCGCGTTGAATTCATGCGTGTGGTTTCCGGCACAGAAGGAACGGGCAATGCACTTCAAAGTTTTGCTGTCAATTTGAAAACCGGTCAAGTTGAATTAAAAGCGAATGTCAAGATCATAGACTCCCAGAAGAATGCGCTCGATAAAATCATTCCCGCGATAATAGCGCTGAAAGACGTTTGGACTGCCGCTGGTGTTCCGATCACCGGCGCGAATAAGGCATTTTTTGACAACATAGAAGCGCTTCGTTCGCAGATTCCGCAAATACTGAAGGCGCGCGAAGGTGCAGCGGCGCTTACAGACGCTCAAAAGGACTTGGTGAAGGCATTCGAGAAGGGAGTCGACCCATCGAAGACTTGGGGTGACAACATAAAGGTTCTGATTTCAAGCGGAAAGAGTGGGGCGGACATCGCGAATGTATTCAGCAAGGAGATAACGGAAGCTGCTAAGGCCACAGAGCTGATGGGGAAGTCAGCCGCTGCTATCCCGAATGACATTCTCGTGATGGCGCAGGCGCAGGAAAAGGCGAAAGAAAAAGTCAAGGAGCTCAAAGATGAGTTTAAGAAGTTGGAGAATACGCTCGATAATGAGTTGCCAAAAGCTATCGCCAATCTTCAGAACGCAAAGATGATTCCTGATCCAAGTGGGCTTGTTGATTATATTGCCCAGCTGGTGTACCTGCAAGGTAAAGTCAATAGTGTCGGTGAAGCCTATGCCTATGCGACCGACTACCTGAAAAAGTTTGACGATGTGCTGACTCACAACAAAGCAAATCTCAAAAAGCAAATTCAAGAATATAATGATGCGCACACTCCGCTCGCTTTGTTGATAAAAGACTACGAGCTGCTTGGTACCAATATCAGTGCATCCATGAAAGTGATGGTTGCGGCTTGGGAGCGCCGAAAAGGTCTCATGACGGATACACAGGCAACAGACGCCATGAAGACTATGATTGATAAGCAGATTGAACAGATGAGTCGTCTCCCAGTGGCTGTAGCCAAGGATTTGGATGCTATGGTCTTTGGAACCAATGCGGCAATTCGCGAGAAGATGTTGCCGGCTTGGATGGAATATCAAAGGAGTCTTATTGACATAAATGGTCAGTTTGCTCCTGAGACGATAGCTGCTCTGATGAAGATGGCGACTGGTGTGGATGTGATGCTGAAGGAAAAGATGCTTCCACTGTGGGACGAATATGTCGCATCTGTTATCAGAAAACTTGGATCTTTGCCAGGTGGTCTCAAAAAGATCGACGAGCAAATACAGAAAGAAGTTGCGGACGCATCAGGGAAGACGAGGGAGATTTGGAAGCAACAAGTCAGCACGATCGTGACTGACTTCTCCAGAGGGATTGCTGATATTATCTTTGAAGGCAAGAAGTTCAGTGAGATGATGGGAAGTATCTTCAAGGAATTCGGCAAGATGGTTATGCGCACATTGCTCGAGACGGCATTCAAGCCAATCCAGAAGATGCTGGACAAGATCATAGATTCGATCTACAATGCAGCGAACAAAAAAAAGGGGGCTGGGGGAATCAGCATCGGCGTGGATGCAGAAGGTGTTGGCGCTGCTACGGCTCAACTGAGTACCGCTGCGACATCAATCACAGCAGCTTCGACCGCTTCAATCACCACATTTGAAACTGCTGCGATGGCGCTGACGACTTCTGCTACGACATCGAGCACGGCGTTGGTTGGCGCAGCTACAGCTCTGGTTGGCGCAGCTACAGCTCTGGCAACCAGTTCAGCTGCCAGTTCAGCCGCCGGATCAATCAAGAATGCTCTTAGTGGACTGTCGAGCAAGATCGATAGTCTTCCTTCATTCATAAACAGTGTTCCTGGCATTGGTGAGATGGCTGGCAATATTCCGATTCACCAAACAGTTCCTGGTGTTTTCGGCAACGTGGGTGGTGGTGGATGGGGCGGTATCGGCGAATCGCTCAAAGGAGGATTTGGCAACATCGGAGGATCGCTCAAAGGAGCGTTCGGCAAGGGAGGGATCGGCTCCTCGATGGCAGGTGGCGCTGGGCTGGCGATCGGGTCGAATCTGTTTATGAAAGGTCTACAGTCTCACGGAGTGAAAGGATGGGCGCAAACCGTTGGTGGCGGAGCGTTGGCTGGGGCTGGAATCGGGATGATGATCGCTGGCCCGATTGGCGCAGCTATTGGAGCATTAGTCGGGACTATTGTTGGCGTGGTCACAAAGGGAATACAAACATTAGTTCGTGCCATTAGAGGCAAGTCAACTGAATACGCTGGGGCGATGGAAGTGACTCGCGACTTGGGTGGCATTGAGATAGACGAGAAACAATTCAAGGCGTATTATGAAGGGCTCGGCCTTACAAAGGACACAGCCGCAGGCATTCGCAAAGACATCACGATGGCTCCGAAGTTCTTGGCCGAAATCGCGGGTCCGGCTGCGCGAGCGCAAGGCAAGATGGACGAGTTTTTGAGGTCGTTGGAAAAGGTGTCCACCAAATGGGGGACATTCAACTTCCGACAAGAGTACGAACTTGGTGAATTGACCGGTGATTGGGAGGCTCTGGACAAAGTCTATCAGGATGCTTTTGAGCACTCTGATCTGCTTAAAGAGAACCTGCCAGATTGGAAGTCAAAGTTGCTGATGACGGGAGATGCTGTTAAGAAAACGGCGGCTGACTTCCAGAGTCTGTATAAAGAATGGCGCAAGACCGGACTCGTGTCTGAGGCGATGACTAAATTTATTCTGGAGAATGCTGCGGCCTTGGATGAGGCAGGGAAGAGTTCGAAGATGTTTGCGGACGAAGTGACGCTCGCCAGGCTGGCAATTGAGGCTTGGAAGACAGTCAAGCCTATATATGATGGATTCGCCGGATTGAAGGACGCTCTTATCGCGCTCGAATCTCCCACACAAACGATGTATCAGCGATTTCTTGAGACTGGAGAATTGAGCGCAGAGATGGCGGCTCAAATCCTGGAATATGGCGGAGACTTGGCGAAGTTTCAAGAGGTGGCAAGGACCGGACAGATGGTCAATAACTTCGCTGATCTTTGCCAGGTGTTCAGGGATACGGGCGAGATTCTTCCTGGGCTGCGGCAGATGTTCAAAGACTTCGGTGGCGATCTGGCTGTATTGGATGATGCTGCAAAACTTCCTGGTCTCAAACAGTCCCTGGAGGATATGAATGATTTTGCGTCCGGTCTGGATGATATTCTTCCCGCACTGTCTCCGCTTCAGAATATTCTCCAAGGAATATGGGACAAGGACATGTGGTCCAAACTCGAAGCCTTGGGTTTTGATCCAAGCAAGTTTGTCAAGATCACGGATCTGATCAAGTATGAAAAAGGCTGGGATCAAGCGGTCGACGACTTCTACAATAAGACGGTCAAGGTCTGGGACGAGTCGAAACAAAAGTATGTCGACAAGTGGGCTGGCTTGCAGCCAGGAGGATTGATCGAACAGGCGCTGTCCAAGTATGGTGGTCCAGAAGGCCAGCTCGCGCTCGAGCGATATCAGAAAGAAGGAATCAACACCATCTCTCCGGCGATGATCGAGAAACTCAAAGATAAGATTGACACAGAGTTTACAAGCGAGCGCGAGAATGTTCTGGAGTATATAAGGTTGATGCAGAAGTCCACAACGGACGAGATGACGCGAATTATTACCGCAGTTGAAGGAGAATTCACCAGAGTTGGTGACAAGTTGTGGGCCATATTCGACAAGGCTCGCTCTGAAGTTGTTACTCAACTTGATGCTATTCTGAAAAAGATAACAGATGGTATTGAGGTCACCATTTCGAATGCAGCTGGAGATATGGCTCCTGCGACGCCAGGCACAGGTAGCAGGACCGGCTATTACAATGCGAGCGGCGGAGAGTACGCAAATGAGGCCGCGTCCTATTGGCGCAATGTGGCCGAGAACCAATGGTATATGGGAGACAAGGCTACAAGCAAAATCACCCCAATAGATTTGCCGCCGTGGCTGGAAGACGGTGGTCGATTGGAAGACGGTGGTCGATATGGAGGAGGGGAAACTGATACAGAGGATCCATATCGTGGCGGCCGGCGCGGAGGAAGAGAATATGCGATTCAAGAAGCGTATGAGGGCGCTCTCATTAACAAGACCGGTTTGCTATACGCTCACGCCGGAGAACTTGTAGTCACGCAGCCGATTGCGGCAGAACTCGAGAAGCTGTCGGGCGCTCTGTTTGGACTCAGAATCGGGTCTGAGTTTGAGAAGATGTCTGGATTCTTCGCCAGTTTTGATCTTGGACCAGAGATTGAAAAACTGTCCAACATTATCGAGCAAATCAACTTTGGAACAGAGTTTGGTTTGTTGGTCGACAAACTCGCCTTGTCTCAGCAGGAGAGAGATAAGCAGTTTCTTTATACACTGGCTGGTGTAATTGCCGCTCGAGATGCGACACAGACTGAAACAGAAAAGATCAAGCAGGAGGAGGTCCATCTTCATCTGCATCTTGAAGGAGCGGTAATTACAGGAGTCAACGATATCGAGCAGGTTGTCGCAGAGGCTTGGGAGCGCCGGTACAATCGTGGTGGCTTTTCCAAACAGATAAACAGAACTGGAACAAACCCAAGAGCAAGGACCGGTCGATGACAGTTTGGGCTGAATACAGACTCAGCGTTGATTGGAATAATGACGGCGATTTCGGAGAGTCTGACGAAAATATCACCAGCTATGTAGAAAGTGCTTGGTGGGATCGTGGGAGAGATAATTCATCGCAGCTCGAGGGGAAAAGTATATCAGGAGCTACAGAATGGGTGCTTGACAACTCCGATGGGGAATTTTCAAGTTTCAACAGCGGAAGTCCATTCTACGGAAAAATTCTCCCGAATCGTCTTTGCAAAATTGAGATGCGGATAGGAGTTGGCGCTTGGGTCACAAAGTTCCTAGGCTATCTTGAAGAGATCTCTCCGTCGCCTGCGGCTGTGCAGACATCCGCAAAGGCCACTCTCCGCGCTCACGGAATATTAGGATGGCTGGCAGAAAAGAAAGTTACGGTCGAGATGCACACCAATATCAAGACCGGAGCTGCAATCGCGGATGTTTGTACTCAAGCAGGAATTCCTTCTGGCAAGAGAACAATTGATACAGGTCGGTCAACTATTGGCCGGTGGTGGGAAGAGCGAGAGACTGATGCGCTGACTGCTGTCCGTCGTCTCGAGGAAACTGAGGGCGGATTCATAAGGGAAGGCCAAGATGGGAAATTCATATTCGAGGATCGCGCCCATAGGCTTTCCCATTCTCCTCTGGCGACGATTTCGAATTCGCTTACAGCAAACATTCGCTATTCCAAGATCAAGCAGATCGATACAAGTAAAGGTCTCCACAACAAATTCACAGCGAGTGTTCGGACGTTCGATCTGACTGAAGGCGAAGTGATTCTGTGGACACTCGCCGGCGCTCCTCCGGCAATAACAGTTCAAGATACTCTTATTCTCACGGCGAAATTCCCCAGCCCACAGACCGCATCAGGCTGTCTCGCGGTTGATGATTGGGGAATCATAGATGTTTTTCTGAATGACCAAATAGATGGTCTTGGGAATGATGTAGCGGACGATTTCGTTATCGACGTTGATAAGACCGCAACAGAGTTGGAAATCTCACTTCACAATGATGGTTCTGTTACAGGATACTTGACAGCTTGCCAAGCGCGTGGCACCGCAGTAATTGAAGGGGACGCTACAGACATCTCCAACGATCCTACAATTTCGGTCGTGGCTCAAAGCCTATTGGATTATGGAGAGTTGCCATATGTGCTGCCTGGAGCATTTATCGAATCCATTCCAGAGGCAAAAGCATTCTGTGGTCATTATGCTCAAGTCTATTGTGTCTTGATTCCGGCTGTCGAACTCGAGTTGAATGCCAACAAAAGTTCCTATCATTTGACGGAAGCCAAGGATCGGGATATCAGCGACATAGTCCACATCGACGCTGACGAAGATTCAGGCTTATATCTTGATGGGAATTTTTTTGTTGAGCGACTCCGCCACGAGATTCTGCTGAAGTTTCCGGAAGGTCTCGATTGCGTCCACAAGGTCACATACATCTGCGGCTTTGTTTGCGGCCATGATTGGAGCGACAGCACTTCGTCATATGTGCCAAAGGAAATTCCAATCACTCCTCCTGGCGGAGATACGGCGACCAAGGTTCCTGATGATCTTCAGCCAGTCGGATTCGATCCTGGCGGCAGAGTTGATGTTGGTATTGTTGCTTGGAAGTGGAACGAAGGCATCACCGAAGGCGAAATCCGTGCCAAGTTCTATTCAGCCGGCGCGCCAGATTATGTTGATCTTCGCACCGTTGCTGAGGGCGGCACGTTTGTCGGGGGATCTTCGACAGAGAAAATAATTACCGGAGCCGCGAACTATGCGGGAATGAACGCATCATTTATCAGCGATTCATACGGACGCTGGTACTTTGCAGGGAGATTAAAAAATCCTGCCGGATGGTCTGTCTGGTCGGACGGAAACGACAAGCCCACCAAGGTCAAGGACTATGTTGCCATCGAATCTGGTGTTAGTTCTGATGGTGGTCCTCCAAATGATTCGGTTGTGACTCTCGAGATGGTTGGTAACGGCGTCGTGCCTCACGCATCGCGGCCGGCAATTAACGGCAACACGCTCTTGTTTGGCGCTGTACAAATCAAAAACGGAAACATGGGCGACTGGTACGATCCCGACGCGAACACCGGTCCTGCTGTGACGTATTATGATGGCTCTGCAGCGGACCACATCTATGACAAGACAACAGGCAGGATCACCGCTCCTGGGCCAATTACAGGCGTCCCATCGACCGGCGCAATGCTTATGGTGGATGTGCGAAATAATAGCGTATTCCACCATGACTGGTGCCAATGGGGCGGTATCAAGGCATCAGACATTATAGGAGGCAACTCATTCCCAGCAAGCGGCTTCAGGATGAACACGCTTGCCGACTCTGGTCAGCAATGGCAGCATGTACGAATCAAGATTGTAAAGTGGTTGTCGGAGTGGACCGGATATGGATACTATGGAGACACTCCTGGGCGCGGGATTTCGGAGGCTCCAGAGTTCTGGAAAGAAAACGGCGACAAGACCACCAAGGAGTTTGTGTTTCCGCTAATTCCGCTTGATGCCGCCTCGCCGATGGCGAACATCATTGGGCGGGTGTTCTTCGAGAACAAGCTGTGCCGTGCCCAATGTGGAGCAAACTCACAGACGCCGCTGGAAGATACGGGCAGTCCCGCAGGCGCGAGCGGTTTGCAGATCATCACGCACACGCAAGACGCCTCAATTCCAGTGGGCATGATGAAGCTCACTTGGTACAGGGACACGCTCAATTACCAGTCGATCTACACAGCCGGATTCTGGCTGTCAAACGATTTGCCGGCGCAGGGGCCGTTTAGCATGGAGCGTGCGGACCATGGAGCGTACACGTACGAGACCGGCACGGGAGCAGTAGTTACGGCAGAGGACACTCACGTCGCGGTGACACGCGGCGGGACCGTCATACCAGAACATGCGATCCTTGTCATCTTCACTGCCGATCCGAATCCCGACAACGACTTGGACGCGGAATACGTTGATTCTGCGGACGGGACCGGCTTCACGATGCACACGCCGTTCCACAAGTCGGGGACGTACAGCTACGCCGTCATCAAGCGCTGGATGGACACCGGCACAAGCGAGTCCGAGAACCTGAAGTATCTCCAGTTCAAGGTTCCGGACGAGATCGGTGGGGACCGTGAAGCGATCCGGTGGACGACAGGGTCGGTCCCGATGCCAGCCGGCGTGTTCTATGTGACAGGCTGCTCACGCAATAGCATGGGTGTAGGCACGCGCATGACGTGCAGCTCGCTCAATCCGGGCGGTCTTGGCTGTATTCCGCTGAACATTATCGCTGGGACTCCTCCGCAGATCTACACCGAGATTGGCGAGAGCAGCACGTTCTTCATCGACGCTTCGGTCAGTTTCAAGCTGATGAATCCCACGGGGAACATCTACTGCGGCAAGCCTATCGTTTACCTGATCCGGCAACCGCTGACGGGCGGCCCAACGGACATTTCCGAATTTGACACCAAGTTTCGTTTCGGGGACGAAATCGCGGCAGTCACGCTCTCTGCGGCTCCGGGGGCGCTGGATTATCTTGGGTTCATCTACTTCGCGCTGGAAGACAGGTTCGACTGTGTAGCTTGCGTACATGGGTACGTGGGATAGATCATGGCGATCATCTTTTGCGACGGCTTCGACCACTACGACACCGAGTACATCAACCACAAGTGGGACTTCGCTGGCGGGACGCCGTGGGTGTCGCCTCCAGCAATCTATGAAGGTCTAGGGCGATTTGATACGAATGCCCTTGGCATGGGGGACTCATGGGGCTTCGTGATGAAAGCCATGCCGCACGGGCCGCTTGGCTTCGTGACCGCAGGCGTGGCGTTCAATCCGCAGAACGGACTTGTCACCGCTGGGGACACGATGATCGCGTTCGTGACGGGCACCACGATGCTTTGTAGGGTTGCTGTCACAGCGACGCACAACTTGTTTTTCGAGTCGGGTGACTACCTGATCTATGCGAACAAGCCGATCCGAACGAATGCGTTCAATTACATCGAATTGCAGATCGACAGGTTCCACGGGGTATGCGGGACCGTCCGGGTCTGGCTGAATGAAGTCAAGGTCATCGAACAGATATGGGTGAAGACCAACGCCGGTACTGGAATCGCTGTGGCAGAGGCAGTTCGCATCGGCGGTAATGGTAGCTGGCAGCGGCAAGATTATCCGCAAGTGGTCCTCTTTGACGACTTCTACCTGACCGATCAGACCGGCCTTTACAACACCAGCAACCTTGGCGACGTGCGCATCGTTGAACAGATGCCGATTGCCGATCACGACAAGGAATGGACGCGCAACACCGGATCAGACAACTATGCGCTTGTGGACGACGATTGGGACGCGGTGGATGAAGACGCGACCTACATCACCACACAGGTCGTGGACACGAAGGACACCTATGAGTTCCCCGAACTGCCGACGGAAAACGGCGAAGTGCTGGCCGTCTGCATGAACTTCTTCGCAAAGAAACTGGACAGTGGCACACGTGGCGTGTCGATGCTTGCGCACCGGGACACGACCTACGTGGCAAGCGACGAAAACCGCATCGGCGGCAACTACATCTACTACCAGTCTTACATGGAGCGCGACTTGGACGGCGCTACTCAATGGACGCTTGACAATGTTGAAGCTACATACTTTGGGCCGAAGCTGACAGCATGACCGTACTTAGCTATTGGGACGGATTTGAAAATCCTGACAACCCGAACTGGACTCGGTGGGGTTGGGGTGCGCCTAATTTCCACACGGACGAAGGGCGCGATGGCGGTTCCATTTCGATGTCGGACACGTGGGGTGCGCTGATTCTCGATACACATTTTCCAGACTGGTCGGCAGGCTTTTCTGTGGGCGTTGCCGTGCGCCCGATGGGCATAGACAACTTTTGGGGCATCTTCATGTTCGGGGCACGTGCAGATAATGTTTACGTGAACTGCTGCGGTCTGTGCTGTTCGAATGGGCAACTGGTGTGGGGGATTGGGGATGCTGAACACATTTACGGCGGCTACTTGGCTCCGACAAACTACATCGGGGCGGTCCTGCGCGCCGAATGCTGGAACCACATCGAAATGCACGTGCATTCCGGGTACATCACGGTCTGGGTCAACGGCTACTACATCCCGCCGATAGCGGTGTATTTTCTTGCCTTCGATGGCTTCCCTCTCAATAAGATTTGTCTTGGGGCACGGACACAGTGGATGCGCCAAGACACGTCGATCAGGTACTTCGACGACTTCTACTTTGGTCCGATCCCTGCGGCTGACGCACCGATAGGCGATCTTGCCATCACGACATACTTCGCCGTGTCGGACGGGACGCATACTGACTGGGACTGCAAGACGGGCACCGACCACTTCGAGATGGTCAACGAAAATCCCGACGACGCGGACGGCACCTACGTCGTGTCTGTGGAAGCTGACGGCGTGGGAAATCAGGACACCTACGTTTTTGAGATCGTGGAGCATTCAGGAACGCCGATTGATGTTCAGCCACACTGGCGGGCGCGCAAGACGAACATCGGCCCGCGCACCATGCGCGCCATCGCACGGTTGGACACGACTGAAGTTTATTCCGTTCCGTTCCACGTGTACGGCTGGTGGGTGGACAATTCAATCCTTCTGACTGATTACCAATCGTACCCAAGGGGGACCGTGGAATTCTTCACGTTCCCGACCGATCCGAACGGCGACCCGTGGACGTGGGACAACTTGGAAATCTGCGAATTTGGACAGGAAATCTACGCTTGAGGTGAGCTATGGCTTTGCTACTTTGCGATTCATTCGATCACACGACGACGGTTGCACACAAGTGGGACCAAGGCGCGTTTGGATCATGTTCCATCGGTGGCTCCTACGGGCGGTTGGGAACGGCTGGCCTACGGATAAGCACAGGGGATGCCGGGGTTGGGTTCACGCTTCCCGCAAGCAAAACTACCGTCCTAGTTGGACAAGCAGTCTACTTTGAAGACGTGTCGGCCACGCATATCCTGCTTACGCTTTACGACGACGATGGTGACGACGTACAGGTGGTCGTCAAGCAGGAGGGCGTAAACATCAAGGTATACTGCGGTGCCACGGAGATTCACTCGTTCGCGCATGGCATGTCAGCTTCGATCTGGTACTACATCGAAATCGGCGTGACCATCGGTGCTTCCGGCAATGTCACAATCAACATCGACAACGTCGAGAAGATGAACGAGACAGAGGACACGCAGAACACAGCCAACGCCTACTGCACAAGCGTGTACCTTGGTGGCAACGGCACAGGGGCATCAAGCTACACCAACCGCGACGACGTGGTGATCATGGACACGGCTGCTGGGGGAGTCTGTGACGACTTTCTTGGTGATGTGATAATCCAGTGCATTTCACCGACCGGAACTGGATCGGCAGCAGACTGGACGCCTTCGACTGGCGACAACTACGCCTGCGTGGATGAAAAGCCGCCCAGCACAGGCGACTACATCGAATCGGCGACGCAGAATCAGGTGGACACTTATGCGACCGGCAACGTGTCACCGCTCACGGGCGACGTGTTCGCGGTGGTGGTGAACCACTATTCGCAGAAGGTGGGCACGGCTGCGCGGGGCGTCAGTGGCGTGTGCAACGATCTTGGCACGACGACTATTGGTCCTGAGAACGTGTTGGACGCCGCGTACAAGATGCGGCAGTCGGTGATGTACGAGAACAACCGGACGACCGCACCATTCACGATCACCGATATCAACAACGGCCAGTTCGGCGTGAAGCTGACCACGTAGGGGGATAGTTTGCATCCAGATCAGATCATCACTAAAGCCACACGGGCGGCACGTGGAATGAGCAAGCGGGGTGGTTACGGCGACGACCGCTACGAACTTAGCGACATGGTGCAGGACGGTTGCCTAGCAGAACTTCAAGGTCGATCAGCTTGGTACGGGGTTGTTGACGGGCTGCGGTGCTGGCTTGGCCGACGGGGCAGACTTGAAATTCTGCCGCTTATAGAAGACATCGACATGCCCGATCAACACCCGGATCAGTTGCGTTGCCTTATAGCAGCCGAACAGTTTGAACGACATCAGGATCGGCTGGATCGCATGAAACCAAAGGTGCGCTGTGCTTACATGCTTTACCGACATGAAGGGAAAACAGCCCACACTACCGCGTTAATTCTTGGCGTGTGTCCGCAACGTGTGGTGCAGATGGTCGCAGAAGTTGACAGACTGACCACGTAGGAGATAGACATGGGTGTTTTGTTCATGGATTCGTTCGACCACTACACTACATTGCCGGGGAAGTGGTCCACGGTTTTAGGCAACGCAGGGGGAATGGCTATTGGTGGAAGTTACGCTCGATACGGAGCAGGCGGTTTAAGGTTGGGCAGTGCCGCTGCATGGGATGGGCTTCGCATAAATTTTCCGGCGTACTACGGTACATTGTACGCTGGGTTCGGGATGCGAATGAGTGGCGCAACTGGCTGGATATACTACTTCCATTTTGGGTCGTCCAGCTATCCGCAGGTGCTTGCCTACGGGTCTTTGGGCGGCGGCTTTATGGGGTTCTGGAGGGACTCCACATCGAACTATCTGACGGGATTTAGCTACCCCTTCCAGTCGGGTGTTTGGTTTCACATTGAAATTAAAGTCGTGTTTCACTCATCCACAGGGCAGATTGTTGTCAAGATAAATGGGACTGAAGTCGTCAATACATCCAGTCTTAATACAGGGAGTGCTTGCAATAGTTTCGCTTTCGGCTGGACTGGAACGGGTGGAACAGGAGTAACAGACAGAGATTATGATGATCTTTGGATCGCTGACGACGCCTTCTACGGCGACACCAGAATCCAGTGTATTTCCCCGACAGGTGCAGGAAACTATGCACAGTGGGTACCGTCCGCAGGAAACAACTGGGACTGTGTAGAAGAAAAGCCGCCAGTCACCACGGATTATGTCAGTTCCGGTACAGCAGGACAGATCGACACCTACGTCACGGAAAATGTGACTCCGACCACCGGAACAGTCGTGGCTGTCGCAGGAAACTTCTATGCACAGAAGTCGGATGCAGGTTCAAGAAGTATCGCCATCGCAACCAGACTGGGCGGTACAGACGATGCAGGATCAGGGATCGCGCTGCCTTCCAGTTGGGGCTACTTGCAGGACATCAAAGCGACGAAGCCCGGTGGTGGTGCTTGGGCGATAGCAGACGTGAACAACGCCGAATTCGGCGTGAAGATGATCGCGTGAGGTAAGACATGGGACTTTTGTTCATTGACGGATTTGACCACTATGGAACCGATCCAACTAAAAAATGGGAGAGTGCAAATGGTTCTTCACTGATCACGCAGAATGGAAGATTCGGTACATACTGTTTTGGGAATAGTCGTGGTGATCAGTGGCTCACGAAAACCATTACTCCTAATAGCGTTACGGTGTACGTTGGATTTGCACTTAGTATAACTTCTAATCCGTCAGAGGAAAGACCGATCATATCCTTCTATGACGGTGGAACGAAACAATGTTATATGAATACAGATGTGTCAGGCATTTTCATCTTCAGAAACGGAAATAATTCTGAAATCACCCGACATACATCCCCTTGGCCGATAACTGGTGGATATCACTACCTAGAGTTGAAGATCACCGTTAATAATACAACTGGGACTATTGATATGCGGTGGGACGGTGTTTCTGTGCTATCGGCATCTAGCAAAGATACTCAATACTCCGCAAATGCTTATATCAATCAAGTAGGAATCGGAGGTACTGGTGGCGGTTATGGGATGGGGGGCAATCATTACTTCGACGACTTCTGGATAGCCGACGACGCCTTCCAAGGTGACTGTCGTGTAGAAACAAAGTTCCCCGCAGGCGACGGCAACTACGAACAGTGGAGCAAGAGCGCAGGATCACACAACTACGAAAACATCGACGAAACGCCGCCTGTCACAACCGACTATGTGTACGGCAACACAGCCAACCTGATCGACACGTACACGAAGGCCGCGCTTGCGACCACGGCAGGAACGATCAAAGGTGTCGCAGCGAACATCTACTGCCAGAAGTCCAACGCAGGCACGAAGCAAATCGCGGGGATAGCACGTCTTTCCGCTACAGACTTGGCTGGAAGTGGAATCGCTGTCCCGTCCAGTTGGGGCTACCTGCAACAGTTCCTGAGCAAACCGGGCGGCGGATCGTGGGCAGTCGCAGACGTGAACAGTGCAGAACTTGGGATCAAGTTGATCGCGTGAGGTAAGACATGGGATTTATATTTGTTGATGGGTTTGATCATTGGACGGCCTTGCCAGGAAAATGGACTGGTTACGTCAACGCCCCAACCGTATCTGCTGGTAACGGCAGGTTTGGCACGACAGGAATGATGCGTGACAACAATGGGGAGTGCCTTTATTATAATCTACCAACAGCTTTGACGACGATCTACGCCGGTTTTGCTTTTAAGTACACCAATGTTCCCACATCACTCAATGCTCCAATAATACAATTCTGCAACGCGACAGCAACCCAGTGTGGCTTATATCAGGAACTTGACTCATCTCTAGGAGCGCATAATAGTCAGAATGGTACGTTGCTTGGGTCTTGTCCCGCCCCTGCAATAAACACTTGGGGGTATATAGAG
>Ga0315289_10008252_pt1 | contig 15081 bp, 14 predicted proteins | sample YL17G11_40_MG_FD_203452 | JGI IMG/M metagenome (GOLD analysis project Ga0315289, IMG submission 203452) | Sediment microbial communities from Yellowstone Lake, YNP, Wyoming, USA - YL17G11_40 | ecosystem: Environmental > Aquatic > Freshwater > Lake > Sediment | place: USA: Wyoming | collected... | reverse complement strand
TGGGTTCAAATCCCACCCCCGGCGCTTCCCGACGAACCCACCAGGGGCCTTTCCTGAATAGATCATACCTCGACACTTTGTGTCTCTTTTTCGGTTCGCTCTTTCATCTTGCGAGGAACCGAATTCATAACATAGCCAATGACAAAGGCAAAGGCAAGAGCGGAGCCGGCGAACACGCTTCCCAGCTCTATTGAGAACACAGGAACGAGCGAGTTCATCACATACGCTGCCAACCCTGTGGCAACCATAAGGGAAAGACCGGCCAATGTCTCTCTGCATCTTCCCTCCATCAGAAGGGATATTCGCGTGACCGCTACTTCCATGACTGCGACATAGAGACCGGTGGCGAATCCCGGCATGAAACGAGCGATTCGCACCAACATCTCAGGTTCTAGGGTCTGTAAATGCTGAAGGAACCTGATCTCACCTTCTGAGGAAGCGTGATGAGCATATCACCGAATCGTACAAGAACTGAGGGTTCGAGATGACCTCATGCGGCGTATATTACGGATATTTCGATATTACGAATGCGCTTGAGTATCTTTCCTCGATCGTATGAGGAGCACTATTTGTTCAACCGAGTCAGTTACGGAGCCCTCATTCTTAATGAGTCTCACGGGATACTTCTCCTCCTCTTCTTTTGCCAATAATCGATACTCAGCAGCAAGTCTGTTCCACAGATCCAGCGGCTCGTTGCGGTTTATCGGGCTCGACCTGTGTATCAAGAACAACAAGTAGGGTAGGATGCCACTCCAACTGGAGAGTTCAAGACGTCGCATCGCTTCCAAGGAGTCATGATCTACGCCCGAAACCTTTCCGTAGACCCAAGTTGACCACCAGAACCGATCAAGAATGACATCCTTGCCTGCCCTGAGTGCAGGCAGTATGCTGGATTTGATCAGATCGAGGATAACGGTTGGTGCGCACACACAGAGATCCAGACAGTGATAGCGGCGGCGCCTATACTGGCTGTTGAATCGTCACTATCCTGAAGGACGTACCGTTCTCCACGAACTGATGAAACATAACCGTCCTGCCCAATACATCCTCACCCAACACGCCGGTCTTGTTCTGACACTCCGAAATCGGAGTACCCGGATACGCGTAACCCGGCAGTCACAGAGTAGTCCCATCCGGCTGCTCCACCCCGAGCATTATGACGCATATGCTGTAAGGCACCTCTACCACAAGCGGGGCGGGGTCGACGGTAAATGGCACGCACCCTGGGTTAGGAAACTCAACATTGTCCATTACTGAGTATGAACCCGCCGGTAACCCCACGCTAATCGTAAACGAAAATGGGACCGTAGAGTATGTTTCATATTGACTAAGTTGATGGATTAGCTAAGCCCCTCCGTGATGGTGTTCCGTGTTACTACTTTCTGATGCCGCGAGAATCGTAAAATCCGACTGTGAGAACCAGCTTCTGTGGGCCGCCTTAAGGATAGTCGAATCGTTCCCCGATTCTCAGCGAGACGACCCTGACATCGCGTTTTCTTTCTTCCGCCTCACGTTCAACGAGGCGCGGATCCTCCAAAGTCCCGTACCACAAATCCCAGTGCATCGGAATCACAATCTTGGCATTGAGGTCTCCCGCGATCTGCAGCACTTCGCTAGGATCGTTGTACCATTTCGATCCAGGCGGGTTGCGTCCCAGACTAATTGCCGCGATATCTACTCGGTATCTTTTGCCGACCTCAGCGAACTGGCTCAGGCCAAGCGAATCTCCTGAATGGAAAATACTGGCACCTCCTGCACCAAATAGGTATGTGTTTGCCGTCTTGGGATTCGCGTCATTAGAAGGTAAGGCGACGATGTTCGTGTCTTTGATTCTAGTTGTTTTGTCCTCTTCTAATGAGACTATCCTATCTTCGGATATCTTCCAGCTCTTCAAGAGCTCGGCGACGCTCGGTGGTCCAATGAACTGACACTTTGTGTTCTTGTTCACAGGGAAGATGAAGTTCTCATCTAGGTGGTCTAGGTCCTCATGTGTGATCACTGTTGCGTCGATTTGTCGCACACTTGAAGCGTTTAATGGAATGGGAATCATGCGATGAAGGACGACGCCCTCTGACTCGACCGATCCGCCCACATAAGGATCGATGTAGATCGTGGCCGTTGATGTCTTCAGAATGAAGCCCGCTCCGCCGAGCGCCCACAAAGCCACAGAGCCTTGTTTGGGTCGGTACTGATCCACGTCTTTGAGGAACCATTCGAACCATTCGCTTCTCAAGTCTGCGAGCGGCAATGGTTTCCCGAGTCTGACCTCGTAGTACTCGCCCCTTCCCATGGCAAGTCACCTTACCGCGTTCTCTCGAATTGCATTTCTAGCGGCTCTTATCATGCTCTGTTTTGTAGTTGAATGCTTCACCAGGTTTCAAGACGATCGGTTTCACACACGGCCCGCCACCGGATGATGCGCGTTCGAGCAGCTCGACGAACGTTTCCACGTCTTTGTTCACGTTTCCGAAGTGAATCGGTATCGCGTACTCCAATGCTAGCCACTGTGCTGCCAGCGCCGCTTCGTACGGCGTCATCTCTCCTGTCAGAAGAGAGGTGTGGCTGCCTAGATCCACAGAGCCGATGTCCGGGTCGCTCACGTTGAGTAGTCCGATGTTGGGTCTGCATGTTTCGCCTAGCAGTTTCAAGTCGCTGAACAGTGCTGTGTCGCCGCAGTGGTATATCTTTACGCCGGGATCTGGCTCGAGAATGAATCCCATTGGGGGACCTGAGTAGAAGGCGCCGTCTGGTCTGATCATGTTGGACCAGTGCCGGCTTTCAACCGACCTTATTCTAATTCCCGCATGCTCCACTGTAAGTCCCCAGACGACTTGGATCAACTTGTCCGACGCTATACCATCCCTCAACAAGTGAGCCTTCACGTCGGCTCCACATACGATTGGTGTCTTGAGCCGTTTAGTGATCTTCGCTGCATCACCCAGGTGATCGTACGCTGCGTGTGTAACCAACAACAGGTCGACTTTGCTTAGCTGGTCTGACTTTACGGCCGCAAATGGATTATCGTCCAAGTACGGGTCTATGATTATCTTGAACCCGTGACTGTTAGTGATCTCAAAGGCCGCAACGCCAAGGTAACGTATCTCAGTCATGACGAGCCCCTTGCATGATATCAGATGTCAATTCCACGCAGCGCTCTGAAGAAGTCCTTGAACCCTTCTGGGCAGTCCCACGGATCGATCACAAAATCTAGGACCGCGGGCACGCCTTCATTGTTCTTCTTGAGCGCGGTCTTGAGCGCAGACTCGACGTCATCTGGTCTCTCGACATGTTGTCCAAAGCATTTACTCGCTTCAGCAATCTTCACGAAATCTGGTTGAATCTTGAAGTCGGTCGCGATGTAGTGCCCACCAAGCACCTTCTGGTAGAACTTTGGCCACCCTAGGCTGTAGTTGTTTAGTATCACCCAAGTTACCGGCGCGTCGTATTGAACGGCTGTGGGCATTTCCTTCATGAACATTTGAAAGGCTCCGTCGCCTGTGGTGCATACCACTTTCTTCTTTGGCGCCGCGAGCTTAGCTCCGATCGCCCCGGCCACACCTGTTCCCATCAGTGTCTGGTTTCCGGGTGCAAAGGCGTCTCCCCCACTTAGGACCTTGTAGTACGGGAAGTAGTATGACCAGAGGTCCTGCATCCCGTTCTCGTTACAGAGTATTGTGTCATTTCCGAAGATCTTCGTGAGTTCCCTCATTATCTGCTTGGTCTTGATTGGGATAGAGTATGCTTTGCATTCGTTCTCAACCTCGGCTTCATATTCTTCTTTCGCTTTCACGAGAGCCTTGATTCTCGGCATCTCCTCCAAGCGTTTCCTCTTGATTTTGGATGATATTGTCTCTATGAGGTCGGCGAGAACGAGTTTCGCATCTCCAACTATTGCCGCGTCTGGGATCCAGTTCCTGCCGATCTCAAATGGATCGATGTCGATCTGAATGAACTTCGCGTCATTGGGCTTATGCGTCCAAGCTGCCGACTCGGTCTCCTCGTTTCTTGTCCCGATCGTGATCAGAAGGTCGCACTCGCTCTGGATCTGTTTCCCAACTCTGGTCCTGTATATCCCGACTTGGCCGATTGCGAGCGGATGCTCCTCATTTATCGATCCTCTCCCGCGCGGAGTCGTCATTACGGGTATACCAACCAGTTCTGCAAATTGCACGAGCTCACGCTGAGCGCCTGATAATACCGTTCCGCCACCGGCGATAAGCACTGGTTTTTCAGATCGGAGAAGGAGGTCAGCCGCAGCTCGGATCTTGTCGGGATCACCTCGCGTCCTGATGTGTGTCGACGAAACGTATTCAGGCATCTCTGCCTCTCCAAAACCCACATTGTACGGTATTTCTAGGAAGATGGGTCCTGGCTTGCCGTTCTTTGCAAGGTAGAAGGCTCTGCGCATGTACCAGGGAACTCTCTCGGGCAATGGCACGCGAGCAGCCCATTTAGTCACAGGTTCGACCATGCCAATCTGGTCACATTCTTGGAGCGCTGCCATGCCATCGTTCCTGAGATCAATGTACGGGCAAGGCGCAACGAGTGGAGTGCAGGTATAGTAAGCCTCTAAGAATCCTGGCACGAGATTGGCCACGCCGGGACCGGGTGGTGCATAACATATTCCGGTTTCTCTTGAGACTCTGGCGTAAGCCATCGCCATGAGTACGCCTGAGCATTCATGACGAACTAGGATTGGCTTGATCTCCGGTGCATCATAGAGTTGTTCGTATACAGCACGAGGGTTGCCAGGCAAGCCAAAGAAGTACTTCACCTTCTCCTTCAAAAGAGCCTGAACAACCGCTTGATACCCATTCATCTTAGTCATCTACGCGTTCACTTCTCCATTCAACTCCATTCGATCCAGAGGGTCTCAATGGGCCTCCTTGGCCGCGTCAAGATAGCCCCGGTACATTGTAATGTAGTCGCGCATTCCTTCTCTGTAGTCGTATTGCGGTTCGTAGCCTAGTTGTTGTCTGGCCCTGCTTATGTCCAAGACACCTCTCATAAGTATCTCTCTTTTGTCGTATTCGTCGAGTCCAGGTCCGATCTCGATGTCCGCTGTCGGAATGAACTCTCTTATCGTCGTTGCCAGTTGGCCTGGAGTGACAAGCTTCTGGCCGGTGCCGACTAGGAACACGCGGTCTTTCAGCTTGGATGGGTTCACGTCTGTCGCTAGCTGGACGGCCTGTGCAGCATCCTTGGCGTAGGTATAATCTCTTGGGTAGTCTCTTCCACGTTCGATTCTCAGGGGCTCGCCTTTTACCGCGTTCTCAACGATGGGTTTGATGAACATGCCTAGGCTAAATGATCCCATTCCGAGACCATAAACGGCAGAAGGTCTCAGGGCAACGAAGTCTAGCCCAAAAGCTTCCTTGTAGGCCCAACAGAAGGCTTCGCCTCCGACTTTGCATGCCCCATACGCTGTGCTAACGGGGCCTTCACTGCCCTGAAGCACGGGATGATTCTCATCGATCGGCTCGTATTTCTTAGTCGTGTAGACGCCTATGGAGCTCATGAAGACCACTCTCTTCAGATCCAAGATTCTAGCAGTCTCCAGTACATTCACAGTTCCCCCCAAGTCAAGACGAAAGGCGACACTGGGGCTCTTGTGGGGAATCTCGGGATCCACTGTAGCAGCCATGTGCACAATCTTCTCGATGCGATGCTTCTTGACTGCAAGGAGCAAGCTAGGGAGGTCTTCGATTCCGGCTCTTTCGAAAACGATCTTGTCTTTGAAATCACCCAGGACAAATGCCCTTTCCCCCGTCGGCGGGACCATGTCATAGTCGACTACTTGATGTCCCTTCTCGACGAGTCTTCTCATCGTGTATACGCCGATAAGTCCACTTCCGCCTGTGACCAATACTCTCGACAATTTCTGGGTCATCCTTGCAGCCTTCGTTTCGTTCTTCATATTAAATTATGGCACAACGAGCCGATTGTGCACAGCCATACTGCGCGAGTTCGCCCATCCAAAGGCAATGTCGCGTATGAGTTGGAAGTTGAATTCCATGTAGTGAGGGACTTGGAAGAGATATTCTCGCCGAGGTCTGACTCATGGCGAAAGGACTGTGTCGCACTGCACAGGGGTGAGTCGACCAGTTTCATTCTAGTATTCAAGAGGCTTGTCTCACATGAGATGCGCACGGACTTCTCGAAAGCACATGGTCGGTAACTAGTTGCTTGTGCAAACCTATTCATGTACCTGCGTAGGTGGACTTGATGTACGGAACTACTTCTTTTCCAAGCATCTCGAGGAAACCTGGTTCATCGGCGGTCGTTCCAGAGAAGTATGCCTGTGTGAAGCCTGTCTTGATCGCTTTCTCGATCGATTTGATGAAGGGTTCGGGCTCTGAACTCACCGTGAATGCTTTCTTCAGCACCTCATCAGACATCAGTTTCCCGAACTCCTCTATGTCTCTGGGATCGTAGAGTGACAGCTTGAAGAACAATGGCGTAGCTGCGGCGCCCCACTTTCTCGCGTATTTGAGTGCTCTTTCGTGGTCGTGGTCGTAGTATGTGCTTATTTCAAGTACCGTCTCTATCTTGGAGGGGTCGCGGCCTTCTTCCTTGGCTCCATCTTGCAGAGCAGGGAACAGCACTTTGCTGGCATGATCAGGATCGCCGAAGGGGGTGATGAACCCGTCAGCGTATTTGCCTGCGATCTTTGCCACCGTGGGGCCGTTTGCGGCAACATAGAGAGGAATCGGACTCTCAGGTCTTGTGTAGAGATTGGCTTTCGCCAGCCGATAGTATTTTCCTTTGAAATCTGCGAAGTCCTTCGACCAAAGGAGTCTAATGATTCTGATGGCTTCTTCGAGCCGTTCCGCTCTCTCCTTGAATACGGGCCAACTGTATCCTAGCGGCACCTCGTTCATGGCCTCGCCAGTTCCTACGCCAAGAAGAATGCGATCAGGAAACATTGATCCGAGTGTTGCGAATGCCTGGGCAACTATCGCGGGATGGTAGCGAAAGGTTGGAGTGGTCACTGCGGTGCCGATAGATATTCTGTCGGTCCTCGCAGCAGCAGCGCCCATGAATACCCATGCCTGCGATTCTTGAGCTCCCGTGTGGAACCAAGGATGGAAGTGGTCCGGAACCCAGATGATATCGAGACCAGCCTTCTCCATCAACTTGACACGTTCAAGCATTACTTGTGGATGGTAGAGTTGCTCTTGGATCTGGTAGCCTAGCTTGAATACCATAGCGCCGCTCCTCAGTAGTCACCATTCTAGTGCTGATAGAAATCGTGCGGATTTATGGCTTCTCTCGGGCCTGCCGATTCAAAATAAGCGCTGTGGAGCTGCTGGATGAATCAAGGACGGCTGCCAAATGGATTCCCGTTTGGGGGTATGAAAACTCTAGCGGTACTTGGGAATAAGCAAGGAGAGCCTGGCACTAGACAGCTTCTTTCGTATTGCGAAGATCGATGAGGAAGCAGTGGGGCACTAGGTAGCGGTTGTTATCCGGTAGTCTGCGAATCGAAATGCGACGGCGAATTCGCGATCTGGGGCCACGCGGCGGATTTGTCTTGGCGTCCGTCCATAACATCCAAGCTGATGTGTCATCTCAGAACATAGTTGAGATGACCGAAGCGGCTAAAGAGTTGGAAGTATCCCTTCAACACAACTGGCTTCGAAGAGCAGCTAGCTCATCATATGCATCATAGCTTTGGAGCGCTGTGCTGATGATTGATTCGGTGGCATTGTTCGTGCTGACTGATGTCACCGGAACTGTCACTGTCGTTCACAGAAGCCTAAAATAGAATACAGAGATACGTAGATTCATGATTCCCCGATACGCGACCGTGGACCAAGGAATCGTTCGTGATCTTGTCGGCATCGTCGGTGAACACAATGTCACCACGGCGCTCCATCAGCGCGCCATACGAGCAGCCGTGGCATGTCCTTTCCCGATCCATCGGTGGGAGGAACATTTGCCCGATGTTGTTGTCCTTCCCGGGAGCACAGAAGAGGTGTCAGAGATCCTGAAGCTTGCCAATAGACATCGAATTCCCGTCGTCCCTAGAGCTGCAGGTACAGGCCTGAACGACGGAGCCGTGCCGCTGAGAAAGGGCATCCTATTGGACATTAAGAGATTGGATCAAGTCTTGGAGCTCGATGACGCCAACATGACCGTTACGATTCAGACCGGGATAAACAATCAGGAGCTCAGCAGGACGCTTAAGAGATACGGCTTCTGGTGGCCATTTGACCCTGCGTCGTTTCCAGTATCAACAGTGGGAGGCAACATAGGAACGGGCGCTTGGTCTCTAATAGGCGGCGTGTCAGGTCATATTCCAGACCTTGTGATTAGCATGACGGTTGTATTGCCGACCGGAAGAATCATTGAAGTTGGTGAATCAGGTGCCAGAAAGATCAGGAAGTCCTCTACTGGCTACAGATTGAAAGATCTTTTTATTGGGCACCAGGGAACGCTTGGCGTAGTTACCGAAGCTACCCTAGACATGTTCCCTAGGCCCGAAGCAGAGTTCCCGGCGTCTTTTGGTTACGATAGCTTCGAGAAGGGTTGGAAGAACCTTCGAAGTATGAGTCGTGCATTCCTAAGAACGATGGCCATGGCCGCACTGTTAGATGAGGAGAGAGTGGAGTGTCTTCGGCGCGATGACGAAGCTTACATAGCGCTTCCGAAGAACGTCAAATCAGTCATAGTTACAGTGTCCTATGGCACAGAGGCAGAAGTAACGGCAGCCTCCGACGTTCTGTTCAAGTTGGTAAGAGGGGGGGACGGGTTCTACCTTGGGGAGGAATTCTCTGAGGGCAGCTGGGCAGGAAGACATGAGACACTACAGTTGCCGCTCCACGGCCGGACATTGTCAGGAGATGTTATGCCTAGTAAGTGGCACGTCGCGGATGCTGCAGTACTCTACAGCGAACTTCCAGCGGTGAGAGAAAAATGGCATTCACTAGTTCGAGAATACCGGCATAAGCATGCGATCTTCGATGACGGGGGAATCATAATGCACACCAACAATCCCTTCAAACCGTGGGGTGACTACATACTTTCGATGGATCTCTTTATGCCCGAGACGGAGCTGGATGATGTTAAATGGAAAGCCTTTCTCGAGTTGGACAGGAAGATGAGCGAAGTTGCGTTGCAGCATAACGGCAGCATAACAGCATGCCATGGCGCGACGCGGCCTGGACAGGCTGAGCTCATACCCATTGAGCTGCGGAATGGCATGTATGACATGATGCAGATCATAAAGAGAGCGTTTGATCCCAACAATATCATGAACCCCGGGAAATTTGGTTTGGACTCCGCGTACGTCGAGGAGACAAAGCTATGACAGAGCAGTATAGAATCTACTCTAAAGACGCTTATCACATACCTCTGAACAAGGGTCAGAAACCTCCCGCGGAGCTGGCTCTTGACAACTACCTCACTGTCGCTTGCCGCCACAAGTTCTGCCTTGAAGTCTGTCCTGTGTACCAAGTAACTCGCAACGAGGCTCACACGTCATACGGCTTTCACACATCGCTCTTCTCGATTTGGGAGGGAATCGGCAACATCGAGGAACTGGGCGATACTTTCACCCATTGCCTCCAGTGCGGGGCATGCGAAGTCAGGTGTCCAAACACGCTCTTCATGGGCGATTTCTACAGGGTGACTCTGACGACGACTGAGCTTGTCAGAAAGGTCAGAAGTGATCTGGTGAGAGCAGGCGTCGGCTTCCCAGGCCTCGACGAAGTCAAGAAAGAGGTCGAGTCCCATCTCCAAGCGATCAGCAAGCGAGACGATTTAATGAAATGGACCGAGGGACTTGGCGTACAAGTAGGGGGAAGGTGCGACTTGGTGCTCTACGTGAGCCGTTTCACAGCAACCCAAGCAACGGAAACAGCCAGAGCCGCAGCGAAACTCCTCAAGAAGGCTGGACTGAATTTCTCCGTTATGGACGTGCCTCAAGCCGGAATAGGTGAAGCTTTGGACATCGCCCGAGAGGACAAGTTCCTAGAGTTGGCAAAAAAAGACATGGACAAACTGCGCGAAATGGGCACGGAAATGGTTGTAGTCGTCGATCCTCACGACTACTTCTTCTTCAAAAGAATCTTTACAAGAATTTTCGGAGAGCTGCCTTTCAAAGTAGTTTTCATCACAGACATTCTTTGGCAGATGATGGAGGAGGGACGGCTCGTAGCGCAAAATGAGATTCACAAGAGAGTCATCTATCATGATCCCTGCACCCTGAACAAGCTGACAAATGTCTGGGAATCGCCGAGAAAGATACTATCCAAGATCCCAGGCGTCCAGTTCACGGATGAACATCACATAGACCAGTGGTACTACTGCTGCGGTAATGGCGTTTCCACCTTCAAGAAGGTAAACCCTGAAATCGCTTTCACAATAGGTCAAAGGCGCTTAAGGCGGGCTCTTGACCTTGGAGGTAAGACCTTGGCTTTGGGCTGCCCACACTGCTGGGATCACCTCACGGAGGTCAAGACCAAGAGTAAGTTAGAAATCGAGCTCATCAACGTGATCGAGATACTCGCTCAGTCGGTAGGTGTTTAAAGCAATGGCAACAGGCGTCAAAGTCAAACGAGGACGTTTCGAAGTGGACCCGGCCCTAATGAAGAAAGTGAAACAGCAGTACATTACCGAAGAGGAAATCGACAAGATAGTAGATATGCGTCGAGAGTATCTCGACTGGATGCACGACAATTTCGGGCAGAAGTTGATCAAGCCACCGCGAACATCAAAAACCGAGGCTTAATGTTTCCGCCCGCAACGAGACCGCACCCCGCATCACTGATGGTATCGCATGAAAATAGCCGTACTTGTGAAATACTGTGTGGATCCGGCCAACCTCCGTGTTCCCAGCGATGGTCGCATAGATGTAAGCGGTTCCCTCAAGAAGATTAGCGAATCGGACCTTAACGCCGTGGAAGAGGCGGTGCGCATAAAGGAGGCTCTTGGGGGATCGATCCATCTGTATTCGCTGGGTCCTTTTGAGGCCTCAAAGCTACTTAGGGAGGCGCTGGCTTTGGGAGCGGACAAAGCTTACCTCATCGCAGATCTTGGCATCAGAAATCCGGACTCTTTTGCGACCGCGTACATTCTCAGCAAAGCTGTGAAGAAGCAGGAGCCCTATGACTTGATTCTGGCGGGCGACGCGTCCGAGGACAACTATTCGGGAGCCGTTGCCATCATGCTTGCCGAACTACTTGGCCTCCCGCACGTCGCCTATGTTATCAAATTGAGGCTTAATGAGAACATCGCAAGGGCAGAGAGAAATCTAGAAGATAGGATACAGTCAATCGAGTTCACCCTACCGGCTTTGGTCACAGTCACACCTGAGATCAACCAGCCGAGGTTTGTATCATTACTCCAAGTGATGCAAGTTCTAAGAGACGCACTAATCACGCTCAGGTTGGAAGACCTAGGAATCTCTCCTGAGGATTATGATCGATGCGTGCTGCGCGAGCAGGTGGAACTCACTCCCATCTTGACCGCTAGAAAGAACATCATGATTGAGGGAGATCTCTCCGAAACCGCGAGAAAACTTGTTGAGACATTGAGGACCGCGGGGGTAATCTAGATCTGAAGGTTCTCGTGTGCGCGGAGAGTTCGGGCCAGCTTGGAAGCCTCGTCGAGTTGGTAGAGGAAATTGGTAGCGACGAAGTTGATTGCGTATGGCTGAACACCAAGTCTGCGGCACCCCCTACGGGCGTTCAGCACGTCTATGTTTTCGAATCACCATCAACACTCATGCCTGAGGACGTGGCGGCTGCCCTCAGCGAACTTGTCACCGGCCGAGGGTACCAGATTGTAGTTCTTGCTTCAACGAGAAATGGGAGAGAGATTTCGCCCAGACTGGCAGCCAAGCTTAAGGCCGGATACGTCGACAGTGTCGTAGGGATAGACAAAAGCAATTCCGACATTTTGTTCAAACGCGTCTCCTTGGGCGGCGCGGCTGTCGAGAGAGTCAGGATAAACACGCCTGTCAAAGTGATATCAGCTTCTCCACAGGCCAAGGCGGAAGAAGCCCATGTGGAGCAACCAAACGCGCATTGTGAGTACGTGCCGGCCAGAGCGGCTGATCTTCGAAAGACGGTAATAGAAGAAAAGGAGCGTAAGTTGGGAGCGGGCATAACCGGCGCAGAGAAGATTGTCGCAGTTGGAAGAGGACTGAAGAAAAAGGAAGACATCTCGTTCATTGAGGAATTAGCAAAGACCTTGGGAGCGGCTATTGGTTGCACAAGGCCCTTGACCGAAGACCTCAAATGGTGTCCCGCAGATGCACAAATAGGACTTTCCGGTTGCACGGTTCGACCCAAGCTCTATGTTGGTATCGGAATATCTGGTCAAATTCAGCACATCGTTGGTATGAGAGACTCCGAAGTCATAGTGGCGATAAACAACGATAAGAAAGCGCCGATATTCCAGCACGCAGACTACGGCATAATCGGGGACCTGTACGTCGTTGTGCCGGAAATCATGAGGCAACTGAAGAAAAACTGACTCCATAGTGGTACCAAAAATCGCTCTTGAGCCTCTTCATACTGATTCGTCCATCTTGACATCCCTGACGTACGGGACTGGAGTTCCTCCCACCAGAACAGGTCCTCCTATCCTCCAGCAGGATGCCGTGTTTCCGATTTCTTTCGCAGGATGTGATCTCGCTAGGAGCTTTCTTGGAGATTCCTTAACGAGATGCTGAGGAATCTGTATACGCTTCTGTTTGAAGTCGAGGGAGGCACCTGTCCGGTCAAAGACTGATACCAATACCTCAAGCGATGAGACGTGAATGTCTCGACGCTCTTAATGCCCCTCTGGACCATTTTCTACGCCAATTAACCTCTTCGCAACTTTGGTGGCCTCTACGGCGTCCTCAGCGTAACCGTCGCCCCCGATTTCCTTCGTCCATTCTTGAGTAACGGGAGCCCCACCGAAGATCAGTTTCACCTTGTCCCTAAGACCGGCCGCAACGACGGCCTTCACGATCTCTTTTTGCACAGGCATGGATGTGCTGAGCAAAGCAGAAGCTCCCACAATGTGCGCGTTCTCTTCCTTTGCTTTGCTAACGAATTGCTCTGCTGAAACATCCTTGCCTAGGTCGTAGATCTCGAACCCCCCAGCGAACAACATTGCTTCGACAATGTTCTTTCCGATGTCATGAATATCTCCTGCCACGGTCCCCATCACGACCTTGCCGAGGGTCTTCCTCTGAGTCTTCCTTTTCAGGAGCTCCGGCTGTAGTATGTCCTTGATAACTCTCTGAACCGGTTCCGCCGCAGCAACGAGGTGCATGATAAAGAATTCGCCATCCTCATACTTCTTTCCTACAATTCTCAGAGCCTTTGTCAGTCCTTGCTCAATGATGTCCACGGGATCCTCGCCAAGGTCTAAGGCCTTTCTCGTGGCATCGTTGACTCTCTGTGAATCAAAGCTTAGAACCGCGTTTACGAGATCCTCGTATATCGCCTCACGTCGCAAGTGCACCATCCGAATGAGCACGGGGTACTCATTTGTCTTAACACTTTTGTCAGAAGTGCTGGAAGCGTGGAGCCCATGATAATGATTAAGAAGCATCGGGCTAAGACTTGACGGGACTATACATGTTCGAAATGGAGAACCAAATCTTCCAGATCGGCAGCGTGAAGATAGGCGGCAAGTCTAGCCAAGTGCCGACTGTTATGATCGGGTCGATTTTCTACCACAAGCATCACATTGTGAAGGACGAGCTAAAAGGAGAATTCGATCGCGAGGAAGCTGAGAAACTCATCAAGAGGCAGGAGGAATACTCAGACAAGACAGGCAACCCACACATGCTCGACGTAGTGGGAGCCACGTCAGAGGCGCTTACTCGCTTTCTAGATTTCGCATCAGGCGTCACCCAAGCACCGATCCTGCTTGACGGAGTGTCCACAGCGGTCAGGATCGCAGCGCTGGACCACATAAAGGACTCCGGATTGAAGGATCGTATCGTGTACAACTCTCTCTCGCCAGAATACAAGACAGAAGAACTCGAAAAAATAAGGGAAGTCGGAATGAAAAGCGCAATCCTGCTCGCTTTCAACACCAAGGAGTTCACTTCTCAGGGGAGAGTCAAGGCGATTAGAGACCTCTTACCCGTGGCAAGCAAGGCAGGCATACAAAAGCCTCTGATAGACACTGCCGTCATCGACATACCGAGCCTAGGTATGGCTTGTCGCGCTATTCAAGAGCTGAAGAGAGAATTCGCTCTACCCGTGGGCTCAGGTGCTCACAATGCTATTGGAACCTGGAGAGGCCTGAAAAAGAAGATGGGTACACAGGCAACGGCTTCCAGCATGGCAGCCGCATGCGCGATGACTGTGGCAGCTGGCGCCAACTTCGTCCTGTATGGCCCCATAGAATCCGCAGACCAGATGTTCCCGGCAATCGCGATGGTCGATGCAGCCTATGCTCAACTGGCAATAGAAGAAGGCACCATGCCGGACCCCAAGCACCCCATCTTTCGGATAGCCTGACTGTCGGACAATGTGGGTACTGAAATCGAAGGGCCTGTCAAGGACCGAGATGGACCGTGCACTGAGCTACACCGAAAAGCGACTATCGTGCCCGCCATGGCTTGCGATGTGGACGAGCTTCCTTGCCGCGCGGGGACTGCGCTTCTTTGCATGCGGGTCAACTAAGGCAAAAGCCGGCTCCTTGGTCCATTCTCTTACTTCAGCCCGAATAGATCGATTTTGTCTCTCAGTGCTATGCAAGCTCGCGGTTGGTCTACTTTGGGCTTTATGTAGGCTTCCGGTCTCACATGCGCAGGGTCGCAGAACCTTCCCAAGGCGAGACGCACGCCAAAGCTAACAGCATCGCAATAACCGATGGGATTGGGAATCATTGAGTGCACCAATGGACATAGACCCAACAGAAGAAGCGAAAACGATTGTGAAAGTAGCTCAAGAGAAAGGAGTCACCTTGAGAGTGATCGGAGGAGTAGCAATTAGACTCCACTGCCATGGTCAGCACTCCAAACATCTGCGTGAGTACGATGACATCGATGTGTTTGGTTTCAGAAAAGAAAGCGAAGGAATCAGATCATTCTTCGAGAAAATGCTCTATGTGCCAAACATGAGG
>Ga0315289_10008251_pt1 | contig 15082 bp, 9 predicted proteins | sample YL17G11_40_MG_FD_203452 | JGI IMG/M metagenome (GOLD analysis project Ga0315289, IMG submission 203452) | Sediment microbial communities from Yellowstone Lake, YNP, Wyoming, USA - YL17G11_40 | ecosystem: Environmental > Aquatic > Freshwater > Lake > Sediment | place: USA: Wyoming | collected... | reverse complement strand
TTTACCCCCCGCGCGACCGGCGCGGGGCCTAACGCCCCGCGCTACAGGTACAACCAAACGTGAACTGCTCTAGTCGCCTGGGCGACCGCCCTCCGCGTTAAAAGGAACGACCGCGTGCGCTACGCGCCGGCCAACTCCGCCAGGCGGCGTTCCATGACGGCGCGTTTGTCGGCCGGGAGGTCCTGCTCGGCCAGGACCCGCCGCACGCCGTCCTCGAAGATCGGCCGCGCAAAGCCGGTCGTAAAGTACCGGTCGGGCCTCCGGGCGATCAGGCCCAGGAACCCCTCGAACTCGGCGAAGTACGAGCCGTAAATGTGGAAACTGTCGGCGATGTGAACGTATTCGCCCACCTCCACGCCCACCTGCCGGGCGACCTCCTGCTGGAGTTCCGTGAAGGCGTACATGTTCATGAAGGCCGCCTTGAAGGCGTCGTTGGAGCGGATGTGGATCGCGAGGTTCAGCCGCCCCGCCCCGCTTGGGTGCCGTAGCCCGCCAGCGGGCGAAGGCTCGCCGCCCTCCGGCTCCTCGATGCGGAACCACATCCGCTGGAGGCACGCCGGGTCGTGGATGCCCAGGTCGTTCCACGCCTGCCACGTGACGGCCTGCGCGCGGCGGGTGTGCGGCGTGTCCTTGAGCAGCCGCACGACGCCCGCGATCTGGTCGATCGGCCCCGGCAGGCCCGGCACCTTGTACGCAAACAGCCGCTCGTGGTAGGTGTACTCCCACTTGCCTTCCGCCGGGGCGATCCAGTGATCGTGCACGCCGTAGAGGACCTCCGCCCGGTACACCTCCAGGTCGTCCAGGCCGCCCGGAAACGCCTTGTGGATGCGCGGCTCGGCAAACGGTTCCTTGACGTGGATGAGGCAGGCCACGTCGCGGCTGGGCGGGTCGGCCGGCTTGTCGTACTGCGTGCGGAATCTGGCCCCTTCTTCCCAGGTGCGGCGGACGGCGGTCTCCCACCCTTCGGGCAGCGTCCGCGCCTCCACGTGAATCGACTTCATCGGACCCTCGGTTCCCTCGCGGGCCTCGCGTGCGGCCGGGCTTGGAGCGCCTCCGCACGAAGTTTGCCAGCGGCGCCTCTTGCACCCTGTTTACGTGCCGCGACGCGCCCAGGCGGGGCGTGATAGCGCGGCGTGCAACCGTTCTCCAGGCCGGATTCTAGGCAACGCATCGCGGCAGAGCAAGACGATTCGCTCCCGACACCGGTCTGCGGTGCGCGGTGCCGCCGGCTGGAAGGCAACGACGAGAATATCAGTCCGGATTTCCGGATTCATTGTACCTCTCGGCCCAAGGGAGGTACAATCCGACCGCGCGGACAAAGGCTTCTCTTGCTGTTGTGGGCAATTCCAGCGAAAGGGACATCGTATGAAGAGAGCGGCCCGCATCGGTGCCTGGTGTCTCGCGGCGATGCTTGCGGCGGCAGCAGGATACACCAGCGAGGCGGAAAAGCAGACCGCGGGGCAACCCCCCGCGAAGCAGGCGCCCGGCGAGGCGGCTTCGGCCAGGCCGCTGCCCGCGGAGCCGGCCGCCGGCAAGACCGCACGCCTCCGGGCAACGGTCTTCGAGGTCCACCTGGCCCCGGATCGCATCGCCGATCTCGACGCCCAGGCGCTCGCCGCAAAGAGCGGCACCCCGGCAGACCTCCAGGCCGCGCTCGAGGCGTTCGGCCCGACCAAGGTGCTTTACCAGGCCGACCAGGCCGTTAACCTCCTGCATGACCAGGTCACCCTCCGCAAGGACGAGTCCTTCGTCACGGGCTCGCGCATGACGGAGTCCGGCCAGCGGCAGGACATCACGCAGACCCTGCCGGTCGGGTTCCGGGTCGTGCTTTCGGCCGGGGATGAAACGGGGCCCGCGCCGGCCCCGCGACAGATTGGGATGAACATCGAGGCTGCGGCCCTCGGCAAGGGCCCTCGCCAGCCCGCCCTCGGCGCCGACGCGATGGTCGTGCGCACCGCGTCCCACGCGAACCGCATGCCGGTAGTGCCGGGCCGCCCGATCGTGATGGTGGCCGCCGACGCCGCCTCGCCGGACGAGCAAGGGCAGGCCGTGGCGTACGTGGTCCGCACGGTCATCGGCGATGCGCCGTCCGGCGGCGCGAAGCCCGCCGCGGACGCCGGGCCGACCGCCGATCCCCCCATCGTGCGATTCCAGGGCACGGTCTACGAGGTCCACGTGCCGGCCGCCCAGGCCGGGCAGATTGACCCAGGGGCGCTGGCGGCCAAGGCGGCGAGCGCCGCGGAGTTTCAGAAATCCCTGGCGCAACTCGGCCGCACCCAGCCGCTGTGGGCGGTGGACCAGCCCGTCGGCCTCGACTCCGGCACGATCCGCGTATCAGCACGGGTCCCCATGGTAACGGGCGAGCGCCCGGTGAAGGGCGGCGCTATGGCCCGGACGGTGCAGTACATTGACCAGGGCGTCATCTTTGCGATCTCGGGCACGCCTGCAAAGGAACCGGGCCGCAAGGGGGCCGACGTCCGGGTGACTGCCGAGGCGGGGCTCGCGGTCAAGAGCCCGTCCGAGACGGCGGCGCCGCTTAATCCGCGGACGGCCTTTCGAAACCTGAACATGGCCCACAACGGGCCGGTCGAGTTCGGGCGCCCGTTCGTGATGCTCTGGCTCGACGCCTCGGCCCCGGATGCGGACGGCCAGCCCGTCGCCTTCATCTGCCGGGGCGTCCTGAGCGAAGTGCGCCCGTAGCCGTGCACCCCGTGCTCCGGCGCCTTGCGCCACAGGCTTCCAGCCCGTTGCTGTTTCTGCCGCGCTGGGTGGCGGACGGACCGGTCGCGGGCCCGAGGTGGCGAAACCCCGACTCAATCTCAATCGGTGGCACGCAACGCCGCCTTTCGCGCGGGCATGTCGAAGACTCGACCGGGCGAGCATGCCCAGGGAACGGCGCCCTGGGCATGCCACCCCGCGATGGACTTCGCGCACCGGCCAGACCGGGGATGGCTCAGGGCGAAAACCGGTTGCCAGAGTCCCGAAACAGGATAAACTCACCGCAAAGGCCGGCGACGGGCCGGCGCTACGAACGAGCCACAGCGCATCTCGGCAAGGAGGATGGCTTCATGGATACGAGGATCACCAGGCGCATGTTTCTGGAAGCGGCGGCGGGCGCGGCCGGGGTTGCCGCGCTCGGGGCCGCCGGTTGCCTCACGCAGGCCCGGACGGCGCCCGGGCCGTGGGCGGCCGCAGGCCCGGCCAGGCCCAAGGTCCGCATCGCCAAGGTGTATGCCGGGCGGGCGCAACCCGGGTGGCCGATGGCCGCCGTGGACGTCGAGGCCGAGCGCAAGCGGGTCGAAGCGCAACTGGCCCGCGTCGCGCCCGCGCTGGCCGACGTGGAGTTCATCGACGCGGGCCTCGTCACCGGCGACCCGCAGATCGCCGCGGTCAAGGAGAAGTGCCGCGGCGCGGACGGCGTCCTGGTCATGCAACTGACGATGGGCGTCGGCGACCTGCTGAATAAACTGCTGGAACTGGACGCGCCCGTGGTGCTCTTTGCCGAGCCTTACTGCGGCCACGACTGGCACACCATTGCCAGCCTCCAGCGCGAAGGCAAACGCATCGATTGCTGGGCCAGCAGCCGGTTCGAGGACGTGGCCGTCGCCCTCCGGCCCATCCGGGCCATCGCGCGACTCAAGACCGCCAAGGTCCTCCACCTCAGCCAGGGCGACGCCAATGCCCCGTACGTCAAACTCGTCAAGGACAAGTTCGGCACGGAGATCAAGTCGCTCCACCTGGAGGACCTGGATGCGGCGTACAAGGCGGTGGCGCCGGCGGCGGCCCAGGCGGAGGCCGACGACTGGGTCCGCGGGGCCGAGAAGATCGTCGAGCCCACCCCCCAGGACATCCTCAAGGCCTCGCGCATGGCCCTGGCCCTCAAGGCCATCGTCGACGCCGAGCAGGCCGACGCCATCACCATCAACTGCCTCGGCATGGGGCTCATCGGCCGCGGCATGGGGTACCCGTGCCTGGGCTTCGTGCGACTGAACAACATGGGCCTGGGCGGCGTGTGCGAGGCCGACCTGAAGAGCACCATGACGCACCTCATCTTCACCTTCCTGGTGGGCAGGCCGGGCTTCGTAACCGACCCGTGCTTCGATTATTCCAACAACACGATCATTCACGCCCACTGCGTCGGGGCCACCCAGATGGAAGGCCCCGACGGGCCGGCCGCCCCGTACATCATCCGCAGCCACCTGGAGGACAACCGCGGCGCGGTCCTCCAGGTCAAGATGCGCACGGGCGTGCCCGTCTCCATGGCGCGGCTGATCGGCGACGACATCATGCTGTTCTCCACCGGCCAGGCCGTCGACAGCCCGCTGGTGGACCGCGGCTGCCGCACCAAGGTCACCGTCCGGGTGGATCATCCCGAGAAGTACCTGGAAAACTGGTCGTGCGGGCTGCACCGGGTCATCTTCTACGGCGACCACACGCGCCAGGTGCAGCGGTTCTGCCGGTTCATGAAGATACGCTTCGTGCGCGAGGGCGCCGAGGACCTGCGCGACGTGCCGGGCCTGGAGTGGGTGCCGCGCATCCACGCCTGAGCCGCCCCGGGTGCGGCGACGGTGCACCGTCACGAGCCCCCTGCGTAAGCAGGTATGTGTTTAGCGTTGTTCCCTCTCCCCTTGCGGGAGAGGGTGGCCGAAGGCCGGGTGAGGGGCGGAGCGGCGCGCGCCCCCTCACCCCCACCCCCTCTCCCACGGCGGGGAGAGGGGAGAAAAGCCGCGGTGCTAAACAAGTACTAAGCAGGGGGTCATCGGGTACCCTCCTCCATCAACCTCGCCCTGCCGGACGGCGGGGGCGAGTAAACCGGGCCCCGCAACCGAAAGTACTTCCCGCAACGAAAAACACTTGCACCCCGCCCGGCGCGCGGCAAGATAGGCGCATACAAACCTTTGAATGAGGAGGGCAAGCCATGTCCAACGTTCCCCCCATCCAACCCGCAGCCGCACCGCCCGCTGCCCCGGCCAAGGCCAAGACGAGCGGCCTGGCCATCGCGAGCCTGGTCCTGGGCATCGCGGGACCCTGCACGGTGGGCCTGGGCTCGATCATCGGCCTCATCTTGGGCATCGTCGGCCTGGTAAAGATCGGCAGGAGCGCCGGGGCGAAGGGCGGCCTCGGCCTGGCCATTGCGGGCATCGTGGTTTCGGGGCTAGGAATCGTACTGTTGCCCGTCTTGGTGGGCATGTTGGCTGCCATTCTGATGCCGGCCGTTTTCGGCGCGCTCGACCTGGCCAACGCGACCTCGTCCGTGCACAACGTCAAGCAGTTATGCACGGCGGCCCAGACGTATGCCACGGCGCATCGCCAGCAACTGCCGCCCGCCGACTCCTGGCCGCAGGTCTTCCAGGAGCAGGTGGGCCTGTCGCGCGACGTCATGACCGACCCCGGCGACGATAAGGGCGGCCGCGCGTACGCCATGAATGCGGGCCTGGACGGCAAAGCCGTTGCTCCGGACATGGGGCGCACGGTCCTCTTCTTCGAGTGCCGGCCCGGCGCACCGCCCGCGGGCGGGCCGGACCTGCTGCCCGACAAGCCGCGCCACGCCGGCAAGTACGTCATCGGGTTCCTCGACGGTCACGTGGAGAGCGTGGCGCCCGAGGAGGTCAGACGACTTATCTGGCAGCCCGGACTCGCCCCCGAATCCCCAGCGAGGGAAGGCCCTGAATCCAACGCGGCAAGGCCATGACGCAATCGCAGTCCCCATCGCCGCCGCAGGCCGCATCGGTGGCGCCGCCGGGGAGTCGGCTGCCGCTGGTCGCGCTGCTCCTGAGCCTCTTCGGCCTGTGCACCTTCGGCCTCGGGGCCATCGCGGGCCTGGTCTGCGGCATCGTGGCACTTAAGACGGGGAAAGGCAGTAGCGGCCTGGCGACCGCGGCCATCATCATCGGGGCCTTGGTCATCGTGTTCTGGTTCGTGGGGTGCGGGCCGACGCTGGGCATCCTGATTTTCTTGCGAAACGAAATCAAGGAATGGGTCCGGGACATCTGGCAGCAGGCAAAGGAGGACACGGCCCAGGAGAAGGACGACTTCTTCGGCGACCGCCCGCGGGACACAGCGCCCCTGCCCTGGCCTGCGCCGGCGCAACCCGGGTGACTTGCTCAAACCGCAAGCGTCCGAAACTGAAAGGAGCCTTCCATGACCGACGCACCGGTTAGCCAACCCCTTGCCCCACCGCCTGCCGCGCCCCCCGCCAGCGGCCTGGCCATCGCTGCCCTTGTCTGCGGAAGTGTGGGCGCTTTGCTGGCTCTCGTCGGCATCTGCACCTTCGGCATCACCGCCGCCCTGGGCATAATCGTGGGCATCGTGGGCCTGGTCCTCAGCATCATGGCGATGCGGAGGATCCGGCGCAGCGCCGGCCAGATGGGCGGCCGCGGCCTGGCCGTCGGCGGCCTGGCGACCTCCATTGCCGCCATCGTCCTGGGCCTGCTGATAGCGGCGGCCATGGGCGGCCTCCTGATCTACGCATTCACCCAGGCCAGGGACGAGGCCGAACAGGTCCAGTGCACGAACAACGTCCATCAACTGGGCGTGGCGATAGCCGGTTACAGCGCGGACAACCAGGGCCGGCTGCCCCCGCCCGATTCCTGGCCCGAGGCGATCAAGTCCTACCTGGGCGAGGAGGCCATCCTGGCCGAGCCGGGCGCCGCCGACCAGGGCCGCGCGTACGCCCTGAACGCCGCGCTCGCCGGCAAACGCATGGAGGACATCCGCCGAGCCTCCCAGACGGTCATGATCTTCGAGTGCGCCCCGGGGGCGCCTCCCGCCGGCGGTGCGGACAACCTGCCGCCCAAGCTGCACCACCCGCGCGGCTACGTCATCGGCTTCTGCGACGGCCACGTGGAGAGCGTCGAGAAGAACGACCTCGACCGCCTCATCTGGGACCCGCAGGCAGAACCCCCGAAAGAGAAGGCGGACATGTAGGGCGGTCGCCGCGGCGCGCGGGGCATGGTGCCACCCGCGCGACGGTCTTTACTCAAGCACTCAGGCACTTTCCTGTTGAGGTTTTCCCTGCGCGGCGGTAACTTCTCTCGCCATGACCAGTTCGCTTCTGCTCGGTTTTGACATCGGCGGCACGAAATCGGCGGCCATCGTCGGAGACCCCGAAGGCAACGCCCTCGCCCGCGAAGAGTTCCGGACGGCCGGGCCCCAGGAAACCATCCAGTACCTCATCGAGGCCGGCCGGCGTCTGTGCGGCGGCGAGCCTGCCGCCGCCTGCGGCATCGCGTGCGGGGGGCCCCTGTCGAGCCGCGAGGGACTTATCCTCTCGCCGCCCAACCTGCCCGGCTGGGACCGCATACCCGTCGTCCAGATGGTCCGCGACGCCCTCGGCATTCCGGCGGCGCTCGAAAACGACGCCAACGCCTGCGCTGTGGCCGAGTGGCGGTGGGGACTGAAGTGCCGGATCGACGACCTGGTGTACCTGACGTGCGGCACGGGCCAGGGCGCGGGCATCATCCTGGGCGGGCGTCTCATCCGCGGCCGGCAGGACCTGGCCGGAGAAATCGGCCACGTCCGCCTGCTGCCCACGGGGCCCGTGGGCTACCACAAGGCAGGCAGCGTGGAGGGCCTCACGAGCGGCCGGGCCCTGGGCGAAATCGCCAAACTCCGGCTCCGCGAGCCGCACGAACCCTCGCACCTGGACAGGCTGCCCCTGGACCAGGTGACCGGCAAGGAGGTGGGCGCGGCCGCCGTCAAGGGCGACGCCTTCGCCATCCGCGTGGTCCGCGAGCAGGCCGATTACCTGGGCCAGGCGTGCGCCATGCTTATCGACATTCTTAATCCACAGCGGATCAGCCTGGGCAGCACGGCCCAGCGCCTGGGGTCGCTGCTCTTGGACGGTGTGCGCGAGGCCGCCCAGCGCGAGGCCCTGCCGGCGGCCTTCGAGGCCTGCATCATCGACAAGGCCGTCCTGGGCGACGAGATCCAGGACCTGGCCGCCCTGGCCATCGCCCACGATGCCGCCGAGAGCACCGGCTGACCGACGGCCCGCGCAACCTGCAAGGCCCGCGCCGGGCTTGCCACGGCGACGCCCCGGCAAGCCAGGCATCACGTGCCCACGTAGAGGAACATGCCTATGACAACCCGCATCCCCGTCGGCCCCTCCGGGCATCCGGGCGACGATGCGCCGCCCCGGCGCAGGCGCCGCGCCCTGCGCATCCTGGCCATCATCCTGGCCGCGATCGTGCTGCTCGTGGCGCTGGCCCCGACGATCCTCTCCCTCGGTCTCTTTAGGGGGATGATCCTGGCGCGGGCCACGGCCGACCTGCCCGCCCGCATCGCGGTCGACGGGTGGAGCCTGGGCTGGCTCGGGCCGCAGGAGGTCCGCGGCCTCTCGGTCGAGACGGCCGACGGCGAAAAAGTGGCCCGCGCCGACCTCGTGGCCCTCGAGCAGGGCCTCCTGGGCCTCCTCTGGGACCGCAGCCGCATCGGCGCCGTGCGCCTGGAAGAGGGCGAGGTCTGGCTGGCGGGCGTCGGCAAGTTAAAGGACGCCATCGCCGCGATGCCGCCCAAGCCGAAGCCGCCGGAACCTCCCCGCCCGGAAGAGCCCCCCACACTGCCCGCGGCCGTACACCTGAAGCACGTCTTCCTCCACGGTGACAAATTCGCCGTGCACATGGAGCAGGCTGACCTGGAGCCCCAGGCGGGAGCCGCAGGCGACCACGTACAGGCTTCGCTCCTGGTGCAGTCGGGCGGGATGGGCGGGATGGGCGGGAAGGCTGCGATTGGCTTGGACCTTGAGGGCCTCCGCGCCGACTGGCGCGGGTGGGACGCCTTGGGCATCGCAGGCACCCTTAAGACCGAGAGACTGCCTGCTGCGGCGATCCTGGGCCTGGCCGCCGAACTCGGCACAAACCTGGATGGGGAAGGCTGGCTGGCAACCTCCGCCGATTTTCGGCGTGAGCGCAACGGCGCCCTGTCGGCCGATATCGTGTGCGAGGGCGACGGCCTGATACTCACGGGTCAGCCCCTGAAGGGCGACCGTGTCGCGCTCGAAACGCTCCACCTCGACGCCAAAGCCTCCTACGACACGGACCGGTTGGAGATCGACCGCCTGAACTTCAAGTGCCCTGTGGCGGAGGCCGAGGCGCGCGGCTACCTGACGATGGCCTCCGCCGCCGGCGAACCGCCCACCGGCAACCTCACAGGCAGGCTGAGCGCCGACCTGGCGCCGCTGGCCAACATGCTCCGCAACACGCTGAACCTCCAGAAGGACATCACGGTCGACGCCGGCCGCCTGGAGGCCGCGCTCGAAATCAAGGCCGACGAGAAGACCGCCTCCCTGCGCACGACCGCCCAGGTGACCGACCTGCGCGGCCGGCGCGGCAGCCAGGCCATCACGCTCTCGCAAGTGAGCCTCGTGGCCGACGTGGACCGCGAGCGCCCAGCCCCCGGCGTGGCGGTGCAACGCGACGTCGTGGCCCTGGCGCGGTCCCTTCGCGTGAACCAGTTGTACCTGGCGGCCCCCTTGGGCACGCTCCAGGCCCGCGGGCGGATGGAGTCTTTCATCCTGGATGCCAAATTCGACCTCACGAAGACCACGGCCGAGGTCGGCCAGTTCATCGACCTGGAGGGCCGCGCCGCCCAGGGCTCGGCCATCGTCCACCTGGAAAGCCAGGGCGACTTCGAGAAGGGCGTCCAGGTGGCCGGACGCCTGGACCTGGCGAACGTCAATCTCAGCCTGGGCGCGGGGCGCACGTGGCAGGAGCCGCAAGGGTCCGTTGCGCTGGCCGCGGCCCTCTCGTTCGATGCGGCCCGCGAACTGGCCGCCGTGTCCGTCACAAGTGTGACGGTGGAGGCGACCACCGCGCGCCTGGCGGCCAAGGGCGACTACCGGCGCCTGCCCGGGCCGGCCGTCTTCACGGGCGAAGCAAGCGCCGCCGGCGAGGTCTCGCGCGCGGCCGGCCTGGCGGACGTGGTCCTGGCGGTCGGTCGCCTGGGCGACTCGGTCGCCTGGGCGACCGCGGCCGGCACCGCCAACTCGCGAGGCATCCTCCCGGCCATCCTGGGGCGCCTGGCCGGCGCCGGGGGCAAACCGGCGGAGGGACAGTGGACCCTCCAGGCACGGGCCGCCAACTCAGACGGCAAGACCAAGGCAGAGTTCCAGACCGAGGTGACCGGCCTTTCGGCCGCGCTGGGACCGCAAGGTGCCGCCCAGACGCGGATCGACAACCTCATCATCCTGGGCAGCGCGCAGCAGGCGGAGGGCGGCCCGTGGCAGGTCGAGGTCAAAGACCTGCGCCTGGCCGCGCCCGACCTGGCGATTGCCGCCTCGGGCACCGTAACGCTGCCCGCCGCGCCTGCCGCGATGCCCGCCGCGGGCGGCGCCGCGATGCCCGCCGCGGGCGGCGCCGCGGGCGGGCCGGTCGCCTGGGCGACGGCGTGGGCCGTCAGCGGCAAGTTGACTGGCGAAGGCGGCGTAGCCCAGACGCTCAGCCTGGCCGACGGGCCCCTGGCGCTCATGGTCGATGCCGCCCCGCCACCCGCCGGCGCCCAGTACGGGCCCGTACGGGCAGCCGCAAGCAAACCGTCCGGCATCCAATCGGCCCGCGACTTCGTTCACCGCCTGTCGGCGGCCGGGGCCAGCCCCGCCCAAGGCCGCTGGAAACTCTCCGCCACGGCCGAGGGCGCAACCGGCAAGACCAAGGCAGAATTCCAGAGCGAGGTGACCGGCCTCGCCCTGCTGCTCGACCCCAAGCACGCCCGGCCCCTGTCCGTCGCGAGCGCATCGGCCACCGGCACGGCCGAGCAAACCGAGGCCGGCGCCTGGCACGTCGTGCTGACCGACTGCCGCAGCGCGGCGCCCGAGATCGCCTTTGCCGCGCGGGCCGACGTCATGCTGCCGCCCGACTTCAGCACCAGCGCCCTCACCGGCTCCGCGGCCGCCCAGGCCAACGTGAACCTGGCGGCCATGACGCAGACGCTGCGGTCCTTCGGCGTCATGCCGGAGGGAACCGAGACCTCGGGCAGCGCGACCGTCGTGCTGTCGGCCAAGGCCGGGGCCGACCGCCGCATCGAGGCCGGCGCGACCGTCAAGGCGGCCGACCTCGCCGTCGCGTGGGCCGAGGACCGCCGGTTCGCTCAGCCCAGCCTCAACGTTGCCGTCACAGCCGCCGCCGTGCGGGATGCCAGGGGCGCGATCACCGAGGTCAACGTCACCCAGTGGACGGTCGAGGCCCCGGCCGGGCGACTCGAAGGCGCGGCCGCGCTGAAACCGTCCGGCAACACCTGGGCCTACCGCGTCACGGCCGCCGGCGAGGGCGACGTGGCGCTGCTCGCCCAGACCGTTGCCTCGGCCACGGGCGGCAAGGCCCAGGCGATTCGCGGCCGATGGAAGATCGCGCGCGGGGCGCTCGACGCCGGCCCCGCCGGCCAGGTCATCGACCTGGCCGCCTCGGCCACGGACCTCGTTGTTCCGCCCGAGAGCGGCTCCAGCGCGGCCAGAGAGTTCCGCCTGGCCGACGTGACCCTCGACGCCGCGGCCGCCGTTGCGCCCGACGGCGGAATCGACGTCAAGCGCGCCACCGTCGTCGGCCCCGGCCTCACGGTCAAGGCCGCCGGCACCGCGCGGCTGCCCCAGACGCCGGGCGGCGCCGTGGCCGCCGACGGCACGGTCGTGCTGAAGGCCGACCTGGCGGAACTGGCGAAGGTACTCCAGCCGTTCGGCCTCCTGGCGCCCGAATCGCGCCTGGCCGGCACGGCCGATTTCGACGGCAAGGTGGCCTCGGAGGCCTCCGGCATCGGCGGCTCGGGCGCCCTGGCCGTGACGGGCCTCGACGTGTCGCTGGCGGAGGCGGGCATCGTCCTGAAAGAGCCGCAGGCCGCCCTGCCGCTGACCGTCCGGTACGCGTCGCGCGAAAAGCGGTGGACGGCCGCGCTCGCGGGCATCTCCAGCACCCTGGCCAGGGGCAACGCCTCCGGCTCATGGACCGAGTCGGCCGCCGGACCCGCGATCCAAGGCGAGTGCGACCTGGCCATCGACGGGGCGCAACTGACGGCGGCGCTCGGCAAAAATCTGCCGCCGGGCCTCCGCCTGTCGGGCCCGTGGCGCGTGGCGGCCCGCGCGGCGGGCCCCCTGCCCCCGGCCGGGCCGTGGAACCAGCGCATCGCCGGCCTGGCGGGCGATGGGACCATCGGAGTCGCCACGTTCCAGTACGAGAAACTGTCCGGCGGCAGCGGCACGATACGCTGGCGCCTGGCCAGCGGCGTTATCTCCATCGCGGACCCCGCGCAGCCGAGCCCGCTCGTGTTGGCCGGCGGCAAGTTGAACTTGGCGGCCCGCGTGGACCTCCGGGGGCCGGTCGCGCGGCTGGTCATCCCGCAGGCGCTGCGCCTGCTGGAAGACGTGCCGCTCTCGGACCCCGGCGTGCAGGATTACGTGAAGTTCGGCAGCGCGGTGCTGGCAGCCAGCGTGAACCCGGAAGGACGGCTTGGGATGGAGATCAATTCGCTGGACCTGCCGCTGGCCGCAGCCGAGAAGAACAAGGCCGTCGGCACCGGCCGGTTCTGGATTGATAACTTCCAGACCCAACTGTCCGGCCCGCTGGCCACCTTCCTCGCCTCGTACGGGACGCCGACCCAGTCGCCGGTGCAGAAGTTCGGGCCGGTGCTGGTGAGGCTGGAGGGCGGCGTGCTGCGCATCAGCGAGCACTCGCTCCTCCTGAGCCAGGACACCACGCTGCTGTTCCACGGGAACATCGGCCTGGACCGGCAAATGGACTTCGAGGTCAACTTCCCCCTGTCCGAGAAGATGCTGGCGCGATACGGGGTAGGCACGAAGGCCATGCCGTACCTGGTGGATCAGAAGATCAGCGTGCCGCTCACGGGCACCCTCGACAAGATGCACCTGGACGACCGCGTCGTGGCCAAGCGCCTGGGCGAGATGGTGCTGGAGGCGGCGAAGCGGCGGGCGGTCCAGGAGCTCGGCAACCTCCTGCGCGACAGCCTGAAACTGAAGAAATGAGAAAACCACGACTCATCGCTTCGGGCTTCGTCGTCTGCATCCGCAACACCGGTTACGGGGCGTCGCTGGAACGGCACAAGATTTACCGCGTCGTGGCCGACGCGGCCGCCGCGGCCGACGGCGACATCCGCGTCATCGACGAGAGCGGCGAGGATTACCTGTATCCATCCTCCTACTTCGCCCCGATCAAGGTCCCCGCCGCGGTCGAGAAGTCTCTGCTCCAGCCCGCGCCGTCCGTGTGAATAATCCGCGTGCGTGCGGAGCACGCACCCTTCATCTCACAGTTGATCCGAGACCCCTTGCGTCATCCACCGCGCGGCTTATCATATATTTGACGCTTTCCGCCTCGGGAATACCTGCAAAAGTGACCTCGGCGCCTGGACCCGCCGCGGAGTCGATGGCGACCGAACCCAAACCGCAAAGCCTTTCTATAATACTCATGTTAAGCGTGATGTTGCGGCTATCCGACAAGAGAACTTCTGATATTCGTTTTGCCACTATTCCGGATTTACATGCGACCCTACGGTTCGTCAATGTGTACACTCGCGACTTCCTTTCAAGCACCGCCCAGATTACAATGATTATGCCGATGCCAAACAACAGAACCAACAGGCCGCCTACAATGTAAGCCCCCAAGTAATAGAGGCGAGACGGGTTGCCCTGCCAAAGCGTTTTCTCCGGTCCCACGGGTGCAGCCGTCGCGGGCCGCGCCATCGGCTGTGGCGCGGCAGCCTGTGTTGACACGCCTGTTTCCAGATTCATTCCACAGTGGCGACAAACAATTGCCACTGCCTTGATCTCCTCGCCGCAATAGGGACACGGTTTTGTTTCTGCATGAGGCCCGAGTGCCGGCGATTGGGCTATCTCTGCCGCAGAAGCGGGTATCTGAACCGCCCCCCCCACACTTGGGGCATTTGGCCCTCTTCCCCTCCATGCCGGCCGGGACCACCAAGACCTGCCCACATCCGGAACATACCACGGTCATTTTCGACATGGACTTCCCCTTTCGCGAAACACGTACTTTTGAGATGCGCGTCACCCGATGCCGGGCGACAATCGCACAACCGACTCTGCTGCACTGATTCCGGGCTTCATGTGGTCGCGTCCCGGAAGTGGATGGAAATTGGGGTTCGGCGCGACCCGCCTCCGAAGCCCAACTCGGCCCGCCATCTGAGCAGGCCTGACCCTACCCTACGCCGCCTCCTTGTACCAGTCAAGCACCGATACGTCGGTCGCGACTTGCGGGTGTGGCCGCGGATGCTGGCACTGTTTGTCAGGCCCCTTCCAGGGGCCTTTGCCCGCCGAAGGCGGGTGTAGGCCGGCCCTTATAGGGCCGGGATGTAAGACCGAGGGCCCCCTTTTCTCTTTTTCTCCCCTCCCGCCCGCCTTTGGCGGGCGGGAGGGGAGAAAAAGAAGAGCGGGCTGGGCATCAAACCGGGGCTATAAGCCCCGGTCTACACCCGCCTTCGGCGGGCAAAGGCGGCTGAAGCCGCCTGTCAATCCCGGCGAAGCGTCCCCGCCAGAGAAATCTGCCACACCCCGCGGCGCGGGCCGTCAATGGTGCAGGTGGCACGAGACCAGGTGGTCGGGGTCGTCGGGCATGGGCAGCAACTGCGGCACGTCGATGGAGCAGCGCTCCAGAACCCACGGGCAGCGCGGGTGGAACGGGCATCCGGGGGGCGGGGGGGGCCGGTTTGCGGAAAAAAATTTTTGCGGTACGTTTGACTTTGGGACCCCGGCGCGGTATATTGATATAGGAAGGCCCAATAGGACCTCGCGAACCAAACGGTTCCTGGCGGGCGGCGTGGCAAGCGGCCGTTGTTCAAAGCGCGGCAGAGAAAGGCCGCAACAAAAAGGCGAGTGCCGACCGCAATGCCGTGCCGGGTCGCCCTAAAAAGAGCGCGAGGCCAGGCCTTCCTTTTTTGCGCCCGTAGGCAAGCGGCATCCCCTGCCTTCCCAGGCATCGCTGGAGATTGATGCCTGCCGACGCGGTACGGCATCAGTTATGGTTGGGCCGGGGCTTATGTAGCGCGGGGCTTTATGCCCCGCGCGGCCGTGGGGGGCCCGGAGGCCGCGCCACCCACAGCCAGAGAGGGCGCCCCCACCAACGAATGG
>Ga0315289_10008249_pt1 | contig 15083 bp, 11 predicted proteins | sample YL17G11_40_MG_FD_203452 | JGI IMG/M metagenome (GOLD analysis project Ga0315289, IMG submission 203452) | Sediment microbial communities from Yellowstone Lake, YNP, Wyoming, USA - YL17G11_40 | ecosystem: Environmental > Aquatic > Freshwater > Lake > Sediment | place: USA: Wyoming | collected... | reverse complement strand
TAAGGCCCAGATGAACACCCGCAAGAAGGAGTTCGCGGTTGAGTGAGAACGCTCGCGGTTGGGTGGGTGCTGGTTGGGATTGCCAGGCGGCTATCTTGAGGGCTGATCCTTGCTCATCTCGGTGAGTGCGTGGGTCGTGGTCAGGTTCTCCGTGGAGCGGATGTAGAGGTTCTTCCATACCACCGTCACGGCCTCGGGCTTGCGCCGGAGACCGACCACAACTTTCTGGTAACTCCCGAGCGTGATTGGTTCCACGGGCATGCCGGTGATCTGCGCGACCAATTTCACCGGCCCGCGGTTCTCCAAACGTAAAAAGATCTTCCCGTCGTTCACCTCGGTGAGATCCAGATCGACCAGGCTCGCCATTAGTAATTCCAGCACCCACTGGTGAGCGCAGAGCATGCCGTTGAAATAGGCCAACGTCCGGCCGGCACGGAGGGCCTCCATCACTCCCTCCGGCGACCGGTCTTCGACGAGAACCAGCGTTACTGCCTGTTCGGTCTCGTCGCGGGCACCGTGCACATCCGAATCGGCGAAGATGGTCAGGTTGTGCTCAACGGCCCAGTCGAGGGCGAAAGGATACCAGTAGGTGCCGTGGCTCTGGACGGTGTTCCATTCGGCCCCCACGACGTCATTCTTGACCTCGATCCCCTGGAGCAACCCCTGGCCGATGCCCCAGAGCATCGGCTCTCCTAAACCCACGTGGGGATGAGCATAGATCACATACCCCCCCGCCGCGGCCAGAGACCGCCACTCGTCCTGGTAGAAGACCTGTGACTGCCCTTCGGTCTCGGCCCACTGGTGTGGGTTGCGGGGCTGATAGTCGGCGGAGAAGTCGAGTGCGACAAGATGCTCCTTCCCACTGAGCCCTGTCTCCATGCCCCGAATGAGAAGAACGCCAAAGGCCTTGGCCGTGGAAAGGGCCTCCTCGTAGGCGCGAAAGTCACCGTGATCGGTGATGGCGATCACGTCGTAACCGTACTGCCACGCCTCGATGACGCGCTGGGCCGGTGAGAGCACGCCGTCGGAATGCGGTGTATGCATGTGGAAATCGCCACGAAGCACTTCGTAGCGGACCGGCTCCGCTGTGTCTGTCGCCGGCAGGCCGATGATCGTGGGAAAAGGGGCTTCCTGGCGCACGACCGGCCCCTCGCGTCCCCAGGTGGCCAGGCCGGGAAAAGCTGTCAGGCACAAGAGCAGCGTCAAGACACGGGGCGGTAGGTGGGACATGACGCGACTACCTTCATAAGAATAGGGCAGGAGGCCCGTTGAGGCATCCTGCCCTGTGCTTGTTCGCGTTCCAACTGACATCAACGCTCAGAGGGTCGGTGCCCTCCTATCGGCCACCGGCAAGCCAGGCAACCTCCTCCTGGGACAACGCATAGCTGTAGATCCGTACCTCATCGATCGTCCCGTTGAACCAGAAATCCTTCACCCCAATGTCCCAACCGATCCCGAGGTCTTGGACCGGTGCGATCTGGCCTGCAGGAGGCTTGGCACTGGCCCAGGTCTGCCCTCCATCGGCAGAGATCTTGTGCACATTCTGCGCGCGATCCAGGACGGCAGCCACGAAGACCCATTCTCCCATGGGTACCAGCACAAAGGGGGTGTCCACTCGGGTCCCGGCGGTGTTTCCCAGCATGAGTTTGAAGCCGGTTTGTCGGGCATCACCCTGGTTTCTGTCCGCTCCCACGTAGTACCCTCTGCTGCCCACATCCCTCTTGGCCACCGCGAGGTCCCAATTCGTCGATCCGCTGCCCCCCGTCGTCGGGTCCACGTTCGCCCAGAGCGTGAAGGTCATGCTGCCCGCGCCCGGATTCAGGCTGCTGTGATGCGCCACCCGGACATAATCGTCAACGCCGTCAAACACCATGGCCTGGCCGCGCACGCCGGACGCATACGTCGGGGCGCCCCCGAGCACACCGTTACGGCCATTCTTCGAGCTGTCATTGGTGTTGCCCTCGAAGGCATAATGAACGACCAGATTCGCACTGTTCGGCTCCACCACCTGTACGGACTGCGCTGCTTTAGGGCTCAGAAGGATGTCATCGATGTGGAGAATGCCCTTCGTGTTGTTGCCCTCCACACCAATCGTCAGTTTCTTGACACTCGTCAGGTTGCCGCCCACGGCCAACAGATCGATGTTCCACGGCTGCCAGACCAGCCGTGCGATGTCCGCCACATCGCCGTTGTAGGCCACCTTGGTATTGTTGATCTTGAGATACAGTTTGCCGTCGTTGCTCAACGCACCGCGGAAGTAAACGGTGAGGGTCACAATGCCGTTTAACGTCCAATCCTGGGGCACGTCGAAGGTCCGCTCGGTCTCGGAATAGAATGGTGAGGCCCCGTTGTTGTACGTCAGCGGCATCGACTGGCGGCCACCGTGGACGATCGTTCGCTCAACAAAGGGCGCATCCAGATACCCGACCTGCGAGCCGGTCTTGTTTTCCCAACCGTCGATCCAGATCTCATAGATCCGGTTGCCTTCGTCGGCCGTGTAGGTCTCGAAATCGTCCACAACCAGGTATTCCGGCGTCGAGAAGCTCCAGACATCGCCTTGCCAGACTTTAACGGCCGCCGCCTCGTTGACTTCATTCACCTTCCAATAATACGGCTCGGCCAGATTGAGCGTGTCGGGCTCAAAGCGGGGCTCGGAGACCGTCACGGCCGGGGCGGTCCCATCGATCACCGCCTGCTTGTCCGTGCTCAGGTACACTTCATGCCGGGCCGCCTGCCGTCCCGGGCGCCAACTCAAGGTTTGCCGCGGTTCCACACCTTTCGCGCCCGAGGCAGGTTCCGGTTGGCGGGCCGACACGGGAATATACAGGAAGCGCACCTCGCTCAGACCATACTGTTTGAGGATGCCTCCCCAATTGCTGACCGCCGTGATTCGGACGAACTTGGCGGCCGCGCCGCCGAAATCGATCGTCGTGTTGAATGTATAGTCGGCCTTGCCGGGGGCCCGGCCGAAAGTATGGCTCTCGCCCAGCCTCTGCCAAACGATGCCATCGACGGAGTACTCGATGGTGGCCTCTTTGATGCCAAAACCGATCAGAGGCTCGGTCATGGCATTGTGGTTCCATACCAGCATCTGATGGAGGGAGTACACCTTGTCAAACTCATACCGAATCCAGGCTGACTCTCCGGCGCCGACGGCCCCGCTGAGCCACATCTTGGTGGTGTCCACCGCGTGCAAGTCATTGGCGTCCAGACCGGAACCATTGATCGTGTTCGCCGGCCCCTCCTCGAGGCTGCTGGAACTCGACCCGGTGGCCGTGATCTGAGCACCAGAGAGCACATAGCCGGTCGGCTCGACCGTAAAACGCCAGACCTCACCCTTGAAGATCGTGTTCGTCGGCGGGGCATTGACCTCATCGACCCGCCAATAGTACGTCTGCCCGAAGGGCAGCCCGCTGAGATCGTACGACGCCGCCGTTTGGCCCTGGCCAACCAGCACACTCAGCGGATTGGCCCTACTGGCCGCCCCGACATCCGCGAGACTCGTCCCGACATACAGGTCGTGCGTCGCGGCGTACAGCCCAGGAGCCCAGCTCAAAGTGAGATCCCGAGGCAGGTCCACGGCGCCATTCTTCGGCTGCGGATCATCCGCCAGCGTTGGGGTCATGCCGTCCTGCATGATCCGCTTGATCTGGCTGGCCGAGAGGGCACGGTTGAAAAGGGCCACATCGTCGATCCTCCCGTGGAACCAGTAGTTGTTTTCCCCGATGTCCCACCCAATCCCAAGGTCCCGGGCCGGCGCGATGGCACCGGGAGGTGGCGTGGTGGTGGCCCAGGTTAGCCCGCCATCCACGGAGATCTTCTGGGCATTTGCGGCGCGATCCAGGACCGCCGCGATGAAGACCCATTCTCCCAGCGGCACCGGCACATAGGCGGTGTCCTTGCGGTTCGCAGCGGTGTCCCCCAACATGAACCGGTATCCGGTCTTGCCGGCGCCGCCGCCGTTGTTTCGGTCGGCCCCGACGTAGTAGCCGTTGGCACCGGCATCTCTCTTGGCCACCGCGAGGTCCCAGTTGGTCGCTCCGCTGGTCCCCGGCGTGACGTTGACAAACCCCCAGTGAAGAATCGTGAAGCTGCCGGTCCCCGGATTCAATAGGTCCTGATTCGTGACGCGGACATACGTATCGACTCCATCGAAAAACAGGCACCCCTTGCGCGGACCGTCATCGCGCCACACCGGCCCGTTCAGAAGCGTGCCGTGCAGGTCATGCCCGCTGGAATCCGCCGCGACGGTCCCTGCGCCTTCGTCGAACTTCCACCAGCCGACAAGGTTGGGGTCAACCACATCCCCCAGACTGGCCTGAACCAGCCCAATGGTGAGAACAATGGCCACCAGATGAGTGAGCTTTCCCGACATGATCGTCCTCCTTCCAGGTAGGGGCGACGCATGCGTCGCCCTTACGGGTCCCGAATCTCCATAGAGGAAATGATTCGCCGCATCTGCTTCGCGGGCCGACCAGCCTCCTAAACCAGTCGTTAGCGTGATTGTACCCTGGCGTCTACACAGAAGTCAAGAATTCTGCTCGGCCGGGGACATGTTTGCCGGGCCTGGCTGCCCAGGAGCGGGGAACTGCTGTTTCAGACAGTCTGGATTGGAGACATTCGGAGAATCCTGCGTTTCGCTCTTCCGTCTTCTTGTAGACATGATGGAGTTGCCGCGTCCCACATGCATCTGTGGCTGTCGTCGCCGGGAGTAGCACTGCGCGGGACAGGAGTCGAACCTGCAAGTCCTTACGGACACTACCACCTCAAAGTAGCGCGTCTGCCAGTTCCGCCACCCGCGCGAACTAACGCCTGTATTATGGTCCGGCCAGGACGCATTGTCAACCAGTACTTTCGGCAAAAGTAGGGGCGAGGCATGCCTCGCCCGTACTTCGCGCTTGCGTGCCCCCACCCAACTCGGTATGCTCTCCCTTTGTTCGGCGATTTAACGAAGAGGCCTTATGGGAGAAATCAGAATGGAAAAGCACTCGCTTCGAAGAGGCATCGGTATCCTGCTGGTGGCGAGCATCCTGCCGCTGACCGGCTGCCTGGTCTACAGCGGCGACGTCCGCTACGGCGACAAAGGAAAGGCTCCCACAGCCCACACCCTGGATCAGATCCAATCCGGCACCACCACCAAGGATTGGGTGCTGGTGACCCTCGGCGAGCCTTCCCGCCAAAGCACCACCAAGGACGGCACCGAGGTCCTGGAATACCAGTACAGCCGCAAGAAGGACAACAAGTTCGTCTTCTGTCCGTTCGTATTCATCAACGATGAGGGCGAGGACAAACAGACCCTGTACTTCGAGGTCGAGAACGGCGTCGTCACCAGCTTCTGGAAGGAAACCAGCAAGACGTGAGACCGGTTCGGAGTCCCGCCTGTTCGGAGTACCGGCTGTTCGGAGTACCGGCTGTTCGGAGTACCGGCTGTTCGGAGTACCGGCTTTAGCCGGCTTGAAGACCGCCTAAAGGCGGTAGTAGGGGCGACGCATGCGTCGCCCCTACGTCCAAACGGATCAGACACCGCGCTGCCGGCCCCCGAGCAGCAGGTGCAGCCGCTGCCCGAAGCGCAGACCGGCCTGCTTGCAGGCCTCCGCGATGGCAGGTGACTTGCGGAGCAACTCCTCGGGGGTCGAGGCCTGGGGCATCAGCATGACCCGCGCCGTTTCGAGTTCGCCCAGTCGGCCCAGCACTCGCCGGACCTCGTCGACATCCTCCGGCGACTCTACGACGAATTTGAGCTGGTACGGATAGGCATAAATCAGCCGGCGTATCGCCTCCAAGTCAAGCCGGTCGGCCTGATGCGTTCCTGCCCGGACGCGCAGCGGCCCTTCGGGCCGGGGGGAGGCCGCGTTCGCCAGCTTGGGGCTGATGCTCATCAGGTCGCAGGCGAGGTCCGGGACGAAGAGAACCCCCGATGTCTCCACCGTAATGTGCTTTCCCGCCGCTTTAAGGCGGCGGCTCAGATCGACCAGTCCCGGCCGGACGGCAAGATCGGGACCGGTCATCGGGTCGCCCCCCGTCAGAACGACGAACCGGCAGGACCACAGATTGACTTGCTCGGCAATCTGGCCGGGGTCCAGTTCCTCCCCCGCCGCGAAATCCCAGGCATACGCGGTATCGCACCAGCAGCAGCGAAACGGGCAGCCGGCCAGCCGCACGAACACGCTCGGCGTGCCCACCAGCATCCCCTCGCCCTGCAACGAATAGAAGATTTCACTGACACGCATCGGCGTACTCAATCGGATCCTGCAATCCCGCCTCGGCAAAGCCCTTCAGCCGGAGCCGGCACGCGTCGCACCGGCCGCAGCTTCGGCCCGCCGGGTCCGGGTCGTAGCAGCTATGCGTCAACGAGTAGTCCACGCCCAACTTCGTGCCCGCCTGGATGATCTGGGCCTTGGTCAGGTGGATGATCGGCGTGTGAATCCGGAACCGGCCCTTGCCCTGGACGGCGGCCGCGGTGGCCAGATTGGCCATTTTCTCAAAGGCGGCGATGAATTCCGCCCGGCAATCAGGGTAGCCGCTGTAATCCGTCGAGTTGACGCCGATGAACAGATCGAACGCCCCGAGCACCTCCGCCCAGGCAAGAGCGCAACTCAGAAAAATCGTGTTGCGCGCCGGCACGTAGGTCACGGGGATCCCGGTCGAGTCGCCCAGATCCTGGCGGTCTTTCGGTACCTGGATCCGCGCATCGGTGAGCGCGGAACCGCCGAAGGCCCCCAGATCGATCCGGGCCACCCGGTGCTCGACCGCGCCGAGCGACCGGGCCACCTGCGCCGCCGCCGCCACCTCGCGACCGTGGCGCTGGCCGTAGCGAAAGGTCAGAGCATAACAGGCAAAGCCTTCGCGGCGAGCGATCGCCAGGGCCGTGGCGGAATCCAGCCCGCCACTCAACAACACCACTGCTTTCTTCTCCGACACGCTGCCCATCCACTATTTACGATTCCAGATTTACTATTTGCGATTCGCCGTCGCCCATAGTAAATATGAAATGGTAAATAGTAAATCCCAGACCGCCTGCACAATGGCAGCGGCCACGGGAATCCTGGTATGGATATGGTCGAACGCGAGAAAATTGAGGTGTTCGAGAATCCGCGCCCCGGACGCGACTACACGATCACGATTCGCTGCCCGGAGTTCACCAGCGTCTGTCCGCGGACGGGCCAGCCGGACTTCGGCGAGATCACCGTCGAGTATTGCCCCGGCCCAAGCTGCCTCGAGCTCAAGAGTCTGAAGTTCTACTTGCAGAGCTATCGAAATAAAGGCATCTTTTACGAATCCCTGACCAATGATATACTGGATGACCTGAGCGGCGTCTGTCAGCCGCGCTGGATGAGAGTGACGGCCCGATTTACGCCGCGCGGCGGCATCACGACGGACGTCGTCGCCGAGTACAAGGCGGGCCACTGAAACGTCCTGCTCTGAGGTGTGGAAATGCCCATCGAACTGCAGTGCAACTCTTGTGGAAAGAAGATCAGCGCTCCCGACAGCGCCGGCGGCAAGTGGGGCAAATGCCCGGTGTGCCATACGAGGATCTTCGTGCCGCTGCCGCCCAGCGATGACGACGAGTTGAAGTTGGCTCCCGTGGATGAGACGGAGGAGCAAAAGCAGAAGCAACTGATGCTGGAGACGTATCGACTCACCCAGGACATCCTGCAAGAGCAGAACGTTCCGGAAGCCCCGGCGGGCGTCGGCCCTGTCCCCGACATCAGCGACGAGAAGCTGACAGGCCACATCGTCCGCTACTTACGCCAGATGGCCAACAGCCAGCTTGACGACGCCCAGCGTACGGCGGACTCCATCGTGCCCCACCGCCGCAAGGCGATCACCATTCTCGATGATTTTGCCAAGAACTACCCGCCCGACCCCGAGTTGGCGGATGTCTCTCAGCAGTTGCTGCTGCGCTTTATCCGGAACTTGAAGACGCGCATCAGTTAGCATCGTGTCCACCAGCCGTCCGGGTCCGAAAACCATCATGGTCTCATCTCATGTTCCGTGATCTTTCCGGTCCCTGTGACGACCCACGTATTGGCATCCCTCAAATTGGCTCTCAGGCCACCGAATCGTACGTTTTAGATAGGCCGCCGGACTCGGGGCGGCTTACGTAGGACTCGGAGAAACTCAGTATGGCCGACGAGAATATCGTGGTTCACGTCACGCATGAGGCGGCCGGCAAGATCGGCGGCATCGGTGCCGTCCTGCAGGGCTTCTTCACCTGCCCTTCTTACCTGGAAGCGGTCCATCGTTCCATCCTGATCAGTCCGCTGTTCACGACCGAAGGACCGGCCGAGAGCCGGCTCGGCGAGGACGGCGAGGTCCTGTACTCCTCCATCGACGGCCTCATCAATCCCGGCTACAGTCCCGCCTTCCGGCGGATCGAGAGTCTCTACAACGTCGGCATCGTCTACGGACGCCGCACGTTCATCGATGAGCACACCGGCATCCGCAGCACCCCCGAAGTCCTGCTGATCGACGTGCGCTACATGGACATCGGCATGCTCAACGACTTCAAACGCCGGCTCTTTGAGGAGTTCGGCGTCCAGAGTCATCTGTACGAGCATCTGTGGGAATACGAGCAGTACGTCCGGCTGGCGCCTCCCGCCATCGCCGCGCTCAAGGCGCTGCGGATGGCCGAGGGCCGCACGACGATCATCTCGCACGAGTTCATGGGGATGCCGACCGCCCTGGCCGCCATTCTGGAGCCCTACTGCAATTTCCGCACGGTCTTCTACGCCCACGAGGTGGCGACCGTCCGGCGCATCGTGGAAGAGCACGCGGGCCACGATACCATGTTCTACAACGTGATGCAGCAAGCGCATCGCGACAAACTCTGCGTCAACGAGGTCTTTGGCAATCAGCACACCTATTTCAAACATGCCCTCGTCGAGGCGGCCAAACACTGCGACCGCATCTGCGCCGTGGGCGATTACGTGGCCGACGAACTGCGGTTCCTCAGTCCCGAGTTCGAGTCGGCCGACATCGACATCGTCTACAACGGCGTGCCCGCCTACGAGATCACGCGCGCTCAGAAGCAGACGGCCAAAGAGAAACTCCAGCGCTATTGCCAGGGTCTCCTGGACTTCAGGCCCGACTACGTCTTCACCCACGTGACCCGGCTGGTGCGCAGCAAGGGGTTGTGGCGTGACTTGCGGGTGCTCCATGAGATCGAAAAGGGGCTGCGGTCGCAAGGCAAGACCGCCGTGTTCATCCTGCTGTCAACCGAGGTTTCGCGGCGACGGAGCTGTGATGTCTCCACGATGGAGGCGAGCTATGGCTGGCCGGTCGCCCACCGCGAAGGCTGGCCGGACCTCTCCGGCGGAGAAGCCGAGTTCTACACAGCGATCCAGCAATTCAACGCACGCAGCCACAACGTCAAGGCGATCTTCATCAACCAGTTCGGCTTCGACCCGCGGAGCTGCGGCCACCAGATGCCCGACGATATGGAATTCCTCGACATCCGCAAGGGAGCGGACGTCGAATTCGGGCAGAGCATCTACGAGCCCTTCGGCATCGCGCAGTTCGAGCCGCTCACCTTCGGCGGAATCTGCGTCATCAGCAACGTCTGCGGCTGCGCCGGTTTTCTCCGCGATGTGACCGCCGGGCGCGAGGTCCGCAACGTCATCGTCGCCAACTACACCAACCTGGGCGAGTACCAGTACGCCGACATCGAAGACCTGCAGCAGATCAACCGCAGGGTGCGAGACCACATCGAGGCGGTGGAGGGGGCCCGGGTGGCGAAGGAGGTCCTCGACCGTCTGCCCAAGAGCGACGCTGACCTCGACAGCCTGATCTATGAGGGCCATCAATTGGCTCACAATATGAGTTGGGATGTCGTGGTTCGCAAGTACCTGCTCAACGGCCTGGCGCGAATCGCGCAACAGGGGTCGGAGCCGAGGAACTACCTCAAAGCCTCATAGCCAAGCCCTTCCTGGGATCAGCCAATCCACCCCGCTATCATTCCTGGCCGGCCCTGCTACGCGACGAAGAGCACACCCAGCAGTTCAAACGCTTGGGAGAAGTCCGGAACGATCAGGTGAGCACCCGCCTTGATGAGCCGGGCGCGCTTCTGGGGATTCAGGCCGTGGCGGCGAATCTCGTCGGACGCCACGCCGATGGCAATACCGTCGCGTTTGCGGCACTCGCGCAGCTCGACCGGGCCATCGCCAAAGACCGCCATCTCTGGGCCGGAAAGGCGATTCTCCGCCAGGATCCGATCCAGGACCATCTTCTTGGAGCAGTTGTCGATATCACCCGTGGCGCCGTAGATGCCGCCGTTGAACAGATCGGCGTAGCCGAGGGCCTTGGATTCGGCGACGACGTCCGCGTGATCGGTGCCGCTGGCCAGATAGAGGGTAACGCCCCGCTGCCGCAAGGCCTGCGCGAAGGCGACAGACCCTTTGACGGTGAAGTCGGAGACATCGAGCTGACCGCGTTGGAGCCTGGCGATGCGCTCGGTGACCATCTCCATGAGGGCGTCATTATAAAGCTTCTTGTATCCGAAGCGGTCGAGGACTTTTTCCGGCGGAACGAGCCCGAACTCGCGGACGATCCCCACCAGGGCCTCCATTTGAACCAGGGTCTGGATGCCGGTCGATTGGTCGATGTATTCCAGCACCCGGCGCTGCACCTTCTGGAAGAGCCTGTCGTCGGCGGTCTGGTAGCGGTCGCCGAGGATGGCTTTCATCATGATCGGCGCCATGATTTGCTCCCAGCCCTGCCGGAGCGTGCTGATCGTGCCGTCGTTGTCGAAGACGGCGTGGCGGATGGGCGCGCCGACCACGGACGAACACAGACTAGCACGGACCTTCACGGACGACCCAGTCCGTGCCTTTCCGTGCCCGTCCGTGTCTGTCCGTGTCTGTCCATCGTCGCAGATCTCGACCTCGGTACCCGGCGCATAGCGACCTTTGCGGCGGTCCTCCGCCAACTCCGGCCGGTAGATGAAATCCGGGTCCTTCGCCACGGCGAGGATTTCTTCCCCGTTGGCGGTGCCCGTCTGGAAGAGCTTCTGGACCGTCACGGCGGCGGCGAAATTCGCGAACTCGGCGGCCTCGGCGGGCGGCACACCCGCGCCCAGGCACAGGGTCAGGGCACTGGTCACGGTGTCCCCCGCGCCGACCGGGTCGAGCTTCTTGAGCAACTGAATCCCTGGAACCTCATGCACGCCCTGACCATCGACGGTCAGGAGGCCACGCGGGCCGCGGGTGAGAAACACCGGCCGATTGAATTGCCGGTACAGGTTTTGGGCGTACTTTCGCACATCCTCCAGCGATATGATGTCCTCGCGCTCGACCTGCACGCCGTTGAGCCGGGCGGCCTCGCGGTCGTTCGTCTTGCGGTAGATGTGCTGGAACTTGTCGCCAAAGTGCCGCGAATCGAGCAGCACGGCCTTGTCGCTGAACTCTTGAAAAAGCTGGTTCGCCTGCTCGATGAAGCTCAGGTTCGTGATACTGCCCGGCACCTGCTGGTTGGCGATCAGGGCATCCGCCGTCTGGAGGGCGTGGCGAATCCCGTCGAGCAGAGCGCGATCGGTCGCGGCGCTGCGCCGGTTGAAGAAACCGAAGTCGATGCGCGGCTCCTCCGTCTCCTCCAGATACGGCTTGCCGAAGGCCACCGTGTCGAAGTCTTCCCGTTGGACGACCAGGTGCGTCGTATCAATGCCGAGCTTGTCGAACTGGCGCCGCAACTCCCGGCCGAAGATGTCGTCGCCGATGACGCCAATCACCCGGATTTGCTTCGGCTTCAGCGCCGCCAGATTCGCGACCACGTTGGACGCCCCGCCGAGCGAGTAGTAATGCCGCGCCACCGCCCGGGCGTGCAGCCCGGTCTCCTCGGAGATTTCCGACCCCTTCGGGTCCAGCATCCAATAAGCGTCCAGGCAAAAATCGCCGTAGACGGCCACGGTCACATTCTCGATCTTCGCCAGAATCTCTCTGATCCGCTCTTGATTCATACACACTCACAGCGTTTCAAGTATCTGTTTGCACAGGAGGGGGAAAGTCTGTATCTGGTCGGCCCGGACGTAGAGTCCTCGGCCGCCAAAGGCCTGGGGGATTCGCGTGACGACGCTTTTCTGGTCCCGAAAATAGTAGCCTGCGGCGGACTCGTCCGTCATGCGCCGGGGCTCGTGCTCGCGGAGGTCGAAATCGGCCGTGAGGATACCGTGCGGCACAGAGCCGACGTTGGCCGCCATCGAGACGGCCTTGAGCAGCACCTCCGGCCCGGTAACGGCACTGCCGATATTGAGAACGACGCCACCCTTCGTCAACTTCGTCACCTCGTTCGTATAAATGAGGAAATCCCGCCCGGAGCAGCCGCCCTTGACCTGACCGTCGAAGCTCGGATGCTGATCGATCACATCGGTCCCGATGCCGGCGTGAACCGTGAAGGGAATCCTCTGCCGATAGCACGCCGCCAGCACGCTGACTTCCGGATGGCCAGATTGCGGGATCGAATCCTCCTTCGCCACGAGCGCTAGGACCGCCCGGCGGAATTTCTCGTCGCAGATCATCCGCCCGAGCGACTCGCCGTAGCCCAGCTTCTGCTGGTTGCCCACGGACAGGGCCATGTTGATATAGGCGAACTCATACGCCATGCCGAACTGCCCCTTGTCGAGGGCTGCCGGCACGTTTTCGCTCGTCTCGCCGACCAGGGCCAACTCAAAGTCGTGAATGGCCGTCGCACCATTACCCGCCACCAGCGTCACAGCCCCCCGCTCCACCAACTCGAGCAGCAGCGGTCCCAAGCCGTTCTTGATGAGGTGCGCCCCGGTGAACAGGATGACCGGCTTACCGTCCCGGCGGGCAGCGACCATTGCCTCGGCGACCGTCCGAATGTCCTGCTGCACCGTTTCCGGCAGATCGAAAGCGAGCACCGCGAGGTCCTTCGGAAAGACCAAGTCGCTCAGTTTCACCTTATTGCTTCGCGTGCTCAGCGGATACGTCCTGATCCGCGTCGCATCAAACGCCTTGTATCGGCCTTCATACTCCATAGGGCCTCAGGAAGAATCGAATCATGGAATGGTGGGGTACTGGAATAATGGAATGATGGGTGAAGAAGGCCCACAATGCCCTCCATATTCCCCAAGATTCCAATATTCCAACATTCCACTATTCCAAGAGTCTCTCCAGCCTCTTGATGCACTCGACCATGCAGCGGATCGTGTGATAGTTGACCTTCCACGAGTGGCTCATGTGCGTCCATCTGACGGGCTGGCCTTCGCGGCTCAACAGCGGCCACCACTCGCCGACCGGGTGGTTGATCATCTTGTCGAAGACGAACCGGTGTACGTTCAGGTACGCCGGCCAGTAGGGTTTCGTCCCGAAGCGCAGGCAGCCTTCCAGCATGCCGATCATGACCTCGGCCTGCTGCCAGAACTCCTTTTCCATGTCGTAGACGCCGCCGGCGTGCGGGCCCTCGGTGTAGACCCCGCCGTACTCGGGGTCGATGCCGTTCTTCATCCCGTGGTCCATCGCCTTCTTGATGACCTTCTTGTACTCGTCCCAGTATGTAGCACCCCCGCCCCCGGGGGTGGTTCCACTCGTGCCCAACACGTCGGTGGCGTGGGCCAGCAGCCAGGCGAATTCAACGTTATGTCCGGCGGAAGTGTTATCCTCGGCATGGGCCTTCTGGCCGCCCTCGGCGAATCGGTCCCAACCCCAAACGATGTCGAACTTGATCTGCGGGGCCACCTTCCAGTCAATCGTGAATTGCGGAATGCCCGTCGCGTACCGCTTGTGGACAATCCGCTTGAGCAGGATGTCGATGTCCTCGAGCAGCGTCCGGCGGTGGATCTCCTGCTTGGTGCACTCGTACAGGTTCGTGAACGCTTCCATCAGGTGCATGTGCACGTCGAGGGTCTTGCGGTCGCCGCCTTTGGGCCCGGGGCCGCACAGGCCCCAGTTGCGCTCGAACATCTCGTAATAGCCGCCATACATCGTCTCGGCCGCGTACTTCTTCACGAGATCGAAGACCTTCTCGGCGTACTCCTGGCCGCGCGGATCGCCGGTGGCCATCGTGTACTCGGCCAGGCCGTACATGGCGAAGCTCAGGCCGTAAAGGATTTTTTTGTCGATGGTGATCTCGCCCTGGCGGTTGGCCATCCAGTAGAAGCCACCGTACTTCTCGTCCCAGAGCCTCTTGAGCACAAAGTCCACGCCGTGCCGGGCGAACTCGGCGCATTGGCCGTTGCCATAGCCGGCCCGGTGCGCCGCCGACATCGAGAAGATGAACCGCATCTGCCCCAGCATCGACTTCTCGTCGGTCCCGGAGTCCTTGCCGTCCTTATCGAAATGCGTGACGAAGCCGCCGTACTTGTCATCTTTGGCCCGCTTGAGCCAGAACGGCAGCAGTTCCGTCGTCAAATGCGTCTTGCACTCCTGCAAACACCCGGCTACCTGATCCCGATCAATGGCCATCGTCAATCCCTTTCGCCAAATTGCCCGGCCTTCACCCACCCGAAAAACGACGGCGGTATTCTATGCCTCCCCGCCCCCACCGTCAACCCGTGACCCTGGTTTGTAGTGACGCCGTAAGGCGTTTCCGTGGCATGGGCATCTTGCCCATGATTCCGGACCACGGGCAGGATGCCCGTGCCACGATATGCCCTCACGGGCACACTACGAACATGACATACCCGCACTTGCGTGAAAAGGCTCCATCCGGTACAAAGAACATGCCTGTGCGAGCGCACGCATGGCACCCCGCGTTGGTATTGGCTTGAAGGGAGAAGCAGATGACGAGGCAACGGAATTCAGAGGGCCTGAAGCGAGTCGGGACTCTGGTTCTTGTACTCGTTGGGGTCCTCCTGTTGTCGCTGCTGCGGGTGGCATGCCGGCAGACGAAAACCCACGCCCGTGCTCCAGAGATTGATTCCAAGAACCTCAAGCAGACCGTCATTCTCGCCACGCTGGATTGCCCATTGCCGGAGCATAAGAACGCGATCTGGTGCTCGACCTTCCAGATGGCCTGGGACAAGCTCAAGCAGGACATCATCGGTGAGCCAATCCAGGTCCCGGCAGCCCAAGAGTTGGCCGATCGACTGAACCGATCCCAATTCCCCGCCGGAAGTATCGAGGAGAAAT
>Ga0315289_10008248_pt1 | contig 15083 bp, 14 predicted proteins | sample YL17G11_40_MG_FD_203452 | JGI IMG/M metagenome (GOLD analysis project Ga0315289, IMG submission 203452) | Sediment microbial communities from Yellowstone Lake, YNP, Wyoming, USA - YL17G11_40 | ecosystem: Environmental > Aquatic > Freshwater > Lake > Sediment | place: USA: Wyoming | collected... | reverse complement strand
CCGTCGTGGTCGACGACGCCTATCAGGCGGTGGGGCCGACGGAGGTCGACGTCCACGCTGACGGCGTCGACTTCTTGACCTTCGGGAGCGAGAAGTGGCTCTGCTGCCCGACGATGGCAGGCGTCCTATACGTGAAGAGGGATCTAATAGACGAATACGACCCGTCGTACAGGTTCTACATGACCGTCGACGACATCGCCAGGATAGGGCAGCCTTGGCTGTACGCTGACCATGACAACCTCGCGAGCTACGAGAAGCCTCTCCTCAGGACGGCGGAGAAGTTCGACTCAGGCTGCGTCTCCGAGGAGGCGCTATGGGGCTTCAACGCCTGCCTAGGCTTCTGGAACGGCCTCGACAGGGGGCAGGTCGAGAGGAGGGTTAAACGGCTGAGCGGGTACCTCATCGACGGTCTCAGAAACCTCGGCGTCAAGGTGAACACACCGCTGGAGCCCGAGAAGAGGGCCGGCCTCGTCACCTACACGACGGGGCGCTACGAGGTCAACCAGAGAAGCGTCTCCACCCTCGCCTCCGCCGGAATCATCGTCGCCCACAGGTACGCTGGCGGAGTCGGCGGTGTACGCGTCTCGACCAACGTCTTCAACACCGAGGAGGAGATCGACAGGCTCCTCGAGGTCCAGGGCAAACAGCTCAAGTGAGCCGGAGCCCAACGCCTCTCCTGGAACGGTATACTCAAGTGTCCTGAATGTGGCAAGGTGTTTAAGTTAATCCGTTTGAATGATTTTAACTAATTTTGTGCGCGCGCTCGTATGCTTGAATCATCGCACGCCTCTTTGGTACCGTTGTACTGAATTCGTAAACGGTCGACACCAGCCAGATAACGGAGAAACATGCCAAACCCACGATCCAACCGGGGTAGTTCATAAAGGAAGGCAGGCTTGGTGAGATAGCCAACGCCAAAACATCACTAAACGACTGCAGACTCCACTCACGATCTTCCGCGAATGGAACGAAATTATAGGCATAGAACCACTTCCTCCTGAGATGCTCATATACACTCTGCTGAGGCGTCCCCCACCATCCGCCGAAGATGTCCATAAATGAGTGGAGCCAGGCTCCAGCGAAGAAACAGGAAGCCATGAAAAGAGATGTACTCTGGATGGTGAGACCGATGGCGAACAAGAAAGCGGAGAGGGCACCGTAGCCGATGGCGTAGTGCAGCGTCTGCCTGTGTTTTAACCCCCAGTCTTCTTTCCTGTCGATATCGGGGAATACTCCTCCGAGGGCGCCGAATATTACGAATATGGGTATCAAAGCGATGAGAGTTGGAGAGAGCATTCCTAGGTGATTTAGGATGAAGAGAAGCACGTAAGAGATTACGAAGCCGAATCCCATGTGAGTTGATATCATCATCGAGGTTCACCTAAAGAAGCTCAACTTCAGCTTTTTCAAGTATCTTCTCGAACTTAAAATAACCGTTATTCCTGTATATGTTTAAATAATCTGGCGTCTGTTCGGTTTTACTTCATATGTCTTCAAGCATCTCCGTGAGAGGAGAGAGAGCGCGTCGACAATTATCAGATGTGATTAAGATAAGAAAAAATAATGACAACCTAAACTAAGGCGCGAAGTTTAGCCGAGAGGGAGCTGAGAACCTAGTTTTTCGGAATTCTCTTCGCGCGCGCGACCAAGAGGACATCACCGACATGGTGAAACGGGCCCACAGGGCAGGCATCAGGGTCGGCCTCGACGGCATAGGCGTCAGGGGCATCGACAGGGCGCTTGACGCCATCGAGGCGGCTCTGAAGGAGGAGCTGAAGGAGGAGCCGAGGGAGGACCACAGGCATAGGATAGAGCACTGCTGCTACGTCACGCCGCCCATCCAGAGGAGGCTTAAGGAGCTCGGCGTCATCGACGCCTCCGCAAACGGCTTCCTTCACGACCTCGGCGACGCCTACAGGGCGAACCGCGGGGAGAAGGAGATGCGTTGGATGTGGCCCCACAGGACCCTGATCGACCAGGGCATCCACGCCCCGGGCCACAGCGACTGTCCAGTCTGCTCCCCAAACCCCTGGCTGGGCATCTACGGCCTCGTTACCAGGAAGACGAGCAGCGGCCAGGTCCTCTACAGGGGCGAGGCGATCAGGCCGATGGATGCCATCAGGGCGTACACCATCGACGGCGCCTACGCCGCCTGGGAGGAGGGCTTGAAGGGCAGCATAGAGCCTGGGAAGCTCGCCGACCTCACGGTCGTGGACCGAGACCCCCTCACCGTACCGAGGGAGGGGCTGAAGGACGTACAGACCGTGATGACCATCGTGGGTGGCAGGGTAGCCTACAGGCGCTGACTCCACGTATCCCTTTTTTAGCCAGAGCCAACTCTATCAAACAGTTCATGGTCTCCCTGAGGAGCGTCGGTCGCTTCCTAGCCCTGGAGGGGAACATCAGGGTAATGGCTCTCCAGACCCTCGTCTCCCAGCTCGGCTTCGGCATGATGTATGTCGTCTGGCAGCCTTACATACTGTCCCTCGGCTTGAGCATAACCCAGCTCGGCGTCATCCAGAGCGTGATCAACCTGAGCACGGCGGCCGGCCTAGTCACCTGGGGCGCCATCTCGGACAGGGTAGGCAGGAAGCCCATCGTCCTCCTCTCCAACGCGAGCAGACTCGCCGCCATGTTAGCAATCGTCGCGTCGGGGAACCACCTCTTCCTGTACGTATTCGCCTTCTTCGTCGGCTTCAGCGCCCTGTGGATGCAGGCGAACCCTGCCAGGAGCGCTCTCATAAGCGAGTCCGTCGGCGCTGGGAACAGGGCGACGGCGTATAGCACCCTAATGGCGATCAGCCAGATCACGAACATGGTCGCCGCTTCAGCCGGAGGATATCTTGCCATAGTCACAGGTTATTACACCATCTTCTACGTCTGCGTAGCCGGAGACATCGTAGGCCTCGCAGTCCTCCTGCTGTTCGTGAAGGAGACCCACATCCCCAGGAAACGGGAGGGCGGCGGGCTCGGCCTGGGGGCGACCCTGAGGAGGTACATCGTCCCCGAGAGGGAGATACTGCCCCTCTACGCCATCATGTTGGCGATGGGCTTCGGCTACAACACAGGCTGGAGCCTCTTCAACGGCGCCCTCGTCGACACATACGGGTTGAACACGTTGCAGCTAGGGATAATGTCGACAGCGTTCAGCCTGATCTGGGGAGTCTCCTCGATCCCCTTAGGAAAGCTCGCGGACAGAGTCGGCAGGAAGCCGATGCTTCTCGCCTCGTGCTTCTTCGCCGTCGCCACCAATATCGGCTTCGTCATCTTCCGCAGCTTCGAGGCGTTCGTCCTCTTTAACGCCCTCAGCGCCTTCGACCCGGCATGTTGGGCGCCTTCGTGGGTGAGCCTGGTCTCGGAGAAGGTGCCGCCGTCGGAGAGGTCGACGGCCCTGGGCAAGCTCGACGCCTACAATAGGTTCGCCGGGATACCGGCACCATACCTAGCCGGGTTATTGTACACCCGTTATGGCTTCGCGGCGCCCCTCCTCGTCCTCGTTGGCTTCGCAACGATCTGGAGCCTAATGGTTCTGAGGCTCGACACCACGCCAACTAAGGACGCCCAGGTCAGGCGAGCCTCATAAGGCCCTTTATCTCCTCGTGAACGACACCGGCGTCCCTGTCGCCATCGAGGACGACCCAGGGCTTCTGCCTCGCGAGCTCCAGCGCCTTCCTGCTTATCTTCACAAGCTCCGACGGCTTCTCGAAGCGCTCCCTCCGCTCCCTGCTCGCTGCTATGCGTCTGAACGCCTCGCCGGGGGAGACGTTAAGGTAGAACATCCTTCTCGACTTTGGCATTATCCTGGCGAAGAAGTGGTACCCCAGCTTGTGGAGGGGGTTAGGCAGGTAGGCTGTCCCCATCAGGTAGCGGACGAAGACGACGTAGTCGACCCGTCTCCAGCTGTAGAGGACGACGGACCTGATGACGTCTACCATGTAGAAGAGGGCGGCGGCTATGTGTGCCTTCCTCCCCTCGATGTAGAGGTACTCCCGTGACCTTACGCCGAAGAAGTTGTCGTCGGACGGGTGGGTGCGGAGGAGGCTCGTCTTCCCGAGGCCGTGGAGGTAGCCTACGAGCATCTCGGCCTGGGTGCTCTTCCCCGAGGCGTCGATGCCGTCGATGACCACGAGCTCCACCAGCTCAGGCTCCCCCGTTGGCGAGGACGAACGTCAGCGCGCCGGCGATGGGCACGAGCACGTTGTCGAGCCCCTTAGGCGAGATCGCCTCGGCGACGGTCACCACCGCCGCAACGGCGAGGGCGGGGACGAGCTGGCTCCCGAGGCTGAAGCCGTAGAGGTATGAGAAGTAGGCGAGGCTGAGGCCGAAGGCAGCAAGGCTGGCGAAGAACATGGCCGCCGACCCCTCGAGGCTCTTCGTCTCGAACACCCTGTACCTGTGCCGTCCGTGTCTCATGCCCACGAGGGCGGCGAGGCTGTCACCGTAGGCCATCGGGAGGATGCCCGCGGCTATCACGTACGGCTGCATGCCGTAGAGGTAGGCGAGGACGCTGTAGGAGATGGCGTAGAGGACGAGCCCCATGTGGTGGCCCTCCTCCGTGATGTTTGCCAGGCCGGGGAGCTTCTCCACGAGTCCCTTCACCGGTGAGTAGGGAGTGACGAGGAACGTGACGAGGATGAAGGGCGACGCGACGAGGAACGGGTAGATGGAGGCGGTGAAGAAGGGAATTATGAAGGGGAGGTTCCCGATCATCGCGTGAAGAAACTTCCTCCTAGCCGTCTCGGCGAGGGGCAGCCTGTCGGAGACGAGGATGAGGGCGACGATGTAGACGTAGCATGCGAGCATCAGGAGAATGTTCTGCCAGGTGGCGTCCACAAGAGTCCCCTCGATACAGTTACTCTTCCACCTCTAAGTTGTTTATGAGCGTTTCCGGGACTCTTAGCTAAGGTTTATTTTCACCGGCGAGGAAGATCAACTTGTTTTCTGGAGGATGAACGGGTTGAACGAGTATGTGCTGCCCAAGCTTCCCTACGCCTACGACGCGTTGGAGCCCTACGTCGACAAGGAGACGGTGACGCTCCACCATGACAAGCACCACGCCGCCTATGTCGCCGGCTTCAACGCGACCATGAAGAAGCTCGCCGAGTCGCGTGAGAAGGGGGATTACGCCGCTGTGAAGGCGCTTGACAGGGACCTAGCGTTCCACGGCTCAGGCGCCGTCCTGCACGCCCTCTACTGGGAGGGGCTTTGCCCCAAGGCTGAGAGCAGGGAGCCGACGATCGGGAAGTTCATCGAGCAGGTGAAGAAGGACTTCGGTGGCCTCGACAGGCTGAAGAGCGAGATGGGTGCCGCCGCGAAGGCGGTCGAGGGCTCAGGCTGGGCGGTCCTCGCCTGGGACACAGTCGGCAAGCAGCTGATGGTGATGCAGGTCGAGAACCACCAGAAGCTCGTGGTGCCAGGCTACGTGCCACTCTTCGTCATCGATGTCTGGGAACACGCCTACTACCTGAAGTACCAGAACAGGCGCGCAGAGTATGTTGACAATATCTGGAACATCGTCAACTGGGCGGGCGTAGAGGAGCGGTTCAGCGCCCTGAAGTAGGCGCTCCGGGTCTACATCCTTTTTCTGTGTCTCAGAAGGAGACGTTTCCCTGCTCTGGCACCGTGAAGGGCGGACGTCTCCCCTCCAGTAGAGCCTTCACGCTCTCCGCGCACCGCTCAGCCATCCGTCTCCGCGTCTCCCAGGTCGCCGAGGCGATGTGGGGGGTTACGACGAGGTTGTCGAGCTTCAGCAGCGGATGGGTGAGGGGGATGGGCTCCTCCTCGAAGACGTCGAGTGCCGCGCCGGCTATTCTCCTCGTCTTCAGCGCCTCGGTGAGGACGTCCTGGTCTATGACCGGCCCCCGCGAGGTGTTGATGATGATGGCCGTGGTCTTCATCATCTCCAGTTCCTTCCTGCCTATGATGTGCCTCGTCGAGGGGAGGAGGGGGACGTGGATCGAGAGGATGTCCGAGGTCCTGAGGAGTTCCTCGAATCCGACTGGCTTTACACCGTAGAGCCTCTCCAGCTCGGGCTTCGGCACGATGTCGCGGTAAATCACCTTCACGTCGAAGCCCTGAGCCCGCTTCGCAGCCTCCGACCCTATCCTGCCGAGGCCGAGGAAGCCGAGGGTCTTGCCCGAGATGTCCCAGCCGAAGGGGAACCCGCTGGCCCTCTTACCCCACTCCTCGCGTGTGAAGCGGTCAGCCTCTGGTATCCTCCTCATAAAGCCGAGGATGAGCGCCCACGTGATGTCGGCGACCGCGGTCGACAGGACGTCGGGTGTGTAGGTGACGTAGACCTTCCTCCTCGTGCAGGCCTCGACGTCTACGGTGTCGTAGCCTACGCCGAACCTCGAGACGACCTTCAGCTTAGGCGCCTTCGCCAGGTAGGCGTCGTTCACAGCCTCCATACTAACCACAACGGCGGTGGCCTCCCTGAGCTGTTCCGTATAGTCGCCCTGGACGTAGGCGACGTCGGCCAGCGGACTGAGGGACTCGGCCAAGTCCTCTGGGAAGTTGAGCTTCCCCGTGCTGACGAGAACCTTCGGCTTCAACCCGGATCATTAACTGATCTTCGGGGCGCCGGTTAAAACTGTCGAATGATAAAAATGGTGGTCACTCCTTCCTGTAGACACGGAACTTGACGTCGTTCCACCTGTCAGGGCACTCGTACTTGAACTCCTTGGGATCGATCCAGGTGATTTTGCCGCCGTAGCAGACGTTCATCAGCGTCGGGAAGAGGTCGTGGTAGCAGTAGCCGCATATGCCTCCTGTGAGGTGGGTGTTTAACTCGAACTTGTCTCCGACTATGTGGCCCGCGCTACAGCTCTTCGCGACGGATGTCACCTCGGCGACGTAGACCGGTTCCTTCTCACTCATCTTGTCACCGTCTATCTCTTCGGATGTACTGAATTAAAAGGGTTCGAAGTTGCCGGGGTAGGGTTTTAGGCTTCGATGTGGAGTATTACCCATGGCTCTGAGGGATGTCGTGCTCGGCGGCATCGGGGATCTCGATGGGGTTTACGCCTTCTCCGTGAAGCACCTCGGCACTGGGGAGGCCACTTCTGTCAACGGTGAAGATATTCTGCCGACGGCGAGCGTCTTCAAGGTTCCCCTGGTCGTCGAGCTCTACAGGCAGGTGGAGAGGGGCGAGGTTAGCCTCGACAAGCCTTACATCCTGAGGGACGCGGACAAGGTGCCCGGCTCAGGCATCCTGCGTGAGCTATCCGAGGGGCTGGAGCTCACACTCTCGGACCTTGTGACGCTGATGATGATCGTGAGCGACAACACGGCCACCGACGTCATCCTCGGCCTCGTCGGCGTGGAGAGGGTGAACTCCGCGATGCGGGGTCTCGGGCTTGAGAAGACCTTGGTCGCCGCGAGCTGCAGGGACATCATCTTCGACGGCGTCGGTGGCTTCGGCCTCCCTGACGAGGAGAGGACGCTGGCGCGGTACGAGGAACTTGCCGCGGAGGCGAGGCGGAGAAGTGGCTTCACGGCCAAGACTCGGAACAACGTCTCGACCACGGACGAGATGACGAGGCTGCTGGGGCTCATCGCAGAGGGCGGGGCGGCGGGTAGGGCGAGCTGCGACGCGATCATGGGGCTGATGGCGAAGTGCCAGACCGGTGAGGCCAGGATAGCGAAGTACCTGCCCCGCGACGGGGTGAGGGTCTGCCACAAGGAGGGGACGAGGCTGAGGCTCAGGAACGACGTCGGTATCGTCACCCTCCTCGGCTCGGGCGAGAGGTATGTCCTCAGCTGCTTCACGAACGAGGTCGGTGACGTCAACGCCGCGGAAGAAGCCATCGCCAGGGTCTCGAGGAACGTCTACGATTACTTCATGGCCAAGGCCTAGTTGATTGGATGTCCTCCGACTCGCCGAATGACGTTTTTTTCGTTCATTCGGAGGTACCCCCCTACATTTTTTGCACACACCCGGGGTCCATGTCTGTAAGCCCAAATGTTGCAGGGCGCCTCTCCTTGGCTTTGGCCTTATGGTGGTCGGCGTCCGGGGCATGGCGTGGTCTATTTTAGGAGGTTTTTTCGTCCTAAAATCGATACCCCCCTATGTTTTTTCACAGGGTGAACGCCTGTCTTCCGCTGTGCTCTACAGCATATTGCCATAGGTAACTGTTTTTTTTGATCAGTGACCGGCGATGGGTATATCTGGGATGGGAGCCCCTCTGGGTCTGATGGTACTTGAGCCAGGTCGAGGGGCGTAATCCTGTCTATGAGACGCTGAGGCGCGGAGGCGTGAGGAGGCTGCTCGTCGCCTCGGGCTCTGAGGGCGAGAGGCGGGTGAAGGAGATCGTCGACCTCGCCCGGAGTAGGGGGGTAGGCGTGGAGTTCGTTGATCGGCGTCGGCTTGACTCGATGTCGGAGACGGGCAGGCATCAGGGAGTGATCGCCCTCGCGGAGGCGCCTGGATACGCCTCCCTGAGGAGCATCCTGGACAGGGCGAAGGGGGATGTATGCGTCGTCGTCCTCGACGGCGTGCAGGACCCGCAGAACCTCGGCTCCATCCTGAGGACGGCGGACGCGGCTGGCGTCGACGCGGTCGTCGTGCCTAAGAAGGAGAGCGTGGGGCTGACGCCTACGGTCCTCAGGGTGAGCATGGGAGGAGCCGCCGGTGTCCCAGTCGCTAGGGAGAGCCTCTACCCAGCCGTGAAGATGCTCAAGGAGGAAGGCGTAAAGATCATAGGCGTCGACGCCTCGGGCTCCGTCGACTACTGGGAGGAGGACCTGACTGGCTCCGTCGCCCTCGTCCTCGGGGGAGAGGGGCAGGGAATAAGCCCGACGCTCCTAGGTAAATGCGACTCAGTCGTCAGGATACCCATGTTTGGCTCCGTTCCTAGCCTGAACGTCGGCGTCGCCGCCGCGTTGGTCCTCTACGAGAGGCTGAGGCAGACCGGCGCTCAAAGTGAGATGAAGTTGACCTAGTAGATGAAGCCGACGTGCGCACGAAGTGATATAAAGTAATTTGGGTATTCGCAATCTTTTTTAGGCTCATCCTCGTCGCCGATTCCTAGGTATGTCCAAGGTCAAGCGCCCAAACTGCATCGGCATGCTCAGCGCCGAGGAGGAGTGCGACCTCTGCGAGTGGCACGAAGAGTGCGAGCGCATGAGCCAGAGCATAGAGTCGGACGCGATGCGGGGGGGCACCCACGTCAGGCTCACTGGCAAGTACAAGGAGAAGAAGTACAAGCCGAAGAAGCTGCCCTGACCAGAATCAGGCACTTCCGAAATATGTCCTACAGGGTAGCCTCCTTCTCGTAACGAGAAGGATCACGCCGAGGGAGACCCCAACCAACATGGCCTCCCACGGGACGGGTATCTGTGAGAGGGGTGACGAGGCCTCGGCGTTGAATGAGACCGGCTCGCTCGTCGCCGCCTCCAGCGCCTCGTTTCCCTTCAGGGACGCCCTCACCTTCCAGGCGCCGCCTGCGTCCGTCCTCAGCTTGTCCAGGAACGATCCGTCCTCGCTGGTCGTCACCGTCTTCGTGGACTCCTTCCCGTCCGGTCTCGTGTAGGTCAGGGTGACCTCCTGCCCGGGCATGGGCGCCTCGTAGCCGTTGATGACTATGTACGAGGTCCCCGCGATGTCGAATGAGTCCCCCTTCCCGTTCGCCGAGAGGGCGAGGCTCGTCAAGAACTTCGTCGCCGGCGCCTTCACCTCGAGGTCGAAGCCGAGCTGGTAGGTGTATGTGAACGAGCCGGTGACGAAGGGACCCGCGCTCCAGCCCCACTCCGTCCTGATCCTGTACGCGCCAGGCTTCGTCCACGGCATAACCTTGATCGTCGAGCCTATGTAATCCTCGCCGCCGAAGACCTCAGTGTAGCTGCCGGAGTACTCGATGGACGACGGGGTTTCGATGACCCTGTACTTGTAGTAGAAGCTCCCGGTCTTAGTCGTCTTGAAGAACCGCCTCTCCCCGGCCTCCATGGTCACCATGCTGAGGGGCTGGTAGGGCTGAGCCCCCACCTTATCCTCGACTAGCTCCACCATAAACTGCGTCGTGGAGTTGGAGGGCTTGAGGCCGCCTGACCCCGCGAAGGTCGCGTTCACCTGCCACGAGCCGACCTGGTCGACGGTGACGGAGTCCGAGTAGGCGCCGTCCGCGCCCGTGTACACGGTCCTCGTGAAGCTCTCGCCGCCCGGCTTCCTGTATGCCAGCTTTACCTCGGCGGAGGGCGTCTGAGGGGTGAGGGACCCGGAGACCTTGACGCTACTGCCTATCAGCGAGTAGCCGTGGTCAGAGTAGCATCCCAGCTTGCTCGGCAACACGGAGGGCTGCTTTACCACCTCCGTCCCCGGCGGGTTGTCGATGATGTAGATCATCCCCTGCCCAGGAGAGTAGAGGCTCCTGGCCGCCGCCGCGACCCGAGCACCATCCGACGACATGGCTACGTCTTCAAGGCTCAGCCGCTCGCCGACCCCGCGGCTCCAAACCTTCTCCCCCACCGCGTCGAGGAGGGTGACGTTGTCGCTGATCGCAGCGGCGATGTACTTGCCGTCGCCTGAGATCGAGACGGCGTTGGAGCCCCATGTCTCCCTGTCGTCGCCCCAGAGGAGCCCTCCCTCGCCGTCGAAGAGGCTTATGGAGTAGGCTTCGACTGCGACCATGCCGCTGGAGGAGACCGCCACAGACTCGACGAAGGAGTCCGTACTCCGGCTCCAGAGCTGCTGGCACTGCCTCGTCATGAGGACGACATCACGGGAGGATCCGACGGCGATGTAGGACGCGTCGGACGAGACACTGAGACATGGCTCGCTCAGCCCGAATGTGGACTGGTATAGAGTGCTTCCACTCCGATCCATGACCATGACTCCGTATTTAGACGATGAGTCTGCGACCGCGGCCACTATGTAAGCGCCATTGCCTGAGATCGTGGCGTCCGAGACATCCGTGAAGGTCTTCTTCCAAGCCTGCACGCCGCCTGAGTCGAAGAGGAAGAGTTCCGTCCCGGAAGCCACGACGACGGCATGGTCGCCCCCCGAGACCGAGACCGCGTCGACCCAGCTCGAGAAGCTCTTTGTCCATAGTAGGTCGCCGGCTGACGTGAGGAGGTATACGCTTCTCATGTCGACGACTGCAGCGACGTAGAGCCCGTCAGGCGAGATGGCCACCTGGTCCACGTCCTCGACCTCGACGACGTACTCGACCACCTTCCCTTGAGCGGCTGGGACCCCTGTGAGCGAGGCAAGGACGAGTAGGGTAAAACCCAGTATCAGATGGTTCCTGGAGGCCGCCCCCCTCAGGGAGCGGCGGGGACGGTGCCTGACGCGCCTGCCGAGGATGCTATGAGGCATTGAACCTGAATACCCGTTTGAGTCCAGAGCTTGGAACCCCTGAATACTGACTGTTTTTCAGTTTAAAAAACGAGTGTTGAAATAATGTAGTTAAGAACTAGCGCCTCAGCCTTCGCCGTCTTCCTGCGAGACCTTGGACTCGCCGTCCACCTTCCTGACCCTCAGCAGGTTGACTCCCTCCTCCTCGCCCTGGCCGTGGTGCGTAACCAGGAGCACCTGCCCTATCTCGTCGCTGCTCCTCGCGACGTACTCCAGCAGCTGGGGGACGTTCTCGGAGTCGACGGCGTCAGTCGGCTCGTCAAGGATGAGCAGGTGGGGGAACTCCATCACCCTGAGCAGGGCGAGGCGCTCCGCGAGGGCGAAGAGGCTCTCGTGTCCGCCGCCCGCCCTCCATGCGGCCAGCATCCTGGGGCTCCCGATGGGCTGGACCTCGAGCACGTAGCGCTCCCTGTCGATGTGGCAGCCGGAGTAGAGCTGCTGATCGGTCAGCCTTCTGAAGTACTCGTAGGTCCGGTACTCTATCATCCTCAGCGTGTTCTCGCGGAGGTCACGCTCGTAGCGGCCGTACTGCTCCACGATCCCCTCGACGGCCCTGACCTTCGCCTCGTACTCATGGATCGTGTCGAGCTTGTTTCTCGCCTCGTTGAGGGCGAGTCCGAGGGTCGAGAGCCTCGTGTCCAGCTCCTTCTCGTTCCTCTCCGTCTCCCTCAGGAGGTCCTCGCGGCTCCTCACCTCGGCGTAGAGCTCGGACTCCTCCTTCCTCAGGCCCCTGAGCCTGTCCCCTAGCCTCCTGCCAGCATCCTCGACGCTGGTGAACGTAGCCCCAAGCTCCCTCTCGGCGCGTTCGAGGAGCCTCGCGTTCGCCTCCTCCACCCTGGCGGCGAGCCTGGCAGCCTTCTCCTCGATCTGCTTAATCTCCCGCCTCAGGTCGCCGACCTGCCTCTCCTGCTGCCCGAACCTCGCCAGCTGGTTCTCGGCCTCCCTCAGCTTCTCGCGGGCAGCCTTCTCCTGTACCCTGATCTCCCTGATCTCCGCCTCGAGGCTTGATAGCCTCCTCCTCTTCTCCTCGAGCTCCCCCGTCCACCTAGCGAGGTCCTCCTCGATGAGTTTGAAGTCTATCGGCTGGCCGCACTTGGGGCAGACGGTGAGGCCCTGCTCCTTCAGCTCCCCGTGCTCGTCTAGCCTGTGGCTGAGGGTGGCGATGTCGCCGTCGAGCTCACGCCGCTCCCTGTCGAGGTCCTCGTCGACGAGGCGCCTCAGCCTCTCCTCGGTCGCCTCGGCCGACCTCTTCCTCGCCTCCAGCTCGCCGCGCCTCTCCTCTGGCCTCTCTCCGAGCTCTACGACGAGGGTCTCCATGGCCTCCGTCCGGCTCTCGTGGAGCCGCTCGTTGACCTCTTGGTCGCTCCTCTGCCTCTCAAGCTCCTTGAAGCCGGATTCGAGCTCCTCTGCGGTCTCGACTCTGGCGTGGGCGTCGGAGTGGGCCCTCCTCTTCTCCCTGAGCTCCTCCTCGAGCCTCTTCTTCCTCGTCCTTGTCTCGCCGAGGCGTGCCGTATCCTCCTCTATCTGCTTCTCGGCGTTCCTGATCCTCTCCTCGACGGCAGGCTTCTCGGCGATTCCCCCCTTCGCCTCGAGGACGCGTGCCGCCTCACGTAGCTCCTCCCTGATCTCGGTTGGGGCTGTGAGGCCGAGGATGGCGTTCATCCTGTTCCTGTCCGGGTTGAGGATGTCGACGAACTCCTTCTGCCTCGCGTAGACGACGTTGAAGAACGTGCCGCGGCCAACTCCTATGAGCTCTCTGAGCCGGGCCTGGACGTCCTTCTCCTTCGTCAGGGGCGTCTTGTCTCCCTCGACCTCCATGTAGAGCTCGGTCGCCTTGAAGGCGGGCTCCTCCCCGGGGTTCTTACCGGTCGTCAGGGTCCCAGCCCGCTTGATCAGGACCTTGACCCCGCTGAATGGGCTGCTGAAGGTGACCGAGACGAAGACCTCCCCGGCGCCCATGGAGACGAGGTCACGCTTGTTGACGCCTGGCACGTCGCCGTACAGCCCGAACATGACCGCCTCCAGAAGCGTCGTCTTGCCTGAGGCGTTCCGTCCGCTGATCTTGTTGACTCCGCGGGTGAAGTGGATCGTCTGCTTGTCTCGGTACGACTTGAAGCCCCTGAGGGTGAGCTCCTCTATCATGGCTCGGCCTCCCCGAAGCGTTTTGCTTCAAGCCTCTTCACCCACTCCTGGACGAGGGGCGCCCTCTGGGTCGCCGTGAGGAGGCCGGTCTGGGTGCTCGCCTCCTCCTCAAGCGTCTCCCTGACCCTGCCGTGCATCTCCCTTATCTCCTCGGCGAAGGCGCCGAAGCCCGAGAAGTAGGCGGCTACGTCCTGGTTCTCAGGCTGGGGGCGGGCCACCGACTCGGGGAGGTCGAGCTCCATCGTGTCCCTGTCCACCCAGAGTAGGAGGGGCTCCTCGGATACGAGCTTCTCCACAGGCTTCATGTTTATGTCGCTCGGCCAGCCCTCGCTGAGCCTCCCCTTCACCTTAACCCTCAGGTAGCCCTGCTTCTTTGCCTCCCTCAGCCTGGAGACGAACGCCTTGACCTCTTCGAGAATCCTGTCCTCGTACCATGACGGGGGCCTCGCCCTGTCTGATTCGACCTTCGTCTGGCTCATGATGTGGAGGGGCTCTAGGGGCACCCACCTGAAGTTGGGGCCCTCTGCTTCAACTATGTAGAAGCCCTTGTCGGGGGTCTCAGCGAAGTCGTAGACCTCGAGGCTGCCAGGCGTGGCGATCCATCCGCCGGTCCTGAGCCTCTTGGGCGTACACCTCCTATGGTAGTGGCCGGTGAAGACGAAGTCGGGACTCACCGAGGCGATCTGGTCGAGAGTCAGGCAGCTGTTCTGCGGCGGCACCGTGTTGTAGTGGTCCACGAAGCCGTGGAGCATCAGCACCCTGAGCCCCTTCGCGCCCTCGAAGGCTGGCCTGACCTTCGCCTCGAAGGCTTTGTCTATCTGGTCGTGGTAGTTGAGCCCCACGACGTGGAGCCTGTCGTCCCTGTAGACGATGTCTTCGTCGCCGAAGACGTGGAGGTACTCGGCGAGGGGGTGCTTGATGTAGTCGAGGGCGTCGCTCTGGGGGCGGCCGTCGTGGTTCCCCCTGATGACGAGGATGCGTATGTGCTTGCCGTGGCGCTCCTCGGTCTGCCTCGCCAGCCTGTAGAGTTCGTCGTGGACGAACTGGACCATGTGGGGGCGGAGCGTGCGGCGCTCGAAGAGGTCCCCGCAGATGAAGGCGTAGTCGACGCCGACCGAGACGATCTCATTCACCGCCCTGGTGAAGGCAGCCTCGAATGCTCGGCGCCTGTGCTCAGCGACGGCCAGTGGTATGCTCCGCCCGATGTGGGCGTCGGCGAGGACGGCGAACCTCATCGAGATCACCTAATGGAGTTTTTCCTTATCCCTCTCCCTCTGTATCTCCGCCTGATCCTTGGCGTCCTTGAGGAGCCTGTATATGTCAGGTGTTCTGCCGCCGTGCTTCGTCTCCCTCTCAGCCGTCTTAATCATGACGGGCACCGGGACGAAGGGGCCGACTAGCACCGCCTCCCCCTGCTCAAGGGCCGGGAGGTCGCCGAGGAGGTCCTCGCTGAAGGACTCACTCGCAGCCTGTATCGTCCTCTGGTCCTGGCTGTTCACCACCCTGAGGATGGCGAGGTTGCTGCAGTTGCTCAGGATGTCGGGGTCGATCCTCCTCGGGCGCTGGCTGATGACTGTGAGGAAGACGC
>Ga0315289_10008247_pt1 | contig 15083 bp, 9 predicted proteins | sample YL17G11_40_MG_FD_203452 | JGI IMG/M metagenome (GOLD analysis project Ga0315289, IMG submission 203452) | Sediment microbial communities from Yellowstone Lake, YNP, Wyoming, USA - YL17G11_40 | ecosystem: Environmental > Aquatic > Freshwater > Lake > Sediment | place: USA: Wyoming | collected... | reverse complement strand
CTCGCCGCCGACTCCCAGGCCCTGCGGGCGGCGATCTCCGCGGCGGGCGTCGCGGGACAGCTGTTCGTCGCCGCTGCCGGGAACGACTACGGGACCAACATCGATCTCGAGGGCGGGACGCCGACGTTTCCGGTGAGAAGAGTTGGTTTTTTGATTTTTTCTTTTTTTTCTTTTTTCGAGGTTTTAAAAAGTCAACGGGGGAAAAAAGCTCATCTTTTTCGAACTCCCTTTGAAACTTCTCTTTCTTTCCAAAAAAAAGGCGAGCTACGACTCCAAGACCGTCCTCACGGTCATCGCCACGGACAGGTCCGGGATGAAGCTCGCCAACTTCTCCAACTGGGGAGCCACGGCCGCGGCGATCGCTGCCCCCGGGGAAAAAATCCTCTCTACCGTGCCCGGAGGGAACAACTATGCGATCCACGACGGCACCTCGCAGGCCGCGGCGCAGGTCGCGGGAGCCGCGGCGCTGCTCCTGGCGGCCCGCAGGCAGGCGGGGTACTCGCGGGCGAGGGCCGCGGACGTCCGCGACGATCTGCTGCTGTCGGCGAGGAAGATTGAATCTCTCAAAGACAAGTGCTCGAGCGGCGGTACGCTCGACGTCGCTGCAGCGATGGCGCGGATTCCCAAAGAGGGGCCCAGAGACCCCAAAGAGTCGGCGTGGCTGCGTGGGGTCGCGGAGAGGACCGCCAATGCCGCCGGGACGGAGGGGAGGGTGGCGTCTACCATGCCCCTGTCCGCCGCTTTGAGCTCTTCTTCTTCTTCTCAGTCTTCTCCCTTGCTCCTCTCGCGCGACGAAGCCGCGGCGGCGGCCGCCGTGGCGGACGCCACGTCGCGGAGGAGGGATGGCCTCGCCGCGACGGCCGCGGCCGCGGGAGGGAGGCTGCCCTCGACCGCTCACACTGCCGCGGACGCGGCTGCGCTCGCCTCCGCTGCTGCTGGAGGATCGGGGAATAGCGCCCTCCCGGTCGCGGTGGGGAAGGGAGGGGCGACAAGCGTGGCTGCGGTGGCGGCAGTCTCGGTCCCGACGGCGGCAAAAAAGGCTTCTGCTCCAGCACCAGCTCCGAGCCTGCCTCTCCCTCCTCCTTCCTCCTCCTCCTCCTTCTCCTCCTCGTCTTCTTCTTCGGGCTCGAGGGTGTCTTCCTTCCCGGAAATCGTGCCAGGGGACCGCTCGACGCTGGCCAGGGGGGGGCACGCGGCGACGGCGGCAGCAACGCAGGCAAAGACGCCGTCCGTCGCCTCTGCTTCGGTCGCAGAAGACGTCTCGGCGGCCGTCTCTTCTCCAAAAACCGCTCCGCTGGCCTCCTATTCTTCGTCTACTTCTGCTCTGCCCTCTCTCTTTCCACCTCTGCTGCTTGGTTGAGATTGTTTCTTTTCTTTTGTAAATTGATTAGCCCCCCCCCATGTGTAGCTTGCCAGAAACAGAAAAAAGAGAAAAATCGAGGAGGCCGAGAGGAGGAAGTCACAGCCGACCGACAACTCGAAAAAAACAGCTTCTTTTCGACAGCGAAATCGTGAAATCATGACCGCGGTCGCCGCAGCGCCGCCCTCCGCGGCTTCCCTCGCCGCGGCCATCGCCGGGGGCAGACTCTCTTCTTCTCAGGCCGACCTGGGCGAGATCTCCCTCCTCCGCGGCGACGACTGCCTGCTGCGCCAGACCTTTTTGGAGATCCTCAGGCACCACTCTCCCAAGGTCTGCGCCAAGCTCGACGCCATCTACGCCTTCTCCGACGCGTGGTGCTCCGGCGCAAAGGGCGGCAGCTCCGGCGGCGGGGACGGCAGCGACGGAGGGGGCTCTGACACCGACTTTGCGGCGCTGGAGAAGGTCGTCGGGGAGCTCAACCCGGACGAGATGATCTTGTGAGTTCTCCTGTTTCGATGGCCGTGACAGCTTAGGGCAAGAAAAAGGCTGGCCGCAGGCAAAGGGGCGATTATTCTTTTTTTCTGTAGTTGCCCTTTGCCGGGCAGTCTTTTCGCGAGCGCTCGATGCTTTGGCGCGAGGCATACATCGGAAGATAGCCCTTTGCCCTCTCAATGTGCTCGCGCAAAAAATAAAGCGAAAGGGGAACTCGGAGCAGTTGGAATCGCGACGTGTCGATCGAGACCTTTTTTGCTTCTTCGTTTTCTTCTTCTTCTTCGGTTCGCTCACGCTCCACCTTTCGACGACGCCCGAAAAAAAAAACTCTCTTCAAAACCACCATCACACCAGCGTCTCCTCGGCCTTCTCGCACCTGCTCAACTTGCACAACCTGAGCGAGGAGATGTCAACAGCTCAGCACGAGCGCGCCATCAGGATGGGAGAGGTGAGGAAGCGTTGAGTTGGACGGAAGAAGAGAGAGAGGGAATCAAGGGAGAAGAGGGCATCATCATGCAAGCCGCCCTCGGGAGCCAGCAAGCATTCGAGAGCCCGACCTCAAAACACCTTTTTCCTCTCAACCCCGACCTCTCCTCCTTCTCTCCACAAAAACAAAACAAAAACAAAAAAGGTCGAGCAATCCACCCGCTCCACCAACCGCTCCTTCAAGAAGCTCATCGCGTCCAACGGCGCCACCCCGGAGCTGATCTACGAGACGCTGTGCGAACAGGAGGTCTCGCTCGTCTTCACGGCGCACCCGACGCAGGCGCTGCGCCAGTCCCTGCTGAAGAAGTACGGCGCGATCCGCAAGGCCATGGACAGGCTCCACAACGCGCGCATGTCCCCCTACGAGCGGCTCGAGTGCCTCGAGGACATCAAGGCGCAGGTGCAGGGCGCGTGGCGCACCGACGAGATCAGGCGGCAGAAGCCGACGCCGCAGGCCGAGATGCGGCAGGGGCTCTCCTACTTCCACGAGACGATCGCGCCGGCGCTGCCGCTGTTCTACCGCCGCATCGACACCGCGCTGGCGCAGATCGGGCAGCCGCGGCTGCCGCTGGACCGGTCGCTGTTCCGGTTCGGCAGCTGGATGGGGGGGGACAGGGACGGGAACCCGTTCGTGACGGCCGACACTACGCGCGACGTCGTCATCGCGGTGGGTTTTTGGTTTCGACCTTTTTTGAGCTTTTCTTTGGGGCTCTTCTTGTTCCTCCACGTTCTCGCCCGTATTATTTCCGCCTCGTCGTCGTGCGCTCTCACCGAAAGCGCGCTTTCGATGAGAGCGCGCCTTCAAGGGAGAAAGAGAAAGAGCTTCTTTTGGGGGCGACAATGGGAGAGAGGAGAAAAAAGCAACGAAAGAGAGAAGCAAAAGCAAAAACTCACCCTCTCTTTTGCATCTCTTCGAGAAAAAAAACAAACATTTATCAGGCCCGCCTCGCCGCGGTCAACCAACTCTTCGCGATGATCGAGTCCCTCATGTACGAGCTCTCCATCTGGCGCTGCAACGCGGACATCTCGCAGCTCGCGGCCGAGATCCACGCCAGACAGGCCCCGGCCGCCGCCGCGCTCGCCGAGGACCGCAAGCGCAAGAACTACTCTGAGTTCTGGTCGGTCATCCCGCCGACGGACCCGTTCCGCCTCATCCTCAGCGATATCCGCGACCGGCTCTACCGCACGCGCGAGGTGCTCCACGCCTGCTCGGCCGACGCGAGGGCCTGCGTGCGCGGCGCGCTCGAGGCCGACGAGCTCGCCTACTCGAGCAAGGGCGAGGTGCTCTCGGCCCTGACCCGGATTTACGCCTCGCTGCTCGAGACGCGCGACGACAGCGTCGCCAACGGCCGCCTGCTCGACGTTATCCGCGTCGCGCAGACGTTCGGCCTGCACATGGTCGAGCTCGACGTGCGGCAGGAGAGCACGCGGCACGCCGACGCCGTCGACGCGATCACGACCTACCTTGGCATCGGCTCCTACAAGGGCTGGAGCGAGGAGCAGAGGCTGGAGTTCCTGGTCAAGGAGCTGTCGGGCCGCAGGCCGCTGCTACCCGCGGAGATGGAGGCCTCGGCGACGGCGGAGGTGAGGGACGTGCTCGACACGATGCGGATGCTCGGCAGGCTGCCGCGCGACTCGTTCGGCAAGTACGTCATCTCGATGGCGCACACCGCGTCCGACGTCCTGGCGGTCCTGCTGCTCCAGCGCGAGTGCGGCGTGGCCGACCCCCTGCCGGTGTCGCCGCTCTTCGAGACGCTCGACGACCTCAAGCACTCAATGGGCGCGATGGAGACGCTGCTGTCCAACCCGTGGTACGCCGCGCACATCGAGGGCGAGCAGGAGTGCATGATCGGCTACTCCGACTCGGGCAAGGACGCGGGCCGGATGGCGGCCGCCTGGGGCCTCTACGAGGTCCAGGAGCAGCTGACCGAGGTCGCCAAGAAGCACGGCGTGCGCCTGACGCTCTTCCACGGGCGCGGGGGCACCGTGGGGCGCGGCGGGGGCCCGACGCACCTGGCGATCCTGTCGCAGCCCCCGGGCACTATCGGCGGCAGGCTGCGCGTCACGATCCAGGGCGAGACCTGTGAGCAGCAGTTTGGCGAGCAGGAGGTCTGCTTCCGCACGCTCGACCTCTACACCTCCGCCGTTTTGGAGTCCTCCCTCGACCCGGCCCCGGCCCCCGATGCGTCGTTCCGCGCCGCGATGGCCCAGATGGCCGAAGCGAGCTGCGAGGCCTACCGCGCCGTCGTGCGCGGCGACCCGCGCTTTGTCGACTTTTTCTACGCCGCGACGCCCGTCAACGAGCTCGGCAGGATGAACATCGGCTCTCGCCCCGCCAAGCGGCGCGCTGCCGGCTCGATCGACACGCTGCGCGCGATCCCGTGGATCTTCGCGTGGACGCAGACGCGTTTCCACCTGCCCGTGTGGCTCGGCATCGGTGAGGCCTTTGAGCAGCTGATCTCCGAGGGCGAGAAGAGCGGCGGCGACGGCGGGGAGAACGAAAAGTTCAAGCTGCTCCAGCGCATGTACCGCGAGTGGCCCTTCTTCCGCGTCACCTTGGACATGCTGGAGATGGTCTTCGCGAAGGCCGACCCCCGGGTCTCCCGCTTCTACGTGCAAGGGCTGGTCGCCGACCCGAAGCTGCGCGCGTTCTCGGACGAGCTGCTCGCCAAGTTTTTCGCGACGCGGCAGACACTGCTGCGGGTGATGGGCCACCGCGACCTCTTGTGCGACAAGGATACGCAGGTGCTGCAGCAGAAGCTGGCGCTGAGGGCCCCCTACGTGACTCCCCTGAACGTGCTGCAGGTGCACTGCCTGAAGTCGCTCAGGGCGCTCGAGGCCGGCGGGGAGAGGGACCCAAGGTGAGAGAGAGAAGTTTTTCGGATTTTCGGGTTCTTCAAGGTCGAGGTCGAGAGAGGTCGAGGCCGTGGTCGAGAGAGAAAAAATCTCGAAAAGAAAAAAAACCTCACCCAATTTTTTCTCAACAAAAAAAACTCTCCAAAAAACTGAACAGGTTCGTCAACTACGTCCCCGCCGACCCTGACGTTGCGGCCATGCTCAAGCGCGAGGGGCCGGACTCGGCCAAGGACCCCTACAAGGCGGCGGTCGAGGACGCGATGATCATCACGATGAAGGGCATCTCGGCCGGGATGCAGAACACCGGCTAGATTAGAGTTTTCTTTCAACCTTTTGTTTTTTTTGTTCTTCTTTTGTCCTCTCGAGAGAGTTTTTCTTTCTTTCTGTTTAGAGAGGGAGAGAAAAAGACGAGTGGTGATAGGATGGCGAGAGAGGGAGAAAGAGAGGGAGAGAGAGAGGGAGAGAGAGAAAGGAAGAGTTTAGAGTTTTGTAGTTTTTTTCTCGCGTTTGGTCGAGGAGGATTGTTTCCCCCAGCGTTTTATTTTTTAGGCAATTGAACACGGCAAGAGCGAAATGATTCGATTCTTTCTTTGCCGTAGCTTCGCAAACGATGATGTAATGCGAGATTTCGACATTGAGAGTTTAAAAGAAAGAGGAGAAAGAGGAGAAAAGATGAAAAATCGTCGCAAGCACTGCTGCGAGTGACTTTTTTTTTCTAACACGAAGAAAACGCGAAATAGAAAACGCAAAACTCCTCTTTTCATCGGATGCTTCCCCCCGCCAGCGCCATCGCGTGAAGTAGCCACTGCGCGAGGTTCATGGTTTCGATGACGACGAGAGCAAGAAGGTAAAACTGCGGCGCGAAAAAAGTCTCTCTCTCGCCTCTCTTCCTTTCCCACGTCGTCGCCACCTTCCCCTCCTCTTTTTCCTGCATCTCTCTCTCTCTCAACAGCGCGCTCCTCAGATCGCGCGGTTGACGCCCCACACACGGATCACGCCGTCGGTGTACCCCGTGTACAGCGTGGCGCCGTCGGCCGACCAGGCCAGCGAGGTGCACGAGTGCTGGATCCCCTTCTTCGACGTCGGCGGGAAGTCGGGCCGCAGCTCGACGACGGTCGACTTGGACTCGAGGTCCCAGATCTTGACGCACGAGGCCGTCGCCGCGCAGAGCCAGTAGCGGTTGGGCGAGAACGTCAGCGCCGAGATCGCGTCCCCGGCGTCGAGCGAGTAGAGCCTCTTGCCCTCGGCGAGGTCCCAGAGCCTCGCGACGCCGTCCTTGCCGCCCGAGGCGCAGAGCGAGCCGTCGGGCGAGACGGTGACGGCGGCGACGTAGCCGGTGTGCTCGACGAGGTTGAAGCGGAGCTTGCAGTTGGCGAGGTTCCAGACCTGGATGGACGGATTGGTAACGGGAGGACGAGGTCGGGAGATGAGAGCGAGGGGGCGCGGAGGGGAATAGAAAGAGTGGGAGTGGGGGGAAAAGAAGAAGAAATGAAACGAGGGAGAGGAAAGGAAAAAAAGAGGGGAAAAAAAGAAAAAAGACCAAAGAAACGTACCTTGACCAGCTTGTCCCAGCCGGCGGACACGATGATCGGGTTGGCCGGCGCCGGCGAGAACCGCACGCACGACACCCACTCCGAGTGCCCGTCGGGCTCGCCGATCGTGTACTTGCACTCGCCGATGGTGTTCCAGAGCTTGATCGTCTTATCGCGCGAGCCCGAGACGATCTGCCTGTTGTCGACCGAGAAGGCCACCGACAGCACGTCCTTGGTGTGCCCCAGGAAGCGGCGCGTCGTCGCACCCGTGGTCAGGTCCCAGAGCCGCAGCGTGCCGTCCCAGGAGCCCGAGAGCGCGAACTGGCCGTCGGAGGAGATGACGACGTCCTGCACAAAGTGCGAGTGGCCGCGCAGCGCGCGGCGCGGGTGGCCGTAGGCCGCGCCCTCCTCGCGCGTCAGGTTCCAAACGATCACGGACTTGTCGCGCGACGCGGAGAGGACGACGTCCGAGGCGGGGTCGAGCGGGGTCGCGATGGCGGTGACCCAGCCGGCGTGGCCCTCGAGGGTGCCGCGCAGCGAGAGCGTCTCGGACATTTTGTTGTCGCTTTTTTTTTGTGGGGGGGGGAGGAGAAAAGGCTGCAGTGGAATGAAATTGAAGAGGGGAGAGAGAGCGATCGAGAGGTGAGCAAAAGAGAAGTGAGCATCATCATCCGTCGTTGTCCTCCGGCGATTTGCCGAATTCGAACACAACAAGGGCTGGTTTCGATGCGAGGACATCGCCGAGAGGAAACGTCGAGGAGCAGCGAGGAAACGCTGTAGGAGGAGGCGCGACGAGGGACTCTCGCTCGAATGACGACGGCGGCGGCCGCCGAGGCCGGCGCGCAAACCAAAAGAGCTGTCCCCGCCTGCGCCGGTGCCTCGCGGAGCCCCCTCTCATTTTGCAAGGCGGCAACGTGAGCTGCATCGATCTAAACCCCAAGCTTGCTCTGGTCTGGCGGGCAGAGCCAGCGCAGGGAAAGGGGTGTGCAGGGCAAGAGCTGTCGCTGCCTTTCATAATGGAAGCGATCGGCCGCCGCCGCCTATGATCGCAGCAGCCGAAGAGAAAACTCCGTTTGCGTTTGTTCTCTCCTCTCTCGCGGGATCGCCCGATTTCTCCTGAAAGAGATATCGGGTGATGCGAGATCTCGGTAGCGTATCACAAAGAGAGAGAATGGAGAAACGGAGGCGCGGGGGGCGAAACAGGAGGGAGCGTACCTTGGGAAGCGGAGTCAGTTGTGAGGGAAGGGAGCAATCGACGAGGGAGAAAGAAAAAAAAACTCAAGAGCCTCGAGCTCCTCGGCGGCGCCCCTCGCCTCGACGACTCTACTTTTTCCATTGCGCCTCATCTTTTCCGAGGTGCAACCTCGCTCGCTTTCGCGCTTCTCTCTCCTCTGTCTCCCCTCCGCCGCGTAGCCCTCGAAGAGCCCTCCAGCTCAAGGTACTGCGGCGCAGAGGTACGACAGAGAAACAATTCATTGGAGCGCAGGGGCCTGCCTTCCATGCGTCGCTCGTCGACGTCGAAGAAGAAAAACCAATGCACTCAGTCTTCCTCTTCCTCATTCTCTCTTCCCGCACACACGCAGGGCTTCTTCGGGATGTTCCCTTCTCCTGGCGGAGACTCCAGCCAAAGCGAGGGCCAGCCTCCGCCTTGGGGACAGGTAAGGATGCGTGGAGTACTCCCCGAGAAAGAGGAAACGGAGCAAGATTATCTCGTTTCAGTTTTTTCTTCCTCCTCAAACAGTCACGAAAATTCCGCGCTTCACTCCTCTGGGGAAAAAAAACAGCAGCCCCCCCAAAACCCCTTTGGCGCCGCCCCTCGCGCTGCTGCAGCAGCACAGCCCCCGACGCGGAGGAGAGGAGGGGATCCCATCGTGTTCGGAGTCCCCAATCCTCCTCCTCCTCCGCAAGAGCCGCAGCAGCAGTATTTCCTACCTCACCACCAGCAGCAGCAGCAGCAGCACTTCTCTCGGCCGCCACCCTCGACCCCGGACGCGCAGCGCCCGCGGCAGCAGCAGCAGCCCGCGACCGCGCCCTCGGAGATCTCGTTCCCGGCCTACGAGCCGCTCAACAGGGCCGTGGTGCTCGAGAGGGCGAGGGCGAGGGCCAGGGCGAGCCACCCGGGCTCTGCGGCGAGCCACCCGGGCTCTGCGGCGGCGGCGGGCACGGAGGCGGCGACGGCGGCGACGGCGACCTCGTTCGCGCCGCCGCAGCAGCCTCCTGCTCCTCTGCAGCAGCAGCCTCCGTGGCAGCCGCCCCCGGTCTCCGCCGCCGCCGCCCCGAGATACACAGCTGCTGCTCCGATCAACCCGTTCGCGCTTCCCCCGCAGTCGCCGCCGAACAACCGAGGAGGAGGAGGAGGAGCAAGCGCGGCGTTCGCTGCGCCGTTCCCGGCTGCGCCACCGCCGACAGCCGCCGCCGCCCCTGCCGCCGCTCCTGCGTCCAATCCCTTTGGAACCCCCTCCTCGGCTTTCAGGGGGGCGGGGAGACCGGCAGTAGCAGGCTTCGCGAGCGAGTCCGTCGTGTTCGGCGGTGCAGCAGCGGCAGCATCACAGACTACAACAGGAGCAGAGCAGCAGCCTCCTCCTCCTGGGCTCTTTGCTCCTCCGGCCGCGGCGGCGCCTCCGGTGTCGTTCGAGATCAAGCTCTCTCCTCGCTCGCCGCCCAGGCAGCAGCGACTTCTTTCTCCGCAGCAGGAACGGCATCCGCCGTCGGCGACGACGACTTCGTATCAGCCGTTCCCGCCTCCTGAAGAAGAGCGATGGCAGCAGCAGCAGCAGCCCCCGAGCCCGACTGCTGCTCCTCCTCCTCCTCCTCCTCCTCCTCCTCAGACTTCCTTTTCCTCCTCCTCCTTTCAGGGCGGGGGCAGCGAACTGGGATCCCTGATGGCCACGACGCCGGGAACGGCCATCCGGCTCCTGCAGAGGCCGCCGCCGAAGAGGCTCTCTCTCGGAGGAGGGCGACCGCCGGCGGCGGCGGCGCCGGCGGCAATGCCGACGGCGAGAGAGGAAGAGGAGGCTCGTCCCGTTTCCGCTTCCGCCAACAGCGACTACAACGAGAGCTCTTTCGGCGCGTCTGCTTCCGAGCAGTGGCGCAAGCAGCAGCAGCAGCAGTGTTCTCCAGAGAGAGCCGCGCCGGCCTCGTCGCCCCCGCGACGGCAGCAGCAGGAGCGCACCGGCGGCGGAGGCGAAGGAGAGCTCTTCCCGTCGCGGCAGGCCCTCTCGCACCTCCCGTCCCCCGCCGCGGCGGTCCGGGCCCTGCAGTCGCTGTCGAGCGGGCCGCCGCCGCCGCAGTCGCGGGACGCGAGAGCCCCTGCCCTTGCCGCTGCTGCTTTTGCGGGGAGGGAGGGGAGCTTCCCGGCCAGCGTCGGCGGCAGGGCGGCGGCGCGGCGAGAGGGGGCCGCAGCTGCGGCAGCAGCAACGGCGACGGAAGCTTCGCCCTCCCTCCCGCCCCCGCGCTCCCCCCGCGCCGCCGTCGGCGCCGCCCTCGCGGCCTCCCCCTGGCTCGAGCGCGTCTGCGACTTCGTGCGCACTCCGGGCTCCTCGACCTCGGCCAACTCCTCGCCGGCGAGGAACGGAGGAGGAGGAGGAGAGGACAAGCCCTCTTCTTCGGCTGCAGCTGCTGCTGCTGCTGCCACCGCTGCGTTTGGCGCTCTCGCCGAGGGCAACGGCGGCGGCCTCTTTGGCGGCCGGCGCTTCGCTGACCGTCTCGCGGCAGCCGCTTCGGCATCCTCGAGCTCTCCGCCGCCTCCATCTTCGTATCTGAGACAGCAGCGCAGGGACTTCGGAGGGGACGCAGCGGGGTTGGGGTGGAGGAGGCGAGGAGGGGAGGGGGAAGAAGAGCAAGCGCCGGCGCCGGCGCCACCTCCGGCGGCGGCGGCAGTCGCCGAGACGTACACCGCCGCCAACGCCTTTGCCCTCCCTCCGGCCCCGGCGTGGGGAGACATCGTGCCTCGTCCCCCCGGGACCCCTCCGCCTCCGCCGCTGCCCCTGGAAGGGGAAGGGCAAGAGCGAGGGCGAGAAGAAGAAGAAGCAGCAGGAGGAGAGAGGTTCGGAGGAGCCACGCCGGCAGAGGCGACGACGCCGCTGCCGCCGCTCGGGGTGCCGCCCCCCGAGGGGCCGCCGCCCCCCGTGGCCGCCGCCGCCGCCCTCCCTGGGTCTCCCTCCCTGCCGGCGTGGGGCGCAGGTGAAGCCGCTCCTCCTCCTCCCCCTCCGGGCTTGTCCCTCCCTCCCCCTGCGCCCTCGCCGCTGGGGCCGCCGCCTCCGAGCGCGACGACGACCTTCGGAGACAAAGGGGGAGGAGCTCGAAGCTGGGGCCGAGGCGAGGAAGAGGACCACGAAGCAGCTGCTCCTTCCCCTCTCGCTCCGCCGCCGGGACTGCTCGCGGCGTTCACTTCCGCGGCCGTCGTCGCCGCCGCAGGCGCCGCTCCCCCCCCTGCTCCTCCGCCTCCGCCGCCGCCTCCTCCGGTGCGGGGGGACGCGGTGACCAACGCCCGAGGGCACAGCGCCGGCGGGCGCGCGCCGACGGCCTGGGCCCCTCCCGCGCCCGCCGGGGCCGCCCCCGTGCTCCCGACGACGCCCTCGTGGGGCAAGGCAGCAGCAGAGAAGCAACAGCAGAATCAGTTCCAGCAGCGCCCCTCTTCGCCGATTCTCGGAGGAGGCGGGGGGGGCGGGGGGAGCGGCACCGCCTCTCGGATGCCCTCCCGCCTCGGCAGCGGCGGCGGCGGCACCGGCGGAGGGGCGACGGGAGCAGGATCAGGAGGCGAGAGGGAGCGGTTCGAGCCTCCTCCGCCGCCGCTCTCCCCAGCGCCCCCCTCCCTGCTGCTTCAGCAGCCAAAGAGGCCCCCGACGCCCGGCGGCGGGCTGCGTCCGGCCCCTCCCTCCGTCGCGGCCCGCCTGCGCGACCGCGAGGCAGGAGCCGGGAGCGGGGGGCGACGGCGGCTCCCCGGGGGGGGGGGCCTCGTCCGGGCCTCGCTGCTGCTCTCGTCGCTGGTGGCCGCCGCCTTCTTCGCCTCCGTCTCGCTCCTGTCGCCGCAGGCCCCCAGGAGGCTCGCAGCGTCCCTCTCGCCGGCGCTGCCGGCCGCGCTCGCCGCGCCGCTCGCCGCGGCGGCGGGCGCCGCGGCGGCGCTCGCCGCGGCGGCCCGATCCGCGGCGCTCGTCCCGCTCCTCGCGCGGGCCCCGCCCGCCCTCCTCTCCTCGGGGGGGGGCGAGCCCCCCCCCCCCCTCCCCGCCGCCGCGCTGGAGGCCTGGGGGCGCCCCCTCGCGGCCGCGCTGGGGCGCGGGGAGCAGTGGGCGGCGCTGTCGCGGGAGGCGTGGCCCGCGCTGCTCGAGGAGGCGCGCGCGGCGAGGGAGCAGAGGGAGCAGGGGCGGAGGAGCAAAGGGGGGGAGGAGGACGGGGGGGCAGCTGCTGCTGCCGCTGCTGCTGCCCCTGCTTCCGAGGAGCCCGCTCCGGCTCCGACGCCGCCTCCGACGCCGCCGCCGCCGGCGCAGCAGCAGCTCGGAGGGAGGCCCCTGGGCCCCAGAGAGCCCAAGACCGCTCTCCCCTCGCCGCCGGCGCCGACGCCGGCCGCCGCCGCCGCCCCTCCTCCAGCTCCCTCGCTGCCTGCGACGGCAAAAGCAGTCGTCGAGGACGATCCAGAGGAAGAGGACGAAGCTCTCTCCGTCGAGGTGTACTCACCGGACGACGACGACGCCGACGAGGAAGAAGGGGAGGAGGCGAAGGGGGGGAAGGGGGCAGAGGAGAGGAAGGAGGACGAGGCCCCCGCCGCTCCGGCTCCCGCCGCGGCGGGCTCCTCCCCCCCTCCCCTCGCACCGCCGGCGCCGACCACCGTCCCTGCCGCCGCCGCCGCCGCCGCCGCCCTCCCCGAGACCGCGCCCTCGCGGGGAGCCACGGGCCCGACGGGCGACGCCGTCGTCGCGCCGGGGCAGCGGGAGAAGGAGGAAGCGAGGGCTCCGCCCGCCCCTGCCGCCGCGGCTCTTGCGCCTCCCCCGGCGCCGGCGGGGAAGGCGGCCGCCGTCGCCGCCGTCGCCCCGATCCTCCGGCCGAGGGAGAGGCGCAGCCGCCTCCTCGTCCGCGCCCTCCGAACCCTCGGAACCTCGCTGCCCGAGCCCCTGCAGCGAGCCCTGGGAGGCGCGGCCGGCGGGGCGGGGGCCCTCCTGGCCTGGCTGCCGCTGGCCTCCCTGGCGTCGGTCGCCGCCGCGGGGCTCGCCGCGGCCGCGCTCGCCCGCACCGAGGCGGGGCGGGCCCTGGCCGCCGCCGCCGCCGCGGCTGCCACCCCGCTCTCGCAGCGCGCCCTCAGCGCGACGCCGCAGAGGGTGCGTTCCCTGGCCCGCGCTGCCATGCAGTCGATGTCCCCGGTCCTCGGAAACGGAGGAGGCCTCTTTGCCTTTCGAGGAGCAAGCGGGAGCGGCGGGGCGAGGCGGCAGCTGCGGCAGAGGAGTGCCGCCGGCGGAGTCTCCCCCCCTCCCAGCAGTAGCCGCCGCGGGCGCTCTGCAACCGCTGCTGTTTCCCCCTCCCCCGCGCCTCGGGCGTCGCCATCGGTGCGCTTCCGCGGGATCGCGGGGCGAGGCAGCGCCGGAGGCGGAGGCGGAGGGGGGGACTCGGAGGAGGAGGAGGACGACGACAGGAACGCCACTCCAGCAACGGCGACGGCGCGCAGGGGCCGAGCCGCAGCGGGGGCGACGACGGCGCCGCGCCGCTCGGCGAGCCGCTCCCGCTTCGCCGCCGAGGCCGGCGTCGAGCTCACCCCGCCGCAGGTGCTCCCTGCCCCCTCGGCGCCCGGCGGATCCCGCGGAGGAGCGGCGGCGGGCCCCTCGGCGGCGAGGGCGACGTCGAGGAGCCGCAGCGTCGGGCGGGGCGGCGGGGGAGCCTTCGGCGCCGCCGCCTCCCTGACCCCGGACAGCGCGGCCCCCGACGCGGAGCTCCCGGGCACCGGCTTCAGGTGGCTCCGCGACCTCGTGGTGCGCGCCAGCGGAGGCGGAGGCGGCGGAGCCAGGCCGGCACCGCACTGCGAGAGCGACGACGAAGACGGAGCTCGAGCTCCGGCGACGACGCCGGCCGCGAGGAGGGCGGGGAGGTCGACGACGCCCCGGAGGACGGCGGCGGCGGCGACCGGCGGCGTCGGTGCGACGATGACCCGGGCTGCTGCTGCGGCTGCTGCTGCCGCTGCTGGGACTCCAGCAGCGTCTTCTTCGAAGAAGACGGCGGGGACGGGAGGTCGATCGCGGTCGCGCTCTCGGGCGCCCTGACGAAGCAAAAAAGAACAAATTTGACAAAAAGGAAAAAAACAGGAAAAAAAAACATCCACTTTCTTTCTCTCGTCACGTGATCTTCGCCTCTCAGAACCAAAAAACAAAAAGCGCAAAAAGATGGGCTACGGCGCTGCCGAGGAGCTCGTCGTGCTCTCCCCTCACCCTTCCTCCGCCGCCGCAGAGGCCGCAGCAGCGGCGGCGGCGGAGGCCGCCGCGGGCGGGCGGGACCCGGCCGCCCTGGAGAGGAAGCTGAGCCTCGCCCGCTGGCGCAGCGGCGGCGGAGGCAGCGGAAAGGTCGTCGCCCTCGTCGCGTCGTCCTCTAACGCCGCTGCAGCCGCCGCCGCTGCGGGATCCTCCTCCGTCCCCTTTGAGGACGAGAGGATCGAAGCCCTTGAGCGGGCGCTCGCGGAGGCCTCTGCGGAGGTAAGGGAGAAGGGAGGGAGAAGGCCCAGAGGAGGGAAGAGGAACAGATTCGGTCAACGCGCGCGAGGGACCCGGAAAGCTTTTTTTTTCTAAAAAAAGAAAAAATAAGGGGGAAAACTCTCTCTCCTCGCAGGCCATCCCCGACGACGACGATCACGCTTCCTTCATCCGCATCCCTCCCCCGCTTCGCAAGAGCGCCGCGCGCTTCTTCGTCAAGGACAAAGCCGTCACCCGCTTCTGGGAGAAGAGCACCAGCGAGAAGACGAAGAATTCGACCTCGACCCCCGCCGAAGTCGCCTCGGCCGCGGCCGCGGCGGCGCTCGGCGCCCTCCGCGCGGCGCGCTCCGCCCTCGGGGCCAGGGCCTTACTCCCTGCCCCCCCGGCGGTCCTGGTGTCTCTGAACCCTGCCCTGGCGGATGAGAGCGAGTGGAGGGGGTCCCTGCTCGTCGCGGCACCGGAGCTCGGAGAAGAGAGCGACGACGAGTCCTCGGAGGACGACGAGGAGAAGGTCGCCGCCGCCGCCGCCGCCGACGCCGCTCGCTTCTCGGCGACCTCTGCGTTGGTCGTTCCCCCCTCGGTCGCCGGTGCCGTCTCCGGCAGCCTGCGCAAGGGCCGCGCCGCTCCCGACCAGAGGCACTGCCTCGAGGAGGTCTCGGCGGTGTTCGAGGTGGCGGAGTGGGTGGCGCA
>Ga0315289_10008246_pt1 | contig 15085 bp, 12 predicted proteins | sample YL17G11_40_MG_FD_203452 | JGI IMG/M metagenome (GOLD analysis project Ga0315289, IMG submission 203452) | Sediment microbial communities from Yellowstone Lake, YNP, Wyoming, USA - YL17G11_40 | ecosystem: Environmental > Aquatic > Freshwater > Lake > Sediment | place: USA: Wyoming | collected... | reverse complement strand
AATTTCAATAATCCCCATATTTCGTAAACTATACATCATTTTACTGATAAGAGAACGAGGTTGTCTCAGAATTTCGGAAATATCCTGGCATGTGAACGTCTCGGGTGCAGTGTGTGGGATAAAACATCGATAATCTATAGGTGATTTGAAAATAACCTGTCCTACCACAGTGATCAGGCGACGATCGTATATGCTCCAATATTTACGTCGCCAACTCCCTTTACCATCGTCTCTCCATAAGTCTTCTTCCTGGATTATTAAAATTTCAAGGGAAAAGCCTGGATTCTTCACCAATTCCGGGATACGAACCAACTCGTTAAATAAATGGATCAACTGCCCTTGTTTAGGTGATTTTCGGCGTTTCACCAATATCTTACCATCGGGTGAAATACGTGAGATCCATTTTTCCTGAGGTAATGGATGAACCACACGAACCGGGTGGTGTTCAAGCAATTGCATCAGCTTATTTTTGATCGCCCCAAAATGGTTTATTTGCACCTCAATTAATAAATCACCCCGAACGATATCTACCACAAACCCATCAATAATTTCTTCTAGATGGTCCCCCGGTCGGGTATACCATTCTTTGAGTGCTACATGCAATGAGCTTTCCTGTCTGGTGCCGATCCCATTATTTACTACCATACAAGGTTATTTTATCAGCCAATTTGGTTTGGCGGTATAATTTCCGGATATCATCCAATTTACCTCCCTGAAATGAAAGGAAGGCGATCATGTGTGGACGTTTTACGTTGACAATTGATCCAGCCGATCTACAAGAGGCATTCCCCTGGTTGACAGTCCCACAAGGAATAACACCTCGCTATAACATAGCACCGACACAACCTGTTGCCGTCGTGCCCAACAATAGCTCCCATAAGCTGGATTTTTACATTTGGGGATTAATTCCCTCATGGGCTAAAGATCCCGAGATCGGGAACAGACTCGTCAATGCTCGCGCTGAGAGTCTGGCTGAAAAACCTTCATATCGCTCGGCTTATCGTCGGCGCCGTTGTTTGGTTCTGACCGATGGTTTCTATGAATGGAAGCAAATCCCAGGATCTAAGTCTAAAACCCCGATATATATTCAATTGCAATCCGGCAAACCATTCTCTTTCGCTGGCTTGTGGGATCTGTGGAATTCTCCCGATGGTTCACAGATATATTCATGCACGATTATCACTACGGAACCTAACTCATTGATGGCCACCATTCATAACCGGATGCCGGTTATCCTGCCATCTGAAGCATATTCTCAATGGCTAGACCCGTCTGAACAAAGACCGGAAGACCTACAAAAATTCCTCAAGCCTTACCCGGCGGAAGAAATGAAGGCTTTTCCAGTATCCAGGCTGGTTAACAGCCCTGAAAACGATACCCCACAATGCATACAGCCTGTTAACGCCTGATGGAGCTCCACAATTTCGAGACATTTTCATTAAAAACACATCCTTGGGGAGCAAGGATCACCCGTGTTTTAGCGGCTGCAATAGAGGCAGTTGAGCCAGAGTCAGCAGTGAAGCGGTTCGTTCAGCTGAAGGATAATCAACTGATCATTGCAGACCATTTGTATGACCTGAACACTTACCGGCATGTTTTCATTATCGGCGCAGGTAAAGCGTGCATTCCCATGTCTGAAGCTGCCGTAAATATTCTAGGTGAGAAAGTAACATCTGGAGTTATTATTGGAAAAGAAGATAACGATAAGGATAAAAAACAGCAGAATGCTTTCACTTCAGTAAGACTAGCAACCACATTGAGTTATATAAAAGCTGGTCATCCTATACCTGATAAGCATGGTGTTGACGCCACAATACAAATCATTGATTTACTAAAAAAAGCGGATATACACGACCTCGTAATATGCTTGATTTCTGGAGGTGGCTCTGCACTATTAACCTCACCAGCACCCGGGATCAGCCTGGATGATATTAGGAAGTTAACATCAATCTTATTAGCTTGCGGAGCATCGATCAATGAGATCAACACCTTAAGAAAACACCTGGATCTCATTAAAGGTGGAGGTCTCGTACGCTTCGCAGCACCTGCATCGGTTGTAACGCTTATTCTTTCGGATGTGGTAGGGGATCCATTAGACGTTATTGCTTCAGGCCCAACCGTTCCTGATCAATCAACTTTCACGGAAGCATATACAGTCCTAACCCAGTATAAAATTCTCAACCAGATTCCTCAATCGATAATTGAACATTTGAAGCGGGGGATCAATGGACTGCTGCCAGAAACGCCCAAACCTGGTGACGCTTTATTCGAGCGCGTCCAGAATGTTATCATCGGCAGCAACCGTCTGGCCGTACAAGGAGCCTTCTCTGAAGCGATACGAGAAGGTTTTAACACATTAATCCTGACTACCTATCTACAGGGAGAAGCGCGGTATGTTGGGCGAGTCCTGGCAGCTCTTGCCCGGCAAATCGCTACAGATGGTCAACCAATACAAACACCCGCTTGCCTGATAGCCGGTGGTGAAACGACGGTCACAATAAGAGGAGATGGATTAGGAGGTCGCAACCAGGAAATTTCCCTTGGTGCCGTGAAAGACATGGCTGGGCTAAACTCAACAGTTTTAGTCACAATGGCAACCGATGGCGAGGACGGTCCTACAGATGCTGCAGGGGCAGTTGTTACTGGTGATACTTATGCACGGGCTTATCAGTTGGGTTTGAATGTGGATGACTATATCTCGCGTAATGATGCTTACCATTTTTTCCAACCATTAGGAGATTTACTCATTTTTGGCTCGACGCAAACTAATGTTAATGACCTGGCATTTGTGTTTGCAATATGACAAAACGTTCATTTGAGCCAGCCTACCTCAAACTACTAATTTCTGGTGAACTAGGTGATCGTGTGGCAGAAGCCTACGATCACCTGAATCGATGTGACATTTGTCCACGCCAATGTGCGGTTGACCGCCATGCGGGGGTATTAGGTGTGTGCCGTATAGGTCTAAATGCAAAAGTAAGCAGTTATGGCCCCCACCTGGGTGAAGAAGACCCTCTACGCGGCTGGAAAGGATCGGGGACGATATTTTTTACCCGCTGCAACCTGAAGTGCCAATATTGTCAAAACCATGACATTAGCCAGACCGATGCAGGTGATGAGGTTGAGCCCGAAGACCTGGCTGTTATCATGTTAGAGCTCCAAGCATCTGGATGTCATAATATTAACCTGGTCGCCCCGACTCATGTGGTTCCCCAAATCCTGGCAGCCGTCTTGATCGCAGCCCAAGCAGGACTACGCTTACCGCTCGTTTACAATACCGGGGGTTATGATTCGGTAACCACTCTACGGTTATTAGATGGTGTGATTGATATCTACATGCCCGATATGAAATATGCCAATGCAGAAATAGCCTTGCGCTATTCTATAATTCGGGATTATCCAGAAAATAACAGGGCTGCAGTGAGAGAAATGCATCGCCAGGTCGGCGATCTGCAAATCGATGAGCGCGGCTTAGCCACTCGGGGTGTATTAGTACGCCACCTGGTTCTGCCAAATAACCTGGCAGGTACCGGGGAGATCATGCGGTTTTTAGCCGAGGAAATCTCCCCAAATACATACCTGAATCTGATGGATCAATACCATCCCGCATACAATGCACATTTATATCCAAAACTAAACCGACCGATTAAAAGCCAGGAATATGAAATCGTTGTAAGTCAGGCTCGAACGGCAGGTATGATCCGGCTGGATGTGAGAAAATCGTGGTGAATAAACCTTGACTACATAAAAATAAATGATAAACTGTGGCCCATGTTTAATATCCATTACATGCCATCCCCTACACATGCTTTACGTAAGCCGAATTGGGCTTTCGTTCTATTAGTGTTGGCAGGTGAATAAACCACTTATGTAACTATCTGCCCTCTGGATCGAAATCCCAGAGGGTTTTTGTTTTTATAGCTGACAGTGTATATAAAAACCAGGAGAATGATCTATGCGAATGTCTAAACTTTTCGGTCAAACCCTTCGAGATGCTCCGTCTGAGGCTGAGGTAGCCAGTCATCAGTTATTGGTACGGGCCGGTTTTATCCGCCCGCTAGCTACAGGGATCTTCACTTATTTAACCCTGGCGCGTCGCACACTGACTAAAATTGAAAATATCCTGCGCATGGAAATGAACAGCATCGGTGGACAAGAGATCACGATGCCGGTGGTCCATCCGGCGGAATTATGGAAAGAATCTCAGCGTTGGTACCAGATCGGTGATGAAATGGGACGCTTTAGAGACCGCACTGGTAGAGACATGGTTCTGGCAATGACCCATGAAGAGGTCATTGCAGACTTGTTACGAAAAGAAATACGTTCATACCGTCAGCTTCCTCAACTTCTATTCCAAATCCAAACCAAATGGCGCGATGACCCCCGGCCACGTGCAGGTCTTATCAGGGTCCGTGAATTTACCATGAAAGACAGCTACAGCCTGGATGCTAATTTGGGAGGATTGGATAAGCAATACCGTGCTCATTATCAGGCCTATTTTAATATCTTCCATCGCTGCGCTCTGAATGTTATCGCTGTAAAAGCAGATGTAGGTATGATGGGTGGTCTGATGGCACATGAGTATATGTATTTAACACCAATCGGTGAAGATACGCTCATCATTTGCGATTCGTGCGGTTATTCTGCTAACCGACAAATTGCTCGTTTTATAAAACTTCCTCTAGCATTTGAAGAACAAATGTCTATGGAGAAAGTTTCCACGCCGCGGATCAAGACCATTGAGGCCTTAGCGAATTATCTCGGTATCCCACAATCGAAAACAGCCAAAGCAGTTTTTTTAATGGCAACGATCCCTGAAGGTCAATCCAGCAAGGACCAACTGGTATTCGCGATTGTACGAGGAGATATGGAGGTTAACGAGACTAAGCTTGCTAATGTACTTAAAGCGAAAGAAATGCGTCCAGCACGAGAAGATGAAATCCTGGCGGTAGGTGCTATTCCAGGTTATACATCTCCAGTCGGTTTAAAAAATATTATGGTTGTCGTGGATGACATAATTCCCCAATCCATAAACCTGGTAGCAGGTGCCAACGAAGATGGTTATCACCTGCTCAACGTGAATTATGGTCGTGACTATAATGCCAATATTATAGCTGATATAACCGCAGCGCAAGACGGAGATGCCTGCCCGAATTGCAGCCATCCCTTGCATTCTGTACGCGGGGTCGAGGTGGCGAATATATTCAAACTCGGGTCACGTTATAGTGAAGCGATGGGATGCTACTACCTGGATCAAGACGGCCGCACTAAACCCGTGATCATGGGTTCTTATGGTATCGGTAGCGGGCGTCTGTTAGCTTGCATTGCCGAGGAGCACCATGACCAGAAGGGTTTGATCTGGCCAATTACCGTGGCTCCGTACCAGGTCCATTTAGTTGAGCTCAAGGGTAAAAATGGCACATCAGAGACTCACATTCTGGCTGAACACCTGTATGCTGACCTACAAACCTCTGGCATTGAGGTGCTTTACGATGATCGAGATGAAAGTCCAGGTATTAAGTTTAACGATGCAGACCTGATAGGTCTGCCACTACGGGTGACAGTCAGCGAACGTTCTATAAAACAAGGCGGTGTTGAACTTAAACGCCGCGACCAGCAGGAAAAAAACATCATATCGAGTGGATCAGCTGTCATAAAGCTCAAGTCTGAGATATCCTTATTAGAAGCTGATATTCGTGAGACAGTTAAAGAGGTGTCATTTGATAGTTAAAAGTCAGCTCGGATTGGCGATATCCCACCAATCCGAGCTGGATAGTTGCACACAAACGTAATTTATTATTAGTGTTATGACAACTTGAAGAAACTCATTAACTTCATCGCCAGGGTGAGATCACCTGCCAGTTTTAGCTTTCCTTGCATAAATGCACCCATAGCATCCAGCTGACCGAGGATGATTTTCTTGTAGTCTAGGGCATCTGCGGTCAATGTTAAATTCATCGTTTCCGTCTTACCAGGAACAACCGTGCACTTACCATCCTGGATTGTGATTACCCAATCACCCCCCTCTTCTCCCGTCAGATGGTATTGAACAACCGCTTTTGTTCCCGCTGCTTTTTCGGGTATGAAGGCCTTGGGCATACGAGACATAAGCTCTTGAATAGTAATTTCAGCCATTGTTATCATCTCCTTATATTTTATTTTTTCAATGTAGTCCTATAACATGCTGATCGTTTTACACACTACTTCTACTTTATCCTTGTAGGTTCTCGAAAATTCCAGCCGCACCCATACCACCGCCGATACACATCGTCACCATCCCAAATTGTACACTGCGACGCTTCATCTCATAAATAATTTGGGTCGTTAATTTAGCACCAGTGCACCCTAATGGATGACCAAGTGCAATGGCACCACCATTAACATTGGTCTTATCCATGTCAAAACCTAATTCTCGAATAACCATAAGGCTTTGAGCTGCAAACGCTTCATTCAACTCAATCAAACCGATCTCATCTAAAGAGAGACCGGCATACTTAACAGCCTTCGGCACCGCTATAATCGGTCCAATACCCATTAATTCTGGAGGGACCCCTCCAACAGCGAATGAGATAAATCGCACAAGAGGTTTCAAACCCATTGCTTCCGCCTTTGTTCGTGACATAATTAGTACAGCGGCTGCCCCATCCGACATCTGAGATGAATTTCCTGCAGTGACACTGCCTCCCTCCTTGAAGGCTGGCTTGAGTTTCGCCAAGGCTTCGAGCGATGTGTCTGCACGTGGACCTTCATCACGCTTAAAAGTGAATGAGTGTTTAGATGGTTTTCCATCTACACCAGGTTCTACAATTTCAACCTCAAGTGGAACTATCGCCGGATCGAAGACTCCTGAATTAACCGCCTTGATGGCACGTTGGTGGCTGGTAAAAGCAAAAGCGTCCTGTTCGGTGCGTGATATGCCATACTTAACAGCGACATTCTCTGCGGTTAAACCCATATTGGTGTATGACTGAGGTGAATTGGCTGCCATGAAAGGCATAGGTGAAAATTTTATTCCGGTCATCGGCACCATGCTCATTGATTCGGTGCCACCCGCCAGGATGACCTGAGACTGCCCTGCCATTATAGCGAATGCAGCGTGAGCAATGCTCTGTAAACCCGATGAACAAAAACGGTTAATCGTTTCACCGGCAACAGAGACAGGCAAGCCTGCCCTCAGGGCCACCATTCGAGCCATATTCATCCCTTGTTCCCCTTCAGGGAAGGCGCAGCCCAGGATGACATCATCGATTTCGGCTGGATCTAATCCCTCAGCCCGGTGTAATAAATCACAGATCACTGCCACAGCCATTTCATCTGGACGGGTTGTTGCCAAACTACCCCTCTTCGCCTTACCTACAGCTGTCCGCACTGCTACGACGATAACAGGATCACGTGTAGAATCAAGGTTATTCATCGTTTCGACTCCTTCAACAGATAAACTCTCAACCTCTCTATAAATTAAACATAAATGATTATTCAAAATTAATTACGCAACGGCTTTCCGGTCTGTAAAAAGCTCCACATTCGCTGTCGGGTCTTCTCTTCACCACATAATGACAAGAAAGCCTCACGTTCGAGGTCTAGGATATACTGTTCGTCGACCCAGGTGGGGCGACTTACCTCACCCCCTGTCATCACATAAGCTAGCTTCTCAGCGATATGCGAGTCATATTCGGTGATATATTTCCCTTCTTTCATCATATATATGGCTACGCGCATAGCCGCAAAGATATCTCGCCCGCCAGCATATATTTTTTCAGGTAAAGGAGGCTGATATCCATCCGCTGCCAGGTGCACTGTTTCACGTTTAGCTTCAGCCAGCAAGTAGTCACGATTCATAACCACGCGATCAGCTGGACCCAGGATTGCCATTTGTCGGGCTTCTTCAGCACTGGTTGATACTTTTGCCAGGCCGACTTGTTCAAATATCCGTTGTATAAATGGTAGCACCTCGGCATTCTGAGTTCGCATGGGTGGGTTTAATATGCGGCGTAACATTTCTTTTGTTCCACCACCGGCTGGTATCAAGCCCATCCCAACCTCCACTAACCCGATGTACAATTCTGATGCTGCAATGATACGCCCGGCGTGCATGATTGTTTCCGCCCCTCCTCCAAGTGCCATTCCAGCCGGCGCGATAACCACAGGTTTATGGAAATACCGAATTCTCATATTTATAGACTGGAGCTTATTAACTACAGCATCCAATTGATCCCACATACCACTCTGTGCAGCCATAAGGACCAGGCCTAAATTGGCACCTGCGCTGAAATTTTCTGCCTCATTCCCGATTACCAGACCTTGAAAATCAGATTCTGAACGGTCAAGACCTTCTTGCATAATATTGAAGATGTCATCGTCTAAGATGTTCATCTTTGTGTGAAATTCCACGCATGCTATGCCGTCTCCCAGATCGATTAAACTCGCTCCCGGGTTCCGGCTGATGACAGGCTGTTCTTTCAAAACAATCAGTGATGGCACCCGACCAATGGGGTCATATTGGCCTTTGATTGGGTTATAAACCCCCGTTTTACGATCACCATCGTATTGATAAAATGTTCCATTACCACTTTTAACCATCTGCATAACCCAGGGAGCTGGTGGGAAACCCGCTGCTTGCATCGCTTCAGCGGTCTGAGACACGCCAAGTTTATCCCAGGTCTCGAACGGGCCAGCTTCGTGACCGAACCCCCATCGCATAGCGTTATCGATCGGAAATGGTGTACCAGCCACTTCAGGGATGCGTTCAGAGGCATAAGCCAAGCCTTGGTAAGTGGTCGCACGAACCAGTTGTCCGGCGCGGTCCTCAGCCGCTAGCATTACTTTTAAACGCTCACCTAAGTCCTCGATATCCCTGGCTTTCCCAATGGACGGAAAGCGTGGTTTAACCGGAGCCTTGTATTCCAGGGCCTGTAAGTCCAATGCCCAAAACTCTCGAGTACCATCTGGCTGGCGCACTTCTTTATAAAATCCCTGCTTGCTCTTATTTCCGAGCCAATTTTTATCCACCATCGTATGGATCAATAAATTAACACGCTCAGAATTCAGATACTTTAAAGCATGCCCATCGTGGGGGATACTGGGAGTTAAATTGCGACCGACATGATCCCATATGTCTATACCAACCAGATCTATTAATCGGAATGTAGCTGTTTTTGGCCGTCCGATTACTGGACCAGTGATTGCATCCACCTCCTCGACTGTATAGTTATTTTCAAGGATATAATCCAACGCAAACGGTGCACTGCCGAAAGCTAAACGGTTAGCGATAAAGTTGGGGGTATCTTTACACAACACAATTCCTTTACCCAGACGATATTCGCCAAAATGGCTGATGGTCTCAACGACCTCGGGTAAAGTATCCTGGGTTGGAATGACTTCGAGGAGCTTGAGATAGCGCGGTGGGTTAAAAAAGTGGGTGCCTAAGAAATGCTGGCGGAAACTTTCCGATAAACCTTCGGCAATGGATCCTACCGGGATGCCGGATGTATTGGTACTGATGATAGACTCTGGTGAGCGCACTTGATCTACACACACCATTAATTTGCGTTTGATACCCAGGTCTTCGATAATTGCCTCAATAATCCAATCCGCCTTATTAATGACTTGAAAATCGTCTTCCAGGTTACCGATGGATACGCGGGAGGCATGATCGGTTGTAAAGAAACTGGCTGGCCTGGATTTGAGCGCACGCTCCAAGCCTTGCTGCACAATCCGATTGCGAACGACTCGGTCTTCCAGTCTTAACCCCTTTTGTTCTTCCTCAGGGCACAATTTATCTGGCACAATATCTAATAGCGTAACCGAGATTCCTGCATTAGCCAGGTGAGCAGCGATTGATGCCCCCATTGTGCCTGCTCCAATGACAACGACACGATGGATATTTTTTCTCATAACGCCTCCATCACTCAAAGGTGATTTTCATTGATCGATGAGATATCATGGTGTCCAAATGGCGAAATTATCGAAAAAGATGTCAGCTCCAGGTTCTGTTTTTGTTCCAACCACAATACCCACATACCCTTTAGTAAAGGTACTATCCTGAACTTCCAGCAACTTCTGGTTATTGACATAGAGTGTCAGCATCGACCCTGCACAATCGGCACGGATGTGGTTAATTCCACTGGAATGTATAATATCCGTGTTTAATCCTGAACCCAAGGAGGAGTATTTACTGTCGACCCTCTTACCGATATCATAATAGCCGTCACGACCAATCACAAACCGGTAATAATTCGATCCATCGCCAACCCGGCAAAGCAGCCCAAAATAGCTGTTCATCGGTCCAGTTGCACTGACCTCATCTACCTCCAGACGGACATCAGAAAAACCCTCCTCCCGAACACTGTATACTGGGGAGTTCGCCGTCACCATTTTGATGGTAATTTGGTATCCGCCGTTAGCATAACCTATTGAAAAGTTTTTATCAATTAAAGCCACCCAACCCTGTGCTTGCTCAAAATCATCTTTAAATACCAGGACCGTTATGGATGTCACCTGGACAGTTGGGGTAGCAGATGGCAAGAGAGTGGGTATCGGAGAGGGTGTTGCACTGGGTTTTGGGGTTTTTGTTGGCTGAAGTGTCAGTGTTGGTGGCACAGGTGTTAATGTAGACAACGGTGAAGTTAGTAAAGTTGCTGCGGCTTGGGTGACCTGAACGATGATGGTTTGGGCTGCAGCGGTATATAAAAGGTCGGGGTTAATTGTTGGGGTTGATGGTGGTTGTGGAGCATAACAACCAACCAGCGTAAAAACGGACAGTAATATTAATATACTGAAGTTACCGAATATATGGTTTAGCTTCATCAAAGTTCCCTCTTAATAGAAATAATCATCCTGAACTAGAAATGGTCGATTAACGTAAGTCTCGACCGCTGTATCCCAGGATATGCCGTGCAACCACCAGGCGGTTTATTTGACCTGTACCCTCATAAATATCACTGATCTTAGCATCTCGGAACCATTTCTCCAAAAGATATTCGCGGCTGTAGCCCAATGGACCCATGATCTCAACAGCTTTTTGAGTGATCCTTGTGACTACATCGCCGGCACGAACTTTAGCCATGGACGATTCCATTGAATTGGGTTGGCGATTATCAGCCATCCAGACTGCTTTGATCACTAATAGCCAGGCAGATCGCAACATAATTTCCATATTGATAACTTCTCGTTCTACATAGGACATCTTCTGGCAAGGTAAGCCATAGCGAATGGTCACTCCTTGTTGAGATAACATTTCCTTTAATAATTCCAAGGTTGCCCTTGCAACTCCTATCGCTGTAGCTGCGACTAAAGGTCGGGTGGCATCAAAGGTTGCCATGGCCCCTTTAAAACCAGTTGTTGTCTTTTCAACAACCACCTCAGGACTGCCAAGGATGTTATCAAACGGCACACGGCAATCTTGTAAAACGATAGAAGCGGTATCGCTTGCTCGGATACCCATCTTAGGCTCTATTTTTGTTACCTTAACCCCCGGAGTACCCGCTTCCACGACAAAAGGTCGCATCCCCGCTCGACCGGCAGATGGGTCAATGGTCGCCCATATAACAACAAAGCCTTCGCTTAAATCCAGCGACATATGACCACCGGTTACGAAGATCTTCTCACCATTCAGTATCCATTCATTCGTCGCCCTGTCAAGAACTGCTCGAGTGCGGATTGCGGATGTGTCTGAACCACATTGCGGCTCAGTCATCGCCATGGCCGCGAAAACTGGTTTTTCTGTTTTAAACCGGGCAAGGAATTTAGCTTTTTGTTCGGGAGTGCCTGTCGCTTCAACCGCTGCGGCACCCAATCCTCCGCCTGGTGTGACCAAATACATACCTACATCACCCCAGGATAATATTTCCAACATGAAAGCCAGCAATTGATAGCCAATGCGTGGTCTTGGCTTACCATCGGGTCCCATTTTGGGTTCTCCATTGCTGGGTGCTAATGAGCCAGCGCCCGTAGCGCGCATAGCCATGTGCATAAAATTTATATAATCCCAGGGGACATCATGCTCATTTTCATCAAACTTCCGGGATAATGGTCGCATCATGTTTTCCGCGACCGTCTTCAGGACATAACTTTGCTGAGCGATAGGCTTGGGAACCTCAAACTCAATCATGGCAATATCTCCTTGGTTTTATACCTTCCTTTAAACCATAGTCAATCCGGTTAAAGTAGCAAAACCTCTTCCGTTACGCATCCATAATTCAACGGGGTGTTCTCGGATATATCCATGGCCTCCTAAGATCTGGACAGCACGATCAGTAACCATCATAGCCATATCGGCTGCGCCCACCTGGGCTAAATACGCTTGTTTATCTGCCTCCTCTTTCCCTTGGTCCATCATCCAAGCTGCCTCCCAGGTCAGCAAACGGATCGCTTCAATCTCAGTTGCCATCTCAGCCAGCATAAAGGCAATCGCCTGCTTTTGGGCGACCTTTACACCAAAGACTTCACGTTCTTTAGCATAATCGCGTGAGTATTCATAAGCAGCCCTGGATACACCCAATGCCATAGCAGCTATGGCTATGCGCAAAGCACTTAAAATGTACCTGAAATTTTGGCCTTCTTGACCGCTTATACAATCCTCCTTGGGAATCTGTACATTCTCCAGCTTAATCGGATACACGGGCAAGGCATGAATCCCAAGTAGTTTTTGATGCTCGCCGATGGTTAATCCAGCCGCTTTATTGGGAACGATAAAACCTTGTGTCTTATCACCCAGCCGTGCATAAACCACCATGACATCAGCTTCTTTAGCATAGGGAACATACGTTTTCTCTCCATTAAGGATGTAGCCCCCATCATTTTCTAAAGCTACAGTCTTCAGTTCATAAGGATCAAAGTCATAGTGCGGTTCTAAAAAAGCAGCAGTATTTGGTTTCCATTCGCCTTCAACAATGGGTGGTAAGAATTTTAGCTTCTGTTCTTCGCTGCCAGCCAGCAATATCGGCAAGGCAAATAATCCCGGGGTTAATACAGCCATCGCACCTGCCAGATCGCCCCAGGATAATTCCTCCGCAGCCAGGACACCGGTAACTGCCGATCGCTCACCAAACCCCCCATACGTTTCCGGGATTGATGCCTGCAAGAAACCCAATTCCCATCCTTTTTCAATCAGGTCCAGTGAGTATTGACCTTCTTCGTCAGCATCATGTGCGGCTGGTCGCAAGTTACTGGTTGAATACCGTTTGATAGCATCGACAAGCATTTTCTGTTCATCTGATGGTTCGAATGAATACATCGGTTCTGCTCCTTTCTGGATAGTATATACTACCAAGATTTTGATAAAAATAATAACCTATAATATACACCCATATATCCATAGCTTTACCTATAAACGACAATAACGGATCGGTATTTGACCGTAACTTTCCTCTAATTCCTTTAAGTTTTCAATTTCTAATAGACCTCGTTGATCAAGGTATTCAACATGGGCCCCGGCTTCCTCTAAAGCGAGGAGAACGTTATAACCGGATACCTCCCCGAACAAAGCATGAGATACTTCGGCAATTGTCTTGGGTTGTTCCAAAAGGTCAAGGACTTTCTGGAGTCGTTCCATATGGAGATTATGAATTGCGTTGATGCGCTTTGTTAAATCTAAAATAGGTTGTTTATGGCCCCCAAGGGTTAAGCGTACTCCATTTGCCCATGAGCGTAAAGCATCGAGAGACTTTAAATAGTGATCTAAGCCTGTGCTTAAAGTAAGGTGTTCGGGAGATTGGTGAGGGCTGGTGCTCTCCAAGACATGATCACCACTGAACAATACATCGTGCAGTCGGATGACGACATGACCAGCGCAGTGTCCGGGTACATGCAGCATTTCGAAAGGACCAACCTTCATCCCAAGGGCTTCATAAGTGAAATCAATATTTACAGAATGAAAGATGCTTTTGGTTAATAAATACAAGTTAAGTAATTTTTCCCGCCTCTCTGGCGATACACCGGCATCTATCAGGAAATTACTCAAACGACGGGCAATGATCGTCAGGCGTTCCTCGTAATTCGTCAATACACGGCGGTCTAATTCATGAACACCTAACTTAGCCGAGGTCCTAGGGCGAACATAAGCCAATCCACCGAAGTGGTCTATGTGTCCATGCGTAATAAAAATATGGGTCAGGTTTGCAAGACCGACATCTTGACCAGATAATCCACTGACGGCATGGAGACCAGCTTCCAGTTGCTGACTTGCTTCCCCGAATCCCGAGCCGGTATCGACCAAAACCACATAATCATCTACGATAACGAGGTAAGCATATCCCCAAAAACCTGGAAAAGCTTCCATTGGGATCTGATAGATCCTTCCACCCCCAGATGTTCCAAAATATTGTGCACTCGAAGGAGATGGCGATTTCGGTGAGGTCATAGTAACCATCATTATAGAGGTTCAATCACCACGTACCAACAACCCCTGCAGAAATAAGTCTGCAAATCGATCAGCTATATCGTCTGGTGATAGTTGTCCATCTGGATGATACCAGGTGATGGTCCAGCTCAGTACCCCTAATAAGGCGCGACCCGCCAAGGCTGTATCGATACATGTAAACAGACCGGCATCAATACCCTCTTGGATCAGGTTACGCCAAAAATATTCATAACGATCGCGGCGAGGTATGTGACGAGATCGAAATTCAGGTTGTAATGATCTGTGTTCTAACAGTAAAACAGCCGATAGCTCGCGGTTTGTTGCCAAGGTCTCCAGGTAAGAGACCATCGCTTGACGCAGTTTTACATCCGGACTTAATGGTTGAGCGACTACCTGTTCCATCCGGATGGTTAATAAGTCTAACGCCTGGTCTAGTAACGCTAGCAGGATTTCTTGTTTACTGGTGAAATGATGGTATAAACTGGCTTTTTGCAGGTTGACCGATTCGGCGATATCTTGCATGGAAGCTGCTTCGAAGCCTTTTTGGCTGATAATACGAGCTGCAGCTTCTAATATTTCATCACGCGTCATAACGCATCCTGCCCTACCGACCGTTCGGTAGTTTCAGTATAGCAAATTATGTTGCCAATGTCAATAGGGTAATGAGGGTTGTGTTAGCCCAAAGTAGTAGAGTCCCCTTTTACCAATGTTAAAATGTCCCCTTCG
>Ga0315289_10008245_pt1 | contig 15087 bp, 14 predicted proteins | sample YL17G11_40_MG_FD_203452 | JGI IMG/M metagenome (GOLD analysis project Ga0315289, IMG submission 203452) | Sediment microbial communities from Yellowstone Lake, YNP, Wyoming, USA - YL17G11_40 | ecosystem: Environmental > Aquatic > Freshwater > Lake > Sediment | place: USA: Wyoming | collected... | reverse complement strand
CTATCACGGGCAGGTAGGTCTCTTTCTTAATTACCGGCACTGAGGCCAGGTCAAGGGTGTACCTCGTATACTCCCTGCCCTTGCCGATAGGCACGATGCCGCGCTCGCACAGGATAATATCTTTATTGCCTTCGGCGGCGATATATTCGGCGAAAGATAGCAACTCCTCGATTCCGGCGCCGAAATGCCTTTTCAGCAGGATCGGCTTGTTCTTTCTTCCCGCTTTTGAAAGCAGGTCCTGGTTGTACATGTTCCTGGAGCCTATCTGGAGGATATCGACGTACTCGGCTGCAATGTCCACGTGCTCCTCTCCCCTGACTTCGGTCACCACCGGCAAACCAAATTCCCTGCCGGCATCTCTCATCCATCTCAAAGCCGTCTCAGCGCTTTTATGGTCGATGCCCCCCAGGCCCTGGAAGGAATGCACCGAGCTTCTCGGCTTGAAGATGCCTCCTCTTAAGATGTGGGCGCCGGCTTTTTTAACCGCCTCGGCGATCCTGAATAGCTGCTTTTTGTTCTCCACGGCGCAGGGTCCCGCCATGATCACCGGTTCGCCGTTGCCGAGGTTAATATTACCTATCTGGATGGTCTTGTGGAAATATTTTGCCCCTTCGGCGGCCCGGGCATACTCTTTGCTGATAAGTTTGTAGGGGATCTCGATTTTAATAACTTCCTTAACGCCGGGAAGGACGGCGAAATGATCGAAAGGTATTTTCCTCTCATCGCCGACGAGTCCGATGACTGTCCTGAACTCCCCGCGGGAGACATCGGCTTTCAGACCGTAGTGCTTTATTTCCTTAATCACGTGTTTCACCTCCTCGTCTGTGGCTCCTACTTTCATAATTAGCATTTTTGTGAACCTCCGTTGTAGATTTGATGCATAAAAAAGAAGAACCCTCCGCTTGGGAGGGTTCTTGTGGTCTTTTCTTAAATCGGTTTTATGGGTTAGAAGTTATATGCGTCGCACAGCCCCCCAAGCGAATTGCCGGGCGTAAAATAATAAAAGTAATACGCGTAAAAGCTCTTGGGTACTATGCAGTTAACCATATTCAATATCTCAAACTCAGGTATTATATAAATTAACATAAAATAAACAGGCTGTCAAAAAGTACCTCTGGGGATCGACGAGGAGTCTGGCAACCTCGCCTTTCTCATCTTCCACAGGTGATTCCATGAAATAGTCCAGCGGCTTATTTAAAACCTGTGCAAGACGAGGAGTCTGGTAACCTCGCCTTTATCATCTTCCGCAAGCGATTCTATGAAATAGTCCAGCGGCTTATTTAAAACCTGTGCAATCTCATTGAGAAGATTAAGATGTAGCCTCCTCTTGCCAAGTTCGTAATTCGAGAGTGCCGACTGCGTACATCCCAGCCTGACGGCAAGCTCCACCTGCGTGAGGCCGCTTTCCTCCCTCGCCTGCTGTATCCTCTTTCCTATTTCACGGAATACCATAGGAAAATATTATCACAATTTGTAATCGATCTTCAATAGTTGGCAAATGAAATATGACAATTTGTCTTGACAGGAGATATAACAATATGTTATAAATATTTCTGAATAGGTATGGCGTAATGTAACAAAGGAGGCAGCATGCAAATAGGTAATCACTGGGGAACGATCAAGGAAGTGTTCGAAGAAGCCTACAAAAGCTGCTTTCATTTCGCGGTAGCAACGGTGGATGAAGATGGATCGCCTCACGTGACCCCCATCGGTGCACTAATTTTGCGTGAGGACTGCACAGGTTTCTATTTTGAAGAGAATCCCAGGAGGATGCCAATTAACCTGAAGCGGAACCCCAGGGTCTGCATCCTGGCCGTGAATGCTGATAAGCTTTTCTGGGGGAAGTCCTTATTAGAAGGAAAGTTCGCAACGCCGCCGGCTGTTAGGCTGGTGGGCAGAGCCGGAGAGTTGCGGGAAGCGACGGCTGACGAGATTGCCGCGTGGCAAAAGCGGATAGCAATAGCCAAGAGCACGAAGGGTTATAAGCTCCTGTGGGGAAAGTTTGCCAGGGTAAGGGATATTAAATTTGACTCATTCGAGCCTGTCTACACGGGAGAAATGACCGGTGGCCTCTGGCAGCAACATTAGTGTCGGATTGAGAGTTGGCTCGACAGCCTGGATATAAAATATGAGGTTGAACCCAGGGTCACAGGCTGTATGCTGCACACCGACGGCAGGTGCTACCGGGACTACAGATTTTTCTTTGATAAATGAGTAAAACGGAGGAAACGAATGGCAACCAATGAAGAAACATGGAAATTCTTGCAGAAACACCTGGGTTACAACGATGAGGAAATGAAGATATTTCGAGCAGATCCCAGGAATGAAGACACCTTATCCAGAGGGGCTGCCATGCTGAATAAAACGATTATTGCTGAAGTTGTAGAATCATATGGTTGTGACAGCGGGCACAAAGTCGGCGATAAGTTCTATTTCGATGGTCGCGGCCTCAGCCTTTTGACCAGGCTATGCCCGGGCAGGATCTGTATTTTTGCCCTGCATGCAGTTGCCCTGGCAATGCCTGCATTTAGCGAGCTTTTTTATGCCGGCGTTGATCCTAATGAGATGAGATTCAGGCGGTTCGGTTGCCCCGATGTCGGAATAAAATGCGGTGGCTGGGGGCATATCGTCATGGAAGTAAGGATGGAAGAGCGAAAAAAGGCTGCATGAATGTGATTGTTCAGTAATTGAATATTGAGAGGTGAGAAAATGCGTGACACTTCTAAAAAAATCGGCTATTTCTGCTCACTGGTGCCTGAGGAGATCATCGTGGCTGCCGGCATGCAGCCCGTGCGCGTGGCCGGGAAAACGGATGCGGTTTCAACAGCCGATGCCTATCTGTATCCCAACCTGTGTCCGTATATTAAAAATGTATTCGTCACAGCACTCGATGGCGGAACGAAGGATCTGGATGGGGTAGTCTTCGCCAGGTCGTGCGACGGCATGCGCAGGATGTACGATACCTGGAAAGCGTATGTGAATACGGAGTTCATTTATATGCTGGAAGTTCCCAAGAACAAAGATGAACAGGCCATACAATATTATGCCTCCCAGCTTCGTGATTTTGCCGGGTCGCTGGGCCAGGCATTCGGTATGAAAATTAAAACTGAAGCTTTAAATAAAGCTATTAAATCAACCATTGGCCTGCGGCGCTTAATGCAGAGCGTCTACGACTTACAGAAGAAGTCACCTCTCCCGGTAAAAGGCAGCGAGCTGTTTGAGGCCGGGCTCAGCGCAATCGGTGAAGATCGAAAGATAGCTTTAGAAAAAATAAATAATGTCTATAAAAGAGCAAAGGCTATTGAATCCACTAAAGGAAAAGCAAAGAAGGTGCGCATCCTGATTAGCGGCAATGTCATGGATAGGCCGGACCTGTTCAATATCGTCGAGGAGGCCGGGGCCGATGTACCCGCCGCCGACCTGTGTACTGCTTCAAGGTATTTCGACCGTAGGGTTGAAGAAGGGGGCGACCCTTACCTTGCACTGGCACGGGCGTATCTCGGCGCTCCCCACTGCTCCCGGACTGCGACCCCTGGTGAGAGGCTGGCTGAGACCAGGGAAATAGTGAAGGCATACTCAATCGATGGGGTTATCCTGACCTCATTAAAATTTTGCGACTGCCATCTCCACGATATCCCCTATATCAGCAAGAACCTCACGGCAGAAGGAACCCCCGTTTTATTCCTGGAAAACGATTATACCTTCAGCAACAGGAGCCAGTTGAAAACCCGTGTGGAAGCTTTTATCGAGATATTAAACCAGTAAGAAGGTGAAGCGATGTTAAAAAAATATTATAAAGATATGAAAAGCGGCCTGGAAGCCTCTTATAAGCAGAAGCCGCGTGCCGGGACGAGGATCACCATGGAGCTTGCCTCTTCCTTTATAGATGCCTTCAGGGAGGACGTAAAAGTCGTATGGACCTCGTATTATTCCTTTCCCATGGAACTGCTGGCGGCCTTCGGTGTAGCACCGTTTGACTTCGAGATAGCGACCAACATATTACCAACCTTTGATCCCGGACGAAGCGTGAATATCATGAACAGAGCCGAAGAAGAAGGATATTCGACAGACCTGTGCTCGTTCCACCGGCTTGCCGTGGGATGCTACCTGCTGGGTTACCTGCCCAGGGCAGACCTTTTACTGACGACATCGTACTATTGCGACGGCAAGTCCAAGACGAACCAGGCACTGGCCCAGTATTACGGGAAGGAATCGATCAACCTGGATGTGCCCAACAAGAAGAATAGGGAATCTATCGATTATGTATCCTCGCAGCTTAAAAGTATTGTGCATAAACTTGAAGAATTGACAGGCCAGAAGCTGGATGAAGACAGGCTACGCGAATGTATCAAAATCTCCAACCGTGCCCGCAGGGCATATAGCCAGCTTGCAGAACTGCAGAAGGTGAAGCCGTTCCCCTATATCAACATCAATATAATCAACCTGTGCATCTTCGGCAACCTGCTAGCGGGTAAGGAGGTCCAGGAGCAGATATACCTGGACATGGTAAAAGAGAGCCGGGAGAAGATCGAGAGCGGGAAATTAACCCCGGAGCAGTACCGTGTGCTGTGGCTAGCCTGGTATCCGACTCAGCCGACCAATATTAACGAGATCTTCAGGAAGAACAGTGTGAGCATAGTCATGGGCGAACTGGCCCGCAACTTCTGGGGCGAACTCGATGAACAGCATTCGTTTGAAAGCCTGGCGCTGTGGTGCCTGAAAAACCCATTTGTCGGCCCTATCGGTCAGAGGTTATCAGGGATCATGCAGATCGTGGACGAGTATAACCTGGACGGTATCATCCATTTTTCCACGGACGCCTGTCGCCACTCCTGCGCTGCCCAGAGATTGATCGGGGACGCTATGGGAAAGAGGGGCGTACCCTTCATGGTGCTCGAGGGCGACATGAGCGACAAGCGTAAATACTCGGCGGAAAGAACGCAGTTCCTTTTGGAGAACTTCATAGAAGTGATGGCCGCCCGGAAATAAAGATGGCTCTTTACCGCGTTACCTGTCTGCCTGCGGCTCCAGGATCAAAACCTGCGTAAGCTCTAATGCCGAAAGATAATGCGCCGGTCATGATGGCGACGAAGGCATCGTCATCGTCGCGGAAGGTGCGCCAGGCGTCATGGAGTTCGAGAGCGGTATCTGCGCTGAGACAGTTATGCACCCTATTTTTCTAACAACAAAAGATGTTTGTGAGATTGTATCAGTTTTAAACGCTGGCAGCTACGGCATTTATTGTCAACAAGATAAGGAGCGGCTTTCTAAATCTAATAAAATGCAACCTTTTTGCAACCGATATGTTAAAATAGCGATAATATTTATATTAATCCGATATGGCAATAGACAGTCTGAAAGAAGAAGAGGCCTTAGTCAAAAGGGCGCAGCGCAGCCCGGAAGCCTTCGGCGAGCTTTACGAGATTTATTACCAGAAGATCTTCAATTTCTCACTGAAAAGGACTGCCAACGTGCAGCTCGCACTTGACATAACATCAGTTACCTTCCTGAAAGCTTTTAAAGAGATAAGGAAATTCCGCTGGAGGGACATCCCCTTTGCTGCCTGGCTGTACCGGATCGCCAATAATGAAATCAACGACCATTTCCGCAGGGAGGGCAGGCGCATGGCCAGGCTGGAAGAGATAGAGGACCTGGTAGATACCAACGATTTCGCGGAAGAAATTGAAGAAGCAGAGGAAGAGCTTAAAAGGCACCAGGAATTCCTGCAGTTGCACCAGAAAATCGCGGAGCTTCCTTCAATATATCAGGAGGTTATCGTCCTCAAGTTTTTCGAGAAGAAGAAGATCAGGGAAATGGTGAAGATCCTGGGCAAGAAGGAAGGCACCATCAAGTCCCTGCTGCACCGCGGGCTGGCTAAGCTGAGAGAGCAGATGCGGTAATGCAACCTTTTACCACCGGAGAGCATTATATATATTGAAAGAGGCATTATAAATCTCATGAAAAAGGAAGAACTGGTTAGAAGGCTAGTGCGGGTAGAAATACCGGTGCTGCTGGTGAAAACCCACCGTGAGCAGCTTAAAAGGGCGCTGCTTGAAGCACCGCACTACGGCCCTGCCAGGGGAAAGCGGCCACCGGTTGATTCGATAGGCCGGGTATTTGGCAACTTTTGGGACTGGCTCAGGGCACCGGCATGGAGGGCTGCCGCGGCAAGCGCAGTGGCCATTTTCATGATTGCTGCCGTGCTCGCCGTAACTTTCTACATGGTCAGTCCATCGCCGGCTGTGGTTGCTGCTGATGTCGTGAAGAAGGACCCACACGTCCAGCAGACGCTTAGCGGCAGCGGTGAAATCATTATTGTGAAAGTTCAAATAAGAGACGGGATAGCAAACGTAGTTTGTGGCAGGGGGATGGGCGATTTTGTGGAAGCGGACGTTGATATCATCGGAAGGGCAGTTATCAGCACGAGACGTTTTGAAGGCATTTTCCTGCCGGAGCTGCCGTTACAGGCTCAGGACGATGCTGTGAAAATAGCAAAATCGGATCCGAAGGTCAAGGCTATTGTCGACAGGGGAGGGACGATAGGCAAGGTATTTCCCATCTTTTCCTCGATTTCCAGCGTGACTATCGTCAACAGCAGCCTTGTTAAAGTAACTCCCATTTCCTCACAGGCAGTTGTGCCGATTTACCATGACGGCAAAACCCTGCTGGTCCAGGTTAATCTGGATGAGAAAAGGACAGAACGCATAATCGAGCCTCAATTCCTGGTGTACTTTGATCTGAATCGCGCTAAGAAGCTTTAAGTACTCTTTATCGAACCAGGTAAACAAGTTAAAGGAGGATTAATATGTCTTTATTAAAAGAAACAGTAGCTATAAGGCGACACGCCTGGTTGATCTTAATAGCCTCGATTTTGGCTATAGCTTTGCTCCTTGCAGGCTGTAGCCAGGCTGCGGTCACCACTCAGAAACCACCGCAGACCATTCTGGTTCCAGGAACATCCGCCCAGTTACAGGTATCGCCTCTGTACGACGAAAACACGGCTGTGTTTCTGTATGAGCAGTGTATGCCTGGCGTAGTAGAGGTAAATTCAGTTATTGATGTGATGCCGACATTGCCCAGCCCATTCAGACTGGAAATACCTAAGCAGAGGGGGCAGGGTTCGGGTTTCATCATCGATGACCAGGGACACATACTTACCAACAACCACGTGGTCGAGAAAGCGTCTTCCGTGAGGATCACGCTGAATGACGGTACACAGCTTGATGCAAAGGTGATAGGCACCGACCGGCATAACGACCTTGCGCTTCTCCAGGTTGATGCAGCAAAGCTGACTAACGCAGTATACCTGCCGCTGGCTGACTCGGATAAAGTAAAACCGGGACAGATGGCGGTGGCGCTCGGCTCACCCTTCGGTTTACAGGGTTCTATAACGGTTGGTGTTATTAGCGGTGTCGGCAGGTCGATTGCCGGTGCGACGGAGCGCCATATGGCCAATATCATCCAGACAGATGCTGCTATCAATCCGGGCAACTCGGGCGGTCCATTGCTCAATTCAAGGGGCGAAGTCATCGGCATCAATACTGCCATTGAAGCTGTAGCCAACGGGGTTGGCTTTGCCGTGCCGATTAACACCGCAAAATCCATGATGCCGGAACTCCTCAAGGGCGGCCCGGTTAAGACCGCATGGCTGGGAATCGAGGGAAGGGCTATCAGCCAGGAATTGGCAGCTAAGCTGAAGCTACCCGTGGAAAAAGGAGTTTATGTTGTAGGTATTGTTGCAGGCAGCCCTGCCGAGAAAGCAGGTTTAGTTGACGGCGGCAGGAATAACCAGAATGAGCCGACCAGCGGTGGCGACATCATAACAGCTGTGGATAATGCGCAGGTAGGAAAGGTTGAAGATTTAATAGCCTACTTTAACGCTAAAAAACCGGGTGATAAAGTAAACCTTTCAGTCTTGAGAGGCTCTGAAAAGATATCGGTTACGGCCGAGCTTGGTGAATGGCCGGAACAATTACCCACTTCCTTTGAATCGGGGCCGGATGAGAACAATTTCGACTTCGGCCCCTTCCAGTTCCGCTGGAAGTAGCCTTACAAGATATACACTGCAATCATGTTGCGAGGAGCGTAGCGCCGAAGCAATCTTTTGGAGGTAGGTCAAGACATACTCCTTCGATCAGGGGGTTGCTTCGTTTCGCTCGCAATGACGTATCGGTCATTATGTATCGCTGATGAACTTCTGCATCCAGACAACGTCGAAATCCCTGCCGAGTTTCCGCCCGACGCGCCCAAACCTGCCGCATTCACTGAATCCATTCTTCCGGTGAAAGTTGAGGCTCTGCTCGTTGAGGGAGGAGATGTTCGCCAGTAATGTTTTCACGCCCATTTTCCCGGCTTCATCCTCGAGGATCCCAAGCAACCTGGTGCCGGTACCACGCCTGTTATGTTCCGGCAGGATGAAATAGGTCAGCTCGGCTGACTGCTTGAATGCCTCGGTATGCTGATGCTGCCGCAGCAACCCGAACCCGATTACCTTCCTATCGTTGTCCTCGATCACATAGAACACTGCGTCCCGGCTCATGCCCTTGAGGATATCGAAGAACTCGTAGCCGATCGGTTTATCCGGGTATGCTGCGAAGCTGTTTTCGACGAAATAGTTGAAAATATCAACGACCGCGTTGCGATCGCTTTCCTTTACTTTTCTGATATGGTAGTCGGGCATATGATTTGCTTTCCGTCCATAAGAAGTTTACGCCATTAATCCGGATGCGCCCGGCTTGCGGATGGACTTCCTATCTTCCTTAGCGAACAACGACAATACAAAGGCGATTAAGCACATAATAGCGCCCGCAAAAAACGCATTGCGGAAGCCGCCGATGAGGACATCCGGTGGGACGTTGGCGTTTGACGGGCTGGTGTTCAAAGCAGTATTGGGCATGACTGACGAAAATATCGTTTCGAATATGGCAACCCCCAGCACCATGCCCAGGTTCTGCAGAGCCCTGGAAGTGGCAGAGGCTGCGCCCTGGCTTTCCTCAGGGATAGAGCTGAGCGTTACGCTGTTATTTGGAGGCACGAATGTTCCCATGGAAATACCGATCCAGGCGAGGTATAACATAACCGGTGCGATAGAGGGAAGTCCAAGTGTGAAAGCCAGGAAGACGAGGGCCAGCGTGGTAGCGCCCATTCCCGAACAGCATAGTATACGTGTGCCGACCCAGTCGGACAGACGTCCCATAAGCGGGCTGACAAATACATAAATAATGGAGCTGATGAGGAACATGGCGCCTATTACACTTGTCGAAAGGCCCTTGATTAACTGAAGGTAAAACGGGAGCAGGAAGTTGCCGCCGGCAAACGTGCTCCAGGCCAGCAGCGCTGCAAACGCGCCGAAGCTGAAGCTGCGAAGCCTGAAAATGGCCAGGTCCAGCAGCGGGTCTTTGCATTTTCTTTCCCAGAAGATAAAACCTGTAAGAAGCGCCGCTGATGCAACGAACATCACTATAATGCCCCAGTGGTGCCATCCGAACTGCTGGCCCCTGTTGAGCGCGAGCACCAGGGCTGTGAGCGCTATGAATATCATCAGGGCGCCCGGGATATCAAATGGCACGCCTCTCTTGCTTGTGTCATGTGCCGGTTTATCGCGCGGGATGACTTTCATAGCCACAAAGATAGCGATGACACCTACGGGGACGTTGATCAGGAATATCCAGTGCCAGCTGAAGTACTGGGTGATCAGGCCGCCCAGGGGCGCGCCGATTACAACGCCCAGTCCGGCGGCGGTGGCTGTCACACCGAAAGCCCATCCCCGCCGGTTTTCAGGTATATACCTTACTATCATAGCCATACCCACAGCATACAGCATGGCAGCGCCGACTCCCTGTATACAGCGTGAGCCTACAAGAAAATATATACCTGGTGCCAGCCCGCATAGAAGGGAGCCGGCTGCGAAAAAGGCGAATCCCAGTAGGAGGATGATCTTGAAGCCGACCCTGTCTCCTATCTTGCCCAAGATCGGCAGTGTGCTGGTGATAATAAGCAGATATGACAGCGTAACGAGGGCTGCATCACTGGTGCCGATGTTGAAATAATGTGCGATGGTCGGCAGTGCTACGTTTACGATATAGGTATCGACCGCTGCCATAAAGGCGGCAAAAGCCACGCTGATGACTATCCAGAGCTGCTTCTTCCTGTCCTCAATTATATGACCACTCATGGCACCTCGTTCTCTGCCGGCAGATTCAAAGGTTGGTAAAGTTGGGGAATATTATAACAAGGAAAGAGGGCACCGTCGCAGTGCCCTCCTTACCTTGTATTGATTTACAATTATTACTTGGCGGGCTGGAGGGGAGACGGATTAGCCCAATCATGGGCAAGCTCCTTGGGGATCTTATTAACCAGCTCGTCCACGCTCCAGAACCCCTTCTCCTTCTCCTTATCGATCTTGCGCACCACCTGCGGCTCGGAGTAGATTCCAACCTCGTTACAGCTGATGAAGAAGGTAGCGCCATTGATGCTGGCTGCCTCCTCGGTGGCGAGGAAGACGACGACCGGTGCGATATGCTCGGGCTTGGAGCTCAGCACCGTTTTTTCAATCATCGCCTGGAACTGTGCCTTATCAGTAATACCCGCTTGTGCAGCTTGTTTCTCCCAGGCGGCCATGAGTTCCGGAGTCACCGTCATCCTGGTGGCGGCGTTGGGACGGATAGCATTGCAGGTCACACCGTATTTGCCCATATCGCGGGCGACGGTGCGGGTGAAGCCGACGATACCTTCCTTGGCCGCGCTGTAGTTGGCCTGGCCCATGTTACCCAGGCCGGAAATGGAGGACGTATTGATGATCCTGCCCCACCTTTGCTGACGGAAATATGTGCAGGCCGGTTTGGTTACATGGAATGTGCCGTAAAGATGTACCTTGAGCACCAGATCCCACTCATCCTCGCTCATGTTGAAGACCATGCGGTCGCGGAGGATGCCTGCGTTGTTGACCACGATGTCGATCCTGCCGAAGGAGTCGATGGCAGTCTTGATGATGCTCTCGCCGCCCTCGGGAGTGGTCACGGAGGCATAGTTGGCTACTGCTTCGCCACCCATCTTTTTGATTTCGTTGCATACCTCCTGTGCAGGGGTCTGATCCGCTCCCGAGCCGTCGGAAGCGGCTCCGAGGTCGTTGACCACGACCCTGGCTCCCTCTGCCGCCAGTGCCATGGCTTCTGCCCTGCCGATGCCACGACCGGCGCCGGTCACTACTGCTACTTTGCCCTTGAGTCTGCTACCCATAAAACACACTCCTTTTAAAATTTATTTTAACCAACAAAATATGCAATATTTTACTACAATATGAAAATGGCTGCACTATAGCTACGGGGATTAAAAACCGCCGCTCACCTGCGCCATTCCAGTAGAGCTTTTAAGTCTGCCTGTGACAGTGCTCTGGCTTTGCCCTCGGCAAGGTTTCCCAGCATAAGGTTGCCCATTCTCACCCTCTTCAGCGCCCTGACCTCGTGTCCCAGGCTGGCGAACATTCGCTTTACCTGCTTATTACGCCCCTCATGGATGGTGATGCTGTAATTGAAACGGGGGTCAACCTTCACATCCTGTACAATGGCCGGGTGGGTCATACCGTCCTCCAGCATAATGCCCTTCTCCAGCTTCTCCTTATCCATGGTTGTGAGCGAGCCTTCCAGGGAGACCAGGTATTCCTTTTCGTGCTCGAACCTGGGATGTGTCAGCCTGTAGGTGAGGTTGCCGTCGTTGGTCAACAGGATGAGGCCGGTAGTATCGTAGTCCAGTCTGCCCACCGGGTGCAGGCCCGACACGAGGAACTCAGCCGGAAGCAGGTCCATGACGGTCTTCCTGTCCCGGTCGTCACTGGTTGTGCATAATATACCGGCGGGCTTGTTAAGCATCAATACCAGTTTACCTGCCGGCTTGAACTTGATAGGCTTGCCGTCACAGGTGATAGTGTCTAATGCGGGATATATCGGCATAGTATAGCTCTCCGCTGTCTTGCCGTTGACCGCGATGCGGCCTAATTTGATCATGGCCACGACCCTGCGGCGTGCGCCCATCCCTGCTTCCACCAGGTATTTGAGGAGTGATAAGGTTTCCATTGCCGGGCTAATTGTATCACTTCCGTAGCCATGTTATTGCGAGCGAATATTAAAATAATCCAAGGTAAACACGTCTTTGCGAGCGTATGCGAAGCAATCCCACGATCGAAGGTGCGTGTTGCGTCAAAATAAACTGTTACCGAAAGGGTTATCATTGCATCATTAATACTGTTACTTAAATCTTGTGAACTCTATATGGTTTATTACGGTTAATATCTGCATTGGCGCATAGACAGTATATTTTATGTTTGGCGCTGTTCAAATTAAGTGACTAAAGTTGCACCTGTGTTAAAATATACATAATATTTGTAAAACGGTGAGGATATGAGACGAAAACGTTTTTATATAGTCGCGTTAATAGTGTTTTTGCTGCCATTGGTTTTGCCATCGTTGGCCTGCCAGCAGGGCGGAAGCGGTGATCTAGGGCCGACCATTTTCCAGGCCTGGAACAACGTCCGCGAGTGGTTCATCATGTCTGGAGCCAACGACAGGATAGAGAAGATCCGCAAGGGCGACGCCACCATCCTGGTCGTTGACGATAACGGCACCCCGGTGAGGGGAGCGCGAATTTATTTTGAGCAACTGAACCACGAATTTCTATTTGGCTCCGGCATGTCGCCCCTGGCAAAGAACGGACCCAATGCAGTCAACCAGGGCTGGGCGGAAGCGTATACTGCGCTCTTCAACTACGGTACTCTGCCCTGTTACTGGGACAGTTATGAGCCGAAAGAAGGGCAGACCTCCGAATCCATGCTGCTGGCGATGGCCGACTGGACCAGGAAGAGGGGCATTGTCACCAGGGGGCATCCGCTTATATGGGCCAACTCCATGCCGCCCTGGGCGCCTGTCTCAGTTGATGATATGCAGCGGGCGCAGGAAAAACGAGTTAAAGGAACCGTGAGTAAATTGTGTGGGATGATCGATTACTGGGATGTAGTCAACGAGCCTACCATGGGGCCCAGGGTCAACAACGCGCTGGGCAACTGGATGAACGCGCGCACACCGCAGGTCGCCTGCGCTGATGCGCTGGGCTGGGCCAGGTCGGCCTGTCCTAAGGCCTCACTCATCATCAACGACTACCGCACGGATATCGATTTCCGGGACCTGCTGCAGAATATAGTGAGGCAGCGCGGCCGCTTCGATGCCGTAGGTATACAGTCCCACATGCACCGCGGCAACTGGCCGCTCTACCAGGTGTGGGATATCTGCGAACGCTTCAAGGATTTTGATGTTCCCATTCATTTCACCGAGGTCACCGTGCTCAGCGGCAGCCCCAGGACTGGCATAGATACAGCCAAACAGCCGTCCGACTGGCCTTCTACAAAGGAAGGTGAGATGGCCCAGGCGGAATACGTGGAGAAGTTTTATACGCTGCTTTTCAGTAATCCATCTATCCGGGCGATCACCTGGTGGGACTTCTCCGATCTCGATGCCTGGCAGGGAGCGCCGGCGGGACTGCTGCGCAAAGACATGAGCAAGAAACCGGCCTATAGCCGCCTTCTCAAGCTGATTCACGATATATGGTGGAACCGCGGGAACGTTTATACCGGCGATGATGGAATTGCCACCATACGCGGTTTCTATGGGTTTTACAAGCTGAACATCGAAAAGGAAGACAAGAGGGCCGAGGCGCAGTTGTATATCGCCAGGGGGCTGGATAACAAGCTCAAGGTGCAGCTTGCTGGCTATAAGCAAAAACCGCCTACGCCGCTCTATGAGATGATATGGCCCTATGCTGTTGCGGCGCTGATCATAGTATTGCTGGTGTTGATATTCCGCTGGGTCGCGCAGATCAGGCGCAGGATTTAAGAATAACCGGATGAGGTGGTAACATGGAGACTATCGAAGCCATAATGACGCGCAGGAGCATCCGTAAATATACTGATAAGCCTGTCCCTGATGAGGTGGTAAAGCAGTTGTTGCAGGCGGCCATGGCTGCCCCATCGGCGAGCAACGAGCAGCCCTGGTATTTCGTGGTGATCAAAGACCGGAAGATCCTTAACGAGGTACCATCGTTTCACCCGTGGTCGCACATGCTCAAGGAGGCGGCTCTCGCCATCCTGGTCTGTGTTGACCCGCAGCTTGAAATATCCAGGGGACGTGGCGTTCTTGACTGCTCTGCAGCCACGGAGAATATCCTGCTGGCCGCCCATGCTCTTGGACTCGGTGCGGTATGGCTCGGCATCTACCCGGCGGAAGAGCGCATGGCAGGCATACGGAAGTTGCTGAATATGCCCGTGGATATCGTCCCCATTTCGCTCGTATCAGTCGGCTACCCAGATGAAAAACTGAAGAAAGAGGACAGGTACAAATCCGAGCGGGTATATCTGGATAAGTGGAAGAATCCGTCGCCCATTTAGCTTCATTCATTTGTCCGCGGTCAGATCGGCACTGTATAATAACGTTCCGCGTTATGGGGCTGTAGCTCAATTGGGAGAGCGCCTGATTTGCATTCAGGAGGTCAGGGGTTCGAATCCCCTCAGCTCCACCAAAACTGATATCAAGTGTAAACCTTCGTCTGGGTATCTTCCTATTAGTCAAAAGGTTCGTGTGCCATTTACTATACCGTTAGACCGTTTGATTGAAGGATTTTTACTATCCTGTAAGGTAGAAAACAAATCTTCCAAGACCATTTCCTTTTACAAAGATATCCTTGACCATTTCCAGTGGTACTTAAACAAATTCAATATAACTACTATTGATGCTACAACGATCAGAAGCTTTCTTGGATATTTGAAAGATACACCCAGCAGATGGGATAGCAGTAATGCACACGCAAATAGAATGGTTTCACCTACCACAGTAAAAAGCTATTATGTAGGCCTTTCTGTCTTATTTAATTGGGCGGTGAGAGAGGAATTAATTGAAGCCAGTCCTATGGCAACGGTGAAGAAACCTAAGCTGCCTCATAAGACTATTAAAGGCTTGGAACAGGATGTAATGCAGCAGCTATTAAACTCCATCACAGGCAGAGGATTACGTGATTTACGCAATAGGGCTATGCTACTTATGTTCC
>Ga0315289_10008244_pt1 | contig 15087 bp, 16 predicted proteins | sample YL17G11_40_MG_FD_203452 | JGI IMG/M metagenome (GOLD analysis project Ga0315289, IMG submission 203452) | Sediment microbial communities from Yellowstone Lake, YNP, Wyoming, USA - YL17G11_40 | ecosystem: Environmental > Aquatic > Freshwater > Lake > Sediment | place: USA: Wyoming | collected... | reverse complement strand
CACCGCCATCAACTCCTCCGTACTCATCTACCTCAAGAAGGCGGAGATGCTCCTCGAGTTCAATGAACCGCCCCAGCCACCGGCTGATAGGGGGGACATCTACGTTCCACCGCCGGTGCCGCTGCCATTCCGGTTCGAATTCACGACGACCTCGGTCCAGGACCTGATCAAGGCACTTGAGAAGGCGCTCGAGGAGGAGAGCAGCAGGGGCGAGAGGCCAAAGCTGCCAACCCTGCCGATACCTATTCCCAACTTCCTCGACGTCGACCAGTACCTCCTCGAGGTCGAAGCCAGGGCGGACAACCTCCTCGAGGAGATAAGGAGAAGCCACGAGGCCGGCAGGAAGATGAGACTCCTCGACCTCATCGAGGGGCTCAGCTGGTTCGAGGCCGTCAGGGTCTTCATGATGCTCCTCTTCCTCGCCCAGAAGGAGGAGATAGACCTCGTCCAGGACGAGGAGGAGACCGACGTCGTGATTGTGCTTAAGGAAGTGGATATGAGATGAGCGCAGAACCATCGAAGAAGCAGCTTAGGCTCACAACCCTTGAGGCGGCCCTTTATGTGGCCGGCAGGCCGCTCGATATAAGCCGCCTCATGCAGGTGATTGGCACCAAGTCGGAACGAATCGCCTTCAAACTCATCGACGAGCTCTCTGCTAGGGTCTCGGAGAGGGGCGGGGCCCTCGAGGTGAGGTGTCTCCCAGGCAGGAGGGCCGTCCTCCAGCTCAAGCAAGAGTACAATGACATGGTCAAGCAGTTAACCAACAGGCCACTGCTGACGATCGGTCCCCTCAAGACGCTGAGCTACATAGCCTACCACCAACCGGTAGAGCAGAGCCAGGTACTCATCGACAGGGGTGCCCACGTATACCCCCAGCTGAGGCTGATAGAGGACTTGGGTCTCATCACGAGGGATCGGGTGGAAGACAGGAACGTCATCATAAGGACAACATCCTTCTTCGCTGACTACTTCGGCTTCAGCCAGAACCCCGCGAAGTCTAAGCTCGAGCTGCAGCAGATCTTCAGCACATTGAAGATACACCAGCTGGACAACGAACTGGACATGGGTCTTGATCAGCTTGGTAATCAGGCTGAGGTCCTAGCAGACTCTAGGGATGGGCTCCCCGAGGGGCTTCCTCAGTATCCTCGTCCCGCCGACTAGCGTTCTGAGTAGCACCATCCCCGGCCTCTCTGCCCTGACCTCGCCGATTATCTCCGCGTCCCTGCCATACTTTGTCCCCCTGACTGCTTCTAGGACATCTGCAGCTGAACCTGACGAGACGCATATGATCGCCTTTCCCTCGCATGTCACCTCGTAGGGGTCTAGGCCGAGCATATCTGAGGCAGCCCTCACGCTCTCCTTGACCGGCACCTTTCCATCCTCGAGCCAGATGCTGACACGGGACTTTTCGGCGAACTCGTTGAGGGCGGACGAAAGCCCGCCTCGGGTCACGTCCTTCATGGCGTGTACCTCGCCTGCTTGGAGAGCGACTTCCACCGTCCCCCAGATCGGCGCGACATCTGACTGGAGTTCCGTCTCGAACGAGAGTCCCTCACGGCTTGACATCAGAGCGATACCGTGGTCGCCGACGGAACCGGTCACGATCACCTTGTCCCCGGGCTTGGCAAGACTGTCTAGAACCCTCTTGCCCACCAAGACACCCACGCCGGTTGTTGCCATCACGACGCCATCCAGAGCGCCCTTAGGCATCACCTTGAAGTCTCCGCCTATCAACGCGACGCCAGCCTCCACGGCGGTCGCGTTCATGGAGGCTACAAGCCTCTTGAGTTCCGCCATCGGGTACCCCTCCTCAACTATGATGGCGTCGAGGACGGCAATTGGTTTAGCCCCCATTACTGAGATGTCGTTGACGGACCCAGAGATTGCCAGTCTCCCCAGGTCTCCGCCGGGGAAGAAGAGTGGGTCGACTGTGTGGCCATCCATGGTGAGGACAACCTCAGAGCCTCCGACCCTTATCGAGGCACCGTCGTCCAGCGCGTCCAGCCCCACGCCGTCGAGGGCCTCACGGTTTTGGAAGCCTCCGAGGAAGAGCTCCCTCACAAGGTCGTCCATCATAGACCCACCGGCGCCGTGGGAGAGCTTAACGAACTCTTCTCCGGTCAAAGACCATCACCTTTACTCGTCACTCAACTCGAGATATACGTATCCAAAAAGGCTTCTCATGGGGCTAAAAACCATACCTTTTTTATATGGCGCCCTTTCCTAAGCCTATAGCAATCAGGCTCTTACTTGTTTGAAAGGAGGAGAAAGTTCTGGTCTGGCATGATAACCTTAGGAAGCGCAAGAACACGGGCGGCAAGAAGAAGCCGTACAGGACGAAGCGCATCTTTGACGTCGGCAGGCACCCAGTCGAGACAACGACAGGCGAGATGAAAATCAAGACTGTGGGCGGGCGCAGCGGTATAGAGAAGACGAAGGTGGTAAAGGCCGAGTTTGTCAACGTCTCCGAGCCCTCAACCGGGGCGACGGAGAGGTTAGAGATACTCGACGTCGTCAACAACCCGGCGAACGCCGACTACAACCGCAGGGGGGTCATCACGAAGGGCACCATCGTTAGGACCGAGAAGGGCCTCGCCAAGATCGTATCTCGCCCCGGCCAGTCCGGCGCGTTAAGTGCCGTGACTTATAAGGAGTAGCCCACATCCTTCTTTCAAGAGCCTTGTTTAGGGCTCGATATTTCGAAGGTGGTTACGTGTATGAGAGGCAAGGGTAAGATCGTTGTTTGGCCCTCCTACTTCGATGCAGATCTCTCATGGGGGGAGGGAAGGAGGGTGGCTAAGGACTTGGCCGTCAGGCAGCCAAAAGCCGAAGACATCCTTGCCGCCGCAGAGGAGGCTGGGCTAAAGCCTGTGCTCGAGTCAGGCGCCTCCCATCCGAGCCGCCCATGGATCGTCACAGATTTGATCCTGGTTGAGGCAGGAAAAAGTAAGCCCGAGATTCTAAAGGAAATTGCCTCTAAAATGAGAATAAAAAGAGTTTAAACTCGGTCGTTACAGCCCTCCTCTTCCATACTATTATCTCTATGAGAAAGTTTCTTATCCCGGTCCTTATGTAGGGGGGATTCAATGCGATCAGGTAAGAGGCTCGGCACAGTGATCCACATTTCGAAGAGTACAGGTAACCTCATACTAAGGGCCGAGGAGGATGCGGGCGTAGGGGATGCGGTCTTCGACAAACACGGCAAGAGGGTCGGCAGCGTCTACGACTTCTTCGGACCCGTTGCTACCCCCTTCGCTTCAATCAAGACCCGTCTAGAGGACCCTTCGAAGCTCGAAGGCGAGCCCGTCTTCTTGGGTGATAGGAAGCGTTAGAGGCGTTCTCTGACTTGAGCGAATCTAGGGTCGCTGTCTGCTCAGAGTGTGGCGCATCTAACCTGATAAGGGACTACGAGGCCGGCGAGCTCGTCTGTGAGAGTTGTGGCTTCGTAGTCTCGACAAATCTTATGGATCAAGGTCCGGAGTGGAGGGCCTTCGATGACACTCAGAGGGATAAGAGAAACCGCGTAGGCGCCCCGTTAACTTGGACGATCCACGATTCAGGACTCTCCACCATCATCGACTGGAACGACAGAGATTTTTCCGGTAGGGAACTCAAACCGGGGGAGAAGGCGCGGCTATACAGACTGAGGAAGTGGCACCGACGGAGTAAGGTATCAGACTCCACAGAGCGGAACCTTGCATATGCCCTCTCGGAGCTGACGAAGGTCGCCTACAAACTGAACCTGCCAAAGAGCGTCCTGGAGACAGCCTCCATCGTCTATAGGCGCGTCGTACGGAAGCGCCTCATAAGGGGCAGGTCCATACAGGGTATGACCACGGCCGCAATCTACATGGCGTGCAGGCAGTGCAACGTCATACGGAGCCTAGATGAGGTCGCCAAGGCCGCCAATATTCTGAAAAAAGAGGGGGGGAGGAACTACAGGTTTCTCTGCAGGAACCTCGATGCCAAGGTCCCCCAGACCCAGCCATACAACTACATCTCCAAGTTTGTCAACCAACTCACCCTATCGGGAGAGGCAGAGAACCTTGCTGTCAGGATCATGAACCAGGCGATTGGGATGCGGCTCACCAACGGCCGTGGGCCCGCCAGCATCGCGGCGGCCGTCACCTACATAGCCAGCATGCTCACGGACGAGCGGAGGACGCAGGGCGAGATAGCTAGGGGCGCCCACATCACAGAGGTCACCATAAGGAACCGTTACAAGGAGCTGACGCAGCGGCTCGACTTCATGGTGGGTATATAGCCCCACCCTGTCTCCAATAGATGCAAGGACATATTCATTAGAAATAAAAAATAATGCATCATATATTTGATGAAGGTTGACTGTTTAACAGGGTTTTAATCGGAGTTTATTTAGATAGCATGGCATGCTGAGAGATAGTTGGCAGGTTGACGAGATAGCATTCCATGCGTGATGTCAGGAAGTGTTGAGATGAAGCCACGAGAAAGAGTGCTAACCATCCAGAATGATCAGACCGAGAACCTTGGCCTGTATCAGAGGTACCTTGAGGAGAGGGCGATCAGCCACCACGTCGTGCACGCTTACAGGATGCGTGAGGATGAAGCCTACCTGCCTGTTGGTGAGTTCGACGCCTTTATTATAGGTCCGACACCCATCTCGGCGAATGCGGTTGAGCAACATGGGTTCCTGAGGAAGGAATGGCGATACTTGAAGGAGATCGTTGAGAGCAGGAAGCCGTGCTTAGGCGTCTGCTGCGGTGGCCAGATGCTCGCCCGGCTCCTGGGCGCCGAGGTCGTGAGTAGTCCGAGAAAGGAGGTCGGCGGCTACGAGGTCAGGCTTACCGAAGCCGGGAGAAGGGACCCCCTCTTCAAGGGTTTCCCCGAAACCTTCCCTGTCTACCACTGGCACACTGACATGTTCAAGGTTCCGCCTGGAGGCGAACAACTCGTAGAGGGCGACCCCTGCCCGATACAGGCCTACGGCTGGAGGAACGTGAGGGGTATCATCTTTCACCTCGAGATAGACAGGTGGGAAGCCTCGAGGTGGGCCGACGCCTACTTTGCAGAGCTCGTCGCAATCGGCAAGACGAGGGAGCAGGTGCTCAAGGAATGCGCAGAAAGGGAGCCCGAGATGAGGCGACTAGCCTACTTGCTGATGGACAACTTCCTCGGCCTAGGTAAAGGACGATGAGGGAAGATTCAACTGGAAAATAACCACCCTGCGGATTCTTATATTAAAGCCGCTTCAAAGAATTTATATCATGATCCCCATGTTCAATTTCAGGAGTCTAAGCCAGTATTGTTTTTGGAACCGTGTCCAAGGGTTTTACTGGGAGGCACCCTCATAGACGGGACGGGACGCCCCCCTGTCAAGGATAGCATCGTGATAATAAAGGGCGACTACATCGTAGCCGCTGGTAATAAAAAAGATATTGAGGTCCCAACAGGATCCGAGGTTTACGACATCTCGGGGATGACGGTCCTGCCCGGCCTAATTGACAGCCACTGCCACTTCTATAGTATGGGCATCGGCATGTTGAGGACGATAAACCTCCGCGACACAACTAGTCTAGCCGAGGCCGTCTCCAGAGTAAAAGAGAAGGTAAGATCACTCCCGAAGGGGGAGTGGGTGCTTGGAAGAGGCTGGGATGAGAGCAAGTGGCCGGAGAACCGGTACATGACCAAAGAAGACCTCGACAACTTCAGCCCGGATAATCCAATCATGCTCACTAGGATATGCGGCCATATGATCTCGATCAACTCCAAGGTGCTCAAGATAGCCAGGATAACCAAGGAGACGCTGAACCCCGAGGGAGGGCAGATAGATAAGGGTGTGGACGATGAACCCACTGGCGTCCTGAGGGATTGCAAGCATCTAATAGAGCAGCACATACCGCCGGTGACGGAGAAGACGGCCGTGGAGGGGTTGAAGATGGCGTCCGAGTACGCCCTTAGCCTCGGCTGCACGAGCATCCATGACGCAGGCCTCGATGCCGACGCCGTTAGGGCGTACCAGTCCGCCCTCGACACGGGGGCGCTCAAGGTCAGGGCTTACCTGATGCTGAGGGAGGGGACGCAGGAGCTCTCATATAAGCTCGGGTTGAGGAGCGGCTTCGGTAGCGACATGATCAAGATAGGCTGCTCCAAGCTCCTAATGGATGGCAGCCTCGGGGCGCGGACCGCGGCCCTCTTCGAGCCCTACACGGATGAACCATCAACAAAGGGGCTGCTCCTTATGCCGCTTGAGAAGCTCTCGGAGAAGGCTAAGGCCGCCCACCTAAACGGCTCACAGATCGCCATCCATGCCATCGGAGACCTCGCCATAGAGAACGTTATCAACACCTACCAGGACATACTGAAGGCGAGGCCGAGGAAGGACCACAGACACAGGATAGAGCACTGCGAGATCCTCACCGCGGGCCAGATAGAGCGGATAAGGGAGCTTGGGATAATCCCTGCTATGCAGCCGAACTTCGTCGGGGAGTGGGCGGGGCCTGGGAGCATGTACGAGCAAAGGCTCGGTCCTGAGAGGAACAGGCTCAACAACCCATACAGGACGCTCTTGGATGAGGGGATAATGGTCTGCTTCGGCAGCGACGGCATGCCCTTCAACCCGACATATGGCCTCTGGAGCGCCGTGAATCACGGTATAAAGGAGAGCAGGGTGAGCCTCATCGAGGCCGTGAAGTGCTACACGCTGAACGGCGCATACGCCTCATTCGAGGAGGACCTGAAGGGGAGCATCGAACCTGGGAAGCTCGCCGATATAGCCGTGATCGACTGTGACCTCACCAAGACGCCCCCGGACGAAATCAGGGACGCCCAGGTCTACATGACCTTGGTGAACGGCAAGATCCTCTATCATAAAGGTCTCTAAGGATGACTCAACTCCCTTTTTTCATTTACTCTAAGTGCCGAAGAACTTGATCGAACCTCAGGATGCAGTAGATTACCTCGGAGCTATGAAAATCATTTTTAGATATCCCTTTAGATCAGCTTTCAGCATCTGCGCCAAGCTCATGGGGTACGTGAAATCCTCACTGATGAAGAATGTCCTAGCTATCAGTATGATTACCGCTACGATAATTATCCCGTAGACAACGGCCAGTACCATGTTTCTCTGCTTCATTTCGTGTTGAGAAAATATGGCTTGAATTATTTTACTTATTCTTGCGTCAGAAAGTGTTACTCAGTGACATGAGAGATAAGATACTGAGAAAAGACTCTATCGAGCACATGTTGGTGTAGATTGTTTAGATACTCCTCGAACGTCTTAAGACGTGTCATGGACCTCTTCTAATAGTTGATCTTCGTTGAGTAGAGGTCTGGTTACCTGTGTCGGAGCAGGGCTCGTGGGGCAAGGATGGGGTACACTGTTCGCCTTGAACGGCTACGAAACGATGCTTGTCGATGTTGACGAGAAGAGACTTGAAGAAGCTGTAGCTCGTGTCAATCTCCAAATCGATTTCCTCGTTAACGCCGGTTTGGGCAAAGATCCTGAGAAAGCGAAGAATCGCATCACTACAGCTACTGGCATAGCTGAGGGTGTTCGCGATGCCTCCTTCGTGGTCGAGTCGGTATACGAGAGCTACGACGCAAAGAGGGCTGTCTACAAGGAGATGGATGAGCATGCCCCAGCTGACACGCCGCTGGCGAGCAGCTCTTCAGGACTGATGATGAGCAGGATACAGACGGCCGCCGCCCGGCATCCTGAACGATGCATAGTCGCCCATCCCTGGAACCCTGTATATCTGATCCCCCTTGTCGAGCTATGCCCTGGGCAGCTAACCTCCGAGGAGACGACGAGGAGAACGTACAAGCTCATGGAGGAGATCGGCAAGGTGCCGATCATAGTCAGGAAGGAGGTGCCCGGCTTCATCGCAAACAGACTCAGCGCCGCCCTTTGGAGGGAGGCCCTAGACCTTGTCGACAAAGGTGTAGCTTCGGTTGAGGATGTCGACAAGGCCGTGAGTTTCGGTCCCGGTCTGAGGTGGGCGATAATGGGGCCCTATCTAACATATCACCTCGGTGGAGGTTCCGGCGGCATCGAGTACATAATGAGGCACATAGGGGTGAGCAAGGCGGAGTGGCTCGAGACGATGGCGAAGTGGACGAGGACGCCGGACTCGGCGGTTGAGAAGGCTGTTAGGGGCGTCTCCGAGATGAAGCTTGTTAAGGAGAAAACATACGAGGAGCTAGAGTCCTACAGAGACGAGAAGCTTGTTCAACTCCTCAAGATCATTAGAAGCTCGCCCTAGAGAAGGCTACGCCTCTTTACTCTCTTTTACGCCGAACTGGAGCATTAGTAGGGATGACATGAAGACCAGTGTAGAAGCCGTGAAAATGTTGATCAAGCCAAATGAATCAGCTATGTACGCGCCAACCATTGGTGCAATAGATGCCCCTATGCTGCCCGGGAGGAAGTAGAGGGCGTAGCCTAGCCCTCTCTGCCTGTTCGGTGAAAGCCTTGCCATGATAGATGAGCCCGCCGCCATGCTCAGGAAGTTGAAGAAGCCGTAGGCGAGGTAGAAGAAGACGAAGGTTAGGGTATTCGGGATGAGGAAGGCCGTGCCATAGCAGACCGAGGAAACCGTTAGCGTAATGAGCATCCACTTTTTCTCACCGATGCGTTCTGTGAGGAACCCACCGAGGGATGCTGCTATGATGCCCATCATCAAGCTCATTCCTGTGACAAGGCTTGCAGTCTCTACAGTCCAACCTCTGCCATCGACAAGGTAGATGCTGAGGAAGGCCGTTGACATGCTGCCCGCGAAGTTCCTTACGCCATTGAAAACAAGATAGGCGATGAGGCTGACAGTGAAGAGCTTCGTTGCCTGAGACTGTTTAGGTCCCGCGTCCATCTTGATCTCTGCGTCCTCGTTGGGCACGGACTTGATGAAAAAGACCAGAATGACACCTATGAACATCGGTATGAACCAGAAGAGGTAGATCTGCCTCCAGCCGAAGGCGAAAATTCCCATCAGGATGCTGATTGAGATTGGTCCGATGGCAAAACCGAATGTTCCACCTGCGCCGTGGAGGCCGAGGGCCTTCGATCTATCCTTTGGCTGGAAAAGCCTCGATACGAGACTATAGCTTGGGGGATGGTAGAACGTTGTATTGACGTATAGAAGGCTCACTGCGGCGGTGAGTGTCCACATGTCTTGGGCTACGCTGGCTGTTATGGCGCCCGCGCAGGCGATCACCATGCTGACTAGGGTCATCCTCTTTGAACCGAATTTATCTGAGAGTATTCCAGCCGGGACGTAGAGGATGGTCTGACATAGAGATGGTATTGCGGCTATCAGCCCCAGCTGTTGGTAGTTAAGGCTGAACTCCTGCTTCAGAATGGGGAACAGGGATGTGTGCATGTTCCCAAAGGCGTGGGTCAGTGTGTGGGTGAAGGTCATGACGAAGAGGCTGTAGCTCAAAATAGGCAGTATGTTCTCCCTGATCCGAAGCTCCATCCCGGGGTCTCCGTAAGTTAGACGATCATCCCTCTCATCCTACATTTAAATGTAACCGGAGGGCGAAGCCTTAAAACCAGCACTATATCCGGTCTAAACCATGATTACTCGCCAGGAAGCCATCAACATCGTGAAGCAGCACGTTAAAAACGAAAACTTGGTAAAACATATGACCGCGGTCTCCGCCATCATGAGGGGGTTAGCTCAACACTTTAGCGAAGACCCTGAGCTGTGGGGAGCAGTGGGGATGCTCCACGACATAGACTACGAGGAGGTCGGGCAGGATTGGGACAGGCATGGCGCCGTCTCAGCCGAGATCGTCAAGGATCTGCTGCCGGAGGAAGGCCTGCATGCAATAAGAGCCCACAACCCTCAGACCGGTTCGAAGCCGGAGAACCTGATGGACATAAGCCTGTTCGCCGCCGACGCGCTTTCAGGCCTCATCATAGCCATGACGCTAATGGTGCAAGATAAGAAGGTGGTCAACGTGAAGGTGTCGAGCCTCGTGAAGCGGATGAAGGACAAGTCTTTCGCCCGCGGAGTTAGCCGAGAGAACGTCATGAGGTGCGGCGAGGTCGGCTTATCCCTCGAGGAGTTCCTCTCTATAGGGCTCTCCTCCATGCAGGAGGTAGCCGTCGAACTAGGGCTGTGAGGAGATAAGTTTGGTCTCGAAGGGGGAGATAAGGAACAGGATCATAAGGATCATCGCCGCCACCCGCTTCCCCTTCGTCGACCAGACTGACTGGGGCGAAGGATACGTGACTATCGTGAACGATGAGGTCAAGAGGAGAGGGATCGAGACGGAGGAGGGCGTCGTATATCCGAGTATCGTAATAACCCTGGCCGATGGCAGGATGCAGGAGATAGGCGAGGTCGAGCCCGAGGATGGTGTGGCGGTCGCCCAGGTCCCGAAGTGGAAGCTGTTCTCCGAGACCGCCGGCATGGGTAGGCGCGTCAAGAAGTTCTTCCTCTACGTCCCTGAGGGACTTGAGGAGAAGGCTCAGAAACTCCTCGAGAATAATAAAATAGAGTACGCAGGCCTACGAACGTACGTCATAAGTGACGGCAACCTAGTGGTCATCCCTATCACCACACCGGACGGCGAGCACGACCACAGGTAGAGCGTTTTCTGTACCTCAGTTCTCCCAGTTATTGGATACATCAGCCTCATAGGATAAACACAACTCGCCTAATACTCAGGTGCCATGCCATGGAAAAATGCGGTGTATGTGGGGCAGACGTGAAGGAACAACCAAAGATCACATCAGAAGGAAAATGCTCAATATGCGGAGCTAAACTAACAGTCAAGAAATAAGTGCCGCGATCGACGTACCGAATTTTTTTTCTTAACTGATGGATCCGAAGGGGAATAAGCCCGCGGAGACCCATGCGAATAGCAGGGAGTTGAATATTGCACCAAACCCGATCCTGCCAGTCAACCTATAGAGCCACCACGAGGAGAATGTGGAGACCAGGAACAAGGGCAGGATAGCCCATAGGAACTCTACGAAGAAACCGATGAAGCCCGGTATCAGCCTGAAGTTGGAGGCGAACATGGGGATGTATTGCACGAGCAGCAGCCCCAGGTAGGGCGCCATCTTCAACCCCGAGACCCTCATGAGGTTGCCCGCCATGGAGCCTGCAGTCTGTCTGTCCCTGTAGACCTGGAGATAGAGGCCCTCGGCGGTGAAGTAGACGAGGTAGAATGGGATGAAGAGGGGCAGGACCTTCAGTCGGTCGAGGCTTAGGCTGCCGAAGAGGGGGACTATCACCTTGAGTTTCTCGGTAAAGAGAGCCTCGCAGGACCAGGCAAGCGAGTAGAGGATGACGAATACTGCTGCTGAGAGAACGAGGTCCCATGCCTTGAAGCTCCCCTTCAAGACCTCTTTTATGCTGACATTTCCCTTAGACTGTCTATCGGCCATGATCTTTAAGACGATGAAACCGAAAATACCGGTCATCGAGAGCCACCATGCCATGGACGAACCGAAGACGAGGGGCGGAAAGGCCACAATGGCGCCGGCGAACATAGCGGGCAGGAAGAGGATCAGCCCTAGGCCACCCCAGACCAGCACTGAGTTCCTCTCCCTGAGGAACCTGTGCCTTACGATGGGCCGCTCCCCCAGCCGCTCCCCAAACCAGGTCGTAATGATCCTAGACAATGGCGCAATCAGACCGACAAAGGCTATGAGGGATAGGGCAAGCGCGGCCTCCCTGTAAATGTAGTTTAGCCCCGAGCGTGTGGTGTCGGGTAGGCTGCTTGCGAAGGCGCGGCTCATCCAGTCGACGACCTCCGAGACCAAAGCCGGCGTGATAGGCTCGAGGAGGTGGATGGTGGGCGTGACAAAGAGTTCTCTCGCGTCCATCGAGGCAAAGGAGCCGTAGAGTCTTCCAATCGTGATCTGCTCAGATGTCCCAAAGACCTGGCGCAGGGATGCATCTAATCCTCGGAGGTCGAAGAGAATGTCCTGCTCTCCCACGGCCATGAGCAGGTTCTTCGGGAACGTGGGGCTTAGTGTCCCATAGGATGGGTCCTCACTGCGCTCTTCCACGCCTCCTCCGATGAAAACTGTCACAACAACGGAGTCGTCTTCGTAAGCAGCCCTTCTTGCAGCCCCGGCGCCGAGGCTGTGGCCGACAACCCCTATCAAGCTGTGATCGACGTAAAGTTCCGACTTCAAGAAGTTGATGGCGTCGATGAGGCCGAGCGACGGATCGCCTGAACTCAGGCTGCCTCCTGAATCGCCGTGGCCGGAGAGGTCGACTGTGAGGGCCACGACGCCCCTCCTGGAGAGCTCCAGGGCGATACCGCTTAGAGTCTCCTTGGCGTTGCTTATACCGTGAGCGAGGACGACGGCTGGTCTTGGGCTGTCCGGGCGTGCTTCAGAAGGTATGTAGAGGAGGCCGCTCAGCTCGTAGCCGGCCGCGGGTATCCTGACCTCCTCCATCTTTACGTGACCGAAGTCGGCGTCGAGGCGGCTCGCCATATAGATTCCTCCCAAGAATATCGTTAGAAGTACGATGAGATTGAGGTAGTCCCTCTGGAGGTGCAACTTAGATTCAAACAGAAACAGGCTGCCTTAGGCTTAAATAAGAGGCGGTTGGTTACACCTCTCACAATTATCAGAATGCCTTGTAGACTGTTTTGCCACCCAGGAAGGTCCTGAGGACCTTGGTGTCCTTGATTTCGTCCTCTGGGCAGGTGAGGATGTCGCGATCTATGATGACCATGTCTGCGAGCTTCCCGGGCTCGATGCTACCCTTCAGGCTCTCTTCGAAGGTGAGGTGGGCTCCGTTTATCGTGTACATCCTTATAGCCTCTTCCCGGTTCACCCTCTGCTCCTTTCCCATGTGTGTGCCCTTTACCTCGGTCCGCCTGGCTATGGCAGCCCAGAGGCTTGGGAATGGGGGATATGGGGTTACCGGCGAGTCGGTGCCAGCCGCGACCATGACCCCCTCGTCGATCCACGCCCTGTGGGGTTTGAGCCACTCGCTCCTCTTAGGGCCGACATTCTCGTAGTAGCTGTCTCCGAGGTAGTAGAGGAAGCTCGGCTGGCTCGCAACCTGGATGCCCAGCTCCCTGCATGTCTCGAAGTTCTCCTCACTCGGCTGGTAGGCGTGGATGATGTAGAAGCGCCTCCCCTTGATGGGCTTCACCTTATCGGTCCTCTTGAAGGCTTCAAGGACGATGTCCATGGCCCTGCCGCCCGCACAATGGATGCCGACGAGCATGCCCCGCCTGTTGGCGGCGTCGACGAGTTTCTGCAGCTTCTCGATAGGGATGGTCAGGAGTCCATAGGTCTTAGGGTCTCCCTCGTAGGGCTCCCTGAGTAGAGCGGTCTTCCCACCTATACCCCCGTCTATGAGTACCTTGAGCCCCTGGAACCTGAGCATAGCGTTGCCATAGCCCGTTATCATCGGGAACCTGCTAATCCTCTCCAGGCTATTCTCGGTCGGCTCGTCCTCGTTGATGGCCCTGAGCATCGTGTTGACCCTGACCTCCAGGAGCCCCCTCTCTAGAGCCAGCTGGTAGGCGACCATCTCGTCCTCCGTGATGCCAGCCTCGATGACGCTGGTTATGCCCATCGCCTTGAAGGCGTCTGAGGCGGCTTTGATCTCCGTAACCTTCTTCTCTATGTCATCCGGGGGTATGTGGCTCCTGACAAGGGTCATGGCCGGCGACTCCTCGAGCATTCCAGTCGGCTCCCCCTTCTCGTCCTTCACTATCCTGCCGCCGACTGGCTGAGGGGTGTCCTTGGTTATCCCGGCGACTTCCAGCGCCTTGCTGTTAACCACGGCGAGGTGGCCGCAGGTCCTGGTGAGGATGACGGGGTTCTTCGGGGCAGCCTGATCGAAGTCGTACCTCGTCGGGTTCCTGTGCTCTGCGAGCTTGGCTTGATCCCAGCCTCTACCGATGATCCATTTACTGGGCTTGGCCTTGTCGGCTTTCTCCTTCACGGCAGCGGCGATGTCGTCTATCGACCTCATAGGCGGCGTGCGGCAGTTTATGATGGTCAGGGTGTTCCCCGTCGAGATCATGTGGAGGTGACTGTCGTAGAGGCCTGGGAGGACCATCTTTCCCTTCAGATCAACTACCTCGGTTTTCGAGCCCTTGAGCCCCTTAATCTTCTCGCTGAAACCTACGGCGAGTACCCGGCCGTCCTTGACGGCGACCGCCTCGGCTGTGCCGAAGTCGGCGTCTACCTTGACGATCTTACCGTTGATGAGGATTAGATCAGCCGCGCAAGCTTGATTGACTGACATAATCGGTCGTATAGAGAGCGGTTCAGAACCAATATAATGTTTGCAGCCTAGCCGAGGGAGATGGTCAGCTCCTGTACGAGGAGCTCCGGGACCATCCCCCGTCCCTCCTTGGATAAACTGACAAAGCCGATCCTTTCAAGGAACTTGATGTCGTTGTAGACGTTCTTCACGTCCCTCCCGAGGATGCTAGCGAGCTCGTTTATCGAGGATGCTCTACTCACAGCGAGCCTGTCCAAAAGCTCCATCCTTGATGAGGTGAGCCCCCTAAGCTCCTCACCACCAAGAGGCATCACCTCCTCGGCGTAGTAGTCGTAGTCCTCTCCCTCGCTGTAGGCTCTCAGGGCGTGGATCATGCCGCTCCACTCGACATAGTCGTTGAAGCGCTCCCTGTCCATCCGGCCATGGACGAACTCCTCGTGGAGCTCCTGGAACCTGTCACCGTACTTTCCCTCGAGCTCGGCTACCCTCTCCGTGATCTCGTTCATGGGGACGCGCCTAACCCGACTCAGCCTCATCTTGATCATTGGTGTTGAGACCAATAAACGCTTATAACCTATTCCCTTGCTCTTCCGGAGTAGAGAAGAGATGAACTACAAGGTCAACAGGGTCAGCGAACTCGTCTGGGAGATCCCGAGGGAGGTGAACCCGAACATGAGGGTTCCAGCTAGGATCTACGCCGACGAGGCGCTCCTCACGGCGATGAGGGGTGACGAGACGCTGAACCAGAGCGTCAACCTCACCCAGCTTCCAGGCATACTGAAGTACGGCATCACGCTGCCAGACGGCCACCAGGGCTACGGCTTTCCCATCGGCGGCGTAGCGGCCTTCGACGCAGAGGAGGGGATCATAACCCCGGGCGGCGTAGGATACGACA
>Ga0315289_10008241_pt1 | contig 15091 bp, 15 predicted proteins | sample YL17G11_40_MG_FD_203452 | JGI IMG/M metagenome (GOLD analysis project Ga0315289, IMG submission 203452) | Sediment microbial communities from Yellowstone Lake, YNP, Wyoming, USA - YL17G11_40 | ecosystem: Environmental > Aquatic > Freshwater > Lake > Sediment | place: USA: Wyoming | collected... | reverse complement strand
GTGCTCTTCCTCGACGAGCCCACCCTGGGCCTGGACGTGACGATGCAGTTCCGCCTGCGGCGCTTCGTGGCCGAGTACAACCGCCAGAGCGAGGCCACCGTGATCCTCACCAGCCACTACATGGCCGACGTGGTGTCGCTCTGCCCACGGGTGATCCTGATCCACCAGGGACGGCTGCTGTTCGACGGGGAGCTGGCGCGCCTGGCCGGGCAAATGGCACCCTTCAAGTTGATCCGCCTGGCGGTGGGCAACGGGAATGGGCAGGCCGTGGCCGACGTTCTGCCTGGCCTGGGACCAACGGTGACACTCATCGAGCAGAACGACCGGCGCTATACGCTGCGCGTGAAAAGAGAGGACGCCTCCACCGTCACGGCCCGCTTGCTGAACGACGTCCCGTTGGCCGACATCACCGTAGAAGACCCGCCGATCGAGGCAGTGATTGACCAGGTATATCGGGAGGGGGTCAACGGATGAACCTGCAACGGATGAACCTGCGCGGTGGCTGGGCGCTGGTCCGTAAATCGCTGTTCCGCTACATGGCGGGCCGGGGCTTTTTCTGGACACTGGCGCTGGGCTGGATGATGGGGCCGCTGGTCTACATGTTCGTGTGGACCACGGCGGCCAGGCAGGGAGCCGCCGGCGGGTTTGCACGGGGAGATTTCGTGCTCTACTACCTCTGCTTGATCCTGGTCAACCAGTTCACCTATCCGGTTTCCAACTGGACGGTGGGGGACATCATCCGCGTGGGAGGGTTTTCGGCCTGGTTGCTGCGTCCTCTACCACCCATCTATGAGGCCATCGCCACCGACGTCGCGACCAAGATGGTCTGCATGCCCTTTTCTCTGGCGGTGGTTGCCGCGTTGGGCCTGGTGTTGCGCCCAACGTTTGTCTTCTCCTGGCCAGCGGCCCTGGCCTTCGTCCTGGCCCTGCTGCTGGCCCTGGCGCTGCGCTTCATGCTGGCCTACGTGCTGGCCCTGGTAGCCCTGTGGAGCCAGCGCGCCGACGCCCTGCTGGGGCTCAACGACACGTTCCTCTTCCTGCTGGGCGGGCAGGTGGCGCCCACGGCCCTGCTGCCCGGCATGCTGTACGGGATCGCGACCGTGCTGCCCTACCGCTACATGGTCGGCTTCCCGATAGAAGTGCTGATGGGGCGGCTCAGCCGCACGGAGATCGTGGCAGGGCTCGCCTGGCAGGTGGGCTGGCTGGCGGCGGCCGTGCTACTGCACCAGTTCGTGTGGCGCAGGGGCATCCGACGCTACGTGGCCGTCGGAGGGTGACGGATGGGGTACTATGTGCGTTTGATCCGGCTGTTCATCCAGACGTCATTCCAGCGCGAAACGGCCTTTCGTGCTAACTTCGCCATCAACCTGCTCAACACCGCGCTCACCCTCATCGCGGGGTTGGCCGGGGTGACGATCCTGTTCAGCCAGGTGGAGACCATCCAGGGCTGGACCTTCCCCCAGACGCTGGCCCTGGTGGGCGTTTACTTGCTGGTCGGTGCGCTGCGGGATGTTTGCATCGGCCCCAGCCTGGAGAGCCTGGGGGGCCTGGGCGGCGAGGTCTTCGGAGGGGCCTTCGACTTCACCCTGCTCAAGCCGCTGCCCACTCAATTCCTGGTCAGTTTCCGCTCCTGGCGGCTGTGGGCGCTGGGCGATTTGGCCTTGAGCCTGGTGGTGCTGGGCGTCGCCCTGGCCCGGCTGGGCCAGGCCCTCACCCTGCCGGGCCTGGCGGTTTTCCTCGGCGCCTTGCTGATATCTATGACGATCGTGTACGCCGTCCTGCTGCTGCTGGCCAGTTGCGTGTTCTGGTACCGGGGCGTCCCGCTGACGTGGATCTTTGACAGCCTGATCCAGATGGGGCGCTACCCGGTGGGCATCTACCCCGGCTGGCTCAGGCTGCTCCTGACCTGGGTCGTGCCCATCGGTTTCATCACCAGCGTGCCGGCGCAGGCCCTGACCGGGCAGGTGCCGGCATTGACGCTGCTGGGTGGGGCCGCCCTGGCCCTGGGCCTGCTGGCACTGGCTTCGGCTTTCCTCCGCCTCAGCCTGCGCCGCTACTCCAGCGCGTCGAGTTAGCACTACAACCTCGCTTGCTCGCTGTGGATTGCCAAATCCACACCCGCCGCCATGTGCTCGTCTCTGTGCTCCCAAGTACTTGACTTGCAGATATTCTGCTGTATACTGTCTGTAAGGTCAGAAATGTGTGACACGCGAGCGCGGGCACCCACGCTGGATACACCAACGCTGTCCTCACCCCAAATCGAATTGCACCTTGTTGCGCAGACCCGAAGCATCATGTGCAAAACACGAGCGAACACAAATCATTTTTAGCGAATGAGATAATCAGATGAAATGGCCTCGTATACTCAAAACATGGTTCTTGGGCCTGTTTGGCCATAGAGAGCATGTTGCAGTAGATGGAGGCATTCGCCCCAGCGGGCGATTGGTCGCTCAGAAACTCTCAACGGATGGCACCCAGGCAATTAGGGTGGCTAATAGTCAAAAAAGATCATCCGCCGCTGACCTCAGCAGTGAAGGAAACCCTTCCTTTTCAATAGAAGGGCCGAGTCCACAAGGAGAAGCAGACACTCTTGATGTCTGCAAGGTTCTTGTGCAGAAGCTGAATTTAGAAGGCGGACAATGGGATGAACCTGTCAAACCCGAAGGCAGAGAAACTGGAATTGACTGTTTTTCAAGTGATGGACAGCAAGACCTAAACATTCAGGTTACACGCGCCGTGTCAGATCAGAATATCTGGCGAGAATTAGGACAGACGCGCACCGTTACGGAAGAAACCACTATCCAAGATGCCGCGGACAGTCTGTTTCAGCGCGCAAGGGACAAGTCCCGCGGATTACCTCGGGACCAACTTGCCAATACTATCTTAGCAATCAATGCTATGGATACGGCCAGTCATTCACTCTCTGTTGTGATTGACGATTTTCGGAAGCGCTATGGGCCGGCAGTGCGCCAACTTGGCTTCAAAGAAGTGTGGGCCGTCGGTCCGCTTGAAACCCTGACAGAAAGACTAGATCGGTAAGGCAGATATGCGGCCCAACAAGCCGTGCAACCGATCGCCTACCGCGCCGCCGTTGAGGACTTCTTGCTCGCCGCGAGTTCGTCGGGGGGTGTACTTCCCCATACTGGCGGTGGCTGAACTCTGGCATTAGGCGTGTTCCTTGGAGGAACGGCATGTACCTATCCGAGATCGTCATCGAGAATTTCAGAATCTTTGGTGCGGCAGAAAGAGGCCAGCACCTTCGCCTAAACTTGCGACCTGGTCTGAATGTCTTGGTCGGAGAGAATGATGCTGGCAAGTCAGCAATTGTCGACGCGATCCGGCACGTCTTGTGGACTACAAGCATGGAATATCATCGATTGACGGAAGATGACTTTCACATCACGGGATCGCAGCGTGCCACAATCCTGACCATACAATGCATCTTCCGAGGGCTTTCTCGTCAAGAGTCGGCCAGGTTTCTCGAATGGATAAGCGTGGATGGAGGCAAGCCCTGCCTGTATATTACACTGAGAGCAAATCGGCTGGATGAAAACGCTGCAGCCACATCCAGACGACATAACATTGCCACGACCGTTCGTGCCGGTAAGAAGGGCGAAGGCCTAGCAATTGAGGGGGAAATACGCTCGTTCTTGAGGACAACCTATCTCCGCCCACTTCGCGATGCTGAAGCAGAGCTTTCAGCAGGACGTGGCTCCCGGCTATCCCAAATTCTGCAAGCGCATCCCAGTTTCAGTGCCCAGGGAGTGAGTGACTATGATGAGGATGCTCCGAGTTCCAAGCCATCTACTCTTGTGGGGATTATGCGGCAGGCAGAGCACTTGATTCAGGAGAATCCCGTTATTCGAGAAACCAAGCACGGTCTTAACGAGCAGTATCTGCGGGCATTCTCCATTGGTCGTGATGCGCTTCAAGGTGAGATCGGAGTTGCCAGAAGAGCAGAGTTGCGCCACATCCTGGAGAAGCTAGACCTCTGGCTCAGTCCCAAGGAAGCAACGGACCTTCGAATCCAACGAGGGCTTGGCGTCAATAACGTCCTGTTTATGGCAACCGAGCTCCTGCTCCTTGGCGGAGATGGTCAGAGTGCTTTGCCCTTGTTGCTCATTGAAGAGCCAGAGGCACATTTGCATCCCCAGATGCAACTCCGCCTGATGGACTTCTTGGAGGAAAGAGCTTCTGGGAATGGGAGCAGCCCGATTCAGATTCTGGTCACCACACACAGCCCCAATCTTGCTTCCACTGTTGATCTTAAGAGTGTAGCCGTCATTCACGATGGACGGGCATATTCGCTGGCCCCCGAGTTCACCAAACTTGAGCCTTCAGACTATCGGTTTCTCCAGCGCTTCCTGGATGTGACAAAGGCCAATCTTTTATTCGCTAAGGGAGTCATGATTGTTGAGGGCGATGCCGAGAGCATTCTGCTCCCGACGTTGGCCAAGCTTGTAGGGCGCTCTTTCTCCGAGCATGGCGTTTCCATTGTCAATGTCGGCAGTCGTGGTCTCTTTCGCTATGCTCGAATCTTTCAACGCAAGGACAAGCAAGTTGTGCCTATCCAGGTAGCTTGTGTCGCTGATCGGGATATGGTACCCGACACAGCCGATTATGTAACGAGCGGGGGAAAAGAGCCCGGGCATACAAGCAATGGGATTAGTGAGCATATCCAAAAGCTTAGAGAGGGGGATGGCGGTGGAGTACGGACCTTCATCTCGCCAAAATGGACTCTGGAATATGATCTGGCTTATTGCGGGTTGGCCTTTTCAATGCACGTGGCGATTCAACTTGCCAAAAAGGCTAAGAGTAGTGGCTATCTTTCCGACGAAGATAAATGCAAGGTCATACGTGGGGCAGCGCAGACTTTCAGAACTTGGCAGAAGGAGGGACTCGCGAGGGAGGAAATAGCTGCCAGAATCTATGAGCCGATCTATAAAAGACAGGCGTCAAAGGCAGAAGCAGCGCAATTCCTGGCTGAACGCCTGGAGGCAAGTAGGTTTTCGGTCGATGGGATGCGCTTGAAGCTCCCGAGCTATCTTGTCGAGGCAATTGACTATGTCACAGGATAATGCCAATGCCAAGGCAGGTTAACATGTCACACCGGATTGAGATCACCCTCGCCGACATTGAGGAAGCAGCACAAGCGTTGGGGTATTGCTTTGACGACAAGTGCCGCCAAGTGCTGCAGTGTGTTACATGCCGTGATATTCAAGCCTGCCCGGGAAGTGGCAAGACAACCTTGCTGGTCGCCAAGCTCGCTATACTTGCAAAGAGATGGACATGGCGCGACCAGGGAATCTGCGTATTGTCTCACACGAATATAGCCCGCTATGAGGTGGAGAAGCACCTAGCTGACCACCCTGTTGCTCACCGGCTACTCGGCTACCCACATTTCATTGGTACCATCCAGGTTTTTGTTGACCAATTCCTGGCCCTTCCGTACCTACGGAACAAAGGTGTCGAGGGATGCGTTGTCGACGACGAGCGCTTTGCAGAACGTGCATGGGCACTTTTCGCCTCGCCAGGGTACGCAAGAGCACGGACCGCACTATCACATCGTGACAGGAATTATCCAGGCACAAGCCAGAAACTTGTGATGGGGCTGAGACTCAAGCTGGTAGATGGCGAATTCGGACTGGATTCTGCCGGCGGTGATCTTAGGTTGAAGGACAAGACAACGTACACCTACAAACAGCTTCTGGAGTTGAAGCGCCGGATGTGTTTTGAAGAAGGTGTTTTCCGCTACGACGATATGTATGCCTTTGGTGAAGCCTATCTCAATGATTATCCACAGCTCGTAGAGATCGTGCGTTTGCGCTTTCCGTGGGTCTTTGTTGACGAGATGCAGGATACGGTGATGAGACAGGACCAGCTCTTGATTCGCATCTTTGGTCAGGAATGCATCGTGCAAAGGTTTGGGGACATCAATCAAGCCATTTACCAGGATGAAACAAGAGAGGGAGCCAGGACGAGCTTCCCGTTGTCTGGCTACATTGATCTGCCTGTGAGCAGACGTTTTGGTCAAGCCATCGCAACCCTGGTCAGTCCATTGACGGCAGAAAGCCCCCAGGAGCTTGTCGGCAATGCAGAGGTACCTTCGCGGCGTCACACTATCTTTCTTTTCGATGCAGGTACGATCATGCATGTTCTACCAGCTTTCGGAGGCATACTGGCAGAAGAGTACGTGAACGGCTTGCCGAAAGGCTTCATAGCAAAGGCAATTGGCTTTCGCAAAGGGAAGCCTCAATCCCGAGATGTGCATGAAATACCGTACAATATCGGCGATTATTGGCTGTATTTTCGACCCGATGCTGCATCAAAATCTACCCGTCCAGGCAGCCTGGTGGACATTGTCCGCAAGACTCGCCATATCCGGGAAAAGCAGGGTGAGTGTGGTGAGGCCTATGGTGTGCTTATTCAGGGTGTTCTTGAGTTCCTTCGCAGACAGGGTGCGAAGGATGATACAGGGGCAAGATTAACAAAGGCGCGTTTAATGGATGCAATAGCGGAACGAGGCGATGCCGACATGTTCCAGTTTCAGGAATTGCTGTTGGACTGGTGCCTTTCCGGGCAGGGTATAGACCTCCAGTACTGGCAGCATACTAGCCAGATGCTTGTCAATCTGATGGGACTATGGTGCGGGAATGGGCTGAAAGCTGAGGCAAAGGATTTCATCAAGTGGACGGAGGAAGTCTGCCAGGTACAAGCAGAGGAAGCGCTACCACCGACGAAACTCCTGAATGTATACCGTTGTGAAGCTCCTATTGGGCCCATTGATATCGAGCTGGCAACAATTCACGCTGTTCAGGGTGAAACGCATACGGCAACGTTGGTTCTAGAGACATATTGGCACGACCACGATCTCAAGGACCTTTTGCCATTTCTGATAGGCGACAACAGTTCCAGACCGTCCAGAGGAAGCAGGACCTACGAGCGTATGAAACGGATCTTTGTTGGTATGACACGCCCCAAGGAACTTTTGTGTCTTGCGATGCACAAGGAGCATGTGGACGCGCAGCAAGTAGAAGCGTTGGCCAGCAAGGGTTGGTATATTCGTGATCTTGCGGTGGAGCAAAACTGCGTTCAGCGTTAATTTTAGCCGAGCCAGAGGGTCGCGCCGAACGACTCATTGGAGCCAACCCGCGCCTTCAACATTCATGCATCGGCGGCCCGTCCAATATTCGATGCTGCCAGAGGAGTAGGTTCTGCAGGCCCCAGCGCGGTCGGCTTGATTCGCAGTCGCTATGACGGACGCTTCGCTCTCTGCGCTTACGTAGCGGTTGGAGCCGACGCTGGCGCGCCTCTACTGCGCGCGGCTCAACCGCCGCGCCGTTGGGCAGCCTGCCAGACACTAGATGGTGACGGAGTGTCTTGTGAAAAGGTATCGACTATTTGCCGTCAGTTTTGACACCAGACCAGAAATCCTTCAGATGAAAGTCAAGGATGAATGGGAAGAGAAAGCTCGTCGACTTTGGGTCGAAAACAAGCAGAAGATTGTAGAAGGTATCGGGCAGCAGTATGGCGAAGCTGACATTGACCGCAAGGTCGCGGATTTCACTGCTCTTGGTAGAGAGCCCTTCTCCGTAATCGCATTTCATAACAGATTCCTTCATCAATGCCGCGCGGCCTTCACAGCTGGCTGTTATTACCCTGCCCTGACAGGAGCATGTGCCCTAGGCGAGCGAATACTCAACCATATGGTTCTCAAGCTTCGAGACGACTACAAACGCTCCCTGTACTACAAGCAAGTATACGACAAGGAATCGTTCGACAACTGGGATTTGGCCATAAGCGCCCTTCGGGAATGGGATATCTTTGTCACGATTGAGAAACTAGAAAGAGTGGGAGTCAAGGTCGAGGGTTATGGGAGTGAGGTTGTGGATTTGTTCCGTGAGCTTTGCGCTTTGCGAAACGAATCAATCCATTTCCGCATTGACCTGGATTTTGAGACAAGAGAGCCTGCATTGGGAGCAATTCATCTCCTACAAGAGATCGTAACGAAGCAGTTTGGTGTAGACGGCCCACAGCTTTGGTTCATTCCTGGAGCAAGTGGCGCATATTACATCAAGAGAGAACTAGAGGATCATCCGTTCATCCGCGAATTTTATCTGCCCGCCTGTGCATATGTAGGGCCAAATCATAAGGCAAGGCCGATAGACAGTGTCTGGCACATTGATGATCCTGGTCCTTATGAGGACATAGAAATCACAGATGAAGAGTTTGCCAAGTTGGCAAACTCTGCGCGTTAAGAGCACTTGCGTCACAGAATCCTGAGCAGCCTGCCCAACACCCGCTGCACCTGACCAGGCTGTCGCGCGCAGAATTCAAAGTCATTTCGTGTTGTCGCAACCTTGCGCAGGGAGGCACGCTGCAAAGCCGCCTGGCAGGTGAGCTTCTTCGTTATCCAGCGGCTTTGTGGCGGAATGCGGAGGTACCTATGGAGCACTCGGTTGGCGTGGAACTGAATCGGACTCAAGGTGAGGAATACTGGCTCCTCTGCCCAAGTTGCAGCAAAGAAACGTTGCACAAGGTGTTAGTGTCTGCTGAAATCGACGAGAGGTTCGGTGACGAAGATGAGTGGTTCGCTAACTGGGATACCTACCAGGTAGTTCAGTGCCAAGGTTGTCGGGCTGCTAGCTTCCGAAGAACCCACACGGATAGTGATTACATAGCCCCAGATGAAACGGTAGTCCCGATCGCCTATGTAGAGCTGTACCCGAAGCGAGCAGCCGGAAGGCGCGAACTGCCAAACTTGTATCTACTGCCAAAGCAAGTATCCACAATATACCGAGAGACTCTATCGGCGCTCAGCAATAACTTGCCGATTCTTGCAGGCATAGGAATCCGAGCACTCGTCGAGGCTGTCTGCAAAGAGAGAAACGCTGGAGGAAATGATCTCTCCAGTAGAATCGATGACCTCGTGACACAGGGTGTACTCACCCGGGACGGCGCAGAGATTTTGCATAGCCTGAGGCTAATGGGAAACGAAGCAGCCCACGAAGTAAAGCCGCACAGCGAGCATGATCTGAATATCGCCTTCGATGTGATTGAGCATCTGATGAGCGGGGTGTATATACTCCCAGAAGTAGTGAGCAGGCTACCCAGGCGAAGGAGAGCGATCTGAGATTCTCCGAAGGAATCGATCTTCCCCCGAGAAAGGACACGAAGATAAGCCAAGTTCGTGTATAGTACCACTCTCGGAGGAACATGATGAAACAGACCAGACGATCCTATGTGCGTGAGTTCAAGCTCGAAGCCGTGCGGCTGTTAGAGACGAGCGGCAAGAGCGCGGCCCAGCTCGAACGTGAGCCAGGCATCGGCACGGGCTGCCTGTCCCGCTGGAAGCGGGAGTTCGCTGGGGAAGGTGCCGATGCCTTCCCCAGCCACGGTCGCCTGATGCCGGACCAGGAACGGGTGCGCCAACTGGAGCGGGACATTCTAAAAAAGCAGTCGCCATCTTCTCGTACCTAAGCCCATGAGATTCCAGTTCATCGCCGACCAGCGGGATGAGTTCCCGGTGATTCGCATGTGCGGGGTGCTGCGGGTGTCGCCCAGCGGCTACTACGCTTGGCGTCAACGGCCTCCCAGTGCGCGAGAGATGGCAAACCAAGAACTGGTCAAGCAGATCGAGGCCGTGTATCATGACAACCACGGCGTCTACGGCAGCCCACGCATCTACCGTGAGCTGGATGAGCAGGGCGTGGCCTGCAGTGAGAACCGCATTGCGCGTCTGATGCGCCTGCGCGGCCTGCGAGCCAAGCAGACGAAGCACTACAAGGTCACCACGAAACGCAACCAGGCCCATCCAGTGGCCCCGAACCTGTTAGGACGGGACTTCAGCGCCGACCGACCGAACCAGAAGTGGTTGTCAGACAGCACCTACATCCCGACCCAGGAAGGATGGCTGTACCTGGCCGCCATCCCGGACCTGCACGCCCGGCGCATCGTGGGCTGGGGCATGGCGGACCAGATGACGTGAGCAACTCTACTATCAGCAAGGGCGAACCTTCGCTTAACTCCCTGCCCACGAAACCGGGGGAGGGTCTTGCATTATCCAGAGCTTCGCCACAGACCACGGGCGGTCCAAGCTTATCGGCGAGGGTCTGGGTAGCCTCAAGGAGAACAGCATGGAAGGCAAAAATCCTTTTAACAACCTCAGCGCGGCAAGAGTAGTGGCTTCAATCTTTGGCATTCTTAGTGGATTGGGCAGTATAACCCATGGTGTCGGCGAAACACTCCAGGGGAACGTAACTCCAGAAGGAATCGTAGTAAATTCCTGGACTCAAGGGCCAATCGCCACCAAAATGGGTGGGGAACCTGCAATGACCATCGTTCCCAACCTTCTGGTCGCCGGACTATTGACCATCATCGTTTCTCTAGTAGCCATAGTATGGTCGGCCATATTTGTTCAGAGAAAGAATGGCGGCCTAATCCTGATTCTTCTTTCAATAGCAATGCTCCTGGTGGGGGGAGGTTTTGCACCTCCAATAATTGGCGTTCTGGCAGGCGTGGCAGGACTCGGGATCAATGCGCCGTACGCTTGGTGGCGCACACACTTTCCAGTTAACATTCGGCGCTTCCTCGCCCAATTGTGGCCGTGGCTTTTGGGAGCTTGCGTAATAAACGGTGTGTTTTTGGTGGTCGGCTCAGTCATCCTCGTGTATTTCTTTGGAATAAACAACCCAGATTTGTTTGTCAATAGTTTTTTCTTTGCTATCTTGTCTCTTCTCTTGACTATTATCACTGGGGTTGCATATGATCTTCAAGCGGGTGAGCGTGGCGGAGGAATCCAAGATTAAGGGTGTTTGATGGTGATGCAGCGCTTTGTGTCTTGCTCCAAAGCATTTGGTGTTTGGGCGAGGTCCAAGCACTGCATGTGTTCAGCGGTCGGCGGCCCAACACCGCGCTGGTGTGCCCTGCAAAGTCATCGTCTGCTAACCGGTGGTGCGACCCGTTTGTCCGAAACCAACCTTCTGAGGTTGGAGGACGGACAGCAAAGAGGTTCTTTGACAACTGTAGACCGATGTTGGTGAGATGACAAGGCGGTGAGCCAAAGTCATCAAGTCCAACTCCTGAGGTGGTTCAGGTAAAAGCATCATCCCCTGCTTGGCGACCGGTCATCAAAGGGTAGAAGCGGGATGAAACGGCGGAAAGTCGCGAACCAGACGCGGCTATCCCGTCTAGCAGGTGGCTATGGCTAACGATGAGTGAAGCTGTGGTCGAAGCGCCGTAAAGCAGAACCTGCCAACGCTGGAATAGGCAGGCCCAAAAGGGAAGGTATCTAGGCCACGCCATCACCGGGTGCGTGGTAACCATCCGAAAGGATACCGGCGTACAGCAGCAGCCTACGGTCACGAACGAATCGGTCTACGGAACGGGGGAACCCGTCAAGTGCTCTCTCAGGTAAGGCTGGAGAAGGCGACCAGGCCGCAAGCCTTGACGGAGTAGGATGCCCTAAGAAGCGAAGGCCCAGGGTAATGCTTGGGATAAGCAGACGTAGGGCCGGTACGCGAGAAGGCACAGGAGCAGGATGAGTCTGGGTCTTATGGCAGGCACGCAAGTGTACTGAAGACCGGACGAAAGTCCAACTCTGAGCGTGCATGTGCCAAGCTCTGTGGGTGAGTAATCGCCCTCAATGGAGTGCCTATGACAGAGGCTCGTGTACTGAGGAGCCGGATGAGATCGAAAGTCTCATGTCCGGTTCTGAAGCAGAGGTGGGGGAAGGGATTCCCTTGCCTACTGTAACGCACCTGACCTGCTGATCACGCGCTGAGTTCGAAGTTGGTTTCGGCATTGTAGGTTGTCTTGGATAGAAAGGCTCGTCGCAAACCCGCAGGCAGGTGAGTTCGATACCGTTGGGCGGCTATTTGACAGCAATGTGGCGCGAATTCCAATTACCGTCGACCAATCGTAACTATGATGAATAAGACTGACGAAGAGCTTCTTGAGCAAGCCCAAAAACTGCACGCGGAAGCCCAAGTTCTCCTTTTTCAGGATGGCCTTCTAGCGACTATTCAACGATTTGGTCCTACTTTTATCAGCGGCTCTGTCGCGCTAAACCTAATGGTCCGTCGCGACATTGACATATACGTTCGGCTATCCAATGACCTGGACATTACAACCTTCTTCGCAATTGGAGCGGCCATTACTCAGCAACTTCAAGTACTCAAGGCATCCTACTCCAATCACTTTATCCGAAACTTCCCTGGCTTCGACCATGGGCTTTTCTGGGGAATCCAATTGAATCACCAAGGCCAGAAGTGGAAGCTAGACCTCTGGGGACATGGCCCCCACCACTTTGATGAACACTGTGCCCAATTCGAGCAGCTACGAGAAACCTTGAAGACCTTAGACCAAGTTACTATTCTTCGCATCAAAGACGCGCTCCGTGACGGAGATGGCTACCGTTACGGCGTGTCGGGCAATGACATCTATACAGCCGTCTTGACTGCGAACGTAAGGACTACCGAGCAATTCTGCGACTGGTGGAATCGCAAGGCTCTGCAGCAGTGAGACCTGAATCATGCATCCACACCAAGGACGCCGCCCAACCACGGCTTGGAGCTGACCGGCTAATCGCGGCACGAATTGAAGGCTGTTGGAGAATGTGACAAGCTTTGCAGCGGAGGCTCTACGGAAAACCCGCCGGCAGCTCAAGCCCACCGTTGGGCCGCTAACAACACGGAAAGTGAGATTTCCAGCGGCGTGAGGGCATCAGACGTTAGATTGTCAGTAGGCAAGCGTTGCACGTAGATTGCACGTAGATTTAAAGAACACAGGAGACCTAAAAATAATGAATCCTATTGCGGTCGCAATGATAGTGCTCGGGGTTGTGCTGTTACTCTTCGGACTGTTCTTAGTGCTCCGGCGTCGGAAGGCAACAGGAATAGCCATCTCGCTATTGGGCGTGGGCGCGGCGGCAGTCCCTTTCTTAGTCAGCTTTCACCTTGCCAGATAAAGGGCCCAGTCTGTGTCGGTTATTTGATGTGCAGCATGCAAGATGAGATAGCACGAGCGAAGATTAGAGGGTCCGCGCAGGGAACCGTGGTTTTCCCTTATTCCGCCGCATCAATCCTTAATTCGTTGGGCCGCTTATTCACCGATGGTTGATGTCCACACCCATGCATGGCATTGCCAAAGTAGAAGTGTAGCTCTTTTCCGGCAGAGGCCGCGGGAAACTCTTTCTTTACTTTAGGAGGTCTCATGACTGGCATCGTTGGCTGCATGTCGCTTGTTCTGGATATCGGGATGCTAATAGTCGGCGTATGGGCACTGGTCAAGGGCTCATTACCCGCTCGCCTGCTCAAAACGCTGCTTGGCAAGGGGGATTACCGAACGGATTCGCGAACTGCCCGCTTCTTTGGATCTCTGCTAGTTGTTCCTTTTGGAGTTTTTATCCTCGCTGTTGTTTGGACGGCAACAGCCAGCGAGCAAGTAGCTATCATCGTCTCTACCATTCATTTCATTGTGTTCATAATAGTCGTCTTGACCGTAGTGATGTGGGCGAGGCAAATCAGGAATGCAAACAAAGCGTCAGAGTGAGTAGGTAGCAGGTGCCATCCCGAGACATACCATTCCCACATCACTTCCTACCTCGGAGACCAAGAATAGGGCGCGGCCCAACCCGGCATGCAGGCGACGGGGCTACCGCCGCGCCCTAGCGAAGGTTCTGGTTATTCCGGCGAGTCTTGCCCGCGAAGGTTCGGGTAATACCCGCCCCGCGCCTGATGCCCACCGTTGGGCTGCTTTCACCACGCAAGGAGGAAAACATGTCACAAGAGATTAAAACCATCAATTCAGATGATAACGCCGAAGATACAGCCTCTGCCTGGAAGGGTCTCTATAGAACTGGCGGCGCGGCTGCCCTGATCGCAACCGTGTTATTCCTAGGCGATATCGTCGTCTTAACCACGCTGGGGTCAGCGCCTAGCACTGCGAGTGACTGGCTCGCGCTTTTGCAGAACAATAAAGTCGTTGGAATTCTGCAACTCTTTTTCACAGACCTTATTGGCGTGACCCTCATGGCTCCGATTATTCTCGCCCTCTACGTCGCCCTGAGGCGGGCCAACGCCGCTTACGCGACACTCGCCATAGCCATCGCCTTCATAGGAATAGCGCTCGTACTGGCAACGAATACAAACTACGCCCTGATTTACCTCAGCAACCAATACGCGGCTGCGACCACAGAGGTGCAGAGAACTCAACTCCTGGCAGCAGCGGAGTCGACGCTTGCGACAGGCATGGGTACAGGCCCCCTCGTGGCGGGATTCCTCCTTGAAGGAGCCCTTATGATGATCTCAGTGATCATGTTGCAGGGCAACATCTTTGGCAAAGGAATCGCTTATCTGGGAATTCTGGCGCATGGACTCGATCTAGCCCATGCCATTGTCTTCCTGATCTTCATACCTGTCTTCGCAGACGTGGCGTTAGCGATAGGTACCCCCCTCTTGGCTATTGGTGGCACGCTGCAGTTGATATGGTACCCCCTGGTTGCCCGCAGGCTCTTCCAGTTAGGGCGACAAATTATTCCCGATGGAACGGTTCATGCAAAATGACCGATAACTCGAGTTACCTGTATCATCAGATGCTTTACAAGCGCCATGCCAAAAGCATAGAGCAGCCCAATTTCGCGTGCAGCCGACTGGCTTCGCCTCGCTGCGCTCGGCTCGCCAGCGGCTGACGCGTGGCGTTAGGCCGCCCTGGCCACGGCCCGAATCGGAAGGCGTCCAATATGCCGCAAGACATCAACATCCTCAGTCTCCCGCTGCCCCTTGGCATGGGGAGGGTCAACTGCTACCTGATCCAGGCCGCTGCCGGTCACGTCCTGATTGACACGGGAGGCGCGAACGCACGCAAACAGCTGCACAGAGAACTCGAAAGCGCCGGCTGCATGCCAGGCTCTCTCAAGCTCGTCCTTCTCACGCATGGGGACTTTGACCATATCGGGAACGCAGCCTACCTCCGCTCTGCTTTCGGAGCCAAGATAGCCATGCACCGTGACGATTCGGGCATGGCCGAACGCGGAGACATGTTCGTGAACAGAAAGAAACCGAACATCCTCATCAGAGCCCTCGTCCCTATC
>Ga0315289_10008240_pt1 | contig 15093 bp, 15 predicted proteins | sample YL17G11_40_MG_FD_203452 | JGI IMG/M metagenome (GOLD analysis project Ga0315289, IMG submission 203452) | Sediment microbial communities from Yellowstone Lake, YNP, Wyoming, USA - YL17G11_40 | ecosystem: Environmental > Aquatic > Freshwater > Lake > Sediment | place: USA: Wyoming | collected... | reverse complement strand
CGGGTGCAGTCAATGAAACTACAGGGTAAGGTCGCGATTATCACAGGGGCCGGCCGCGGAATCGGCCGCGCAACAGCGAAACTGTTCGCTCAAGAAGGAGCCAAAGTCGTAATCAACTACAGCAAATCTGAGAAGGAAGCCTCAAGTCTGGCAGAGGAGATCAAGAAGGCTGGTGGGGATGCACTTCTCGTAAAAGCCGACGTTTCAAAAGCAGACGAAGTCAAGAAAATGGTCAAAAGAACCATTGAGAAATTTGGTCGGATAGATATCCTCGTCAACAACGCTGGTATTCTTCCCCCTGCAACCTTCCTAGATTCAACTGAAGAGATGTGGGACCAGACAATGGATATCAACCTGAAAGGTAGCTACTTATGCGCAAAAGAGATCGCCCCAATAATGCTACGACAGAAAAAGGGCAAAATCGTCAACATGGCTTCCGTCTGTGGATTGGCTCAAAGGTCGGCACTCGGCAACACTCCATACGTTGCCTCCAAAGCGGGGGTAATAGGTCTAACCCGTTCCCTAGCAGTAAATTTGGGACCCACAATCAATGTGAATGCGGTCGCTCCAGGGGTCATAGACACTGATATGGTTGCTTTCTTCAGCGCCGATAGGAAGAATGTGATAATAGAGGAGAGTCCTCTCAGGAGGATAGGCAAACCTGAGGAAATCGCGAGCGCAGTCCTGTTCTTGGCGTCGGATGAATCAGATTTCATCACAGGTGAAGTGATAACGGTATCCGGCGGAAGAGGAATGAGGTAAGAACCTTTTCCTGACCTCAGTTGACGTAGCGCGTTTGCTGTGTGGTGTAGAATCCCTAATTCTGGAAAAGACTTGTACTTTCGCTCTACTCTCCACCTTATATCTGAGCCGTCCTAAAATTCACAGAGGAAAAAGCTATCCTCCAAGACCAGTGAATAGAAGACTAGATACTGCAAAGGTGAGGACAGATTGCCGGCCAAGAAGAGTACAAGCGAGGCTGCTGAAGAGCCCAAACAAAAGCTCGATTCAATAGAGGATCTAGGTGGGGTAGGCCCTGCTACCGCCGAGAAGCTGAGAGAGCTGGGTTATCACACAATTGAATCCTTGGCAACTGCCGCCCTTAAGGAGCTTGTTCCAGCAGGAATAAGTGAGAAGCAGGCGGCCAAGATAATCTCTCAAGCTCGCGGGAGCATCTCCATCTCATTCATTCCCGCAAATGAACTCATAAAGCTGCGGCAGAATGTACTGAGGCTTAGTTCAGGAAGCAAGTCAATAGACGAACTCTTAGGCGGAGGTCTGGAGTCTCAGACGATATCTGAGTTCTACGGACAGTACGGCGTCGGCAAATCAATACTATGTCACCAGCTTTGCGTCAATGCTCAGAAACCAGTCGACCAGGGAGGCCTTAACGGAGGAGCACTCTACATAGACACTGAGCAGACATTCCGACCCGAATGGATCGAAAGAATGTCAAATCACCTTGGCATGGATCCAGACACTGTAGCACGCAACATAATGTATGCCGAGGCCTACACCAGTGACCACCAGATCCTGCTATTAGAAAAAGCCGACCAAGTGATAAAAGAGAACAACATTCGCCTCATAGTAGTAGATTCCTTGACCGCGCACTTCAGAAGTGAGTATTTGGGAAGAGAGATGCTTGCCGATAGACAACAAAAAATAAACAAACACCTGCATAGACTCGTAAGGCTTGCAAGGGCATTTAACACCGTAGCAGTCGTGACAAACCAAGTTATGTCAAGGCCAGATGCATTCTTCGCGATGGCTGTTGAAGCTGTCGGCGGCCACATCGTCGCTCACACCACACATACAAGAGTCTTCCTAAGGAGAACTGCCGGCGGTCCAGTTCGCATAGCAAGACTCGTCTCGAGCCCTTATCTGGCAGAGGGCGAAAGGCTCTTCAAGGTCACCGAAAATGGCATAGAAGATGTTGAGAGCGAGGAAGCTTCCAAGAAATGAGCCGATCAAACTCGGAAAAGACAATCCCCTACCTTCAGGCTATCGCCGAACGAAGGCTCAAAGACAGTGAAGAAGCCTTTGAGAAGATACGAGGCGCCTTCGGAGGCTCACAATGGGACAGGGGCTACGTCAAAGCCTTAGAAGGTCTGCTATTCACCCTAAAGTCTACTGACAGGAGGCATCTCTATCTCCAACGCATAAAGCTGGATGATAAGGAACTGAAGAAGTTGAAAGAGGAATTCAAGAAGCATTCAACACACGAGCTACACGCGGACTACGACAGGGGATACTTCGCAGCCCTAACAGACTATGCATCAGTGCTTGAACACGTAAGACCTTGGAACATTCCTCAGGCGACCGAAGAGACACTGGTTACCACAGAAGCAAGCTCGAAGGAATCCCTGCCTAGTAAGGACTGAGCGTGTAGAGCAGAATCCAGAGTCCAGCCCAAGTGAAGATATAGGTACCCGCGCCCAAAATCACAGTCTTCCCCCCAGACTCAAACCCCTTTCTCATATACGTAAAACGCTTCACTAATATGACCGAGAGTAAATAGATGAATGCGGCCAACGACACACCGGTTGAACCCTTGAACTGCAGGAAATAGCACAATAATGCGACAATGACCCCAAGTCCGAACCTCGACCAGTAAACATAAGCCGATGGCGCAAACCGACCCGGCTTAACTGATGTCTTCCCGGATGACTGCAAAATGAAAGATGTCATGTCAAGTGTGGACATAGCTGCAATAACCCTCGAATTAGAGGACAGAATAGTTGGCCAACGAGTAGATAACATTTACCACATCCTCCCCAAGACCTTCATAATCCGACTAAGACCAAGCGGTCTCAGACTACTAATCGAGATTGAAAGAAGGATACATCTCACACAGTTCAGCTATCTTACCCCGCAAACGCCAAGCAACTTCTGCATGACCCTTAGAAAATATCTAGTCAACGGCACTGTGGAATCCATTGAACAGTATGAACTAGAAAGAATCGTCGATCTGAAGATATCATCTAGCGAAGGAACGTACTTACTAGTAGCTGAACTGTTTAGACGGGGCAACCTAATCCTAGTTGACCCTGACAACAAAGTACGACTCAGCCTTAGATATGCCAGAATGCGCGATAGAGACGTAATCAGATATGAGCCATACAAACCTGCTCCCCTGAGCGGACTGAACCCGCTAAAGATGGATCTGGCGGGTTTGGATGTCCTCAGAAAAGCTGGCGACTCAACCCTCCTAAAAGCCCTCATGGCCACAGTCTCCTTAGGGCCCCTCTACATCAAAGAAATCCTGCTCCGGTCAGATCTTGACCAAGAGGAAAGAGCAAAGAACCTCACACAAACCCAGATGGAAAGCATAGGCCGATCCCTCTCATCATTAAGAACACTTGTGTCAGAAAGGAGATTTGACCCAGGCATAGTGTATGATGAACAAGACGTCCCTATAGACGTCACACCTTTCCCATTGAAGACCTACGAGGGCAAATCCCTGAAGAGACACAACACGCACAATGAAGCAGCAGATGAATTCTTCTCAAATCAAGCAACTACTGCGCAACTTCAGAAAGTTGAGGCGACCAAAACTGAAGAAGAAGCAAGACTGCAACGAATCTTGAAGGAACAATCTGAACAGAGGAAAATGCTGACAGAGGCTGCAAAATCGAACAAAGAGAAAGGAGATCAGATCTATTTACAACTCCACGTCATATCTGAAATCATGGATGTCATCCGAAAAGAACGAGAGCGTGGTTCCGATCTCGAACAGATCAATCAAATCGTGAACGAGAAAACCTCAGGACTCAAGCCAAGCCTCAACCCAACCGTATCGCAGGAAAAGATGGAACTGGATATTGAAGGGAGAATAATACCTATACGCCTTGACAAGAGCCCGCAACAAGTGGCTCAAGAGCATTACGAAGCTGCCAAGAAAGCAACACGGAAAATCAAAGGCTTGGATGAGTCTACAAAACAGATCGAATCAAGACTGAAGGATTTCGAGGCCAAATCGGTTCTTGAGGCGGCACAACAGCAGATCCCCACTAGAATTAGGGAAAGGTTTTGGTATGAGAAATTTCACTGGTTTAGAAGCTCTGATGGCTTTCTCATTTTATCAGGTAAGGATGCATCAACAAATGAGATACTGATCCGACGTCACCTCGAGACACAGGATCTTGTCTTTCATGCGGAGATGCACGGCGCGCCCTTTACTATAGTCAAGACAGAGGGAAAGCTGGTCCCCGATACGACCTTAGTGGAAGCTGCACAGGCCTCCGTTTCCAGAAGCAAAGCATGGTCATTGAATCAGGGATCTGCAGATGTCTACTGGGTCAAAGCAGATCAGGTCGGATCGAAGGCTCCAAGTGGCGAGTACCTCGGAAAAGGTCAATTCATGGTCACTGGTAAGCGGAGCTACCTCAAAGGTGTCGAGCTGAAGATGGCCGTAGGGATCCTAAACGAAGAAGGGGAATTGAGATTCTTTGCAGGCCCACCCTCAACCATGAAGAAACAGGCTGAGGCCTACGTGGAACTAGTTCCTGGAAGAACCTCGTCGGCGAAACTAGCTAAACAGATAATCGCGATCCTGAAACTAGAAAGCCCTTCTTATGCCAGAAGCAGATTCAATCGTGTTCACTTAGATGAGGTAGCTAGACTGATTCCCGCCGGAAAAGGTACCATAGTCAGACGTGGCAAAGTCTTTCCCAAAACACTTTAAGCGGCAAAAGACGGGTATCTCCTCAAGAGGGTTCCCTCGGCCATGGCCATCGAAAAGGACGAAGAGGTTGTGACAGCAAAGGATGTCATGTCAAAGCCAGTAGTGACCGTGAGCGGCAACCAGAGTTCGGCAAAGGCAGCTCAACTCATGGAGAAAAAGGGGATCGGCGGAATCATAGTTGTCAACGAAAGTGGAAAACCCCTAGGGATAGTAACTGAGAGAGACTTGGCACTGAGGGTTGTCGCCAAGAATCTCCAGCCCAGCAAGGTTACGGTCTCCGACGTTATGAGCAGGCCACTAGCGACCATAGATGGAGAAGTCAGCATCAGGGAAGTCGCCAAGAAAATGAGCAAACTGAAAGTCAGAAGACTCGCAGTCATACACCGAGGCGAGCTTCAAGGAATAATCACTAGCAGAGATATACTCAGAATAACCCCGGCCATGATGGACGTGTTATCAGAGAAGTCAAGGCTATCGCCAGTCGGACCTGTTAGAGAGGCGAGCAGGTTGGCTGGGTACTGTGACAAATGTGGCGTCTGGTCTGACAGTCTAGCTCAGCACGACGGCCAGTTCTATTGTCAAGACTGTCTATCTGACGTCTAATGTACGATAATCCGCCAAGAGAGCCGAACTCAAGAGGGCAATCAGATTTTCTCACACTTTTGGTACTATTGCCAAGATTAAAATTGAAGTACCCAGCAGATCGTTCCAGAGAGGACTTTCTCGCAGGTAGCTTCCATGTTTTGGGCGGACTTGAACATTATTAGGTCAAGACTCTTTGTTGGTAACGACCTGGTCGAGGCAGGCATCGCCATAGAAGAAGGAAAGATCATCAAGATTGGCAACGAGTCAAGTCTGCCAAAAGCAGAACAGACACTAAACGCGAAAGGCCTTGTAGCCATTCCGGGTCTCATAGATACTCACGTTCATCTCAGAGACCTTCAACTCTCATACAAAGAGGACTTCTATTCAGGCACCTGTGCTGCCGCTGCCGGCGGCTTCACGACTGTATTTGATATGCCTAACAATCTCCCTCCAACGAACTCAGCTTCAAATCTGAGGCTAAGACGAGATGCTGCAGCAAACAAGATAGTTACAAACGTTGGATTCCACGCATGCTTAGTTGAAGATCAAACTGAACTTCAGAGAATGTGTGCGATGGGCGTACTCTCCTTCAAACTATACATGAATGATGCCAATAGCCCCATAGATACTACTGATGACAGCGCCCTAAAAGATGCTTTTTCAAATTGCGCCTCCATGAATGTCCCCATCACGGTCCATGCAGAGGACAGAGAAATCATAGAGAAGAGGCTAGCTGACTTCCATGGAAAGCCGCTGAGGCCAGAGGATTACTCCATGATTCACGGACCTGAAGCAGAGTCAAGAGGAGTCGAAAGAATATTGGCAGTCACATCAGAATCTGGAGAGACAGTACATGTGTGTCACGTAAGTCTCACCTCGAGTATCAATGCCATCGAGAAATCGAGGAACATTGGGACGAAGGTCACATGCGAGATCACTCCACAACATCTTCTTTTGTCGAGAAGTGATCTAGAGAGGTTTGGAGGCTGGGCATTGACCGACCCTCCTCTAAGAGATCCCAGCGAGAGCAAGGGCCTTTGGAAGAGCCTGTCCGATCTCAGCTTCATAACAATAGCAAGTGACCACGCTCCACATAGTCTTCCAGAGAAAAGCTCTCCGGACGCCCGAGAGATCAGACCTGGAATCCCTGGATTGGAAACCACACTGCCCCTTCTTCTTACCAAGGTCAACAGAGGGGAGTTGTCCCTCAAGCAGATGATCGAGTGCCTCGCTGAAAGACCCGCCAAAATCTTCAGGCTTCAAGGAAAAGGGAGACTGGAGGAAAGAGCTGACGCTGACATAACATTGATCGACCTGAACAGTGAGCATACAATCGACCCCCAAAAATTCCACAGTAAAGCCAAATATTCCCCGTTCGCCGGCCAGAAATGTAAGGGGAAGGCTTCAAAGGTCTTCATTGCAGGTCAGCTGGTCTTCGATGAGGGTGAGGTCATCGCTCCTCCAGGGACTGGCAGAATCCTTGAGGGGGTAGCGCAGTGAGATTCCTTGTTGATGGAATGCTGGGGAACATGACCCGATGGTTGCGACTACTTGGGCACGACGTTGCCTACGAAAACCTTTCAGATGATAACGAACTACTCCTGAGGACTAGACTAGAGAGCCGGATACTGCTGACTGCGGATGTGGAGCTCTTCAGGTTAGCCAAGCGAAGAGGTCTACAAGCTGTACTTGTAAAAGGGAATTCAGCAGTTGAAAACCTGTCGAAGCTTTCCAAGAAGCTGACGCTCCCACTCGTCTTCGACCAGATGAAATCAAGGTGTCCCGCCTGCGGATCACCGCTCTCTCAAGTGGCCAAGAGCTCTATAGAGGGTAGAGTGCCCAAACGATCGTACCAGAAATATGACAAATTCTGGACATGCTTAGAATCGTCATGTTCAAAGGTCTATTGGCGAGGTAGCCACTGGTCAAAGATAGAACAGACACTCAACAAAGCAAAAGAGTAGAAACCAATGTCGCGAGAACACTTCAGTGACCAAAAAGAAGAACTGAGTTTGGACGAGGGGGATTTCCTCGTTAAACTCTCAAGAAAAGCGATCTTGACATATCTGAAGAGCGGCGAGATCATCGATCCGCCTGATGATGGCCCTAAGAATCTGTTCAAGAAACGTGGCGTATTCGTGACTCTGAGCAGCTACCCTGACGATGAGTTGAGGGGCTGCATCGGCTTTCCGGAACCCATCGAAGACCTCGTTAAGGCAACAATCACCTCGGCCGTCGAAGCTGCAACTGGCGATCCCCGCTTCACCTCAGTGACCCTGGACGAATTGGACCATCTCATCGTCGAAGTGAGTGTTCTGACCACACCTGAAGAGATCAGAGCAAATCCCAAAGAGATACCTGACCATGTGGATATCGGTTCAGATGGACTGATAGTTGGCAGAGGCCAACATCGGGGGCTACTTCTTCCCCAAGTTGCGGCGGAATGGGGATGGGATAGAGAAGAGTTCCTAGCGAACTGTTGTCTAAAAGCTGGGTTGCCGCCTGACAACTGGCTTCTCAGAGACACCAGAGTCTTCAAATTCCAGGCGACGATCTTCAAGGAAAAAACGCCCAGAGGTTCTGTTGAAAGGATCTTTCACGAGAAGGGTAAGATATGAGAGTGTATTTTTCCCCGAATGGGGTGGGTCTGGGGCATATTGCGAGAACCGTTCCGATAATGGAAGAACTAGAGTCCAGAGGCGCCGAAGTGATATTATCGACCTACCATGACGGGCTGGACTACGCAAAAGCTAGAGGGCTCAAAATTGTCAAAAGCGTGCCTATGGACTTCAAGGTGCAGGATGATGGGACTGTTGATTTCAAACAGACAGCCGCCAGAAGTGGACTCTCCCTAGGCCTTCGGCGATTCCTGAAACAAGTCAGGACCGAGATAAGAAACCTGAAAAGCTTCAGACCTGACATTGTCTTCTCCGACTCGAGGGCCTCCACGATAGTCGCCTCCAGACTACTCGGAATCCCCGTTATACTGATGCTAAACCAGTTCAGGGTAGAGATCATTCGAAGGCCAAGCTCAGGGAGGCTGAGTCTTATGGACAGGCTCTTCTTCCTAGTGGCAAATATCTTCTGGGTCTTCGTACGAACACTGATAGCTGGGGTCTGGGCTCAGAGTCAAATGATACTCATTCCTGACTTCCCTCATCCAAACACTATATCTCTAGCAAATCTGGCCGTTCCCAGAAGATACCAAAGCAAAGTGCGGTATGTTGGTCCAATAATTGGTGGGTCGCCGAAGGATCTTCCAAGCCGAGAAGAAATAGTCAGGGAGCTAGGTCTTACGGAAGGCAAACCCAGAATCTACGCTGCAGTAAGCGGTCCCAAAGTGGAAAGAAAATATCTAGTTAACTATCTATCAAGGATCTTCCAACAGCTGCCTTCAGACTACGAGTTCGTTATGTCCTGCGGAAATCCTAACGGAGGCATTGACCCAAAGAACGCTAGCAACATCCTTAGCTATGATTGGATAGATGATGAAACACAATTCAAAATGCTAAAGGCAGCTGACATTGTGACCAGCAGATCAGGCCATGGAACAATCACAAAAGCCTTGGCCTTTGGCAAGCCTCTGATACTTATTCCGACGCCCGACCACACAGAACAACATGGGAACGCAAACCGCGCTGTCCAACTCGGGGTCGCGATCTCTATCGAGCAGAAATCGCTTAACGCCGAGAAATTCAGGGAATCAGTTGAGAAGATGCTAGGCTCGACGAGTTTCAGAGAAAAGTCCGCGAGACTGGGCGAATTGATATTGAAGCTTGATCCCGTGGAGACAGCAGCAGATCTCATAACCACATTATCAAAGAACTACCAAACCGGCGCGCGCTAGCCTTGGCTGACCCTGAAGATTATCCATCGATCCGCTGACGTATTCTAAAGTTATAGGAATGTTGGCGGCTTGGACGGACCAGATAGAACCATGGTTTGCCCTAAGGTTGTCTTTCTAGATCTGGATGGTACGCTTGTGGAATTCCGCATAAGATCCTTAGAGGCAAGACAGGAAGCCCTGAGCCTACTCAAGAATTATGAAGTCACTGGAGATCTGAAGTTTACGCTAAGAGACAGCATCTTCCTAATGGACAGAGAGATCAAACGAGTTCTTGGAGAACGCCTACAGCCAGAACAAGCCTACAGACAGATTCATGAGAGACTGATCGGAATCGTTGAGAAATACGAGATGCAAGCTGCGGAAAGCACAAGACTCCTTCCTTTGGTTAGTGAGACTCTTGAAAAGCTCAAAGAAATGGGGTTAAGACTAGTCCTCTTCACTGCGGATGGGGACAAAGCAATGAATCTTATTGTCAACAGAACAGGAATCAGGAAGTTCTTTGAGGCAATGATTTCAAGAGGAGAATCCAACAAGGTCAAGCCCCATCCAGACCATATAACTTCGGCGATGTTGCTCGTTAGTTCCAAGCCAAAGGAGACGATAGTAATTGGTGATAGCGTCGTGGACATAGCTTCGGGAAAGAGTGTTGGTGCGATCACTGTTGGTGTCACTACGGGCCTCAACAGCAGGCAGCAGCTATCGGAAGCAAAGGCAGATTACCTCATAGACTCCGTAGCGGATCTGCCCAACCTCATCAGAGAAATCTGGCGAACAAAGAACTGCCAATGATCGATGCCTTGATCATAGGTTCACTTATGGATCCACAGAACGAATTTATGTAAGAAGTATGACGACAAGGCACATAATCGGGCGCACGTATCCTGCCTATGATCTTTTTTCATACATCCGTTTGAAAGTCCAACGGATGGCGTTTTCAAGTTCGTGCAGCCTTTTCTCGTCTCCGGGGTTACGTACTACTAGGGTCTTCAAAACTCCGCCCTCTTCCGTCGCTTGATACGCCAACGCCTCACTTTGTTGAAGCTTTCCTACTTTTGACAGTTCGGCATCTTTCGCTCTCATCGGCTCCAGGACTTTCGCTATCAGAAATGATCTCCACGGTGGTGATTTCACATCAAATCTCATGCTTTTGTCAGGAGTAACAGTTAGTCTACCACGCTCGAAAAGTATCTCCCCAAGATTTGTTCCTCCGACGGTGAGTATTGCAGTCTCTCTGGCTGAAATCCTCTCTTCAGTTTGAGGGGGCCTTCCAGGAGCGATAATCTTCTTAGTTGGGATCTCGACTTTCCTGAAGCTTTTCTCAGCCAAGATGGTGTCCACGACCTCCAAGAAGGAATTCAACACAATCCTCTCTTGATTGAGTTCTGAGATCCGTTTTTCCAAGTGGGTCTTCATCTCAGCTAGCTTCTTTCTAGTGTTCTCTTCACTCATGGGTGAGATTCAGCCCTCCTCCAATAGCAAGTGACGACATGAGAGCCATTGTGGGCGGATCTTTTTCGATACAATTTGCTGAAATCGTAACAAATTCAGGCGATCTTCCCAGAAGTATGAACTCGACCGTACCATTCTGAAGTCTGATCGAAATGTGTTTTGACCAGATGGCTCCTGAAGGAGTGCGGACTCCCAGTGAGGCATTGCTTTTCTCACTGAGTCTGAGCTCCACAGCATCGTTTCTGGAACGATTGACTATGTCATCCCCATCAACGCCAAACAGTGTCATGTTTTCTTGCTTGTTCAAATGAAAAGGTCGAGGTGGGAGAATGACCAGACTCGTCGCCTGGTCGAGATTTGGCCTAGGTGGGGGGGCAGGGTATTGGTAGAACGCGAAGACGAATGTACACAAGACGAGTATTAATGCTAAGGCTGTTTTCGTTAACTCTTCAATGTCGAGTCTTGACACAGGTAGTCCATCTTCTCTTCTTGAAACAAATAGATATCTTCTTCGAATTCTCTCTCGGGGCCCACGGAGATTGAAACATTGTGCGAGAAAGCTGAGAGTTCCTTGTAGGCGCGTCTTGGGAATCGTTTTACGGGAGAGGGAAAGGCATGCTCCGTTTTCCTGCTAAGTATTATATATTCCAAGCCATTTGCTGGAATAGTGATGAGTTATGAGAATTGGTTATGGAGCAGCAGTCATAAGTAATGCTGCAATCTGGTGCATTTCCGTTCTTTTGGCTGCGGTGCTCTTGCAGGGAACACTGTACTTCGTTCCCATAGTCACTGCCTTGTGCTTAGCAGGTCTTGTAAGTGTAGCGATTGTTGCAATGGCTGACAAATCAGGCAAGAGCAAGGAATGGTATGAGGGCGAGTGATAGGCGAGCGCGCGCTTTCAGGCCGTTCGTTCCCCTAGCGCTCGGCCTAGCCTAGGCCTTGTCGAGGCGTTCCTTGGCCACGATTGCCGCGCCGAGGGCGCCTACAAGTTGAGGGTCCGCATTGGGGGGCGGGTTGACTTCTGCGCCAAGCTCTCTGGCTAATGCTGCTCTCAGGCCGATGTTCTTGGCGACACCTCCGGTGATCATGATTGCTGGGCGTACTCCCACCTTCTTGACCATGGTCACTACCCTCTGAGCAATTGCGTTGTGGAGGCCGGCCACAATATTCTCTTTGCTTGTTCCATCTGCAAGTAGAGAAACTATCTCTGTCAAGGCAAAGACCGTGCAAGTGCTGGAGATCTGGGCTGGTTTAGTGGCCTTTGTTGATAAGTCCCCCAACTCTGAAAGCTGGACCTCAAGGACAAGCCGGGATGCAAATTCCAAGAATCGCCCAGTTCCTGCTGCACATTTATCGTTCAAGAGGAAGTCTATGACTCGCCCATCGTCACCCAAAGATATCGCTTTGGAGTCTTGGCCGCCTATGTCGATAACTGTTCGCGTGTCCGGGTACAGATAATGCGCCCCGCGGCCGTGGCAGGATATCTCTGTGACTGTCTCATCAGCGAATGGAGCTGTCACTCTTCCGTAACCAGTGGCAACGACATATCTCCTCTCTGGGGGCGAGTTGAGTTTTGAGAGAGTCTCCTCAAGTGCCTGTTCCCCAGCTTTAGTGGGATTAGCTCCCGTTAGCAATATGGGTCCGAACAAGACGGTGCCATCTGTGATAAGGACACACTTGGCCGTGGTACTCCCGATATCTACTCCTGCTGCGATCGTCTTCATATTACCGTTGACCTGCGATTTGTTGGGCTGGCAATTGCACCTCTATTGTCGTGAAAGTCCTATATGGAAATGAGGGCTGGAACCAACTGTAGTAGTGCGAAGACGAACCAGACGTACCATGAAGCGGTAGCACCTAGTGCTAGCGGAACAAACCATGACCTTGCTCTGATGCTGGTGCCCCTAACGTAGAGGTCAATGCACTCTTTCGGGCAAACTTCAATGCACCTGCCACATTTTACACAGTCAAGTACAGGCTTTCCCTTCTCCTCTATTGCTTTTGGTGTCATAGCGTACATGGGGCATGCTCGCATGCAGTCATAGCATTTGTCGCACTTGTCCTTGTCGATCTTGACCCTAAATGGACTCAAACTCTCTACAAGTCCTATCAACGCACCCACTGGACAGAGGATACAGAACCACCTTTTCTTCGTCATGAAAGGTAGAATCATGGCGAATACCACCACTGCCGCTACAAAGGCGGCCCCCAGCCAGAAGTATTGTATCAGAAATGTCCAACAGATCATGCAGATTACAGGGACTGCGGCCCCAAGAGCAACCAGCAGTAGGCCTAGTGCAAGGCCGTACTTAACATCTTTGACCTCTTCCTTTAAGCCTCCAAGAACGCTTGCTTCCCCTTCAGGAGGATGAAATCTGACTCGCCAATTCTTGAGCACCCATCTTCTTTTGGCGCCACTCATAAATGCTTCAACTGTGCCTCCAAAGAAGCACATCCATCCACACCAGCCCCGTCCGAAGACTACTGCCGTAGCAACGTAAGGAAGCATGACCATCATGAGCATCACCAGGGATGATGGCCATTTTAGAAGTGCGCCTGGCTGTGCTTCCTGACCGTACATTGCTATCCCGAGGGTGATCTCAGGGAGGGTACGTGTGCAGGGTATAATAGTGGTCCCGTACATAGGAGCACCCTGGAAGTAGTATACCCGAAGGTGGTCGCCCACCCATTTCACAAGCGAGGCCGGGCCAATCCAATAAAGGATAGCGAATGTCCCGGCCCAGACAACTGCTGCAAACGAGATTAGTATCGCACGTCTAACGTGTTGAACCTCTCTTGCTCTGAGGATTCTATAGGTTGCAATACCCAAAGACACAGCGGCTAGGATCCCGAGAATTATGAAAGGTCTGAAGAAAAGATAGAAACAGAAGGCGCCAACCCCTACCGCGGCAATAAGAGCATTACAGGAACTGGTTGCCGGTTCCATCACATATCTGCTATTGACTCAGAAATGGCAAATATAGCTTTTGTCATAAAGGTGAAAGATCAACTTCAGGTCTTGCTCCATCCAGTAGGCTCGTTTCAAGAATTGCCTCTGACACCTTTTCAGGAAGACCCTTCTCAAGACGTAAATGTTCCCGGCAAGAATAAGTAATGATCGATCATAGAGACTTACAGTCGAAGGAGACTGATTGGTGCTGAGCCAAGAAAGTACTTTGATGCGTGCGATAGAGAAGATGGCGAAGTTGAGGCTTAGCGTAATAGCCCTCAACCAGCTAGAGCGAATTGCCGCCAAGATGGGCGTAGATGAGAACAGGGTGCTAGAGCTCTATATCGACGCAAAAAATAATTCTGGCAGGGATAGGTTCATTAGCACACCGTACTCTGACCGAGTACTCCTGATTCCTCAATGTCTGAGATCACGTCACTGCCCAGCTGAAGTTAGAGAACACGGTTATCAATGCATCAATTGCGGTAGATGCAGACTCGGAAATGTGATCAGTGAAGCACTCTCTATGGGATACAAGAGAGCAATGATAATCTCCGGTGGCAGCGTTGTCTCCAAAGTTTTCACTATGCTTAGGCCGAAAGGCTGTCTCGCAGTGGGCTGTCTAAAGGAGTTGGTAATGGGCAGCTTCGTCTGCGAGAAGTTCGGAGTAGTGGGACATGGGCTCCCACTGCTGAGAGACGGGTGTGTCGAGACTGATCTTGACTGGGGTTTACTCAAAAGAACGCTACAAAGTCATTCGAGGTTGCCCTAGCCATACTCAAACTACTCCCTCTGCTCTGAACTGTTTCACCTGTGTCTCAGAGAACCCCAACTCACTGAGGATCAAGTCCGTGTGCTGACCCAAGGAGGGTGGAGGATTTCTCAGATCTGTTTGTATCTCGCTGAACTTTATGGGAAATGCAAGCTGCTTGATAATTCCCAACATCGGGTAGTCCATGTCGTAAACAAGCTTTCGATGCCGAACGTGAGGATCGGTAAAGACTTCGTCGAGGGTCTTGACAGGGGTAAGGCACACATCCTTAGTCATCAGAAGGGCGGTCCACTCGTCTCTTGTCTTCGACTTGAAGACCTCTGAGAGTCTAAGATGCGCCTCTGGCTCCTTCTTCCCTATCGAGGGTTTGTACCGGCTTAGCTCTTCAGCACCGAGTGATTGACAGAGGTTTTGCCAGAACTTCTCTTCTGCGGCACCGACCGAAACATATTTTTTGTCCTTTGTCTCGTATACGTCGTAGAATGCTTCACCTCCTGCTGGCCAAGTCTCTCTTTCAAGGCTCTTCCCCTCCGCGAAGTACCTTGCTGCCTGAATAGTGAGCCATGAGACAACTCCGTCGAACATCGAAACGTCGACAAGTTGGCCCATTCCAGTATTCTGCCTGGAGATAATGGCTGTCATTATCCCTATAGTTGCGAACATGCTTCCGGCAATATCAGCGATGGTGATGCCGGGGACTATCGGTGGACCGTCTCTTTTGCCAGTTAAGCTCAGTACCCCGGCCAATGCGAGGTAGTTTATGTCGTGCCCGACTAGGTCTCTATAAGGTCCGTCTTGACCGTATC
>Ga0315289_10008239_pt1 | contig 15094 bp, 15 predicted proteins | sample YL17G11_40_MG_FD_203452 | JGI IMG/M metagenome (GOLD analysis project Ga0315289, IMG submission 203452) | Sediment microbial communities from Yellowstone Lake, YNP, Wyoming, USA - YL17G11_40 | ecosystem: Environmental > Aquatic > Freshwater > Lake > Sediment | place: USA: Wyoming | collected... | reverse complement strand
AGGGGATCAAATCAGGTTCGCCTTTAAATCCACGATTTCAAGCTGTAAAGTATCGACGTCTTTCCATCTGTTGACGGACGGCGTATAAGCGATGTCGATAGTCGCGCTTTCCATTATATCATCCATCATATCGCTCAATCCAAAACCCACTGCTTCGCATGTTATATTACCGTCGGTCACCCACATCTTCACGCCTTCGCGCCTCATAAATGTAGGTCTGCTCTTAATCTTAAGGCCTTTTGATAAAAGAACGGGTTTGGGATTGCCCGGACCGTAAGGCGACATGTCCTCCAGCTCTTCTATGACATCCTGCTTTAACGATTTTAGCGGGATCTGCATATCTATGTTAAGGCGCGGCATAAAATCGCCGGCTTCCAGCATCTTCGACGCAACGTCATTAAATTTAAACCTGAAATCGTCCAGGTTTTTGCGTGATATCTTAATGCCGCAAGCGTTGGCGTGTCCCCCGAAACCGGACAAAAAGTCGCGGCATTCGTTAAGAGCCTCAAAAAGGTGAAAATTCTTTATGGAGCGGCCGGAACCTTTGCCCTCGTTTCTATTGAATGATATCATTACGGTGGGGCGGCAAAATTTCTCCGCAATTCTCGAGGCGACAATCCCTATGACTCCGGGATGCCAATCATCGCTTTCCAAAACGATCACTTTATCATCCTTGAAATTTATTTCGTTCTCGACCTTCGTTAAGGCTTCCATAAGGATGATGTTTTCTATTTTTTGGCGGTTCTTGTTTTCTGCATCCAAAACTGCCGCAAGGTGAGTGGCTTCCTTATCATCATCGGTAACTAAGAGGCGCAGGGCCAGATCCGCGGAACTGACCCGCCCGACGGCATTTATCCTCGGGCCCAATACATATCCTATCTGGCGGCCCGATATCGTCTTGCCCCTTAGGCCCGCCACATCGATAAGGGCCTGTATGCCCTTATTTTTGCTCTCATTTATTTTATCGAGGCCGTGTCTGGTAAGGATTCTATTTTCGCCTAACTGCGGCACCATATCCTGAATAGTCCCAAGCGCCACAAGGTCTAAGTGTTTCTCTATGTCGTATCCGCAGCCATCTGTTACCGCCTCGGCCAGCTTATACGCGACGGCCACGCCCGACAAATACTTAAACGGATAGGGGCAATCTTTCTGAATGGGATTTATTACCGCGTAAGCGCTATCCGGAAAAGATTCTTCTACGACCTTATGATGGTCTGTTATTATCGTCGTTATGCCGAGTTTATTCAGGTAGTCGACTTCTTTTTTCCCGCTTATGCCGCAGTCGACCGTTATAAGTAAAGATATATCGCGATTGTGGGCTATCTTGACCGCTTCTTTATTTAATCCGTACCCCTCTTCCACCCGATGCGGAATATATGAAATCGCGTTACAGCCTATATCCAGTAAAACTCTCTTAAGAAGGGCTGCGGCGCTGATACCGTCGGCGTCGTAATCGCCGTATATCATCACCTTCTCGCCTTTGGATATCGCTTTTTTTATTCTCTCGACGGCCTTTTTCATATCTTTCATGATAAAGGGGTCATGAAGGGAGCTGATATCGCTTTTTAAGAAATCGTTAGCCTGGGCGGGTTCCGTTATGCCGCGGTTTATCAAAATCTGGGCAGTAATAGAAGTTATACCGCATTCTTCTGCGATTTTTTTCTGCAGGATCTTATTTTCTTCCGCTATGTGCCATGTTTTGCGCGGCATGGTTTCCTATTAAAGTTGCAGAGGTTGCAAATGTTGCATAGGTTACAGAGGTTACAATAAAGGCAACGTCTGCAACGTAAGCAACGTAAGCAACATCCGCAACTTTATGCAACCTCATTTGAGTTTCTTTACGCCGCCGGTTCAACTGCTTTGTCTGTCGGTGCTTTTTTGAGACCGGCTATCGCGCTTTTCTGTACTTCTATCTTAACGTTATCGGCGATCCTTAATACCACACTGCTATCTTTCACATTTATTATCGTCCCGTAAATGCCGCCTATCGTCACGACTTCGTCGTTTTTATTAAGCGCTTTAAGCATCTTTTGAAGTTCTACTTCCTTCTGTTTTTGGGGCTTGATGATAAGAAAATAAAATATAAAAAAGATAAGTCCCATTACGATAAATGGGCCCCATGCAGGCTGCTGAGCTGTCATTGTAACTCCTCTGTTATCAGGGTCTGTTATCGGGGTCAGACCCTCATTATGTTAACTACACTAGCAAGTGTCTGACCCCCTCTCGGCCTTACTACAATCTATTGTCTTTTGGGCCATTACAATCGCTATCTATAACTTCTTAAGAATGCTTCTTTAAAAGCGGCGAACTTGCCGTTAATAATCGCGCTTCTTATATCTTCCATAAGTTTAACATAAAAATAGACATTATGCAACGAAACTAGACGAAGCCCTAGGATTTCGGAGGCCCCTATAAGATGCCTTATATATGCCCTAGTATACCCGTTTTTGCACGTCAGGCAGCCACATCCTTCTTCAATCACCCGGAAATCATCAATATAAACGGCGTTTCTAAGGACAATCTTGCCTGACCCCGTAAAAGCTGTGCCGTTTCTTCCGTTTCTTGTCGGCATGACACAATCAAACATGTCCGCGCCTTCCGAAACCGATTCGATGATATCCGGAGGCGTCCCGACGCCCATCAGATAATGCGGCGATTTTTCAGGCAAAAGCCCCAGCGTATACTGCGCGACTTCTCCCACGAGTTTATCCGGTTCACCTACGCTGACGCCTCCGACGGCATAACCGTCAAAGCCAATGTCAACAAGGCGCTCTACTGCCTCTTTACGCAAATCGAGATATGTCGCCCCCTGTGCGATGCCGAATAAGAGGGGGACGTGCCAGAAAGGGACACTCTGCAACCCCATGTTTTCTAGACTTGATTTGCAGAGTGTCCCTTTCTGGCACGTCCCCATAAATCGCTTCTCCACGCTATACGCTAATTTCGATCGCCTTGCCCAGTTTGTCGTGAGCGCAAGTGAAGCTCGCGCATAATCTTTTTCTGCGGGATAATGGACGCACTCATCGAGCGGCATAACGATATCGCTGCCGAATCCCAGCTGCAGCATAACGATATCCTCGGGGCTCAAGAAATGCTTCGAGCCGTCCAGATGCGACTGGAATTCAACGCCCTCTTCCTTGACTTTCATCAATGTCGCCAAGCTGAATACCTGATACCCGCCGCTATCCGTCAATATAGGCCCGTCCCAGCCCATGAACTTATGCAGCCCGCCCGCCTTCTTCAATATCTCCAATCCGGGCCGTAGATATAAATGATAAGTATTGGATAAAATCGCCTGAGCGCCGCATGCTTTTACATCCTCGTTGGACAGTGTTTTGACCGTTGCCTGCGTTGCCACGGGAAAGAATAGCGGCGTCTTAAGCGTGCCATGCGGCGTAGTCAGTTCGCCAGCTCTTGCCTTTGTATTTTTGTCTTTGGCTGCAATCTTAAACATATTTGCCCCACTCAATACTTATTAGGGTCGGTAGTTTAGGGTCAGACCCTCGACAGTGTATTAATAATGGCTAGGGTCTGACCCTAAACTACCCTAAACTATTAACATGCAATCGCCGTAAGAGAAAAACCTATACCGCTCGCGGATCGCTTCTTCGTACGCCTTCAGTACCAGCTCCCGCCCAGCAAACGCGGATACAAGCATCAAAAGTGTCGATTTCGGAAAATGAAAATTTGTTAAAAGAGCATCGACTATCTCAAACTCGTACGGCGGATAAATGAAAATATCCGTCTTTCCGCTCCGCGCTTCAACTTTGCCGCCGCTAGCGCAAGCTTCCAATACCCGAACCGACGTCGTCCCGACGGCAAAAACTCTGCCGCCCGCCTTTTTCACCTCATTTATGCTATCGGCTTCTTTCCCGCCCAGTTTAAATTCTTCGCTATGCATCTTATGTTTCGTTACATCTTCCGTCTTCACCGGCGCAAAAGTGCCATAGCTGACGTGAAGCGTTAGGTATGCCAACTTACCGCTCTTCGAAGTTATTTCTTTAAGTATCCTATCCGTAAAATGCAGCCCCGCTGTCGGCGCCGCCGTAGCGCCTTCTTCTTTGGCGTAAACCGTCTGATATCTGTCTTTATCAAGCTCCTCAGCGCTTCTTTTGACGTAAGGCGGCAACGGCACGTGACCGAGCCGCGCCAATTCCTTGTCTATGTTTCCGCCCGGATATATAAATTCTACGACATTATCCGCTTCCTTCTTGGCGAGTATCCGGGCTTTTAACTTCGAATCGTCAAAAATAACTTCGTCTCTCTCTCTGATCCTGGAAGACGGCTTGAGCAATGCCTTGAATATTCTGTTTTCGATCTTTTCAGTAAGAAATATCTCTGTGCGCCCTCCCGTTATCCTGCGGCCTATCAACCTTACGTTCATGACCTTGGTGTCGTTCATCACCAATATGTCATCTTTTTTGATGCAATCCGGAAAATCCAAGAATTTCTTGTGCGCGATTTTGCCCGTTTTTCTGTCAAGGACCAGCATGCGGGAGGAATCTCTAGTATCGGCGGGATACTGCGCTATCAGTTCTTTAGGCAAATTATAATCAAAATCTGATAATTTTAACATGTCACTGGGCGGGGACACTCTCCTTTAAAGGCACCTGCACTATTTGACGGAGGGTGTCCCCCTCTCGGCTTTTCCGCAGTCTTTAGTCTTTTGGTCCATTGCAGAGTCTTCATTCGTTGCTTTCAAGCATTAAATACTTCATATCCACTATCGTCGCGCCCGGATAATAAAACCGCAGTATCTCATCGCACGAAAAACCTTTTCTAGACATATAATAAGCGCCCCATTGGCACATGCCGACGCCGTGCCCCCACCCCCTGCCGTTGAATAGCGCTGCCCGGCCCCTTATTACGACTTCGAAATTCGCGCTTCTTAAAAGGTTCGGCCCTATAGCTAATCTGAACTTGTTCGCCGGTATATTTTCCGTTCCAATAGAACTAATTACGTTTACGCTATCCACTCTTCCCGAAATATCCCTCGAAGATATTTTTATATCTTGTATATCTTTTATTTTGTAGCTGTTGTCATTAAGCCGCTTTTCGATATCGGCCAAGGGTATGTTTGCTGTCCATTTAAAATGCGGCGACTGCCCGCAATAATTACACGGTTTTCCTTTCAAAGGAGGTATATCGACGTCCCACAGTAAAGACGCGTCTTCAGTATGGCCGCCGCAAGTTGCGTGAAAATAAGCCGGAAGCACTTTATTCCTGTATATCAAGATTTTGCCGGCGGTCTCTTTTACGGCCCTGTTAGTCCTGCGCCTTTCGGACGTCCTGCCGCCGTAAACCTGAGAATATACATCATTAGTAAGGTCATAATCTTTGCCTATTGATTCTATGGTCTTATATACCGCAAACGTCCTCGAAGCTATTGCCTGCGCCTTTAATGCTTCCGTGGGCCAAAGATGCGAGACTTCGTGATACAGGACGCCGCTTAAGTAATCTTCGATACCGATATGGTTTATCACGAGAAGTTTTGTCTCCTCCGTCCTGATTATATCGATATCGCCTCTGAATCTCCGGTCATTGATATACGTATTGGCTTCGCCGTTTGTCTTTATCCTTACGCCATAAACATTGAACGGCTCTAGGCCTATCAAAATACCGCTATTAGTAGGTTTAACATCCACTTTCAAAAACTCGGTCCGTTCACCGAGCTGTTCGAGCAGCGGCAACGCATATATAGTGTAATGGCCTTTTATTTTTAAACTCACTTCGGAGGCGTTTCGTATTACCGCTACCCTAACGGCGTAAGAAGTCGCGTTGGCTGTCGACGAGGCGCTAGCAAAGTCATCCAGCGCTGAGGCGCATGCCGAGATAAATGCTATAGAAAGATAAATTAAAAGGGTAAGTTTTCTCATCATCTTCTGCTTACAAGAAAATCGCCTTCGGCGATGACCTTTTAGCGATTTTCAGTGGTTCATCTTTTTACTTTCCAGACCATGAGATAAAATATAACGGAAAGGATTACGCTGATAAGAATGCAGGATGTTATCGGAAAATAGAAGTTGAGGCCTTTTCTTTGGATATAGACATCGCCCGGAAGGCGCCATAGAAACGGTACTTTTTCAGAAAAGAGCAGCAAGATCCCTATAATCGTCACGCTCAGCCCGACAAATATGGCTATCTTTGCGAAAGAATTTATTTCCATTATTTACCCCTCTTACACCTACGCGGTGTAATGGGTTACACTGCGTAGGTGTAAACCGGGCTACCTTTGGCTATATTTACACCCACAGTACTTTTGCCTGTATATGCCCTGCGACTTCGCCTCTTCTTGCGCTTGCCTAAAGCCGTCGCGAAAATCGGATCCGATAAACTCCACGCCGAATCGCTTTCCGCACTCCGCGCCGATCCTTATGATCTCTTGCCTATTTTGATACGGGCTTACCAGAAGCGTAGTGGTAAAAGAATCGCAGCCGTTATTTTTGGCGCATTCGGCAGTCTTTGAGAGGCGCATCCGCCAGCATATAGCGCAGCGCTCCGGCACTTCGGTGAGCGTGCCTATTTCTTTAAAAAATGCCTCCGGCTCGTATTCGCCGAATATTACATCAAACCCGTTCTTTTCCGAGTATTCTATAAACGCCCTTCGCCTCTTTTCATATTCCTCGGCCGGATGTATATTCGGATTATAGAAAAATCCCGTTATGCGACTGATTTTATCTTTTAAGAGCTCATTAAAAGGGTGGATCGAACACGGCGCGCAGCATATATGTAGTAGTATTTTCATTTTACGGGAACGCCCATATGCTCATAAGCAAGGTCAGTCAACTCCCGGCCGCGCGGCGTCCTTTTAAGAAATCCTATTTTAAGCAGAAACGGCTCTACGACATCCACTATAGTATCCGTTTCTTCGTTCAAGGTAGCAGCGAGCGATTCTATCCCGACAGGCCCGCCTTTATAGAAATCCATTATCGATTTTATGACTTTTCTGTCTATGGTATCCAGCCCCAGCGTATCTATGCCCTGATTGTTCAGCGCCTTCTGCGCTATATCTTTCGAAATGGTCCCGTCTGCCTTCACATCAGTCCAGTCTCTCACTCTTCTCAGTAAGCGGTTGGCTATCCTGGGCGTGCCGCGTGCTCTCTTAGCCACCTCAAAAGCGCCTTCTTCGTCGATAGGGATGCCAAGTATGGACGCGGAACGTTTTATTATAGAAACGAGTTCGTCCGGTTCGTAGAAATCGAGATGATAGAACATCCCGAATCTGCTGCGTAACGGCGCGCTTAATAATCCGGACCTTGTCGTAGCGCCTATCAAAGTAAAGCGTTTAAGATTGAATTTTATCGTTTTCGCGTACGGCCCTTTATCGATTATAAAATCTATCTGGAAATTTTCCATCGCCGGATAAAGGAACTCTTCGACCACTTTTGACAACCTGTGGACTTCGTCGATAAATAAGACATCCCCTTCGGAGAGATTAGTCAATATGCCTATCATGTCGCCGGGCCGTTCTATGGCCGGCCCGCTTGTGGACGTTATCTTGGTCCCCATTTCGCTCGCTATTATATACGCCAAGGTCGTTTTGCCGAGTCCGGGCGGACCGGAAAAAAGCAGATGTTCCAGCGGCTCATTTCTTTTCTTCGCTGCCTTTATCGCAACTATAAGATTATCTACTGCGCTTTTCTGTCCGACGAAATCTTTAAGCGAAGACGGACGCAAAGAAAGGCTAAGGACATCCTCTTCGGTCTCCTCCAATCCTATCAGCCTCTCTCTTTTGGGCGCTTCTTTCATCTTCTCAGGCATGTTTCATTTTCTCTTTTTTCTGTTTTTGTTTGTATATTTCGTTCAGCAATCCTTCGCACGACGAAATCCCGGCGTTTCTTTCGAGCGCCTCTTCTATCATGGCCTTCGCCTCTGATTTATTATATTGAAGCTGTATTAATACCTGAAGGGCCTCTCGTTTTATATCCTCCTCTATCGCCGCCGCCGGCTCAAAGTCCGTTCCGTCCTGTATGAGCCCGTATTTTCCTATTTTCCCCTGTAGTTTTGCTATTATTTCCCGCGCTCTCTGCTCCCCTATGCCGGGGAGGCTTTTCAGAATAGCCATATCGCCTCTGTCTATCGCATCGGCTATCGTCGAAAAAGGCAGTTCGAGGGCCCTGCACGCCGCCTTGGGCCCGACTCCCGAGACCGTTATAAACTTCTCAAAGAATTCTTTCTCTATATCGCTGAAGAAACCGATAAGGACGGGCACGGAACGAGAGGGGTCTGACTGGAGGTAATGATATGTTACAAGACTCAGGTCGCCGTCATCGCCTATAGTTTCGTATATTTTTCGCATGACAATACCCGGCACGAGCACTTCATAAGAAATGCCGCTCACTTCTATTAATACGCTATTCGGTCGTTTCTGTTTTAGCTTGCCGGCTATTCTGGATATCATTTGGTTCTCATAAAACGACGGACGATGGATGACCGCTTCGCTATGACGATGGACGATTTGTCTATCGTCCTTCGTCTTTCGTCCCTCGTAGTTTAATCATATACAAATGGCTTATCGCAAGCGCCAAGGCATCAGTAACATCTTCGGGCTGGGGAATACTCCTAAGCGACAGTAGCGTTTTTACCATGCCTCCCACTTGCCTCTTGCTTGCTCTGCCTCTTCCCGCTATAGATTTTTTTACATGGGTGGAGGCGTAATTGACCAGCTGTAGATTATATTTTCCGCATAGAAGGCATACGACTCCGCGCGCGTGGCCCATGAGAATGGCGGTCGCCGGATGCTTGTAATGCGAGTAAATCTTTTCTAATACAAGAGCCTCCGGTCGGTATTCTTCTATTATTTCAGAAAGGCCGTCGTAGATCTTTAGAAGTCTGTCTGTAATTTTACTGTCGGAAGAGGTCCTTATGACTCCGGCTTCGATAAGTTTTATGTTGTCGCCCGTACCTTCTATCAGGCCGTAACCCGTGATACCCAAACCCGGATCAACACCTAAAATTTTCATAAATGAGCCCACAACTTACGCCTGCCTGCCGGCAGGCAGGGAGCCATTAGACGCTTTTATCTAAAACGTCGTCCGGTATATCAAAATTGGCGTATACGTTCTGGACGTCGTCGTTATCTTCAAGCTGCTCAACCAGATTTAGTACCTGCTTAGCCTGATCGCCGCTTACCTTAACCGTATTTTTCGGCATAAAAGTAATTTCCGAAGATTCTAATTTTATTTTATTGTCGTCGATAGCTTTTTTTACTTTTTCGTAATCGGCCGGCTGGCACTTGATTTCATAGGTGTCGCCTTCGTCGGACATGTCTTCCGCCCCCGCGTCCAAGATAATAGACATCAATTTATCTTCCGACGCATTCGTTTTATTTACTATGAAAAATCCCTTTTTCTCAAAAAGCCAGCTTACCGCGCCCGAGCCGGCAAGATTGCCCCCGCTTTTTGAGAAGATATTTCGTACTTCAGAAGTCGCCCTGTTTTTATTATCGGTAAGCACTTCAACAAAGAAAGCAACGCCGCCCGGCCCGTAGCCCTCGTAGGTAATAGACTCATACGCGACACCCGGTAACTCGCCTGTGCCCTTTTTGATAGCCCGGTCTATATTATCCTGAGGCATGTTTGCCTCTTTTGCCTTATCGATTGCAAGCCGTAAGGAAGGATTTGTATCGGGATTCCCTCCGCCGTTTCTGGCGGCGACGGTAAGCATCTTTATCAGTTTAGTAAAGACCTTGCCTCTTTTGGCGTCTGTCGCCGCTTTCTTATGTTTTATCGTAGCCCACTTAGAATGCCCTGACATATTACGCTCCTGTGTAAGATAACTTGTCGGGGACACTCTCCTTAAAAGGCACTTGCCCTATGCGACGGAGAATGTCCCCATAGTGTCTTTGCCGCCTTTTATAGTCTTTTGGTTCAACTGCAAGCGCTTCTGGTGTATTTTACTATAGAGCTCTATTGTTATAATATCATATAAATTAAATATTGTAAAGAACCTGTTATTCTTCCTTCTCCTCTACCTTCGCCTCTTTTGCCTTTGCTATTATTGTTTGCGCAACGTTGGACGGGACCTGCTCGTAATGCGAAAACTTCATGGTATAGGTTCCCTTGCCTGCCGTCATCGATTTTAATTCATTTACATATTTATACATTTCCTCAAGCGGCACTTTCGCTTTAATAGTCTGCGCCCCTTCTCCGGGTTCCATCCCGAGAATCCTGCCGCGTCTTGAGTTAAGGCTGCCTGTAATACTGCCCATACACTCATCAGGCACACTAACTTCGACGTCCATTATGGGCTCCAAGAGAACCGGCTTTGCCTTTAAAAATGCCTCGCGGAATGCATGCCTGGCCGCTACCTGGAATGCGATATCTTTTGAATCGACCGGATGCGTCTTTCCGTCGTAAACTACGACTTTTACGTCAACGATCGGGTACCCCGCCAAACCGCCGGACTCAAGCGCAGTCTTCACGCCTTTTTCGCAGCTAACTATGAACGGCGCCGGGATAGACCCTCCCACGACTTCGCTGGCGAATTGGTAACCCTCGCCTCTCTGAAGCGGTTCTATGCGCATCCAAACTTCGGCAAACTGCCCAGCGCCGCCTGTCTGCTTCTTGTGCCTGTACTGCGCGTCCCCCTTTGCCATAATAGTCTCTTTGTACGCAACCTTCGGGGTACCTATATCGACTCCGACGCCGAATCTCTCTTTCAAACGATTGATTACTATATTGAGATGCAGATCGCCCATGCCCGATATAATCTCTTCTTTGGTCTGCGCATCCCTTACGGCCTTCAGCGTCATGTCTTCTGCGATCAAGCGATGTATGGCATTCGAGATCTTGTCCTCGTCGGCCTGAGTCTTCGGTTTTATAGAAAACGATATCGCGGGCTCGGGGAAATTTATGTTCGGGAATTCGACGGGATTTTTTTCGTCGCCTACTGAATCGCCGGTCTCTGTGTCCCTGAGTTTCGTAACGCATCCTATATCGCCGGCCGACAAAGACTCTGCGCCCTTTAACTGCTTTCCCTGCATTATCGATAACTGGCTGATCTTCTCTTTTACTTTTTTCGTGACATTGTATAAAGTAACGTTCGAATTCAGTGTTCCGGAAAATACTTTTATCACAGTTATCTGGCCCACATAAGGGTCTGATATGGTCTTGAATACCTGCGCGCTGAATGGCGCGTCTTTTTTTGCCTCAACCTTGACGGGCTTGTTATCGTTAGGATTTATCCCTTCTTTGGCGGGCGCATCCGCAGGAGACGGCAGGTAACTGACTATCGCGGTCAAAAGTTCTTTCATGCCTATATCGGCCGTCGCAGAACCCGCTATGATAGGGATTACCTTTCCTTCGGTGACGCCTTTTCTGAAGGCAGCCTTAAGCTCGTCGGGAGAAAGCTCTCCTTTCTCGAGATATTTTTCCAACAACGCGTCATCCGATTCGGCTACCCCCTCGACCAGCGCTTCCATTTCCTTTTTAGCCGTTGCCTTTTCGGCATCACTCAGCGCGTCAATGCCCTCTTTCGTCAGAAGATTGACTATGCCCTCAAAAGAAGACTCTGCTCCTACAGGATAGCCCATAACAACGCATTTTTTTCCGAACTTGTTCTGAAGCGCTTCGACGCATTTTATAAAATCGGCGTTTTCCTTATCCATTTTATTGACAAATACTATCGCGGGAAGATTTTTATTCTGGATAAACTTAAATGCCTGGTTCGTCCCGTTCTCGACGCCGTAAACGGCGTTCATGACTATAACGGCCCCCTCCACGGCGACTAAACCGGATATTATCTCGCCTACAAAATCCGAATAACCCGGCGTGTCTATAATATTAACTTTTACATTATTTTGCATGAGGTGCAGGATTGAGGAATTGATTGATATTTTTCGCTCTATCTCGTCTTTATTGTAATCGCTGACCGTATTGCCGTCATCTACGCTCCCGGGCTTAGGTATGGCGCCGCCTTCGCTTAAAAGGTGTTCCGCCACCGATGTCTTCCCTGCGCCGGAATGGCCAAGCATTATTATATTTCTTATGTTTTTCGCATCATATCCCGCCACGTCTGACCCCTCTTGTTTAAAAAATGGTTTTTTTGTAGCTTTTACAAATGTAAATTATACTATATATTAAGTTTAAAAAAATGTCAAGAGTGATTATGGGTTGACTTTTTACCATATATAAGATAAATTTTACTATAGAATGGAAAAACGCGGATTCACCCTAATCGAACTTCTAGTCGTCATCGCCATAATCGGCATTCTCACGGCTCTAGTTTTGCCCGCATTTGGCAGAGCAAGAGAAAGCGCGCGCCGCGCCATGTGCGCGAATAACCTGCGGCAGATCGGCATAGCGATGCATATGTATATTGACGAACATAATGGAAAATTTCCCAGTATAGACATGGTGAAAACGGGTGAATCCTATAGTGGTTTGATATTTGCCTGGGTGTTCAAGGTAGCTCCTTATCTGGATAATACCGCCGCATCTGATATTGATAATCCTATATGGCAATGCCCTTCATGCAAAAACGTAATGAATATTTTGAGAACGATGGCACCAAATTTGATTATGGTTACAATTCTTACGGCCTGTGCACGTCCTGGGATACCGGAGGCGCAGGCAAAGACATTGAAGACGTCGTGAATACCGCTGCATGCGTGATGATAGCAGATAATTATAATGAGTCAATAATGGTTTTTAAATATTCTTGTATCTCTACCTTCCCGGCGGGGAGTTCGTATTATCCCGGCATAAGGCATTCTAACGGATGCAATGTCCTATTTGTCGACGGACATATCCAGTGGCAATTACAAAAATCTTTAATAAACATACTCCCTGGGCAAAAACGGCTGGAGATGTGGAATTATTAATGAGGCCACAACTTATGGAGTGCTCGCCTGCCGCTGTGCGGCGGCTCACTACGACATAAGTTGTACGGCCGAATTAACCCCACCGAGTGCGAGGGAAATTACTAAAAAGGGACGATGGTGTCTGTCCCAAATAACAAGGCGAGGATTGGTGGAATTATTAATAACGTGTTTAGGGTCAGACCCTGACCAATGTCAACGCACTGTCAAGGGTCTGACCCTAAAAATGACCCTAAAAAAAGGCTCACTGCAATTAAACAGTGAGCCTTTTTAATATTACCCCGGCACTGACCTACTCTCCCGCGCCGTTTCCAGCGTAGTACCATCGGCGATGAGGGGCTTAACTGCCGTATTCGGGATGGGAACGGGTGTTTCCCCCTCTCTATATAGCACCGGGAAAAATGAATGACAATATATATTGAAGTAAAGCCCGCATAATTCTATCATACTTATTATTCCACATCCCGCACCTTTTGGTGCGGGACAGAAAAATAAGTGGTCAAGCCTCTCGACAGATTAGTACCAGTAAGCTGAACCCCTTACGGGGCTTACACATCTGGCCTATCAACCTTGTAGTCTTCAAGGTGTCTTCGTCCCGCCCGAAGGCGGGAGGGAAATCTAGTCTTGAGGGGGGCTTGGCGCTTATATGCCTTCAGCGCTTATCCTTTCCGTGCATAGCTACCCAGCTTTTACCGCTGGCGCGATAACTGGAACACCAGTGGCACGTACTTCCTGGTCCTCTCGTACTGAGGAAGTATCCTCTCAAATTTCCTGCGCCCACGACAGATAGAGACCGACAGTTTTGTTACTTCCGCTTTTGGCGGGAGGATTGGATATTTCTACCAATCTCTGCATATCGCTATGCAGCTCGGACTATATCTTCCCCCATGCTTTCTTGCGAAAGCAAGAATGGGGGATCGGCGTATAGTCTCTGAGGTTTTAGGAATTTATAAGAATCTCTTTTGAATACCGCTTAAATTTTGCCTTCGGTAATTTGAACACCGATTCTACTATTTCGTTGAAACCTTCACGTTTCAAATGCTCTCCCCTGCTTATGATTTCCAGCACTTGGCTAAAAACGCGAAAGTCATTGGCCTTACTAGAATGAAGCGGATGTTTAATAAAGAACGGGATAAGCCTATCGCTTAAGTCCTTTCTATCTTTCACAATCAAAACCCATGATATATCTCTGGGGTTCTTGGGATGGTTCCGTTTTATATATCCGCAACCTAATCTCTCTTGAAACCCCACGAGAATATTTTTGCCACCTGGATTTTGACTTAAATGAAATTCAGTAATAACTTGCCATTTTAACGGCAAATCTAAGCGCTTGCTGAATCCCACATAGAAACATCCTTCTCCGTCAACAAAGCCAGCAAAATATTCGTCGGATATTCTACTTTTCCTACTTACCTGCTGATTGTCCGCATACTGCACATTGTCACTTGACATGATAGAGATATCATATCTCTATATACCCTACTTGTCAAGTAGTGAGTAATTCACCGGATTTTCCAGCATATAGCCGATTTTAAAGACAGCAAACGGTCATGTTTTACTTACTGTCTTGCGACGTTCTGAACCCAGCTCACGTACCGCTTTAACCGGCGAACAGCCGGACCCTTGGGACCTTCTTCAGCCCCAGGATGCGATGAGCCGACATCGAGGTGCCAAACCTTCTCGTCGATATGACTCCCATTATTACTAATGGAATAGACTATACCTTTATCTCTTTCGAGATATTGACCTTTGATAGCACTTAAGATTTAACCCTAAATTTAGGTTAGCAGCGCTATCTCACCCTCAGCATTTTTAATGTCAAGGGATCAGTCGTTACGGGAGAAGTTTGTAGAGCATGCTTGGAATTATATACGGCAGCGTTAATCGCTTCAACGCTTCCATGCTGTCGGAACTAACGCGAAGCCTATACTGGCTTTTATCGCGATTTAGCGTCGTAATTATCCCAAGTTTAGCCTGCAGAAGATCTCGCAAGAACAAATTTTCATCTTCGCTGAAAGATTGGCTATTTATCCTTAATTGCCCCCAATCCTTAGATCCGTCGTCCATTATCCATACTGCAAGAATGAACGGATTTAAGTGTTTTTCGATCAAGTCGCACGGAACAATTTTTTTCCTTACGGAATAGAATTGTTCATGTAACTCGTCGAAAAACGGATGCGAGACAGTTCTGAAGTAATAACATCTCTCAGCAAATCGTGGCGGCGAATTAACAAGATTTTTGACTATACTATATTTCCAATCAACATAATCTTT
>Ga0315289_10008238_pt1 | contig 15094 bp, 11 predicted proteins | sample YL17G11_40_MG_FD_203452 | JGI IMG/M metagenome (GOLD analysis project Ga0315289, IMG submission 203452) | Sediment microbial communities from Yellowstone Lake, YNP, Wyoming, USA - YL17G11_40 | ecosystem: Environmental > Aquatic > Freshwater > Lake > Sediment | place: USA: Wyoming | collected... | reverse complement strand
CGGGAATGTATATTGAAGCTATTATTGCCCCATACCCTGAATACGGGCTTTGGAGATGTGTTACAGCATTTCCTATGTCGCCCTCGACTCAAAAAGCTTACTTAAGGAGAACCAAAAAATGAAAAAACTCTCCAAAAGAATCAAAATAGGATTGAAAAGGGAAGCCCGCGCATGGGATTCTTCGATTGCGAAAGAGAAACCCGAAGAGGTCTCTGGACTTCTCGGCAAGGCACAATTATTCGTTGCCCGCCGGCCACCGAGACAGCCAGTATCGGTACGGTTAGATCCTTTTGATCTTGCACTGTTAAAACGCATCGCCCGTAACAAAGGGCTCCCTTTTACCCAGCTTATGTCCATGTGGCTCCACGAAAAAGTTGAGCAGGAGAAGACACAAGCTCGAGCATAAGTGCATACTTCCGAGTCCTCACGATCCTCAATGTGAACCCGTCCCTGATTTTTACAAAAACTCCTCTTTGGTGAATATCCCTTTCTCCACAAGCAACCTGGTGAGGGCTTCTTGTTGGATTACCTGGAACATGAGGAGTTCCTCAAAAGAGGAATTATTGGGGGTCATCCATAAAAATTTATCCTCTAAAAAGTTTATTACGCATGCCTGACACCAGTTTTTTTTGCTATTTTCCTTAAACAGAGATTTAGCTCTGCTACAAAAAGCTGCTATACACCCTGCGCTATGCTCCATGAGTGTGGTCACTGGACAGGGCCAACTTTTTTTATGGAAGGCAAAGGAGTCCGGAATTAAAGATATGAAATTACTCATGCCTGACACCAGTTTTTTGTCATTGGCATAAGACCCAAATAAAACTGCGGAAAGTAGATTAAAATTGGTTCGCTCAGGCAATCGATCCTTAAGTTCTCGAAGTGGTTTGGATAATTTTTTCTCAATCTTCAAAAACTCTTCAAAGTTATCACCCTCTATTTCAATGAGCCATCTTAAGAGGTCATCATTCCCATAATTTAATGAGCAATAAATGGCTGCCCCAAGCTTCCTTTTCTTTAAGACTCCTTTCTGAGCTAAAGCATTCACCTGACCATAAACATAGCTATAAGCCTTATTAAGTTTCTGGGCGAGACTTCTGATGGAATAGGAGTGATTCGGGTCATTATAGAAAAGTCTAATGAGTTGTTTCAATTTTGTATTCCTCCTTAACTATCTCCTTTTAGTGATAATATTATCACTAATTACAGATAATTAAAAGACCCTATTATCCTGGTTTCCATTGATTTTCATGATTTTGAAATTCCATAACCTTCCATTCACCCAGCTTATGTCCATGTGGCTCCACGAAAAAGTTGAGCAGGAGAAGACACAAGCTCGAGCATAAGTGCATACTTCCGAGTCCTCACGATCCTCAATGTGAACCCGTCCCTGATTTTTACCAAATCAACAATCGTAAAGGTGTGAAGTGGATAAAAACCTACTCAAGCAATTGACTGATAAAACGAAAAAATACGATGGTGATTGGACGCTTGATTGCAGAATTGTGCAAAAATGATTATAAGTGTTTTTGTTGACAAAAATTGGTGAAAATTTGATAATATTGACAAATTTCTTTCAAAATTAATTTTTGTGGTAATTTTAACTTATTTGTGATTTTATATATTTATAGGTTATGTTATTGTTTGGTATGGGGATTGCTTCTTTACAGATTACATAGGCTAATTTCTTCTTAAAAAGATGGAATTACAAGATTTAGCAAAAGAAAAAAGGATAAATGCAATCCGTTATTTTTGCAGGCACACCAAGTTTCTCACTGAAACCAAACTCTATAAGCTCCTTTATTTTCTGGATTTTTTTCATTTCAAAGAAGTTGGAAGACCAGTAACTGACCTTGAATATTTCGCCTGGGATTTTGGGCCTGTCCCTGCCAAACTCTTTTTTGAGATTAAAGAGAAAAAAGCCCCTAAAGAGATATTGATGTGCATTATAGAAGAAAAAGATGAACTTACAGGAAAGAAGAAGGGATTATCTTTCAAATCACTCCAATCGCCAGACCTTGATGTTTTTTCGGAAAGAGAACTCGAAATTTTAAAGAAGGTAGCAGATATTTTCAGAGATGCCAAAGCTAAAGATATGACTGAAATAACTCATTTAAAAAATGAACCTTGGCATAGAACGCTTACATTAAAAGGGGAAAAGGCCAAAATAGATTATCTATTATCACTGGATAAGGATGCAAAAATTAACGAAGAACTGGCAAAAGAGCGTTTGAGATTATCAAATGAGATGAAACATCTTTTTGGAAAAGAAAAATAAAAATTGGAAAAAGGAACAATTTTATTCCATGAAAAATTTAGATTTAAGAATGGGGAAATAGGTGAAAAATTATTACTTGTATTAAATACTCCTGACCTTAAGAAAAGAGAACTTTATCTTCTATGCAGAGTTACTTCTCAGGAAAGTAATAAACCTAAAACCTTTGGTTGCCACGAAGAACTTTCCCTCTTTTTCCTACCCGCTAAACAAGATTTTTTTGAAAAGGATACATGGATTCAGTTACATGAAATTTTCCCCTTTGGAGCTAACACGCTATTGCAAGATCACTATGATAAGCAATTAACTGCTTTAGGGAAACTTAAAGATTTAACTATTCGCCAACTGATGAATTGCATCCGAAAAGTGAGAGATATTTCAATGGGATATAAAAAAATGATTTTGAGAACATGATTAGGTATGGGGTTAAAAAATGCCGAAAGAGGTAAACATTATTGACGAACTTCTCCATCTATTTAAAGAAACCAACTTAGTTAAGAAAATTATTAAAGGAGAATCTCTTCCAAAATCTGCTTTTAAAGAATTTTTAAAGTGGTATCAATCTATTCCTCCAACTATCCATGTTACACCAGACTTAATCCTTGCTTTTGAAAATTACTCAGAGAAATCAGATGAAGCCTTCTTAGTGGCTTTGGAGTGCAAATATTTCCCTTCTGAAACTGATGAAAAGAAACGCCGAAAACGATTTAGGAAGACATTCCGTGAGGTTGGTCAACCACTGAGAAACTTGATATTAGGTTATGATTTAGTCATTTTATGGCATTTATTTGCTGAAGAATTAGATGATACTGGAATAAAGGACTTTGTCGGGGTATGCAATGAGGTAATACAAGGATTAGAATTGCCTATTTTATATTTTGCTACTAAAATTTCTAATAAAAAATTTAGGTTGTATAGCCCTTGGGATTTAAGCAATTACCAAGATATAATTTACATAACACGAAGCATTAAGAATTTTCTCATGGAAACCAAAGAAAAGGGTCGCAACCTTTTTTTTAATAACTCAAAAGTGAAGGAAAGAAGGAGAGCTATTAAAACTGCTTTAAATATTCCTTAAAGGCATACAATATGTCACCAATTATTAATTTATGAGCAATCTCAAAGATTATGAGACAAATTCAGAATTATCTTTATATGTTACGAATATCCCCATTTGTCAGTTAACCCTTCTTACAAACGCTTCTTCATATTTCTTCTGCCCACCATGAGGAAGGTGATAATAAACAGTATGACCGCCTATATGAACCAGACCGATCTATTGGCTTCCCAGTCATAACAAGAGGCAATATTATTCCAACACAAACTGAAATCACCAAGGTAAACCTGAAATACTTTTTCATTTTGCTTTTCTCTTCATCTCTTGAAAAACCACCCTCACCATCTCCAAAAACTCCTCCGTGGTGAATATCCCCTTCTCGACAAGTAATCTGGTAAGTACCTCTTGTGAGATTACCTGGGACATGAGGAGTTCTTCAAAAGAGGAATTATTGGGGGTCATCCATAAAAATTAATCCTCTAAAAAGTTTATTACGCATGCCTGACACCAGTTTTTTTTGCTATTTTTCATTAAACAGAGATTTAGCTCTGCTACAAAAAGCTGCTATACACCCTGCGCTATGCTCCATGAGTGTGGTCACTGGACAGGGCCAACTTTTTTATGGAAGGCAAAGGAGTCCGGAATTAAAGATATGAAATTACTCATGCCTGACACCAGTTTTTTCCCGTGAAATTACTCATGCCTGACACCAGTTTTTTCACTTCACCCGTTTTTTATGGAAGCCATGTAACTCAGAATCTGGCCAAGCATACCATAAGAAGCCTTGCTTGCCTTAAGCTCAATTACAACAAGGTCATTTTTGCTGTCCTTTGCAAGGATGTCTATCTTTCCTGTTTCAGTTGAGACCTCTCTCCCTGTAAGGCCTTCGTCTGTAAACAACCTGAGTCCAGGCTCAAGCTGATTTAGGTCTCTACTAAGATATTCCTGTAGATCTCTTTCCAGGCTCAGGGTTATTTCCAGAGCCGTTTCCTCAATCGGTGCCTCTTCTTCCAAAGGCGTCCGCGACTGTGAACCGAAATCACCATCTTTCTCTGGGTCGTAAAGCCTGACTTTTCCAGGAGCAACAGTATAAAGGAATTTCGGGAAGGATGGATACCATTTGTTTGAAGAGTGATTAACGCTGCACCCCATAGTGTGGGTTCTGATCGTGACATCCTTCCATTTGTCCGGGTACTTTTTCTGGACATTATCTATTATTTGTTTTGCGGTCAATATCTGGTCCTTATTCTTGAAGACTTCCTTTATAGCCTGGGCACAAGTTGGCATTTAGTTCACCTCTACGGTTAGGCGGTTGAGTTTGCGCCGCTCAACCCAATCAGGTTTTCGTTCAAACCATGACGGAAGACATCGAGACGGGGATTCGTTTTTAGAGTTGCCATGCTGAGATCAGTCAGGTCGAATGGGAAAAGAGCGCCGTGAACGGAGATCTGTTGGAGTGGCAGATTGGTTTCGTCCTGAGCATGCAGTAAAGCCTCGACCAGCCATGAGATTTCTTTGGCGTTGCGGGGTCTTAAGGATCTGCCTCGCACGTAAATGCCCTTTTTGGACCCCTCCCGTAACGCCCCAGCTTCAAGAAAGGTGCTGAGGTTATAGCGAACTGAGCGATAGACAAAGTGGCGGTCGCCGAACTGTTCCCGGATCCTTACGTTGATCTGGTTGGCTTGAGCCTCTCCTTGCAAACGAAGCAGGCGACCCGTTGCCTCGGCAACGTGTGCGATAAAGGGATACGCAGCCATGCACATGCCCCAGTTAAGCAAGAAGGAACTTTTATCGTCGGGATGCTGTCGGAACATCTCCAATCCTTCATCGCGCAGTACGATGCAGTCCCCTGGAGGCTGCAGCCATACCCGGTTTAGATAACCGAAGACCTTCCTGATGGTCTCTTTGCCCTCATTGTCCTCAGCAATCTGCGCCTTGAGCATCTGCTCAATCTCATCGAGAGCCACACCGGCTGCGGCAAGACGCAGGGTCTCCTTCAGCCATACAGCTCTAACCCTGCGATTAAATCCAATGTCCACCTTTTTTCTAATCATACTCAGTAAACCGTCCTCTTTCGGGAAATTTCGATAAACGGAACGATCACTTCGTCCAGACCGTTACCCCCGTGACAAACGACCGTCTGCCCCTGCGCAACAAACGCCTTGCCCGGTGGCGCCAATAGGCAATGGAAGTCCTTTGGTAACCCTGGGTGGTCCCATGCAGTGCTGTCCGGGAAATCGGTTTGGACTAGTGCACGCAGTTTGGGGTCTGAGTATATGCGACAGCGCTCACCTTTGGCCTCACTCAGCGTGCCTTCTTTTGGTGTCCCGATCCCGTGCGCAACTGTATTCCCGTGGTCGGCGGATATGAAGATGTGGAAGTTCTCCTCAATGAGTCTCTTGACCAGTGATGAAACAAACCCTTCTGCGGCCCATACTTTAACCTGACCCGTCATGCCTGCCGCCCCAACCTCAACCCCGTGCATGATCCTATCGATCTTAAAAATTGTGCACCCGAGCGCACGGACGCGGTGACTAATGAGCGAGTCGACCCGTTGCAGATCAGGATTATCTCCGTAAATTGCACAAAAGGCAATCTCATCCAACTGTAGACCACGATCGAACCAGAACTGCCGCCAGCCATATTCGTCGCGATCCGTTCGATAAATCGTCTCAGTCAGATAAACCGGGATCTTGCCTGAGAAGGCTGTCTGCCTGGAGACGGGTGTAATGGTTGGAACCCATGCCATGAGCGCGTTCTCTTGAATGCTTGCGTCTCCCAGGACCGGCGATAGACTGTCTCGAACCAACAGCCATTGGTCCATAGCCATGCCGTCAATAAGCACAAAGGCAACCTTGTGTACTTCCGCCTGTGCAAGGCGGCTGGCCAGGAATGCAGGGATGTGATGGACCATAACCGGAATAACCGCAGGGTAGTTGAAGATACCGCGATAACCGCTTGAGAGCCAGGTCGTGAACCGCTGGTTTAGTTGTCGCCGGAGTTCTTCATAATGTTCGCCATGTACCGGCTTTAATTTCTGGCCATGCTCATTCCAGACCCGCTGCATCTGTCCATATGCGTAGGCAAACGCCAGCCACGTATAGACGCTCGCTTCCTGCGCCGGGGCATTCTCCTCCACTCCCTTGCAAAGGTCCTCAAAACGGACCTCCTCGTGCGCCTGTGTTCCCCCCTTCATGCCCACTCGAATCCAAGACTTCTCCTTGACCGCCGCTACTATCCATTCAATGGGTTTCAGAATGCCCTCGGTGAACAGATTCTCAATGTAGACGCGAATGTCGTTATGGTCGAAAGGCAAATCGTAAGCCCCCTCATATTTGAGAGATGCCGTCTCGGCTACGAGCAGAGATGGTTCAACAATATCGCGCTTCACAAATAGCGGCCACCTCTCTTGGAGAAAATCCCAAAAGGCCCCTCGATTGGGAATGATGGTCCTGAGCGGCCAGGTCTTAAACCGACCGGTCTTCTCGAGGATTGAGAGAAAGTAGTCGTCCAGCGGTGCAGGAATTTGTTGTTTCCGACAATGACGCTGGAGCAAAGCACGGAGCAGATCGCTGTCCTTCCTGATCAGTTCCGGCACTGTTTCGAAGACATGCTTGAGGATGAATTCTTTGGTCAATGCCTCTCCAAGTGGCTGTTTGGCGTAGTGATTATGGGCGCGATACAGAACGTCGAAATGCGAACGGTCGAGTTTCGAAACAATCGTATAGGAAAGGTTTGGGAAGACATCTTTCAGATAGAAAGCAAGCTGGCGGGCGTTCTGCAGAAGATCGGCCGGGAGCTTATCGAACTCGCGCGTGTCAGGGCGTACGACAACGATCAGTTCACAGTTCTCTCCGCGATCCCATGCTTCCCGGAATTCCGACTCGTAAGTGAATCGGAAAGAGATGGGATCCTCGAAATAAATCAATGTGAATCCCCGGTCTATGATTTCCCGAAAGATTCGGTCATCCCGGAATAGATCGTCAGGATCGGCCACAACCGTTTTACGCGTGATACCAGGCACAAATGGTTTTAGCAATGGTTCCCGCCAGTCCGACATGTCAGTTAATCCTCAATATGGTGATGGGCACTAATTCCGGTAAAGCCTGCTTCTGCATTTCGAAGGCACGCTTCCATGCTTCCTCTTCCGATATGAGTTGTAGTAGCCGATGCGTCCTGACCTCTGGAAGTCCAATGCCAGACAACAACTTCCGGCGAGCGCGGAAGCTGTATTCCGTCTTCTCCCGTTCCAACTGTAGTTGGGTTAGGTGCCTTTGGCGAAGCTGAAGATACACTTCCTCTCCCTGTTCCCTCGCTGCCTGTTCACATTTGGCAAAAATATCTGCAAGGTCATAAGATGGCGGCACCCCGTACAGCCGCCAAGGCTTTGCGTTCAATTCATCCCATACAAAGCGCGCGGTGGGCTGCAGGATGCGTCCGTCGTCATGGACAAAGATCGGCAGTACCCGCTGATGGCGTCGTTCGTGGGTAACCATACCAATCTGCCAGAGCGACCAGAATCCCTTGATGGCTGCTGGAATCCCCTCCATCCTGATCTGGCGGATGGCTTGCCCGGGCGCATGACGCGGAAGGCGAGACAAAATGCCTCGAATCCGGGGATGCTCAAGCGACAGGGTTTCTACCCCGGCTGGCGCCTCACCCTTTTTGGCAGGGAATACCACCACCTGGCTTTCCGTGTCGTTCGGCCATCTCAGCTCGATCGAGCCTCCCCGCCGCTTAATTGCACCATCATAAGCGGTCACATAGTTGCCTGTCATGTTTTCAATCCACTCGCCAAGTGGAAGGTCCTGGATCTTCTGCGCCTCAGTCGGCTCCAAAGCCACAGGCTCATCGAAAAGCGACTGCTGAGCCCGCGCACGGTCGGCTTCTTCCTGTATCGCTTTGATAGCCCCCTGAACTTCCGTGCTGATCTCCTCGGGGTGAAGTAGTGCCTTGATGTAAAGGCTTTCGAAGAGATTCCCGGCTTCCAGCGAGTCCAACACGTCTCCGGTCTTATCCACGCCAAAATCTCGAAGGATGACAGAGAGTTTTTCTTCGAGGACCTCCCTGACGCGGCACTCTACCGTCTCTTCAAGGACGAAATTGAGTGCCCGAACCACCTTTGACTGGCCTATACGGTCCACCCTGCCGATCCGCTGTTCCAGGCGCATGGGATTCCACGGCAAATCATAATTGATGACGACGTGGCAGAACTGAAGATTTAGCCCTTCGCCGCCAGCATCGGTAGAAATAAGAATGCGGACATCCTTTGCGAAGCGTTCTTGGACCTTAATACGTTGCTCCATGTCCATGCTACCGTTCAGGCAGACCACAGAGAACCCCCTGGCCGACAGGAACTCCGCGAGCATCGTCTGCGTTGGGATGAACTCGGTGAAGATGAGCAGTTTCAGATCCGGATCCGTTTCCTCCTTCTGAAGTGTATATATCCATTCGATCAGAGCCTCAGCGCGGGCGTCGGATCCATGCGCTTCGACTTGCTGGGCAAGGTCAAGCAGGCGTTGCACCTCCGCTTTCTCGTTTTGCAAAGCGCGGAGGCGTGTATTGAGAATTGATTCCAGCTGGTCCTGGCCGTCAAGGTCGGACCATTCTTCGTAAATGATTGAAGGCGCCTGGTCTATCTGCTCCTCCGGTTGACTCAGAATTTCCAATCGACGCGCAAGTGTTGTGGCGATAGCACGTGTAGAGGAGGTGACAAGGCGCTGCATCAAGATCATGAGAAAGCCAATATAGCCTTTCTTCTCCCTGATAGCCTGGTTGTAGCCTTCACGTACGTATTCGGTCACGGATTCGTAGAGCTGTTTTTGTCCTCCATGTTCAAGCTTCCATGGAATCGCAACTAATCTTGTTACACGTGGCTGGAAAAGGGGTTTCCCAGCAGCATCTATGGCTCGGCGTTTTTCTGTTCGGATTACGTAGGGCAATACACGCTCTTTCACGACACTGCTGGCATCGGGAAAGGCAGTTCGGTCCAAAAGCGACAAGAGGCGGTGGAAGGCATCACTTTTGCCTTGGTGTGGTGTTGCAGTGAGCAGTAACAAATAAGGAGCTGCTTCGGCTAACCCCTTGCCCAGCTGATGACGCGCCACCTGCACGGAACTGCCACCAAGCCGATGGGCTTCGTCTACAATAATCAGGTCCCATCCGGCGCTGATGAGATCGAAGAACCGGTCCTGATTGAACTGTGACAGTTGGTCTTCGCTCCATCCCTTGTGTGAGTCCACAGGCTTAACTGAGTCAATGGAACAGATGATCTGGTTAGATGTCTGCCAAACGTTTTCGCTCTGAGCAATTCGGCGGTACGCTGCAAAGTCAGCTGGCAAATAGAAGCGGAATTTTTCGCCAAAGTGAGTCTGCATTTCCGTAATCCATTGAGTAACCAGGCCACGTGGTACGATGACCAACGTTCGATTGACAAGACCCCGGAGTTTCAATTCTCGTAGGATCAACCCTGCCTCGATGGTCTTGCCCAATCCCACTTCATCGGCTAAGAGGAATCGAACACGGTCACGGGAGATTGCCTTGCGTAGGGCCTTGATCTGGTGCGGGAGCGGAATGACAGAAGCGTCTATTGGGCCGAGGAGGATATCTTCGGTCAGGAGATTGGAGAGCCTAGCCGCCATAAGTAGGTATCGGACGCGTGCCTCTTCGGTGGGTGCCATGGCAAGACTGGCGCCATCGCCAGAAATTGGCGATAGATCCGAAACCGGAACGAGGACGATGGCATCGCGGTTGGGGAGCCAGATGCGACAGGCAGGCGAATCCCACAAATCGAGATGCTCAACGACTTTGGCATGCTCTTGATGGAGTTGGGACCAGACCCACTCGTCAATTTCCACCTTTCTGTCGTTGGTATTCAGCATGCTTATGTTACTCTTGTTCCCCACCCGTACGGGTAACGGCGCTATCATAGATCATCTGCAGTTGCTCGTCGTTATGGATAACGTCGTCGGGAATGTATTGGGCCACGGCAATGATGGTTTGATAGTCATTCTGTTGGAAGCAGAATTTGAAACCCACTCGGACCGCTTCGGTACGTACAATGGCAAGGCGTTTACCCTTTGGAATCTTTGGCTTGGGTTGCTCCAAACCTGGCAGTGTGGGCGCTGTCGTCTTTCGTCGGGATGCCGACTCGTACCCCGGTGGCATGTAGGACCAGAACTCTTCGAGCAGACGCTTCTCCCGTAACTGCTCAACGTCTGCATTCTTGCGCGGGTCAGGAACATACCAGCGGTCGCGTGCCTTGGAACGAAGTAGGGCGTGATCTGCCGGAAGATTCCGCAATTCCTTGAAGTTTGTGGAGAGGTAGCTGTGAATTTGCGGAGGGACATCACCCTCGCCATGATAGCAGAGGAAGTACTGATCCAGCAGGGCGCGCAGTTCCGGGCGGGTTTCCCACTTCTTCCAGGCCTGGTTTAACTGCTCAAAGAACTCCGGCTGGATATCCTGGTATTTGGACGGTTTGGCCTTAAGGTAGTTTCTGAGCCAGTCCGCTGAGCTACGCTCATCCGTAACGAAGATGCTCAACTGGCCGATGCCTTCCATTTTCATGCGCGCCTTGTCGTACTCGGCGGCTTGGTCCGGCAGGAGGTACATGCCGTCCCGTTCCGGGAACTTATCGGCCAGCCCTGCCTGGAACTCAGGAGAGGAGATTGGCACCGGGATGCCATGCTTGATGTAGAATGCGACCGTTCGGTCGTAGAGTATACGCGGATCGCGCTCGGCGATCGGCTCCAACTGCCCGCCTTTGGGTTTCACCACGGGCAGGTTTCCGAGGTGAGTCTGGACAAAATCCCAGACTCCTTCCTCTTTTTCTCCTTTCTTGGCAAATCGTTCTTCCAAACCACCATTCGGCTTATAGGCGGAAATAACGAGGTCTTGTTTGACGGCCGTCGGCGAGGTGACGGCTTGGAAAGTATGCTGTTGCTTGTCAAGCGCCGCCACGCCAGCAACGACGAAGCCAGCTTCTTGTAGGGTGGCCTGAATTGAATTCCAGACTGACGCTTGGGAATTGGAGAATTCGACCGTGATCCAACGCCCGGGTTTCAGAACGCGAAAGTACTCCTCAAAGCAGTCATGCATTAAGTTTTGATAGTCGGCCAAGTCTTTACCCCTGACCCGGTCAACGATGGCTTCTGGTCCCGCGTTGGTGAGAACTCTATACCATGCCTCCACGAAGAAGTTGAGATCCGTGTAATAGATGTTCTCCCCGAATGGTGGATCAGTAAAAACGTAGTCTACACTGGCGTCCGGGAGTCCTATGGCGCTAGCTGAGACCGTCTCTATGAAATTCAGACGTCTCTTGCGAGAAATGTCTGAAAGAGCCGCAGCGATCCTTTTCAGTTTGTTGCTGTAAGCGGTAAAAACAGATGCCTCACTCATCATTGAGGGGATATAATACACGCCCGTCAGCGGGTTGTATGGAAAAGACACGCCGGGACGATAGCGGTTGCGAATGGAGAGGTTCACAAGCTGACTGTCCAACCAGAAGAGGGCCAATGAACGAATTGGGCCGGGGGCAAGGCCGTCGGCCTTCTTCCAAAACGCGGCGAGTATCTGGGCTGTGCGAGAGAGGAAAAAATGGTGGACGTGCGTTACTGCAGTTGTCTTCATTCGTCCGACACGTGCCATCTGCATGTCTGGGATAATGGCCGTCGGGACATGACTAGGGAGGGGGATTTTTTCTATTCTGTCAAGGAGACTGAGATCGTGCTTGTCCGGTTCTTTCGCGTATTTTGTCTTACCGACACTGTAGTTAATGAGTACCGGAACTCGTCTGGGTCTTTTGACAGTCTCGCCTATGGCCGTATCGAAGTTTGTTTCGTATATGAGTTCCAAGCGGTTCTTGGATATTGTCGCGCTGCAATGTGGACATGGAAACTGCTCTTTGACAATTTCCATCTTGGCGTCAAACGCTTCCCTGGAGAAGACGATCTCACCGCCACACTCCGGGCACGCGAGTACTTCACTCCACACGGTGTAGTTGATTCGCCCCTTGGTCTTTCCGTCTTTGTGTGCCGTCTCATACATCCACCCGAGTTCCGTCTCGACTTCTCGTAGGATGCGCTTGGCCTCCTGTTCAAATGCATTCAGATCCACCGGCATGTTGTAATTGCTGGCGATGAAGGTTGCAGCCGGCGAAAGGTCGTTAAGGATGGCCCGGCGTGCGCCGAGTTTCGAAAACGGTTTGCCCTCCGCGTTCAAGATGGTGCCATCATCGAGAATGCGGTAGCCGAGTTCCTGGACCTCCTCACGGTCGCCGCATAGTTGAGTGGCCACACCCGTCATGCCGCTACCGCCGAAACCATCAAGGACCAACTCGCCGGGTTCAGTATAGTGGAGGATGTAACGCATGATAGCCCGATGTGGAACCTTCGTGTGATAAGCATGTGCGTTATAGATGGGATGGGTCTTCCCCTCGCTCACATCGGCGGCAAATGGTTCGCGGTGGTAAGGCTTCTTGGGATTGTATGGAGTGCCATAGAGCTTTACGAAGTCCGCGAGCCATGGGTTAGGACAGGCAGTATAGTAAGGTGGGTCGGAGAGCGCGAGGATGTCCTCATCCTCGCCGATTGGGAAACCTTCGATTTTGCGGAAATCGGGGTCTTTGAGTTTCTCCGCCAACTTCTCCAGGAAGTACTTGCTGCGTTCGTCGTCGTTCGGGAACGTCAGGCGGAGACATTCGACGGGACCGGATTGCTTGGCGGACTGGAAGCCAAGATCGGACTGTTCCATCCGGTCCGATTTTGGCTTTTGGGTTTTGGATTGCGGATTGTCAGAAGCGGAATCCAAGCTGGGGTCACCTTTTCTTGCTCTCTTGCTCACGTCACACCTTTCCTCAAATCGAAAATCCCCTACTTGGTCAGTGACCAAGCTCGGCGCTGAGGGGGATGGACTTGATCACTCCAGGACTGACCAAGTCGCCCACTTGTGCAGTGTATATGTCCTGTTGCCAACCGCCGACTTGTCCAGTGGCCAAGTCCAGGAGGTAACGTGTGCATCCTACTTTCACGGATTCGGTTCCGGCCGTAGGGCTTCAAGGCACTGTCTTCCCTTTGAGGTCAAACGGTACTTCTGGAGACGGCTTTGGGGTTTGTCAGGGACCGTCATTTCGACGAAACCACCTGCAAGACCGGGAACCAGGTACTTCTGTCGGAAATTCTCTTCCCCCCTAAGTTGCAGCGCATTCTGTAACTCTCGGCGTGTCATTTCCCCTCGTAAGCAAGTCAAAAGGCGTCGGACTTCCCCCGTGACTTCCCCTGCGACTTCCCTTGTAACTTCCCCTGCGACTTGTCCGGTGACTTGTGTGGTCTTCGACTCGGTCTTAATCGGAAGGCGAAACTCGAAGGCTTTGCGTGAACGGTCGTTGGTGTAACCTGGTTCCGGATGGCCCAGGGTCTGCCACTGGGTCTTCATCATCCGCATCCCAGTGCCCGCCTGCTCACAGAGAGCCAGACGGCGGAACGCCACGACGATGCGAGGATTGCGCACTTCCTTCTCACCGGGTTCCATGAGATGCTCGTCGCTGCCGAACACATCGCCGGGATTCCAGAATTGAACCACATCTCGATAGAATTTGATGACTGCTTTGCGAGTGTGGTCGGCGTAGTCCTGATGGGTGAGCAAGTTGATGGCGGCCTCGCGGAAAACCCGGTAGCCCGCTGGGGTATCTTCTCTCATGAGGGTATGCGGGTCGATGCCGCGGAAGGGGCGCGGCTCGTACTGATGGTACTTTGCCACAAGCCCTTGCCAGGTTGTGATCAGATTTTCCTCATATACCACACGGTCGAACCATCGCATTTCCGGCAGGGGATCGGCGATGCCGGCCGGAATCCACTGCACGTCGAGGGTCGGGCGCGGCAACATATGATGGATCGCGGTCGGTGACCCGAAAACCATAATGGCCGCTCGCGTGGGTTTGAGATCACCATCGTGTCGAAGCAAATATCCCCATTGATACAGGAATTCCCTATCGGGTTGCGTCTCATCGTGCCCGAGGTTCACCTCGTTAAACCGCATCCGGTACCACTTCAGTGATTTCTGATCGAAGGCTTCTTCAAGCGGAAAATCAAAAATCTGCCCATCCCATCGCTCCTCGGCGCTATCGCGGAGGAAGCGTTCGATCTCGGGCATCGTGCAGCGGTGGTCACATCCACCACGCCGGATGAAGGTTCGCCGGATGTCGCCGTTTAGGTACACTGGCTTATGCTGGCGGGGCGCTTCCGGGATGCGAAACACCAACAGCGACTTGCCCTCAATCTCGAAGAGGCTTGCCTGGACGCCGATATCGTGATTGACCTTGTTGTCCGCTCTCAGGGTGCTCAGGAAATCACTCTGAATCTGGTCTACGTTGGCAACGCCCACCACTTCGTATCCGGTTTCTCTGCTGCGCGCGCCGAAAACCAGCCACCCACCGTGGGTGTTGGAAAAAGCGGATACTGTCTCGTAGACGGACTTCGGCAACTCATGTTGAGCTTCCTTGAACTCAACATCGTTCCATTCGTGACCTTTAAGGCGTCTTATGAGTTCATCTCGGTCCATGCCGCTACTCTAACACAATCCGAGTTTTGCCGGCGTCTTTGCCTTTGAGCAAGCCTGCGACGAACCGTTCGAAGCGGTCTTTGAACTCTGCCGGGGTCGTCGGACCGCCGTCCGGGAACAGGGCGGATATCAGATCATCCAAGCGGACCGGCACCTTGGACAGGCCGGACAGAACCTCCTGCAGGGCCTGGAGGAGGTCGTTGGTA
>Ga0315289_10008237_pt1 | contig 15095 bp, 16 predicted proteins | sample YL17G11_40_MG_FD_203452 | JGI IMG/M metagenome (GOLD analysis project Ga0315289, IMG submission 203452) | Sediment microbial communities from Yellowstone Lake, YNP, Wyoming, USA - YL17G11_40 | ecosystem: Environmental > Aquatic > Freshwater > Lake > Sediment | place: USA: Wyoming | collected... | reverse complement strand
ACAGCCGGGCGGTCAAGGGCAAAGTCAAATCCAGCGCGGAAAGTATCGGCGAGCAATTCGAGTTGAGCTCGTCCCACTGGAATGCGACTTCCAAAAGCATGGGCGGCCATAAAACTGTGGTCCAACCCGCGGGCGACAACACCACCTGGTCCAATACCACTACTTTGACCGCTGCCGGCAGTTTTAACACTTACGCCGGGGCTGTGGGCGGCGATTTAAGCGAGTATAAGGGCGGCGAAACGAGTTATAGCAAGACTGACGGTACCATGAGTAATGCTATCAACAACACCTCGTCGGTCTGGCAGGACGCGCACATAGACCCATAACGCGGATCGATAATCGGGCGAAAGATCCATATAGAGCCTTCCGGGGTTATCAGCCCAAGTGAGGGCTCTATTGGTATTGGGGGATGGTAGAATGACAAATATTCAAATGACAAATGACAAAAATAACCGAATGACAAATATTCAAAATCCAAATGTCAAAACAGAGAAAAAATGCTTTCTTTTTTTGTCATTTGAACATTTGACATTTGACATTCGTCATTTGACATTTGTCATTTTTAAAAGGGCGCAAGTATCGGTGGAATACTTAATAGTCCTGGCGGCCCTGATAATCGCCGTGATCTGGGGGGTCAACCGGAATCTCAAAGGAAGCATCATGGGCCTGTTTAACGCCTCCGGTGATGCCATTGGCAATATTACTAAGAAGAATTAAATATGAAGAAAGGCCAGATAACTATAGAATTTTTTCTGTTTTTCGCGGCCATGATCCTGTTGTTTTTGTTCGTTTTCAGCCAGAACAATAAAGTCCAGACAGGGACAAAGGCCTTTGTGGACGACGCGGCCAATAAGACGGTTGATTTGATAAAATATTAGGGATAACGACAAATATCCAAATGACAAATGACAAAACCGCGAATACTAAGGTTTTGACATTTGAACATTTGACATTTGGCATTAGGAGCTTATGGTTTGTGGTTTGCGGTCCAAAAAAAGAGCTCAATACCTGGCCGAGATGGTGATCGTCATTTCTTTAGTGGTGGCGGCGTTGGTCGGTATCCAGACTTACATGCGCCGGGGCTTACAGGCTAAAATAAAGGCCGGCGTAGACGCAGGCGTTAGTATGGCGCAAGCCGGCGTAGCGGGTTTTGTGCCGCCCTTGAACGGGACGTATATCGAACCCACGGCGGACCTGGCCCAGTACGAACCGTATTATACCAACGAGGTCAGCAACGTGACCATGAAGCAGGCTTCTTCCGAGAAATATACCGCGGGCCACACGGTCCAGGAATCGCGCGGCCGTACCAGCGCGACGTCTTATTCTACGAGCGGCTTTAACACCAGTACTGACCAGAAATGGCAATGACTATGAAGAGACCAGCGACCAAAATGACAAATATCCAAATGACCAATGACAAAAATAACCGAATGACAAATATTCAAAATCCAAATGTCAAAACAGAGAAAAAAGACTTTCTTTTTTTGTCATTTGAGCATTTGAAATTTGACATTCGTTATTTGACATTTGTCATTCGTTCGGGGCAGTCAGCCGCCGAATACGCGTTATTTATCGCCGCGGTGACTGCGGCTTTGCTGTGTATGCAGTTGTATTTGTACCGGGCATATTCGGGCAACGTGCGGCGCCAGTCCCAGTCTTTAAGTCCGGTGCCGTTTTCTCCGGCTTTAAGCAATTACACTAAGGTCAGAGAAACCGCGCCTTACAATATGACCCAGAATAAAAGTTTCCAGGGCCACATGAACGGCGAGGTCGTCAGGATAGAGGGCGCGGGCCAGGCTATGCGTTCCGGCGGCGGTACGCTGGCCAATACCAGCGTAGGCAGCACTGCCGTCACCGGCATACAAGGGCAACTGCGGTCCGCGGGGATAAGCGCCACGACTTTTCCCGGATACAAGGATTTCACCGATAAGATGGGCGATCTGCCGTCGGATTTCAGCGTTAGCGGCAGAGGCGCTTTGGTAGATGATTTTTCCGGCAAGAACATGACTGATGATAAGATGGAGCTTAAGTAAAATGACAAATATCCAAATGACCAATGACAAAAATAACCGAATGACAAATATTCAAAATCCAAATGTCAAAACAGAGAAAAAATACTTTCTTTTTTTGTCATTTGAACATTTGACATTTGACATTCGTCATTTGACATTTGTCATTCGTCCGGCTCAATCAATGCTCGAATACTGCTTGTTCATCGCGTTGATCCTGGCCGCCCTGGCCGGGATGCAGACTTACGGCAAAAGGGGCCTTGCGGCGGCTTTGAAGTCCACCGCGGACAAGATGGGCATGCAGCAGGCCGGGGAAAGCGGGTATAACGCAACCCAAAGCCTGTTTTTACAGGCGGTGGCGCCTGCCAACGTAAGCGGCGAGAACATCATGGCCGGTTACGAACAAAAGACCCTTAAAAACCGCCAGTACAATTCCACTAAAGTCTCGACCACCACAACGCAATTTTCCGGGACGTCGGGCAGCGATGTCTCCATCGATGCTCAAGCCAACGCGCCTTTGAGCAGTCTTTATAACGCCACGCAAAACGTCGTCGTCGATCCGGCTGCCCGTGTCATACCGGGCAGCATTTATTGCTGGAACGTTTCCGGGGCGAGCACCAACTGCGATCAGCAGACCGACGGCTATATGACCAACGGTCCGGTGGCTTATTGTACCTTGACCAGCGACGGCAGCGGTGCGCACGTTCCGGCTTGTGAATGGGTGCCGCTAGCGTATTGTTGGGAAAGCTGCAATAAGGGGGCGGTATTGTGTTCCGACTCCGGCCCGAATCAATATTGTCCGCCTTACTGCACCTCCAGCGCCTCCGCCACCGGGCCGGAGGCTGATTGTCCCTGGTATGCCGCGGGCGTGATCTGCTGGTTGAAAAGCGGCAGCGGTTGGGACCAGCAGGCCCACTGTTCCGATAAAACGCAAAATAACCAGAATTATCAGTGCCGCGCTACTGTGAACAGCAAGGTCAACGTGGTGGACTGTTTTAGCGGGGTCGCGAAATGGTCCATCAATAATAACGTTTGTTATTCGCTGGTCAACAGCGCCATGAAGGTAGATTGCGAAACCGGTAATCCGTTATGAAGCGATTAAAGGCACAGTCGATGCTGGAGATGATCATTGTTTCGGCCTGCGTGATTATAGTGCTCTTGGCCATGGGGACCTACGTGCGCCAGGCTATGTCGGGTAAACTGCGGGGCATGATCGATTCAAGCACCGACGGCCAGTTCGATCCCACAGTCGGCAAATACGTGAAAGTGTCTAACACCAGCGGGGTCAGCGCTTCCAACATGCGCACCGAGCGAAGGGTCTATAGAGGTGCTGATATCAATTCTACCGGCTGGGTAGTCATGTCCAGCGGCAACTGGACGGTCCTGGGCAATAATACGGTAGCGGATATGATGATCTCCAACCAAAGCGCGGGCGCGTACGTGCCGGGCGGCGGCGCAGCGCTTAACACTACCGAAGTAGAGCATTATGAGGGGCCATGGCAAGACCTATGAAGAAGACACAGGCTATGATCGAGAAGGTCATTATAGTTGCCGCCATCGCCGCGGCGCTTTTGGTGATGCAGGTGTGGTTTCGCTGGAGCCTGTCCGGCCGCTTGAAAGTAGCGAGTGATTCTACCCTGGGCGAAGAGCGCTTTGACCCGAGCGGCAATTTCAGCGAAGCTTCCACGCAATCCGGCGGCATCGGTTACGCCGTGCGCACGGTCAGCGGAGCCGGCGCCGGAGAAAGCTTGGCGCATTACCGTAACCGGCAATGGGGCCAGTACAATAAGACCCTGGCGTCTTTGGGTAAGACCGCCGTCTGTTACGGCACCGACGGCAAGACTACGGTAAGCGATTGCAGTTCGGTTGACGCCAAATATGTCTGTTCCGGCAGCAACAAGCCCTTGGATAACGCTTCCGAATGTATGATGATGGGTGAAGGCGATTACGATTATTATTCGGTGGTCTGCCAGGAAGTCGGGCCCGACGGACGCTGCCAGGCCGCGGTCGGCATGCCATTGTCGGGTTCCGGTACGCGCCCGGCGATGAATTCCAGTACCATGACCACCAGCGAAACGCAGATGGAGTTCAAATAATATGGATAAATCAAAGACTAACGGCCAGGCATTACTGGAAGTGGCCTTGCTGGCCTCGATATTCTTGTTTTTGTTGTCGGTGCTGATAAGTTTCGGCGTGTCGATGAACAAGCGCCAGGAGCTGATGATGGAAAGTTTCCGCCACGCCGTCCGGCGCGCTTCCAGCGATGAGGTGGGCAGCCAGTATTTGACTTACGTTGGCCAGTATTTTAAACAGATCCGCGTGCCTGACCCGACCAGCCCCACCGGCGTTTCCGATCTGCAGGAGATCGTCACCGGCGCCCAGGCTACCCGCACGCAGTTTTTATCCAATCCCTGGGATTCCGGTAACCGCGCCGGCGCGCCCCGCATGCAGTACGTGCTTTATAACGAAACCAATAGCGCTAATCTGACAGATAAATACTTGGAAGTTGTTAATCCTATGGATAATGCCACGGCCAATGCCCCCGGCCACGACAAGCTTTACATCGATCATTGGAACCACCCTACCAATAATACTGCCAGTACGTATACGGTTAGGGAATGGTCGGATTGTATTCCTCAAGCCAACGGCGCCTGTAAAAAAGGGTATGTTAATAAGCCGGTAACTGAAGCAAACAAACTTAATCCGGGTTATGCTGAAGGCGCTCCTAAGACCGGTTTCACCAGTGTCGGCGTGGTCCATAACGTGCCTTTGCCCAAGTACACCGATACTGCCACCGGCGCCACGCGTTACGCCCTGATCACCCGTATACCTGACCCTTTGGACCGTTATCCTTCGGACCGCGTTTACTGGTCATGGATCGCGATAGTGCGGCCGCCTACGTTGTATAAGTATGTACACGATGGCGATGACCATTATGGGTCTAACATCGATAGCAGCGGCCAGGGATTTTGGTATTTGCGGCGCGTAAGGTATAAGGGATCCAACGCCCCGGGCGATTATAACCCGCCGCTGGCGGTTTCCCTGGAAAAATTTACCGCGTTTGATTACCGGCAAAGCATAGACGACGAACACTGGATAAGTCTGTATGAGATCGCGCCGACCGCGGTGTTTTACCAGTCGAAATATGACCCTGCCGTGCCGCTGGATTCAGCGCATATGCTGGCCTATCCGTCCATGCACGACGCGGCGACCCGTCCTTCGGCCAGCGCGATCCAGGGTGCCGTGAACAGCGGCTTCTGGATACAGATGCCGCGTTCGGATCTATTTTCTACCCTCCAGACCCAGCCGGCGCTGTCCAAAGGCATGGAAGTCTGGCTTAATCCTACGACCGTAGCCGCGGCATTTTGCGCTGAGACCGGCATGGCCGGCGAGCTGGAAAATATCAATAGGACCCTGACCGAACGGATGTACCGTCAGGGCGAGTATTTCACGGTGCAGACCCTGGTAGCGGAAACGGACGCGGTCTTGCATATCGACGGGAAAAGCGACCCGCTGAACGACATAGATTTCGGGCAGGTCAAAATGGTCAACGCCAGCCACGCGATGTTTGCCGATATAGACACCCAAAATTATGGTTCCGGGGTCAAACAGGGCATCAGCGAGTATAACCTGCGCACCGAAGTCAGGCAGGGCCAGGTATCAAGCGAATTCTCGGCCGGCGCCACGCGCTACAAGACCCAGACCGACGTCGACCTTACCGATACCATCAACCGGACGATCCGTACCAGCCCGTACGGCGAGCTTAGCCGCATGAGCCAGAACGTTACCAATTGGACCGTGGTCCAGGAACGCAATGTATCAGGCACGGGGTATAACGGGACCGGGTGGGAGCTGAATTACTAATGAAAATTACAAATTACAAATCCCAATTTGCAAACAAGCTCCAAATTACAAATCCCAAGTTCCAAACAATTTCCAAACGGGGAAAATTGCAAAATAACAAACTTAGAGATGGACAACGATAAAAAGAAACCCTATGATTTAGAGGAGCGAACCTTAAAATATGCTAGAATGGTAATAAATTTGTGCAGAAAATTACCTAACGATACTATTAACTCAAAAATAATCGGTCAGTTAATAAGAGCGGCAGGTTCGGTGGGGGCTAATTATAGAGAGGCTAGCGAAGGGTTAAGCAAAAAAGATTTTATTCATAAAATGAGGATTGCCAGAAAGGAGTGTAAGGAAAGTAGTTATTGGCTGGAGCTTTTAAAGACGGCCGATTCTAATTATCCAGAAGAAATTAACGAGCTTATCGGTGAGTCTAGGGAATTAAGGAATATATTTACCGCAATTATCGGTAAAAGCGTATAGCCTATTTTTTCGTTGTTTTGGAATTTGCAAATTGTAATTTGTTTGTGGTTTGGGATTTGTAGCTTGGAGTTTAATATAGATGCCTAACAAATTAACAAGTCAGGTTATTTTAGAGACTTTGGCCGGCCTGATGGTCATATTTTTGCTGTTGGCCGGGGTGACCAAGCTGTTCGTCTGGTTCAGCAACTCGTTTGCCGGCCGCCAGATAAAGTTCGAGCAGACCAGGCAGATCGGCGCTAAGATCGCTAGGGCCGATTCCTGCACTATGGGCAATCCCGATAGCGGCGCTTGCGGCGATGGCAAATGGGGCTATTTTTCCTGTACCGGCGGCAATCTCCAAGAGTTGACCGGCCAGCCCTCGATCGATCCTTCCGGCGGTTTGAGCACCGCCCGAGGAGACGCTTACGCTCAATATGTGAGCAGCTTTGGTACATGCAAGTGTAATTATAAGTGCGACTGGGCGGGTTGTTGCAACTGTGGTTGCACGTATAAGGAGCTTGACTGCGGCGAGGACGCCGGCGATAACTGGAGGGGGGGGATACAGTCTTGTACTTATACCAATGCCGTGTTAAATCTGCCCAGCGGCGGTATACTGGAAAGCGACGTGCAGGACTTAAACTATACCGCGCCGCATCTTAATTTAACGGATTAACAGGAGTGTTTTATGTTAAATTGGTTTAATCGTTTGATCAAGGGCCAAGTCACTATATTTTTCGTGGCTTTATTCGGGTTTATGCTGCTTTTGACCGTGGTGCTGTTGGACATCAGCCAGGTCGCCATGAAGAAGACCAGTTTAGACATAATCACCGACAACGCCGCTCTGTTTTTGGGTTCGAGCTTAGTCTCCCAGGCCAAGGTGCTAAGCGACATGAACGTGAGCGGCCGGATATACTCTGAGAGCGAAGTGGGCGGGTTTTGGTCCGGCTGGCTGGGCATGGTCATAGCGATAATCATCATCGTCATCGCCGTGGTGGTCTGGATAATCACCAGTTATATTTCCGCCGGCAGCACCGCGATCTACGGGGGCGGGCTGGTGGGCGCGTTGATCGCCGCGCTGATCGGTCTGGCCATCGCGGCTACCTTGACGTTTGGCACCTGGATGGTCACCCAGAACCTTAATATCAACAACGTGGTCAGGGGTTGGGCCCAACAGATCAGCACTTTTGCCAACGGGACGACCCGCCTGCGCGAGACCACCTTGATGGGGATACTGCCGATGCTGGCCGGCGACAGCGAGGACGTCGTTGATGTCCATGATTTTAACCGCAATACCAATGCCACTGACACGATCAACCGGTTCGCTTATTATTATTCCGAGCGTCTCAATCAGTTGTCTATCGCCGACTGGTCCGCGGTTAACGCTTTAGCTTTCCGGCCGACCACGGCTCGAGACTTTCTTATCATCGAAGACAGCCTTAACCAGCTTAAAGTCGCCTTGCTGGACTTAAGAGACCTGATCACTAAAAATTCCTATATATATGTTACGCCGCCCGCCAATCGTCCGGCCCCGGGCCTGTGGGGGGTGCTCAGCGGATTGGCCCAGCCGATCGAGGCGGCCAACCGGGCCAAGCTGCTTTCCAGCATAGGCAAGGCCGCCGGCTTTGCGGTCAATGCCACGATCATGAATTTTACCCAGAACGATTTCAGTTATTTTACCGATGGCCGGGTAGCTTTAAGTTTCAACCAGACGGTTTTACCGGGAATAAGCGAACCCAGCCTGACCAAATTAGACGCGAACGATTATTATAACGATTCGAACACCACCCAGCTTTATTTAAATTACATCTATACTCCGGCGAGTACGCAGACCTATAATCCTTGGGGAAACACCGTGTCGAACTCTACCATGAACAATACGCGTTCCTTTTTGATCTGGAACAGTACGGGTGAGCACGCCAAGCGCCAGGATTGCAAGGTGCCCTGTCCGGCGGCCTGCTCCGCAGCCTGTTTTACGAAAAGCGGCTGTACCGGCAATAATGCCTGCCTGCAGTCTTGCGCCGGATGCACGATACCTTGTTCCAGCGCTGCCTGCGACGCAGGGTCGGATTATCCTACCTGCGCTACCAACGATGCCGAGACTAAACTGCCGGCCGGTTACAACGCGACCGCGAAGGAGCAGGCTTGTCTGCTGACCAATATGATCTGGAATATCATGAATTCCCAGTACACCCGCAAGGAGAAGCAATTAGCCGATACAAGCTGTAAAACGCCGGTTGATCAGGCTACGCTAAACGACATGTCGGCTACCAGCCTGGCCGGCCAGATATATGATTATGTCAAAAAATCTCCGCCGGAGCTCAAAGCCGGTACTTTGCAAGTGACTAACAGCGGTACCTATTACGGTCCGTATTACCAGCCGGTATTGGCGATAAAATGCGCGCATTATGGCATAAACGGCACCTGCGATGAGCCGGTCACTACCGCGCTGCTGCAGACCAAAGGTACCTGGATACCCCCGCTGTTAAACATAGACGCCCAGGATGATTATGCCGGCTTGTTTGGCCCCAACAAGACCGGGCCGGAACCGCTGTCGGATTTTATCAAGGTCCCCGCGTACCCGCGCGACGACGTGTGCGGCAAACTGCTTTACGGCGAAAACTGGGTCAGGGCCTGGATCGACTTGCTTACGGCTTTTCAGACTGTGCTGAAAGCTGACCTGCAGACCATGATCGCTGAAAAAAAGAAGGTCGATCCGTACGTAACGGCTAATCCTAATTCGCCTTTAAAGGCTTATCAGGCGGATCTGACCCTGCACGATGTCACCAAGTTAGGCACTACCGGTATACAGACCGCGGGAGCGGAGGTCTTGTCTTTTAGCACTGCCGGCCCGCAGTTTTTGACCCACCTGCCGGTGGAGCGCGGTTCGCTCAACGCTACTTTGACCTACAACGACAGCAATGATCAACCGCGATCGGAACCGCTTAAGGAGTCCACCAACACCAGCATCAACTACCTGACATCCACGGTCAATGCCGGCCATATCGTTAATCTTGATTATAAGACCGGGCGAGTAAGTTTGGCTTTTGCTCTGACCGGCATGACCAATATTGTTGTTAACTTTGCCTCGTATAATTACGGCGAGAAGATTGGAACCAGCGCTATCGACAATATTAACTGTCTTTTGACCGACGTTAACAGTCTGCTTGCGCCTTCCGGCAACAGCCTTTACGGTATCTATAACACTATTCACGCCCAGCGTACGGCACTGGAGCAGGCTTTGCGGAACATCGACGCTTTGACTCCGGCCCGTTCCGATCTTAATGTCGGCGAGGCTTTATATGTCTGGAAAGACGCCGACATCGCCGGCGGTAACTGGCACATGGTTTACGCCAAGGTCGCTTCCAGCGGTATTCCCGATCCCTATGTCAAGTCGGGCCAGAAGCAGAACGCCTGCTCGACCAGCGGTTACGCGTGGCTGGTACCTTACGCTGACGTGTCTTCCAGCCATCCGGAAAATGGCGTGGTACAGACCAACACCTTTGGGCCCTGGATCCTGGCCGCCAAGTACGACGAAGGGATCAACCTGGCCGGCTGGCAGATGTATAGCGGCGGAAGCGGCAGCCAGACCGCGCTTAACGGCTTAAAGGCCACGCTGAGCGCCAGGATGGCCCAAAGAGCCTTGGATTTTGGCTGTGATCAGGAGGCTTGCAAAGGCGGTATGATGCTGATGCCGGTAGATGAGGCTACCGGCGCATCCGACGCCGTTTTTACCAGCGCGCTTAATTTTCTTAAAAGCCACGGTATGTGGGCTAAGGCCCATGTCAAAGTAGGGTTTGTCACAACCGTGGGCGAGAGTTCTTCCTGGCAGCTGGACCTTGACAAGACGGGTAGTGATTATCATGAGAATTAAACGCGGCAATTCCATGGTGGATTACGCTTTGGTGTTTGCCCTGACCGCGGCAGTGCTGTTATCTTTAGGCGGTTACCTCAAGCGCGGCCTGATGGGCAAATACAAAGAATCCGGCGATGCTTTCGGTTACGGCCGCCAATTCGATAAGGCACCGCCGCCGGTTTGTATCTACACTTATTCGGCTTGGGGCGCTTGTCAGTCAAGCGGTACGCAGACCCGGACATTAGTATCCAGCTCGCCTCCGGGTTGTGTCGGGACGCCGGACGCCCTTTCGCAGGCTTGTACTTATACTCCTCCGGCGCCATGTCAGTGCTGCATAAACTCTAACGGCCAGGCTTCTTATGTCGGTTCCGGCAGCGCTCCGCAATGGTCGGTGGGGTGTTGGCCGGTTACCTGCGGCGATGATTCATGCAAGCCTGCTTATACCACGTCGTCAGGCGCGGCCTGCAATCCCAGTGTTGACGACGCGCGCGTTTGGATGTGGGCGCAAAGCTGTCGTTGGTGCGCATGTTTTGAGGATCCCAAGAACCCTTCCACCGCATGCAATACGCATAAATGGGGAGCGCGTTGTTACAATAATTGCGGCGCGCAAAGCGATTGTCATGGTAAAAGCATACCTGGTAATGCAGGCTGTGACGCCAAACCGGATTGCGGCGGTTCGGGAGTACCGTTTAATTAAAGCTTAATTAAAGGGAACAGGTACCTTTTATGCTTAAAGGCAGACGTTTCGGCAATTCCATGGTGGATTACGCTTTGGTGTTCGCGCTGACCTCGGCAGTGCTGTTGTCGTTGGGCGGTTACCTCAAGCGCGGCCTGATGGGCAAATACAAAGAAGCCGGCGACGCTTTCGGTTACGGAAGGCAGTATGATAATAGTGTACCGGCAATCGTGCCGGTTACCCCCGTGGCGGCTAAGCCCGCGACACCGGCGTGCCGAAGGTGTACTTTAGTCAGCGGGGCTTCGTTCATTTGTTGTTCTCAATCTAAAGCCAATAGTTGCGCGGCTAATTGGGTTAATTGTGTAGCCAGTACTGCCACCGCGGGTACCGGCTGTTGTTCATAGCCACTTTTGGGCAAAGCCCAACAGGGTCTGGTCATCCTGAAGCTTGACCAGCTTTTTCATGTATTTGACCTGCCTGATCGCCACTCCTTTTATCCCGCTGATATGGTCCGCTAAATATTTTTCAATCGCTTCCCGGTCTTTTCCCATGATCCGTAAAGAAACGTCCCGGTCGTATTCGTAAAAATCGCGCATGGCCCAGACCGGGAAGGCGGCCAAAGTATCGGGTAAAGCGCGCAGAGCTTCCCAGGCAATATCATCTTCTGCCGGGTCGATTTTTAAAAAGATATGCGCGGAGTAAAAACCCTGCCCGGGGTCCATCAGTTTTTCCAGACCGCAGGGATATATTTTACCATCCAGAGTCAGGCGTACGCGGGTAGCTTTTACCCCTGAGATCTTCCTGAGCTTTTCCGCCAGAAAATCGCCTAAAAGCTTGGGGTCGTCGTAAACCAGACAAATACGCGCTTCGCTATCGTCCTGGTCAAAGGTGAGATAAAGCGGGGTCAGCTTGAAACGGCTGACTTGGCGATGGCGCAGGGTTTCTTCCATGCGGTCGCAGACTTGGGAAAACTCTTTCGGCTCGATCATCGCGTGGACTTCGGCTACGGTGAGGCTAGTCTCCCGGTTCATCCGGCTGAAATGCGCAGGCAGGTCCTGAAGTCCTGGTTTGGCGCGCTTGATGAGTTTAGCCAACCGGGGTGCCAGGGCCAGCATTTTGCCTTCCATAGTCATGACCAGGCGATCAGCCTGGGTCATGACACCGTTGAGGGATAGCTCGATCCTACCGGCCGCTTCCTTTTTGGCGATGAGGTATATCCGGACAATAGTCTCAACGCCCAGTTCGCCGAAACTGTAAAATTTAGCGTCCAGCCAATTTATCGCCAGGGTATAGTCCTGGGGCACGCCGTAGATAAGATGACTCAAAGCCAGCGCGGCTTGCCGCAGCGCGTTTACGCAGACCATGCCCGGGATGTGGTCGATCGCGTGGTCGAAAAAGAATTCAAGTTCTGCGGGGTTTATTTTTAACAATATCTCGCACTCGCGTTTATCTTGGCTTGCTACGCGCAGTTTTTCTACCAGAGTGTTTTTGGCCAGCCGCTGGTGGCAATGGAGCGGTTCTACTTTTATCCAATCGTTGTTTTTCATCAGCCCTCCGGTAAAAACTCTAAATCCTAAATTCTAAACAAACCCAAAACCCGAAACTCAAAACCGAAACGTTATTTTGGATTTTGTGTTTAGGATTTGTTTAGAGTTTCGGATTTAGGGTTTAGGGTTTTTTTGTTTCTCATTTGTCTTAAGGTTATAAAAGTCGTCACGAAGATTACTATGCACACGGCCTGCGGCGCGGTCAGCGGTTTTAACCAGGCCAAAACCGGTTCCTGGCGCAAAAACTCCAGGAAAAACCTGATGCTTGAGTAAAACATAAAATATTTCAGGAATATTTCGCCCGGCCGATGCGGTCTTTTCAGCGCCGGGGCGGCCCAAAGCAAAAGCGCCAGGCCCAACAGGAGCATGTAAAAAGGGAAAGGATGGCGGGCCAGGCCAAGCGCCCCGGCTATATAGTTCAGCGGCGAACCAAGCGTGTCCATGAGGGGCTTGCCGCGGCAGCAGCCCATGAAGATACAGCCGACGCGCTGGAAAATGTCAAAAGCGCCCATGTAAGCGAAGACTATATCCAGGGCCTTTAATGTGTCGTGAGCTTTAAGGCGGCAGTAGAGGATTATCGCGGCGATGCTTGCGGCGTAACCGCCGAAAGATACAAGTCCCGCGCTGCGCCAGACTTCCAGCGGGTCAGCGCCTTTGACCAGCCGGGGCAGGTTACAGAGTATGGCGGTCATTTTAGCCGCGACTGCTCCTGCCAGGTAAGCCAAAAATACCAGCCAGAGAAACTGGCTGGGCGAAGGCGAGTCTTGCCATTCCCGGGCCGGCCGCTTTTCGCGCAGCCAGGCCAGGTGCAGATAGCCCAAAAGGCCCAGCGCGATCGCGCCTAAGGTCATGGTCAGCCAGCTAAGGTCGATATAGGAAAAGAAATCCATAGGCCTTATTTTATGTCATCACTTTAAGCTTTAATGGAGCGATCCGGAACGTTATTTCTTGCGCCGGGCAGAGTTGTTCGCCGTCCAGGGCCACAAACTCGGGTTTTTCCAGCCGCAAAGATAATCGGGCCGCGGATTGTTTGCCGGGCTGATGATCTTTGAGCCGGTCAGCCGGAGCGATATTCCAGGCAAATTGCGTGAAAAAATTGGTCCGGCCGTAAAAAAAATCAAAGATCCCGTCATCCATCCTGGCTCCCGGAAAGACCTCCAGCATCCCCATATGCGGCGTGTTGTTAAGGACGAAAATATTGAACGCTATGGCCTGGGCCGGGCCGCCGTTGACTTGGATCACGGCGCGCAAGGGGCTGCTGACCAAAGGCAGCAGGCAGGCGGCCAGCATGTATCCGGCGTTGCCCAGGGTTTTTAAGTGTTGGTTGGCGAAAGCGGGGACGGCTTGGGCTATGCCCAGGCCGGCCGTGGAAAGAAAATATTTTTTAAGTTCTGTATTTTCATTGCGCATCAGGCATTCGATGATGTCGATTTGCCGCGGCCGGCCCTCGCGTATTGCCGCCAGGGCTTTTTCCGGGGACTTAAGGCCCAGATCACAAGCAAAGGCGTTGCTGCGGCCCAGCGGGATGACCCCCAGGGTCTGATTTTTTAGGTCCATGGCGTTGAGCACTTCAAAAACGGTTCCGTCGCCGCCGGCCGCCACCAGCATTTCGCATTCGGCGGCGCGCGCGGCCAGGGTCCCGGCCTGCCCGGGGCATTCGGTGAACACGGTCTTTATGTCGGGATGAGCGTCTGTTTCCCGCAAGGCACGGTTGGCCGCCGGTTTATTACGATAACGGCCGTTTATTATGATCAGTGTTTTCATCGTTTCGCGCGTTCTTCCATAATAAGTCTTATCAGCCTGAAGCCGTCGACCAGCGGCCGGATATAGCTCGTCTCGTCGGCGTAGATCGATCTTATATTGATCGAGTCTACCTTAAATCCCGCTTTAGCGGTCTTGATCAATATCTGGGCGTCTATTTCAAAACGGTCCTTGGTCAGATGGATCGCCTCCAGCACCTGGCGTCGGATCAGCCGGTAGCCGCATAGCGAGTCGGGTATCTCCTGGCCGCAGATGCCGGATATTATCCGGGAAAACTTCCGGTTGCCCTTTATTCGGGTGATCGGCATGCCTTGCGGGTCATGCATGCGATTGCCCAGGATCATTGCCGCGTCGTTTGTCTCTAAAGCTTTTATGAACAGTGGTATTTGGGCCGGGTCATGCTGGCCGTCGGCGTCGATGGTCAAAAGCGAAGCGTATTTTTTGTCTTGGATAAAAGCAAAACCGGTACGCAGGGCCGCGCCTTTGCCCAGGTTTTTGGCATGCCGCAAGACCGTTGCGGCATTCGCTTGCGCGATCTGGGCGGTATCGTCGCAAGAGCCGTCGTCGACCACGATGATATCCGCGATGTATTGTTTTACGCCGGTGATCACGGCGCCGATGTGCCGGGATTCGTTATAAGCCGGGATCAACGCCCAGGCGGTTGTGTTAAAAGGCGTGGTCATGATTTTTGTTTTGCCTGCGCCAGGCTGTCCAGGCCGCGGAAAAGACAGCCATGCAGATTATTTGCGGCGCGGTAAAGGGGATGAAATCTACCACCAGCGGCTCCTGGCGCAAAAATTCCAGGAAAAACCGGCCGGCCGAATATAACAAAAAGTATTTCAAAAATATCTCACCGGCGCGGTGTTTACGTTCGATGGCCCGGCCAAGCGTTACGAACAGCCATATATTGAATGCGGCCATGCAAATAGTAAAGGGAT
>Ga0315289_10008236_pt1 | contig 15095 bp, 13 predicted proteins | sample YL17G11_40_MG_FD_203452 | JGI IMG/M metagenome (GOLD analysis project Ga0315289, IMG submission 203452) | Sediment microbial communities from Yellowstone Lake, YNP, Wyoming, USA - YL17G11_40 | ecosystem: Environmental > Aquatic > Freshwater > Lake > Sediment | place: USA: Wyoming | collected... | reverse complement strand
GTCTACCCGCACGTCGGGTGACGCGGCCGGCCGCGACGGTAAAAGGGGGGGACGTGAGTCGCTTCGCAGGCAAGAACGTCATCGTCACCGGCGCCTCGAGCGGTATCGGCTGGGCGATCGCGCACGCCTTCGTCGACGAGGGCGCCGGCGTGTTCGCGGTGGCGCGCCGAGGCGCGCTGCTCGACAAGATGCGCGCCGCCTCGAGCGCGCCCGAGCGCGTCCACACGGCGGTGGCCGACGTCGGCGTTCCCGAGCAGGTGCGCGGCATGGTCGCCGCGGCGGTCGCCACTCTCGGCCGGGTGCACGTACTGGTCAACAACGCGGCCATCATGCCGTACGGCCCTGTGCTCGAGATGGACGAGAAGACCTGGCGCGACACCTTGGCCGTCAATCTCGACGGGCCGTTCTACGCCAGCCAGGCAGCGGCGCGCCACATGGTCGAGCAGGGCGGCGGCGTGATCATCAACATCGCCTCCGCCAACGCCTTCAAAGTCGAGTCGCCGGCGGCCAACTACAACACCTCCAAGGCCGCCCTGGTGATGATGACGCGCTGCTTCGCCCACGAGCTCGGACATCTGGGCCTGCGCGCGTGCTGCGTGGCGCCGGGGCAGACGGTCACCCCGGAGGCGTCCGCCGAGCTCTCGCCTGAGGAGTATCACCGCGAGTTCGTCGACTACTGCAGCCGGGTGCCGATGCGGCGGCCGGCGCAGGCCCGCGAGCAGGCCGCCGTCGTCCTCTTCCTGGCGTCCGACGACGCCTCGTACATCAACGGCGAGACGATCATCGTGGACGGCGGCGAGCTCACCGGCGAGTGGTACGACCCGGCCCTCAACCCGCCGGTGCCGGAGCCCGAGCAGGGCAGGGGACGATGAGCGGCGGGGAGACGGGACTCCCCGTCGCCGCCGAATGGTTCTCCGCGACGCCCGCCGGCGCCGGCGTGACGCTGCTCACCGAGCCGTGGGTCGACGAGTTCCTGCGCGCCAACCTGTGGCTGGTCACCGGTCATGAGCGCGACCTGCTGATCGACACCGGCAACGGTGTGGCCCCGCTGCTGCCGGCCGTGCATGCGCTGCAGGGGCACCCGGGCAAGCCCCTTCTCGCGGTCGTCACGCACGCGCACTCCGACCACATGGGTGGCCTGCACGAGTTCCGCGAGCGTCTCGTCCACCGTCTCGAGGCCGAGGCGCTCGCCTCGGCGGCCGACGTCGCCTGTCTGGTCACGGACCAGCTCCCGGCCAGTCTGCTGGCCGAGATCGCGGCCGACGGTCTGGAGCTGCCCGAGGTGCTGGTCACGGCGGCGCCCTACGACGGGTTCGACCCGACGACCTTTGCAGTCAAGACCACCACCGCCACCCGCACGCTGGACGAGGGCGATGCGATCGACCTCGGCGATCGCGTCTTCACCGTCCTGCATCTGCCGGGGCACTCGCCGGGCAGTATCGGCCTGTGGGAGGAGACGAGCGGCGTCCTGTTCTCGGGCGACGCCGTGTACTGCGACGGGCCGCTGCTCGACCAGATGCCGGGCTCCGACATCGCCGCCTACCTGGCAACGATGCGTCGCCTGCGTGACATGCCGGTGGCGCTCGTGCACGCGGGCCACGACCCGAGCTTCGGGCGCGACGACCTCGTGCGCATCTGCGACGAGTACATCGCCTGGCGGGGGGGTGGTGCCTAGCGCCCGGCGCACGACACTCCCGAACCTCGCCAAGCGGCACTCCAACGAAAGGGGTCGGCCATGTCAGTCCCGAGGCGCAGTACCCGGTCGTTCGTTCTCTTGCTGTCAGTCTGTCTCGTTGTCGTGGTCGCCGCGGCGCTCGCAGGCTGCGGCGAAGAGAGCGACTCGCCATCGCCGGCGGCGTCCGTTGCCCCGTCGGCCGCGGAGCCCACGGAGCTCTCCGGCGTCGTGAGCGTCTTCTCCTACGAGGACGGAATCATCCCTCAGGTCCTGGGGCCGTTCCAGAAGGCGAACCCCGATTTGACCATCCGCAAGGCTGCTTTCAGCACCAACGACGAGGCGGTCGTCAAGATGCGCGGTGGCTTCAAGGTCGACGTCGTGAACGTGTGCGTGGAGGAGACGCCGCGGATGGTGAAGATGGGCCTGCTCCAGCCGCTCGATACCAGCCGTGTCGTCGAGTGGGACAAGGTGATCGAGGCCGTGCGCGACATGGGCGGCGTGGTGATCGATGGCCAGGTCTACATGGTGCCGTGCACGGGCGGGACCGCCGGCGTCCTCTACAATCCCGAGGTCATCCCCAACGGTGTCACCTCCTGGAAGCAGCTTTTCGAGGATCCCGCCCTCAAGGGCAAGATCACGATGGAGGACACGCCGGCTACGGGCATCCCGATCGCCGCCCTCGCCCTGGGCTACGAGGACCCCTTCACCCTGACCGACGAAGATCTGCAGAAGATCGAGGACTACCTGATCGCCCACAAGGACCAGCTGCGCACCTTCTTCAGCGGCGACGCCAACTTCATCAGCCTCTACAAGTCGGGCGAGATCGCGGCGGGCTTCGCGTGGCACGACTACGCGTGGACCATTGGCCGCCTGGGGCTGCCGGTGGAGTACGTCGTCCCCGAGGAAGGCCAGCTGGCGTGGGTCTGCGGCTTTGGCATCGGCACCGACGCAGAGAACGTCGACAACGCCTACGGGCTCATCAACTACTACAACACGGCCGAGTGCGAGGCCTGGTACGCGAAGAACTACACGTACTGGGTCTTCAATGAGGACGCGCCGGCGCTGTTGCCGGAGAAGTTGGTCACCACCATTGGCCTCGACGACCCGGAGCAGTTGCAGCAGGCGATACCGTTGGTGATTCCCGAGAACTACGACGCGTGGCTGAAGGTGTGGCAGACGTTCAAGCAGAGCTGAGCATCGCCGTCAGATGACCGTCTCGCCGCCGTCGATGCTGACCACGGCGCCCGTGATGAACGAGGCCTTGTCGCTCGCCAGGAAGGCGATGAGCTCGGCCACCTCCTCGGGCCGGCCGAGTCGCCCTGTGGGGATGCGAGCCAGCCAGCTCGCCACGGTGTCGGGGTCGCCCATCTCGGCGGCCGTCATGTCGGTCTCGATCCAGCCGGGGGCCACGGCGTTCACCCTGATGTCGTGCGGGGCGAGCTCGAGGGCGAGCGTCTTGGCGAACATGTGTACCGCCGCCTTGGTCGCATCGTAGCAGGGGGAGGGCGCGGTGATGTCGGCCATGAGGCCGCTGGCCGAGCCGACGACGACTATGGCGCCGCCCGTGCCTTTCATGGCCCGGGCGGCGCCCTGTGCCGTGAGATAGACACCCCGTACGTTGGTGCGCATGTTCTCGTCGAAGACCGCCGGCGGGAGGGTGAAGATCGTGTAGTCCTCGTCCGTCTCGATGCCGGCGTTGCAGACGCAGACGTCGAGACGGCCGAACTGCCGGTCGATCTCGGCGAACAGCCCGTCGACGTCAGCTTCGTCGCCGACGTCGCAGGGCACGCCGGCGACCGTGTCGCCAGCGCTGCCCAGATCGGCGAGGGCGGCCGCCAGACGCTCCGCGCTGCGGCCGCAGATCATGACGGCCGCCCCTTCGCGCGCGAACAGGCGCGCCGTCGCGAGGCCGATGCCGCTCGTGCCACCGGTGACCAGCACCTTGTTGTCATGAAACCGCTTCACGGCGCCCTCCTCCTCGTCCGCTCGTCGCCGCCACAGTCGCGGCCGTGTCGCAGTCCCCGCCGCGTGTACGGGCAGGACCAGATGCAGATGCCGCAGATCTCGTCGAACTCCGGGAACTGTCGCTGGTACGCGTCGCAGGCCGTCGCGTCATACAGGACTTCACGCGGAAGGCCGGCGCGCCAGGCGACGTCCCTGCCCGCGTCCGCGGGACAGGCGTCGACGCAGATCCGGCACGCTCCGCAGCGGCCCGTCATGACCGGCGCACCGGCGCCCAGAGGCAGGTCCGTGAACACGGTGCCCAAGCGGGCGGCGGAGCCGTACGCGTGCGACACCAGAAGCGCCGTCTTGCCTATCCAGCCAAGGCCGGCCTGGGTGGCCGCCGTCTTGGAGGCGAAGATCGGTGGGTCGTCCGCTCCGTCGGGGGCGTCGTCGTCGACCCGCACCGCTCTGTAGCCCCCAGACTCCAGCAGGGCGACCAGTGCCTCGCCGACCACGACGAGCGCGTTGTTCACGCGCCGGTACTCGGCCACGTACGCAGCGGTGGGACCTTGCTCGAGACCCACCAGCGACATCGGACGCACGGGCAGCAAGAAGGAGACGGCTGTGGGAAGCGACGCCGCCGCCGGAAGCGGGGGTTCATTGGCCGCGGCGCCCCACACCTCGACGCCGTGAGCGCCGAAGGCGGCGCTGACGGCGGCGCTCACGGCGGTCGCATCGGGGGGCTGGCGAGTACCCATCGTGCGATGACGCTAGCATCGGGCGCCGGGACGTGCAATATCGTTGACTGTCGACACTTGACTTTGTAGCATGCTGGGTGCTGGCGCGAGGCTCACGTCCTCGTACCCTCGAACCTTCGCCGAAGCTCTCCACGGGGGTGGACAGATGCGTACGGGACAGAAGGCCCACACGACGATCCCTATGTTTGTCATGGCGCTGCTGGTCGTTGTGGCGCTCGCCCTGGTGGTGTCGGCCTGCGGCGGAGACGAGACGAGCACGCCGACCTCGTCCGCCACAAGCGGCCCGGTCGCCGGCGACCTCAAGCTGTTCGCCTACGAGGACGGTTTCGTGCCGGGCTACATCAAGGGCTTCAAGGAGCAGTACCCGGACGTGAACCTGATGGCGAGCGCCTACGACAGCGGCGACGCGGCGATCGCCAAGCTGCGCGCCGGCTTCGAGGCCGACGTGATCAACCTCTGCGTCGAAGAGGACGCCGAGATGGCGGTGAAGCTCAAGCTCGTCCAGCCCCTCGACGTCTCGCGCATCAAGAACTGGGACCGCATGTTCCCGGTCTTCCAGAAGCTGCCCGGAGTGACGCAGCCCGACGGGAAACACTACATGGTGCCGGTCGACGCCGGCGTCACGGGTGTCCTCTACGACACCTCCAAGGTCACCACGCCGCCGACGTCGTTTGCGGATCTCTTCGACCCCAAGTACAAGGGTCAGGTGGCGATGATCGACTACCCCGTGACGGCGATCCAGGTGGGCGCCCTGGCGCTCGGCTACACCGACCCGATCCACCTCACGGACGAGCAGCTCCAGAAGGTGAAGGAGCTCTTCATCACCGCCAAGAAGAACGGCCAGTTCCGCACCTTCTTCTCGAACGACTCCGAGATCGTGGCTCTGTTCCACACCGGTGAGGTGTCGATGGCCCTCGGCTACCCGGGCAACGCGATCGATTCCAAGAAGGAGGGCGACCCAGTCGAGTTCGCCATCGCGAAAGAGGGCCAGATCGTGTGGACCTGCGGCTATGGCATCAGCTCCAAGGTCAAGAACATCGACGCCGCCTACGCGCTGCTCAACTACTACCTGTCGCCCGAAGCCGAGGCGTTCGAGGCCACGCGCTGGGACTACTACGTCACCAATCAGGATGCGCTGAAGCTTCTGCCGCCCGATCAGGTCAAGCGCGTCGAGGTGGTCAAGGACTGGAGCAACATCCTGCCCGCGGCGCCGCCCGCCGAGGGCTACGACAAGTGGATCCGCGCCTGGCAGGAAGTGAAGAGGAGCTAGTGGCGGAAGCTGCGCCACAGAGCGCCGCCGCGCCGGCTGCGCGCGACGGTTCGGTCCCTCTCGCCCGCCCGCCGCTCGGTCTTCGCGTCCGGCGCGGTCTGGACAAGGGCGGCGGGCGGGTCTACGCGATCGTGTTCATCATGCTGCTCTACGGGCCGCTGGTGCTCCTGGCCGTGTTCTCCTTCAACGACTCCATCGTCTTCTCACTGCCGTGGAGCGGATTCACGACGAAGTGGTACGGCCAGGCGCTGTCCGATTCGAACCTGCGCCAGGCGCTGCGGAACTCCCTGATCGTGTCGAGTATCGTGGCGCCGCTGAGCGTCGTTCTCGGGACGCTCGCCGCCTACCCCATCACGCGTCTGCGCTTCAGGATGCGGGGCGCGGCCGCCATGCTTCTCGCGGCGCCTCTTGTGGTGCCGTGGCTGGTGATCGGCATCAGCGCGCTCATCTACTTCAACAAGACGCACGTGGCGCTCTCGTGGCACACGGTCGTGGTCATGCATGTCGTGGTCACGTTCCCACTCGTCACGGTCCTGGTGTCGGCCAGCCTGGCGCGCTTCGACCGCACCCAGGAGGAGTCGGCGATCGACTTGGGGGCGTCCCAGCTCCAGGTCGTGCGCTACGTCCTGCTGCCGCTCATCGCTCCGGCGCTCATGGCGTCGTTCATCCTCGCGTTCTCGTGGTCGTTCAACAACTTCGAGATCACCTACTTCGTGGGCGGCTTCGACCAGCTCTTCCCGGTCTGGGTGTACTCCACCCTGCGACACGCCTCCAACCTGCCCATCGTCAACGCTATCTCCACGCTCGTCTCGATCGTCGAGGTGGCGCTCGTGTACACGTTCTGGATCCTGATCACCTGGCGTGCCGGGGCCCGGACGTCAAGGGAGAAGACCGAGACCCTCATGGAGTCCTTCCGCTGATGGTCAGCCTGGCGCCCGCCGCGCCCCAGGGGCGCCAGCTCCGCGCCAGGGCGGTCAAGAAGCTGCGCCCGGTCGCCTTCTTGATAAGTCCCATCGGCGTCCTGCTGCTTCTCTTCGTGGCGCCGCTCATCATCCTGGTGATAATGAGCTTCCGGTACGAGTCGCTCTACGGGTTCCAGACCGGCTGGACACTCGACAACTTCCGCCTCCTGTTCACCGACCCGATCTACCGGGGGGTGGCCAAGGACACGATTATCATCGCCAGCACGGCGATGATCTGCCAGCTGCTCATCGCCTTCCCCCTGTCCTATTTCATCGCCTTCAAAGCGGGTCGCTGGGAGCTTCCGCTTCTGTTGCTGCTCGTGCTTGTCGACGAGCTCAATCCGATCGTGCGCATCTACGCCTGGCGCATGCTTCTGGGACGGGAGGGCCTGATCAACGACTTCCTGATGTGGACCGGCCTCGTCGACGCTCCCCTGGACTGGCTGCTGTTCACCAAGTTCTCGGTGATCCTCGTGCTGTCCACGAGTTGGGTGAACTACTGCGCCATACCAATCTACGCCTCCATGAAGGCGATCAACCCGAGCCTGTTCGAGGCCGCCACCGACCTCGGTGCGGGCTGGTTCACGCGCTGGCGCCGCATCCTGCTCCCGCTGGCGGCGCCCGGCGTCTTCGTGGCCGTCATCCTGGTCTACATCCCGCTGTTCACCGATTTCGCCACCCCAGGCCTGGTAGGCGGCACGTCGTCGTACATGCTGGGCAACACGGTCGCCGACCTCATGGTCGCCATCGGCGACTGGGGCGGGGGCGCCGCGCTCAGCCTGCTGCTGCTGACGGCGATGGCGGGGATCTCGGTGCTCGCCTACTTCCTGACCAAGCTCAATCAGCTGGACTGAGTGGCGGCTGATGCACGAGGAGGCTACATGACCGAGGCTCCGGCCAAAGGCGAGATCCGCATCGAGCGCGTCACCAAGCGCTTCGGCGAGACGTTGGCGGTCGACGACGTCACGTTCGAGATCCCCGGCGGCGAGTTCTTCTCGATGCTCGGGCCGAGCGGGTGCGGCAAGACGACGACGCTGCGCATGATCGCCGGGTTCGAGGACCCCACGGCGGGGCGCATCATCCTGGAGGGCAAGGATGTGAGTTTCGTGCCGCCGGCCAAGCGCAACGTCAACATGGTGTTTCAGGCGTATGGGCTGTTCCCTCACATGACGGTGCGCCTGAACGTCGGTTTCGGGCTGAAGATCAAGAAAGTCGCGAAGACCGAGCTGGCCGAGCGGGTCGACGAGGCGCTGCACACGGTGCGCATGGAGGCGCTGGCGGACCGGCGTCCGGCGCACCTGTCGGGCGGGCAGCAGCAGCGCGTCGCGCTCGCCCGGGCGCTCGTCAACCGGCCGGCGGCGCTGCTGCTCGACGAGCCGCTCGGAGCGCTCGACCTCAAACTGCGCAAGGAGATGCAACTCGAGCTCAAGCGCATCCACGCGACGACGGCGACCACGTTCGTCTACGTCACCCACGATCAGGAAGAGGCGCTGACCATGTCGCAGCGCATCGCCGTCATGAAGGACGGCGTGGTGCAGCAGGTGGCGACGCCGCGCGAGCTCTACGAGAGGCCGTCCAACGCCTTCGTGGCCGGCTTTATCGGCACGTCGAACGTGATCAGCGTCCGGGCCGACAGCGTGCGCGACGGCCTCGTCGTGATGGAGCTGGGCGAGGACGACCGCGTCTGCGCGCCCGACACCGGCGTCGGCTCCGGCGGCGAGGTCAAGATCATCGTGCGCCCGGAGCGCATGCGCGTCTGGGGCGACCCGGACGGCGAGCGCATCTCGCGTGTGCGCGGCACGATCGCCGAGGTCGTGTACCTGGGCTCGATGACGCAGCTGATCATCGACCTCAAGACCGGCGAGCGAGTGACCGTGCACGAACTCAACGACGACCTCAAGGGCGCCCTGCCGCAGAGCGGCGACCCCGTCGTCGTCCAGTGGGCCGCCGAGAGCAGCTTCGTGATCGACGACACCGGGGCGGTCAACGTCGCGGCGGCGACCGCCGCACCCGAGTGACGGCGCCGGCCCGGCGCCGGCTCATCTTCGTGCTCAGCAAGGGCGCGTCACGCGCGCCGGGGCATCACACCCCTCAGCCGCCGCCGAAGCCGACGCGCACGTCGCCGTCCTCGATGAGGACGGGCACGACCATCTGCCCGGCCGTGAGCTCGGCGAGCTTCTCCATTGCTCCGGGCGCGCTATGGACGTCGATCTCCTCGTAGTCGATGCCACGCTCCGTCAGGTCGGCCTTGGCCGCTGCGCAGTACGGGCAGCCGACCTTTGTGTAGATAGTGACTCCCATGGTCCTCCTCCTGCTATCGGCGGCCGCGACGCACGTTCCGCGCCTGCGCGGAAACGAGTCACCGCCGCACGAGTCGGTCTCGTCGGCAAGCATGACGGCACAGTCACGTGCCGTCCATGGTCAGTTGTCTCTGACTGGCCCCGGCCGTGCAGCGGCCTCACCATTCACGGAGGCCAGTCGCCGACCCCTTGCCGAATCGGCCACGTGTAAGTACAGTCGACTGTAAACAGTCGGTGCCGCTCCCGATGGGCGGCGCGACGGCATGGGGGAAGTGATGAGAAGGCACTACCTACGCTCTGCACTCTTGGCGATCATGCTGCTGGTCGGCGCGCTCGCGCTGGTGGCCGGCGTGGCGCTCGGCAAGGGGGGACCCAAGCCACCGCCTCCGCCGCCATCCGGCCACCTCAACGTGATCCTCTTCATCGGCGACGGAATGGGCCCGAACCACCTGGAGGTCGCCCGCCAGCTCAACGGCGGCGCGCTCATGATCGACGGGATCCTGTGGGGCGGCAAGGGCACACTCGACACCACTTCGCTGGGCGACGTGGTGACCGACTCAGCCGCCGGCGGCACGGCGCTCGCCACCGGCCAGGAGACCTGGAACAACTGGGTCTCGATGGGACCGAACGCCGCCGGTGACATCGTCTCGTTTCCGACTGCGCTGGAGCGCGCCGAGGCGACCGGCAAGGCCACCGGCCTGATCACCGATCTCGAACTCTCCGACGCGACGCCGGCGGTCTTCGCCGCACACGTGCGGGACCGCGACCTGGGCGAGGACATCACGAGGCAGATGGCCGCGCATGGCATCGAGGTGCTCTTCAGCGGGGACTGGAGCGAGTCCTCTCTGCTGGGGACGCCCGACGTGACCAGCTTGACCCAGCTGAATCCGTACCTTGCGGGTACGACCCCGTGGCCAACGAAGATGCACGGCATCTTCGGCAACACGACGCTCGCCTACAACATCGACCGCGAGGAAGAGGGCGTGCTGCGGACGCAGCCCACGCTGCCGCAGCTCACGCAGGCCGCGATCGGCGTCCTGAGCCAGGATCCGGACGGCTTCTTCGTGATGATCGAGGACGGCTCCAACGACTGGGGCGGGCACTCCCGCGACTCCGCGTGGGTCGGCGCCGAGATCCGCGAGCTCGATCAGGCCGTCACGTACGCCTACGAGTGGGCGAAGGCCCGCCCGACGCAAGACACGCTGATCATCGTGGAGGCCGACCACGAGACCGGCGGACTCATCGTCGGCTCGACCACGAAGTACGCGCTGATCGCCAAGCAGAAGGCGAGCACTGAGTGGATGTGGGGCCTCATCAGCGCCGGCAAGATGACCGTTGAGAAGACCCTGGCGACCTACGCCGCCATCAAGGTCACGGCCGCCGAGAAGGCGCTCATCCTCCAGAACGGGGAAATGGGCATCTCCGACGTGCTGGCGGCGCGGTTCGGCGTCAAGTGGGGATGGAGCGGCACCGACGAGGGCGACCACACCGCCACCCCCGTCCCCGTGATGGCGTGGGGACCGGGCGCGTCGGCATTCAACATCCCCGGTTTGGACAACGAGGTGTCCGGCCGGGCGCTGCTGGACGCGGTCAGCCACTGAGAGAAGGGGCGCCGGGCGGCGCTGCGCGGTGCGCGCCTCCCCGCCCGGCGCCGCTACGGCGCTCCCACTCAGGGAGCGGAGAAGCGGAGGGGACCACATGACGGACACAGGATCCACCCGCGAGGCGGGCGCCCCCGAGCGCCGGACCCCGCGGCCCACGCCGGCCGATGCGACCCGACAGGTGAGTGACCGGGACATCGTCGGCCTCACCCGAGAGGTCGCGCGCGGCGGCATCTCCCGTCGCCAGTTCCTGGTGCGCGCCGCGGCGCTCGGCCTGACCACATCGGCGATCGGAACGGTGCTCGCCGCCTGCGGCACCGGCGACGAGCCGACGGCGGCCGAGACGAAGATCGAGAAGGTGGTGCCGGAGGAGATCATCTTCTACAACTGGACGGACTACCTCGCCCCGATCTCCAAGAAGAACTTCAAGAAGGAGACGGGCATCACGCTCAAGGAGACGTACTTCGACGACAACGAGGCGCTCTACGCCAAGCTCAGCGCGGGCGCCACGGGCTACGACGTGATCTGCCCGTCCGACTACATGGTGCACGTGCTCATCATGGCCGACCTCGTGACGCCGCTCGACATGTCGCTGATCCCGAGGTTCAAGAACGTCGACCCCAAGTTCCAGAAGCCCAGCTTCGATCCCGAGACCGACGGCCACAAGTACAGCGTGCCGTACCAATGGGGCGACACCGGCATCGGGGTGAGGACCGACAAGGTGGCCGAGACCGTGACGAGCTGGCAGACGATGTGGGATCCGAAGCACAAGGGCGAGATCATCATGGACAGCGAGATGCGGGAGACGATCGGCGCGGCACTGAAGCTGCTCGGGTACTCGCTCAACTCGACGTCGGAGGACGAGCTCACCCAGGCCGGAGACAAGCTCATCGAGCAGAAGCCGCTGGTCGCCGCCTACGACGCGAACAACATGAAGCGCAACATGATCAGAGGCACGCCGTTGGTGCACGCCTGGAACGCCGACGCGCTGCTCGTCATGGATCAGATCGGCCAGGACAAGCTTGACTACGTCCTGCCGACCGAGGGCTTCTGTGTCTGGGTCGACTGCCTGGCGATTCCCAAGGGCGCGAACAGCCCATACGGCGCGCACCTCTGGATGGACTTCATTTGCGACGTGAAGAACCAGGCGGAGCTGACCGACTGGGTCTGGTACCTCTCCCCGGTGCCGGCCGCCTACGACCTCATCGAGACCCAGCTCCTGATAGACAACTTCCCGACGCAGGAGGAGCTCGACCGGGGCGAGCTCATGGACGACGTCGGCGAGTTCACTCGCGTGTACTCCGAGACTTGGAGGCGCGTGAAGTCGGCGTGAGCGCCCGCGGGCGCCGTCGCGATCCAGCGTGAGTCGTGCCGCCCCGTCCGGCATTCGCCGGGCGGGGCGGCTCAGTCGCGGTGCAGCCGCAGGCCGTTGCCCGTCACGAGCAGCGACGTGCCCATGTCGGCGAAGACCGCCAGCCAGAGGCTCGTGAGCCCGAGCGGGGCGAGGACGAGGAACACCGCCTTGATGGCGATCGACGCGGCGATGTTCTCGCGGATGATCCGCCCAGTCCGGCGCGAGAGGCGGACGAGTCTGGGCAGCCCCCCGAGATCGTCGCCCATGAGGGCGATGTCGGCGGTGTCGAGGGCGGCGTCGGTGCCGGCGGCGCCCATGGCGATGCCGAGCGTCGCCGCCGCGAGCGCCGGAGCGTCGTTGACGCCGTCGCCGACCATGCCGACGGCGCCGTGACGCTCCTTCAGCTGGCGTACGCCGGCGACCTTGTCGGCGGGGAGCAGGCCGGCGCGGACGTCGTCGACGCCGGCCGCCGCGCCGACCGCGGATGCGGTCGCGGCGTTGTCGCCGGTCAACATGACGAGGTGCTCGACCCCAGCCGCGCGCAGCTCGGCGAGCGCTGAGGGCGCAGCCGCACGCAGCGGGTCGCTCACAGCCACGACGCCGAGGGCGCCGCGCTCGTCGCCGACTGCGACGGCGGTCTTGCCCTCGGCTTCGAGGCGCTCGAGGGTCGCGACGAGGGCCGGGTCGGAAGCGTGAGGGCCGAGGAGCTGCGGCCGGCCGACGAAGACGAGCCGGCCGTCGACTTGGGCCCGCACGCCCAGCCCGGCTACCGCGCGGAAGCGCTGCACGTCGGCGCGGCCGTCGCCGTGGTGGCGACGGCCTTCGTCGACGCAGCCGTCGCGACCGTCTTGACTGTCGAGCGCGGACAGGATCGCCCGCGCCAGCGGGTGCTCGCTGTCGCGCTCCACGGCGGCCGCCAGGGCGAGCACCTCTTCCGGCGACGACCCGTTCAGCGCGACGACGTCGCTCACCGTGGGTCGTCCCTCGGTCAGCGTCCCCGTCTTGTCGAAGGCGACGACGCGCAGGCCCCCCGCCTGCTCCAGGTACGTCCCCCCCTTGACGAGGATGCCGTGCCGTGTCGCGTTGCCGAGCGCGGCCAGGATGCTGACCGGAGTCGAGATCACGAGCGCGCACGGGCAGGAGATGATGAGCAGGGCGAGGCCACGGTAGATCCAGGTGTCCCAGGCGGCGCCGAAGAGCGGCGGCACGACGGCGACCGCGGCCGCCAGGGCGACAACGGCCGGCGTGTACTTGGCCGCGAAGCGGTCGACGATCGCCTCCGCCGGGGCCCGCGTGGCCTGCGCCTCCTCGACGAGATGGACGATCTTGGCGACGGTGTTGTCCGCGGCCGCCGCCGTCGTGCGGACGCGCAGCGCCCCGCCCTCCACGATGGACCCCGCGAAGACGACGTCGCCCGGCCCCTTCGTGACCGGCAAGGACTCGCCGGTGATCGCCGCTTCGTTCGCCGCCGCCACACCGTCGAGGACGACGCCGTCCACGGCGAGACGCTCGCCGGGGCGGGCGATGACCGTCTCGCCGACCTGGATATCGGCGGCGAGCACCGCGAGTTCGGCTCCGTCGCGCACGACGGTCGCGACCGGCGGGCCGAGCTCGATGAGCCCCGAGATCGCCCGCCTCGTACGGTCGAGCGTGGCCGCCTGAAGCACGGTCCCCAGTCCGAAGAGGAAGGCGACGAGGCCGGCCTCGGACCACTCGCCGATCGCCATCGCGCCGATCACCGCCAGGCTCATGAGGACGTTCATGTCGACCTGGCGAGCGCGCAACGAGAAGAACGCGGCGCGGGCGACGAAGCCGCCGCCGGCGGCGACGGCGGCGGCGAAGAGGAAGGGTGTCGCCGCGGGCGCCAGGGCGCCGGCGGCGAAGCCGGCGAGGACGAAGGCGCCCGACACGAGGACGAGGCGCGCGCGCCGGTCGGTCAGCCAGAAGCTGCGGCGTCGGCTGGAGGGAGATCCGACCCCGGTGACCGACACGGCTCCGGCCGGCGAGTCGGCCGCCGCTCCGTCTGACCAGGCGCCGTTCGCTGCGCCGGTCCGGGCATCGGCCGTCGCGCGCCGCTCGGCGGTGTCGTATCCCATCCGCCGCACGGCGCGGTACACGCCGTCCAGGTCGGTGAGCGAAGGGTCGATCACGATCGAGAGCGTGGCGGCGCCGAAGTTGACGTCCGCTCGCTCGACGCCGTCCTCCTTGCGCAGCGCGCCCTGCAGCTTGAGGGCGCAGTCGGCGCAGTCCATGCCGGTCACGTGCAGCAGCCTGCGTTGCTGCGGTGGCTGCTCGAGGGCGCCGAGGTCGAGCGGGCCATGGTCGTGCACCGCCAGCGGGCAGTGGTCCTCGCAGTGGGTGGCGGTGCCGATGCGGCGCGCCAGACGCACGACGTCGTCCTCGCTCAGGAGGGCCTCATCGTGGGTGACGTGGATGAGACCGCGAGTCAAGTCGGGCTCGACGGTGCGGACACCTTCGAGCCGGAGCAGCTCGCGGCCGACCTCGTCCACGCAGCCCGCGCAGTCACTCTCGCGCGGGACCACGAGGGCGAGGTCGATGCTGCGCCCCGTCATGCCGGCTCCGTCATGCTCTGGTGCTGCACGTGCTCGCGCGTGAGCGCGAGCAGGCGCTCGATGTGCGCGTCGTCGGGCGAGTAGAAGACCATGCGCCCGGCGCGGCGCGCGCGAGCCAGGCCACTCGTTCGCAGCACGCGCAGGTGATGAGAGACGCTCGACTCGCTCATGCCGACGGTGGCGGCGAGGTCGCAGACGCAGATCTCGCCGGCCTCGATCAGCGCCGCCACCAGGCGGCAGCGACTGGGGTCGGCGAGCACCTTGAAGACGGCCGCCATCCGCTTCGCCGTGGCGGCCGTCACCAGGCGCTCGCGCACCTCGCGCACGCGCCGCGGATCGACGACGACCACGTTGCAGCGGTCGAGGGAGTCGTGCTCATCCTTGCCGCAGATCACGTTGGCGTGCGCATCGGCGGGCATCGGCGTCACTCCTCTGAACATATGACCAGACGTTCATATATTACCACGTTGTCACGTACCGCACCGCCCTTGACCGTTCGCGGCCTGGGGTACAGTTGCACCCGACGAAAGAAGTCGCCCTGACGGACCACCAAGAACAGCTCCCCGTGAGCCCGCCTCCCGCCCCGCCCGCGGGCGGGTTCCTCCACGACCTGTTCTCGCGCGAGCTGCTGCGCTACCTGGGGCCCGGCTTCATCGTC
>Ga0315289_10008235_pt1 | contig 15095 bp, 15 predicted proteins | sample YL17G11_40_MG_FD_203452 | JGI IMG/M metagenome (GOLD analysis project Ga0315289, IMG submission 203452) | Sediment microbial communities from Yellowstone Lake, YNP, Wyoming, USA - YL17G11_40 | ecosystem: Environmental > Aquatic > Freshwater > Lake > Sediment | place: USA: Wyoming | collected... | reverse complement strand
AACTTGCTTGTAGGGCAATTAGAAACAGTAAACCAACATCTGTCATAGATGCCTTTGCAGGTTCTGGTTCAACATTACTTGCTTGTGAAAAAATGGGTATCAAAAGTTACCACATTGAACTTGACCCAAAGTACGTTGACGTTATAGTACAAAGATACGTTGACTATACAGGCAATGAAAATATTAAACTAAATGGAAAAGAAATAACATGGACAAAAACCGAGAAAAATCCGTAGAACGGCCACAAAATAAGAACTTGAAGAAAGACGCTGGGCCGGGAAGACCACCCGGATTAAGAAACTATGCAACAATCTATAGAGAAGCTATGGAGATGTTAGCTAAAAAGAACGCTACAACAGTAGAGAAGTTAGAAGCTGAAATAATAGCCAATGGAATGATTGCAGCAAGAAAAGGAGATTATAGATTTTACAAAGACAACCTAGACAGATTACATGGAACTGCTACAATAAGAACAGATAACAAAAATGAAACGAACGTTGTAATATTACCATCAGAAGTAATAGCTAAATTAAATGCAGACACTAAACAACAAACAGAGCCAAGTAGTACAGAGTAATCATCGCTACAAGATGCTCAACTGGGGACGTCGCAGTGGAAAATCTACTGTTTTAACATATGAAGCATTCATAACATTGTATACTATAGACAATGCACTTGTTTCATATTATGCACCAACTGCAAGTGATGCAAGGGACATTATCTGGGGAATGCTACAAGAAACCTTTGGCAAAGCGATTGTAAAAACAAATGAAGTCTTACTTGAGATGACTATTAGAAATAAATTTGGAGGAACATCAACATTAAGACTTGCAGGTTGGGAAGCTGTAAAGAACAGAGATAAAGGTCGTGGTGTTGAAAATGATTTGGTTATTTTAGATGAGTGTGCTTTCTATCCTGAATTTTTGGATAAGTTTGAAAAGGTTATAGAGCCAACACTTCTTACTTCAAAAGGTAGATTAATATTAGCTTCAACACCTAATGGTTTTAATTACTTTTATGATTTGTATAACAAGAATATTAATGATAAAGATTGGTTTGTATCCCATGCAACATCTTATGATAACCCATTCAACGACCCTGAAGAACTTGCAAAGTTAAGAAAGAATAAAGACCAAGATGTGTTTGCACAGGAGTATATGGCAGACTTTAGAAAGGTCCAAGGTCTTGTATATAAGGATTTTAATCGGCAATTACATACTTATGGAGATGATGCTACTATAAATAAAAAAGTAGAAATTGCAGGTATTGACTGGGGATTTGTTCACCCATTAGTTATGCTTAGAATATTTGTAGACCAAGATGGAACATTCTTTATTGATGAGGAGTTTTATGAAACAGGAAAGACAACAGAAGAAGCTATAGAGTATCTTGGTACATGGAAGCCCACATACGTCTATCCTGACTGTGCTGAGGCTGATAGAGTACACATGTTAAGACAAGCAGGATTTTATGTTAAAGATGTAAATAAAGACATTAAATCTGGTATTGATAAAGTTGTATCGCTTATAAGAAATCAAAGATTATATATTAATAAAAGATGCGTAAATACAATATCAGAGATTGAGTCATATTGTTATAATATAAAAATGAATATAGAAAACCCTGTTAAAGAGAATGATGATGCGATGGATGCTATGAGGTATGCTTTATTTATGTATGCTTCTGATGAAAGTAAAATACTTAATACAACACCCTGGAACTCTGCAAAAAAGTTCAACGCTAGAAAAAATAATATTGCAATATAATAATCTAATGATATAATTATACTTATATGGCAATTAAAAAAGAAAAAATAACTCCTAAGGTAAAATCTACAGTTAAAGCAATAGTACCTAATGATACTGTAAAAGTAGTATTGATGACAGCACAAGAAGATTATGAATTTACAGGCACTAACCTACAAGTATTGTTTAAATTATTACCTAATAAAATATCTGGTAAAACATCAATCAGTATTACAAAAAATGGTTTAACATACAGCAAAATGATAAAACCTATGTTATTAAAGAAGTTTCTAAACAATGCAAACTATTTAACAATACTAGAAAAACAAATAACATCAATATTAAAATAATGGCAAAAAATATATTTGAATACATATCAGAAGAAGAAAACAGTTATCAAACAAGAGGTGTTCCTATTGCAGATGGACTTGATTGGTCAATGTATGACCATGTTAAGAAGACTATATATGCAAAAGATTCTAAATATATTAAAGGTGTAAATGGTGATGGGTCAAGACCATATCACAACATTATCTTACCTATTGCAAAACTAGCATATCGCTCAGAAGGATTTGATGTAAAAGATATTGAAATGTATGTTGATAATCCTGATAACTATCACCTATCATTTCTTACAAAGAAATATCATAACACTTGGGCATTAGATAATCATATTGATGAGTTTATTGATACTGTAGCTATACAATCATTTGATTTTGGAGGTGCATTAGTTAAAAAAAATAAAGATTATGTTGAGGTTATACCAATGCAGTCACTTGCTTTTGTAGACCAAACAGATATAAAGTCTGGACCTATATGCATTAAGCACATGTATTCTGTTGAAGATATGGAGAACAAACGTGGTATATGGGATAATGAAGCTATTGATGAGAGTTTAATGATGGCACAATCTGAAATGAGTAATGGTAATAAAAATATAAAAGCAAAAACACCTGGTAAATACATAGAAGTATATGAACTACAAGGAATGTTTAAAAAGTCATGGTTTGATGATACAGAAGAAGATGATGAAGATAAATATTCAAGACAAAGACATATTGTAAGTTATTATACAAAAGCAGATGGTCAAAAGGCAGGTATAACATTTTATAAACAAGACAATGCTAAAGATATATTTAAAATGTACAAGCGTGGTGGTAATTCTATGTCAATATATGGGCGTGCATTAAATAAAGGAGGTATTGAAGAATTGTTTGAACCACAAATGTGGGTAAACTATTCAATGATACAACTTAAAGACATGCTTGATGTTGCATCATTAATGTTATTAAAAACTAATGACCCAGAGATTGCAGGACAAAACAATATTAAAGATTTATCACCTGGAGAAATTATAAAAATGAGGGATGGTTCAGACCTATCACAAGTACAATTTCAAGTAATAAATGAAACAGCTTTTTATAATTCAATTGGAAAATGGGAAGCATTAGCAAGAGCAACTGGGTCAGCTTCTGAGTCATCACTTGCTGTTACACCAACATCAGGTACACCTTTTGCATTAGAACAATTAAAAACATCTAACGGATTGCAAGAGCATGACTATCAAAGAAATAAACTAGCTGATTTTATAGGTGAAGTATATAGAGATTGCATATTACCAATACTTTCTAAAGAAATGAGAAAGGGTTACTCATGGCTTGATGAATTATCTGTTGAAGAATTACAAGCAACTGTAAAAAATGTAGTTGAATGTGAAACTAATGATAAGATTAAAACTGAAATGATTAATGGTAGATTAATGAGTCAAGCTCAAATAGACCAATACAAAATAATTGTTAAAGAATTGCACATGGGTAAATCTACAAAGTTTTTAAAATTACTTAATGACGAATTAAAAGATTTACCAATGGATATTAAAATAAACGTAGCAGGTAGACAAAAAGATTTGTCAAAAATGACAGATAAATTAACTAACATTTTTAGAGAAGTAATTTCAAATCCACAAGTGTTGCAAGACCCTAACGCTAAAAAAGCATTTAATGAAATACTAGAATATTCAGGACTTAATCCTATGACATTTGTAAGTACAGAATCTGTACAACCTGCATTAGAAACTATGCCTCCAGTTGCGACAGCTTAATTAATAATTAATTTAAAATAAACAATATGCAAGAAACAATAATAAACGCACATTTATCAGATAAAGAAGTAGCATTGCTACAACAGCTTAACGAAAATACTCCATTGATTGAAGCTATAAGAAAAGTAATGCTAGTAGCAATCCAATCAAATGGTGTTGCTAAAGCAAACCTTGTTTATAATCCTATGTATAACTGGGCAATACAAATTGCACAATCAAAACTAAATAACGAACAAACAGGTGAGGCTATAAAAGTTGTATCAGAAGGATTAACAGGAATACAATTAGCTATAGAAGAGATATTACATTTCAAAGTTAAACAAGAAACTCCTAAAAAAGAAAACCCAGCAATATAAATTTGCACATAAATAATAACATGATATAATTATAAATATATGACATCAACAAAGTACACAAATTTAACAGCATCAACACTTATTAAAACAGGTTATGGTCGCTTGGTTGGTATGTATGTAAACTCTACAACAGCAGGAACAATAAAATTTTGGGATAACACATCGGCAGCAACTACTGTAATAAACAATACTATTACACCTGCAGTTGGATACCACAATCTTGGTAATGTGGCTTTCAGTACAGGCTTATTTGCGACTATAGGTGGAACACTCGATGTAACATTACATTGGGATTAATTATTTATCATTAATAAAAAATATAAAATAAAATGGCAACAACAAATCAATCATTAGAAAACGAACTTAAAGGATACCCACAAACAGTTGAAGTAACTTTAACAGCTGCACAAATTATAGCAATGTATACAACTCCTGTACTTGTAGTACCAGCAGTTTCAAACAAAGCAATAATTGTTGAATCAACAGAATTAATAATTACTAGAACATCAACAGCTTTTACAGGTGGTGGTGTTGTATCAGTACAATATAACTCAACAGCAAACGGAGCAGGTACATCAGTACAAGCTTCTACAATAGCTGCAACAGTTATAACAGGTGCAGCAGGTACAACTTACTCAACAAGAACACCAGCAACATTGTCTGATGTAGCAACAGCTTCTATAAAAGGAATTGGTCTATACATATCAAATGCAACAGCAGTGTTTGCAGCAGGTACAGGTACAGCAATTGTTAGAGTTGTATATAGAACAATATAGTCAATTTGGTTATCGCTTATCCTAAACAAAAAGTGAAACAAAAGAGTTCTCAATTAGATAAATTGATTATAAATTAAATGGTTCTCAAACCTAAACATTGAATAAAATATATGGAAAACGAAGAAGAATTAAATTTAGAAATAGATTTAGACGATACAGATTTGCCTGAGGAAAAACCAAGGGAAACAGATGAAGCTAGATTAGCAAGACTTGATAGACAAGCATCACAACTTCGAAAGAAGCTAGGTGTAGAAAATAAAGTTGCTGAAAAGGTAGAATCAAAAAAAGAAGAAGGTTTAGACAGAATTGACAGAATGTTTCTAAGGTCAGAACAAATAACTGATGCCGATGAAATAGATTTAGTCAAAGACTTTGTAAAAAGTAGTGGTAAATCAATAGAAGATGTTGTTGATAGTAGAGCTTTTAAAGCTGAACTAAAAGCAATGAGAGATGACAAGAAAGCAGAAGATGCAATCCCAACAAACTCAAAGCGTTCAGGTCAATCTAACAGCAGTTCTGTTGAGTATTGGATAGCAAAAGGCGAAATGCCACCAGCCAGTGAACCAAAACTTAGACAAGCTTACGTTAATGCTAAAATGGCAAAAACTGCTGAGCGAAATATGTTCACTGATAACCCTACTGGATAAAGTTATCTAATAATTCTTTAAATAGTTGCGACAAATTAGCAAAATTAACTATTTAAACAATTAAAATTATATGGCAATAGTATACGCAGAAGACTGGGCAGTTAAAGTTCAAGAAAGACTGTCAGAGCAAACAAAATGGAAAGATTTTATGCGTGTTGAGATAAACGACTCACGTGTATTACACAATCCTTACAGAACAGATGCAACAGTTCAAACATTAACAAGATATACAGCTTACACTCAAGCAGCAGTAGCACTTACAGATGAAACAGTTACTATCTCAACAGGTAGAATTGTATCAGAAATAATTGATAGAGCCGACCTTGCACAATCAACATATACAACACAAATGGAGTCAGCAGACCACATGGGTGTAATGTTAAATGAAACTATCGAATCTCTTATCTATGCACAACATGCACAGCTTACAGACTTTGATAACGCTTCAATCGGAGGTGCAGCAGGTAACATCACAGTTTCTACATCTAACATAGATGACATCATCACAGGTATACAAAGAGAAATCTCTGAAGCTAAAGGTGATACATTATATGAGAGAAATGGTGGATTTATCGTATGGCGACCTGCTGACTTTGAAAAACTACAGTCATTTATGATGGCTAACGGATTTTCAACAGCAGATAATGCTTTGAAAGGTGGTGTGAAAGGTGGAATAGATTACATGGGAATGACTCACTATAGGTCAAACTTGCTTACAGCAGGTCACGCTATAGGTGGTGTTAAGAAAGTGTATTATCTAGGAATCCTAAGAGCTACTTATGGTCAAGTAATTGTAGATGAGAAAGACCCTGGACTTGTATCAGGTATCGGTATCACTTCAAGAATTGATATAGGAATAAAAGCTTTTGCAAAAGTAACACCAGTGTTATTTGATATTCTAGTAGCATAACTACAATAGCTCCCTTGTGGGGCTATTATGGTGGGTGTGTCGCAACGTCCTCCATAATAACCCCATAAAATAATGTCTTTAACAGCAACAAACATATTCGCATTAATAGATGTAGAAGTAAAAACAAATACGACAACATATCCATTGGCAACGAAGGTGTTGGATATTAATGTTGCACTTGACGATGCTATAGATTTAGCAATAAGAAGTTGTGGTATAGGTCAATACGATGATACTAACTTTACTGATTATCCAATAATTACAACAAACTTAGTATCAGCACAGAGAGATTACAGTTATACACAAGATGGTTCAGGAAATCTTGTTCTTGATATTTACAAGGTAATGGTAATGAATCCATCAGGAGTGTATGAGGAGATACCACAAGTTGATATGCAATCTTATCGTGATACAGAAGCATTCTATGATGGATTAAATATAACAGGACAACCAACATCTTATGACAGAACAGGTAATGGAATAATTTTTGATGTAATACCTAACTATTCACAAACAAATGGATTAAAGATGTTTATAAATCGAGAAGGTTCATATTTTACAACATCAGACACAACAAAGAAACCAGGTATTGATGGCAGGTTGCATGAATACTTGGTAGTAGCACCAGCATGTAAGTATGCACAAAGAAATTCTTTAAGTAATGAAAGCATACTGTACCAAAGAAAATTACTGTTAGAAAAGAAAATATCAGAAGTATACAGCAAGAAAGATAGAGGTGTTAGAAAAATATTATCAAAAACTCCATTTGACTTTGGTCAAAATTAATAATTAAAATAAAATAAAATAAAATAATATGGCAACATTTAACAAATTTAATTCATTTGTAGAAGCAGTAGCAGAAAAAGTACATAACTTAGGTTCAGATACTTTAAAAGTAGCTCTTACAAACACGTTACCAACATCAGCTAATACTGTATTTGCTAACCTTACATCAGTATTAGCTACAACAAACTTATCAGGAGCTACACCATTTAACCTTACAACAACTTCATCAGCACAAACATCAGGTACATATAAATTAGTTTTAGCAGACCTTGTATTAACAGCAACAGGTTCTGTTGGTCCTTTCAGATATATTGCTATCTACAACGATACAGCTACAAATAAAGAGTTAATAGGTTTTTATGATTATGGTTCATCAATAAGTTTAGCATCAGGTGAAACTTTTACTTTGGATTTTGATGCAGCTAATGGTGTATTAACAATAGCTTAATAAAAAGCAATGGCAAATAGATATTGGGTAGGAGGAACAGCAGACTGGGATGCTACAGCTGGTACAAAGTGGTCTACCACATCAGGTGGTGGAGGTGGGTCAGCTGTACCTACAATTTCTGATGATGTTTTTTTTGATGCTAATAGTGGAGCTGTTACAGTAACGATGACATCTAGTAGAAATACATTAAGTTTAGATTTTACTGGATTTACAGGAACTTTTCAACCAAGTGGAGCAAGTTCAATATCCCTATATGGTAACCTTATTCTTGGTTCCGGTATGACGTTTGGTACGGGGGGGACAGGTACAATAACAGTACAGGGTACTGGTGTTACAACCATTACTTGTAATGGAATATATATACAAATGAGTATTTCACAAACATCAATTACAAAAACATCTGTAGATTTAGGTGATACTTTTTTTTCTACAAAAATATTAAACATGACAAGAGGTACGTTTAATACAAATAACTATAATATGACATTAGGTAGGTTTGCTATGGGTCAAACTGCGGCTACAACTTTAAACTTAGGTTCTAGTACAATCACTTGTACAGTTGATTCTTCTCCTACATGGATTATGAGTATACCTGCTAACGTAACATTAAATGCTGGAACATCTACTATCATCTTTAATCCATCTTTAACCCAAACATCAATTTTTCAAGGAGGTGGTAAAACTTATTATAATTTTGAATTAGCAGGAACAGGAACAGGAGTATTTACTGTTACAGGTGCAAATACTTTTAATGATTTTAAAATAAGTTCAACTACTCATGTTTGTCAATTTACTATAAGTACAACACAAACTGTTTCTTCATTTACAACAATGGGTACTATTGGAAATATAATAACAATACAATCTACATCTAATGGTACAGCATTTTCTCTTTCAAAATCAAGTGGAACTGTAAATAGTAATTATTTATCTTTAAAAGACTCAACTGCTACAGGTGGAGCAACATGGAACGCAATAAATTCAACAAATGTATCTGGAAATACTGGATGGATTTTTTTAACAACAATGGTAGCTGATAGTTCAAGTTTTATTTTATCAGGAATATCAAACTTATTTACAAGAACTTATGTAAATACATGTGATGTTACTGTTTATACTTTTACAGGTATTACAAGTATTTTAAATAAAGGTTTTACCCTTGCATTAGATTTAGTTAATTTTAATTTAACAGGAATATCTAATATATTCACAAGAACTTATATATTTATAAGTGAAGTTGGTACATATACTTTTTCTGGATTATCTATAGGACTAAATAGAGGATTTTATTTACTTTTAAGTGTTGGCACATATACATTATCAGGAATATCTAACATAATTATAAAAGGTTATGGAATAGCATTGGATGTAACTACATATACTTTAACAGGAATATCTAACATATTTACAAGAACTTATATGTTTATATTAGATTCAGTTAATTTTTATTTTTTCGGAATATCAAATATATTATTAATTGGTTATAATATAATTGTAAATTCAGCAAGTTATACATATACGGCAATCGATAATTTAATGAGTTGGGGAAGATTCTTGGCACTATCAGCTGGGACATATATATTAAATGGTGTTGATTCAGTATTTAAAAGAACTTATATATATATTTTAGAAAATGTAACTTTTGTTCTTACTGGAATATCTTTATTGTTTAAATACACTGGTTGGTTAAATACAGCAAAATCAGCAACTTCTGCAATGTCATCAACAGCAAAGTCGGCAACTTCTGCAATGTCAAATACAATAAAAACATCTACTTCTGCAATGTCAAATACAGCAAAGTCAGCAACAGCAACATTATCAAATACAGCAAAGTCAGCATCAACATGGATTAATAGAGGTAAAAATCAATAATATGAATAATTTAACTACATTACAACCACAAATAAATAAACCAGCAGAAAATACTGCTATAAATTTAGTATTACCTACTCTTGTACAACAACTTACCTATCCACTAGATTATATTACACAGGAAATACTTGCAGATTTTATTAAAAAACTTGCAGTATATCCAACGCAATACTCAACAACAGACAGAGATGGCTTAGTTGTTACAAAAGGGTTATTAATATACAACACAACAACAAATAAATTAAACTTTTACAATGGTACAGCTTGGGAAGTAATTACAAGTTCTTAATAAATAAAAATATATGTCAATAATAACAATACCAAACCAACAAACAAAAACATTTGTACAATCAAATACATCAGATGTATTAGGAACAATGCAAAATTCATTTAATATAGACTTACAAGAAAATGTAGGAAAGATGCGTGTTGGTAAAAGATTAATACCACAAACTGATGACTCATTAATTTCAGCATCAATGTATTGCCCTATAGCTTTTGCATATTTTAAAGTGTCATCAAATGAGTATATATATTCTTTAGTTGGTAATGAAACATCAACAGGTTATACATGTAGACAGATAGGACTACAAAATAATGCTTCTCAAGATACCACTACTAATGCACCAGCTAATATATATGGTGGCTCTGATATGCTTGTAGCAAGTAATGGTTATCTATATGTAACAGGTTTAGATAAACTATACGAGCATGATGGTACAAACTGGAGTGCTACTACACGTGCACTTAACTCATCATCAAACCAAGTTCACATGATGACAAATTTTAATAGTAGAATATATGTAACAGATAATGGTTCTTTAATAAAATCGTGTGCAGCTTCAACAACTATGGGTGCTATTGTTTCAACTGGAGCTTATACACTACAACTTGGAAATACTGAAACCAACTATATAACATGGTTACGAGCATCAGCTTCAAGAATATGGATTGGTACTGTAAATCGTGCAGGTGGAAAAGGTAGAGTGTATTCATGGGATGGTGTATCAGAAATACCAACAGCATCATATAGACTTGAATCATCTGGAGCTTTATCATGTGTTATTAAAGATGACATACCTTATATTGTTGATACAAATGGTGACTTATTAGCTTTTAATGGAGGAAACTTTCAAAAACTTACAGGATTTTATAGAAAAAATAGAAAAACAAAACTTGCATTTCCAGCAATTTCAAGAAACAGACGTTTTATACATCCAAATGGTATGAGTGTTATTGATAGTCGTGTAAATATATTGATAAATAACTTAAATAATGACTTTACAGGTACTATTGAGGAAACTATACACTCAGGTGTGTATGAATATACACCTGAAAATGGGTTAGTTCATAAACATGCTTTGACTTTATCGCCAGATTATCCAGCTACAACTATTACAGACTATGGTCAAGTGAGAGTTAAATTAGTAGGTGCATTATCAGAAATGACAATACCAGACTCACCAATATCTACAACAAATGGGTCATTTTTAGCAGGTGCTAGAGTATTTACAGATGCTACAACAGAGCAAGGTTACATATTCTATGATGACACAAATGATACACAACAAAAATATGGATATTTCATAACACCACAAGTAGAATCATCACAACTAACAGACACTTGGCAAAAGATATTTGTTAAACATAAAAAACTTATCAATTCATCAGATAGAATTTACATAAAATCACGTTCAGAAGAAGATACTGGAGTTGAAGCTACAATAACGTGGACATCAACTACAACCTTTACTGTATTAAACAGTGCAGTGGTGGTTTCAGACTACTGGACATCAGGAACAGGTGGGGAAATAGAAATAACACAAGGTATTGGTGGAGGTAAATGTTCACATATCACAAACGCAGTCAATAACGCAGGAACATGGACTGTAACTGTTGATGAAACCTACACAGGTGCTACAGGAACTTCAAAAGCAAGATTTATGAAATGGAATAAATTAAAGACAATTACAAACGAGGAATCAATCAGCAATCAGGTACAACAATTTGCAGAATTTCCTATAGGTACATCAGACCAGACAGATACTTTCATTCAATTTAAAATATGTTTTCTATTTACTGGAAAAAATGAATTACATAGTTTAAATATTATTAGCAAAACTAACCAACCTTTGATATAATTATAAATATATGGCAGAATATACAGTCGCCTCTGGTGACAATCTTACAAAAATTGCGGCACAAAACAACACAACTGTTGCAGACCTTGCTAAGTTGAATAATATTACTGACGTTAATAAAATTAATGTAGGACAAAAAATAAACTTAACACCTCCAGCAACAACAGGTTCAACTATAACAGGTGCTAATACTAAAAATACACAAGGTATAAGTGTAACACAACCACAAGTTTCAACAGGTGCAGTAACTTTGCAATCTGACATAATATCTAAAGGTCAAGCAGACACAGCTAGAGCAGTTGCAGAGGAAGCAAGGATAGCTACTTTACAAGGCACAAAAGCCCCTACAGCAACAGAGAATGTATTAAAGAATATACTAGGCACTTCTGCTACAACACCTACACCACAGCCTACACAGACTGCTACAACAGGACAACCTATTAATGTTAATGGTATTACTGCTGATACACTTGCAAGTCAAAGACAGGGTGTACAAGACACATTATCAAATGTAATGGGTGAAACAAGATTAACTACTGACCAGTATGCTGGAACGGTAGACCCTGCAAAAGTAGAACTTGATGCTGCCAATGCACAACTAAATGATGAGGCACTAGCAGGTAGAAGACGTATTGAAGCATTAATGAAAATGCCAGGTGCTACTAAAGAAAGTATTGCAGATACTGTTACTGAAATATCAAGAAACAATGCAAGTAAACTAGCCGACCTAGCAGTTGTTCAAATGGCAAAACAAGGAAAATATGATAGTGCTAAAGATATTGCTGACAGAGCAGTTAAGGCTAAAGTTGAAGACCAAAAAAACAAATTAGATGCTTTATTGTTTACTTATACAGAAAACAAAGAACTGTTTACAAAAGCAGAGCAAAGACAATTTGAAACTGCACAAGATGATAGAAAGAGAAAATTAGATGCAGAAGAAAAGAATTTGCAAAGGATTTCAGATTTATCACTTCAAGCACTTGCAGACGGAGCACCTGCTTCAGTTGTAACAAAGATGAGAAATGCTAAAACAGAAGCAGAAGCTATATCATTGGGTGGAAGTTATATTGGTAGAAATAAAAGAAGATTAGAAGAAGCACAGATAAGTAAAATATATCAAGACATAGCAGAATCAAGAGCTAAAGAAGATGTCAAGAAAAAAGGTCTTGTATTAACACCAATAACAGCAGCACAGGCACAAAATAAGGTTCAACAAATAACTGACTTAACTAATAACAGGGGTATACAAACATCAGTTGGAACAAGTGTATTCTCAAGAGCAGCAAGTAGCATACCAGGTAAGATATTTAAGGCTATATTTAGTCCAGGAGGTTCAGCAAAAGATTTAGGTGCATCATTAACAGGTGCTAGACAAGATTATATTGCAAATGTAGACCAGTTATCATCACAATTATCTATTGATTCATTAACAAGTGCTAAAGCAAATGGTGCTACATTTGGAGCTTTGACAGACAAAGAACTTGAATTGTTATCAAATTCTGCAACTAAGATAAATAAATGGGCTATAAGAGATGATAATGGAAAAGTTGTTGGATATAACACATCTGAAAAATCATTCAAAGCAGAACTTGATAAAATCAATAATTATGCAAAACTTGATTATATCTATCGTGGAGGTAATGGAGCTGATGTTGGAGTATTTCAACTACAAGACGGAACATACGCAACAAAGAATAGTGATGGAACAGTAGAAATATTACAATTAATACAATAAAAAATATATGGTAAAATTATCACAACAAGAGTTTGAAAAAAAATACGGAAAATCAAGCTACAATGCTTTAAGTAATATTCAACCATCAAATGAGTTAAATAGTTATTCTTTATCAGAAACTTTTGGGGATATAAAACAAACAGGTTCTAATTTAATAAATACTGTTAAAGAAACTTTTGCAAAGTCACAAGAAGCTAAAACTGCATCAAGAAGAGGTGAACAAGGCATGGTAAGAGGTTTTGCTCAACAAGCAGGTATAGGACTTGGTGGAATATCACAAGTAGGTGGTGATTTGTTTACAGGTGCAGTAAAAACAGCGTTACCACAAGCAGGTGAAGACGTTTTAAAAGCAGGTGTATCTAGTACAGTAAAACCACTAACAGAAAGTAATTTTGTAAAAAGTATTTATGAAAAATATAATTCATTAGATGAAACTAAAAAAAGAGATATTGATGCAACATTAGGACTAGGTTCATTTTTAACTGATTTAGTAGGTTTTGGACTTGCTAAAAAACCAGTTGTAAGTGCTTTAAAGGCAGGAAGTGAGGCTGTTACAACAGGAATAAAGGCAGCTGAAGAAATAACAACTAGAATACCTCGTGCTACAGAGAAACTTATAACAATGACCAAAGAGGGTATAACACCAGTAATTTCAAAAGAAAAAGCTATTGGTGAAGTATTACAAGGTACTACACAAGATATTAAGAAAGGAACTGCTGGTTTAAGTCTTGTTGATACAAAGGGGATTAAAACATATCAGAAACTAAATGAAGCTATTGATAAAAAAATACCAGAATTGGCAAAAGTTGTTGATAACGAGTTTGCACAAGATACTACTAAAAAATTACTAAATGATTTAACAATAACTAAACCAACTAAAGCAGGTGGTACTGTGAGTGTTAATTATGTTGATAATGCTTTAAATCAACTAGCAGAACTATATACAAAAACAGGTGATGTTGTAAAACAAGCTGATATAGAGGATTTAATTAATATCGCTAAAACAGATGGATTAAATAAATTAGAAATAAATGATATTGCTAGAAATTATGGACAAGAGTTTGGTGATAAAGCCTTTAATAAAATGGGTGACCCATTAACTTCAATTAATGCACAAATGTTTGAGAATACAAGAAAAGGCGTAAAAGAAGTTGCTAGAAGTGGCTTAACGTCTAATGTTGCTAAAAAAGCAGATGAAGCTATGAGTAAACTATATGACACTCGTGCTTTAGTTAAGAAAAATGTTGAAGCTGTTAATAAATTAATGAATAGAATAGAGGAAAGAGGATTAGTTGAGAAGATTGGTTATAACGTATCTAAATATGCAGATATATTAACTGGTGGTTCTTTACGTGGCTTTATAGGAGGTATATTACCAAGAGGTGCAGGTTATAAAACTCTAAATGCACTTGATTTAGAAGCTTTACTTGAGAGAAACCTTAAAATAATCAATGAAGCTACAAAAGCAAAAACACCTAGTCAATTTAAAGAGATAACATCTCAATTATTAGACCGAAATAGTTCTGTAAAGAATACTTTAACTAATGAAGCTAAAAATATAAACCAAGTTACAAAAAC
>Ga0315289_10008234_pt1 | contig 15096 bp, 12 predicted proteins | sample YL17G11_40_MG_FD_203452 | JGI IMG/M metagenome (GOLD analysis project Ga0315289, IMG submission 203452) | Sediment microbial communities from Yellowstone Lake, YNP, Wyoming, USA - YL17G11_40 | ecosystem: Environmental > Aquatic > Freshwater > Lake > Sediment | place: USA: Wyoming | collected... | reverse complement strand
GGAACCGGATCGCATCGTCCGGGCCAAGTTTTTCAACCAGTACGTCAAGTCCCTCCTGCTGGATCTGGTGTAATGTTTTGACGCTCATCTGTTTTCCTCCTTTAACCAGGTGACCGGGTTTTCTATATGTACCTGTATGAGCTGATTCGACTTAAAAAATGTTATCAGGTCATCATCAGTTGTGAGGAATACCGCCCCAGCCCTTTCGGCACAGGCAATGCGGAGCGAGTCCATCGCATCCCCGCCCATCCCAATTAACTCGTGCATCCGCGAGATTATTCCATCGTCAATGAGTATTTGTTCTTTTGTCACTGATAGGATCTTCTCCACCCGAAGCCTTTTCTTAATGTCCGGTATTTTTGAGAGTTCTTCAGTGATTGCTTCGCTGGTAACCATGGTAAATTCCTGCGTCGCACAACGACGGATGATCTCCTGAACTGCGGTCACCTCCAGACGGATTCGTCCCATCGTCTGATCATCGAATGGCCTGCATAGGCAGCAGACATCCATGTAGATTTTCATCTCCCACTCCCCGATTCCACAACCGCGATCTCTTCCTTGCGGTTTTTCTCAATCTGAGCGATCAGGTTACAAGCATATCGGGTCAGCATGACATCTTCAATAACTCTCTCCCCGCCCTTTAGGAACCGGTATCGATTTGTTGGCGTCAACAAAATGGTCTGAAATCGTGTGGTTTGAATTTTTGCACGATTCCTTTGCTTTTTGGATCACCTTCTGGAAGTTACGCCATTCAGCATAGCCGGGCAGAACCTGCAGATCACGGGCGAACCAGAACTCAACGTGGTCCAGTGTATGGACATAGTCCTCAAAATTTTTGTGGAGGCGTTTGACAAGATCTGATTTCATTTTCCATACCTTGCCCGTTGATTGTTATTCTCCCGGTATTCTATACATTGCTTATCGCGGAGGGGACACATAGTTCCTGCTTGCATCACAAGTGCAGACATTTTCAGATCAATCACGGTTTTTTCCGGTACTCGAGTTTCTTTTGTTCAATCTTTTTTGATATATTCTCAAATTCTGTATCTGAAGCAGCAGTATCTTCAGCGAGCCGGCGCATTGAAAATTTTTCATATTCTTCTAATGCGAGATGCTGTGCAATTTCCATTGATACCTTACCTGAATCCTCAAGAATTTCCCGCTCATTGAACTTGAGGAATGCATCCAGTTTCTCTTTCCATTCGATCATGTAGACGGGCTGTTTTCGTTCAGCCTGCATCTCTGCATAATCGAGATACATGGTTATGATGCGGTTGAGCTGGCGGATCTCCGTTTCGTCAAGATAATTTTTCGCAACGGTGACATCCCTCTTTCTCACCTTGGCACCTTTCCATGAAGTGAGCCCCATATCCGGTTTTGATGCGTCAGCCCGTTCTGCAATGATCTCCGCAGCAGTATGGCCGGTGATTGCCCAATGCAGTTTGTTCTGTACGATCCTGAAAAACCCGAGCGTTGTTTCTGCCAGCGGATCGTAATCGATTGCGAGTGTGTAGATATCCCTGATCTTCTGGTAGAACCGCTTTTCGGATGCCCGGATATCCCGGATGCGTTCGAGCAGTTCATCGAAGTAATCCGCACCGATGCTGCGCCCTTCCTTAAGCCGCTCGTCATCGAGTACGAATCCTTTGATAAGGTATTCCCTCAACCGTTCGGTTGCCCACCTGCGGAACTGCGTGCCCCGGTGGGAGCGGACGCGGTAGCCGATGGCGAGGATCATGTCGAGGTTGAAAAATTTTGTCCGGTATTTTTTACCATCGGAGGCAGTTGTCAAGTATTCCTTGACTACTGATCCTTCCTCCAATTCTCTGTCATCGAAAATATTCCTGATATGGAGACTGATATTCTGTTTGGTTGTCTGGTAGAGTTCTGCGATGAGTGCCTGCGTGAGCCAGACGGTTCCTTCTTCGAGCAGCACTTCAATGCGGCTTGTCCCGTCTTCGGACTGGTAGAAAAGGATCTGAGAACGAGTCACCGGTTCCGGAACTGGTTTATCGCTCATCGTTCACCACCCTCCCAACACCGTTTACTTAGTCTTAGCCGGATGTTTGGCCTTTTATAGTGTGGTGCCGTGGGGTGAAAATAACTGTGGACGGAGGTTTTTCCCTTGGGTGAGATTATTGTCTGCCTTCCAGGATCTTAATTTCCTCTTCCATCAGTCCGTATAACCCGTACACCTGCACATCGATCTGTTTGTCCATTGGATCAATTTACTCCTATAACATTTACCGACTTACCCTTCTACTTTATATGCAGTGCATAGGGTAGGATAGATTATGCAGGATCTGGGATACAAACCAATAACAAAAGACAATTGGCTGAAGCCTGACAGGATTTCCATATCATTCCTACGATTACCTCCAGAAATGCAAGATGACGATATCAAAAAAGGTGAAATGTATTTAGATATGATACTTCAGCCTCATTTCAATGAATATGTTCCTGTTGAAATAAGAAAGCTGTTTGAAGTATCTCGTGGTGCTTTAGTCTATGGGTACTTCTTCTATCCATTATACACTCTTGCATGCGAGCAATTATTCCGAGTCGGTGAGGCAGCGATTACTACTCGTTGTAAACTTTTTAGTCCTCGATTGGTGAAGAAAACATTTGAAAAGAAAATCGATTGGTTATTTGCTAAAGAAATATTGAATGAACAGGAAAAGCAGCGCTGGCATGCATTACGTGATCTTAGAAATATTACTTCTCATCCTGAAGATCAATCAATCTATTCCCCCGGAATGGTTATCCGCATATTGACTCGGATGGTTGAAGATATCAATGCGTTATTTATGCTGAAATAAAATACGAGTCATCCCGTGCTGGGATAATGAGGGATTGGGGGGATTATCGGACTGATGGATCTATTATTCAAGTTGGAGTGCCCCTTCAACAATCACAATCTCTTCCTCGATCAGTCCGTACAGCTCGTACACCGCCGCATCAATCGCGGCATCCGTCGCTTCAACCTGCCGGGCAGCAGCGTCTTCTCGTGATTGAATGTGGAGTCCTGCAACCGCTTGTTCAGACAGCGAAGAACTCTGATGGAAATATACAATCAAGTGGTGATTTTAATGAAATTTTTTCTCTTGCTAATACAAATAAAGTTAATTATTTTTGGCTTCTCAAAAAATCGATAATTGCTTGACGTAAAAATGGTGAAAGTATATTGCGGCTTTTTTCAATTTCATTCAGTACCGATTTTGATGCCTCAGATGGTCGAACACCAAATTCTGTAATCAATCTATGATACTGTTTAGCCGCTGTCTCAAGAAGTTCAAAATCCTCTTGGGTTAAACCTTCCTCCCGACGTAATGGATTCTGCCTTCTTACTAACGTAAGTATTTCTTCAAGAATATCACGATCTGATCGAATTTGTTTAGTTTTTTCAGGTCGTGACTGAACAATTTTAGTTATACTATCATTAAATTCAGGCCAAGAACGATCAAAAACTTGACGCAGCGTTTTATCTGCGAGTGGTTTTTCGTCAGATTTTGATAACTGTTGATTTATGGTATTAATTAATTTGAACACATCTTCTTTAGTAAAAATTGTATGTTGAAATTGACTTAATGGTGGCTTAATGTCTGATGGTGTTAAATCAAGTAAAAAGGTGCATACTTTCGTATCGCTCATTTTAGATAATGCACCGGCTTCAAATAATATCCAGTTATTATCTAAATTTTCAGGAGTTAAACAAATTATTCCAATTTTTGATTTTTCAATTTCTGAAGAGATTTCTGCTGTTGATCGTGCTCCTTTAGCAATATTACTTGAAATCCAAGGTTCTAATGCTTGAATTATTTGAGGAAGCCAATCAGAGAATACATCAGCAACTTTTTTACTTCGTTCATCAGACCAACTAATAAATACCTTCATAAATCAGTCTCTTGAAAAATACTGATTTTATTATACGATAATACTTTTTAGATGGATTTTGTGTTTTTAATAAATGTCTTGTTAATCATTTTTTGAGGTGTTTGATGTCTTTTATTATCGTTCAATGTGACTTAGTCTATAGTTGTTTAGTCTATAGTAGCCGAGAAGGGAGGCTTTTGCCGACCTTCGAGATTCTGATGAACCACCCGAACTCGAAGAACACTGATGAGATTTCATCTATCATAGTAAAATATTAAAAGATAATAATATAAAATCAAACACCCTTTTAAAAAATATGACAGTTACTTGGTCAGGCATTAAGGATTATTTTAGGAAACTTGTTGGATTTTATATCGTCTTGCTTGTGGTTTTTGGCGTAATGGCATTTGCCATATGGTATCTTGCAGATCAACCATCATATATGCGGGATGCTGCCGTCGCACTTGTATCAGCTATTGCTGGAGGCCTAATTTACGACGTCTATAAAAGTATTTTTAAACCAATTTTACACTAAACTTTTTTTGGCACTCCACAGTCAATTGTGTGTTATTTAAAAAAAATATCTAGTTATGTAATTCGCACTTTTACTTTTTAACAGTTGACTGTGTGTAGTCTGATGAGTTCTTCTTGAAGTTCACCCTTCCGTGATCAAGGTTCAGCTACGCGAAGCTGTATCCGCGTGCGTGCAAACCGGGGGGGTAGGAGTCATTCTTACTGAGGGAGGGGCGGGGTAGGGGGGCGGTGCCGTGAGATGGGGGCGAGAGAAGAAGACTCCCCCTTCTCTTCTGTGATTTTTCTCTTTATTTTTAAAAATAACAAGTTCAAATCTTTATTCTCGCAAACCCTAACATAATGGTATTAAGATAAGGAAAGTAAAACGTGAAAATGAATGATTAATTCATTCGATATATCAAATATAACAATATGGTCCAATCCTTTTCAAGGAATTTTCAATTTGCCTCCAGTTTTGTTAATGATTATTAGTTTTATATTCGGAACTATTTTTGGAGGTATTTTATCAGCTATTGGGCAAAAAATAGGGGATAAATTAACAGAGTCCCTGTTTAATTGTGGTTCACGAGTTAAATCTTCCTTGAAAAATATCGTATTTCTAATTCCTAATAAAATTAGACAAAAACAAAATGAAATAAGAATTAAAAAATCATTAAAGGAACAGATTGAATTATTATCCGATCCAGATAAAAAAAATCGCAGAAATGCTGATCAAAAGATAGTTAATATTCTTCTTTCCCCACTTGGAGCTAAAACATCTGTTAAATTTAAAATTAATGAACGATTGATAGAATATCTTTCAAGTGATTATGAAGATGTAAAACACTATGCAATTCTAAATTTAACGAGAATAGTTGAACGAACCGATAAAAAAACATCTGTTTCGTCAAAATTGATAAAAGAATTGATTAAAAATCTTCCTTCCGAAAATAGTAAAATTAGAGACGATTCTTTAACATTGCTTCGTTTAATAATTAATAATAATTGTATAGTTTTATTCATTAATTCCATTGAAGGTGTTGACGATCCATCAATTATATCGTATCTAATCGAATTATTGCAAAATACTCTTGAAATTGAAGAAAAAAATTTTCAAATCCAATCTAAAATTTTTACTTTATTAAATACATACTTACAATCAGATAATGTTGAAATTAAAAGAAAAACAATTGCTGTCCTTGATAAAAAGATAAATGAAAGAGTATCTGAGATAATATTAGAATCTGGAATTATTTCCTCTCTACTAAAATTGCTTTTAGATGAAAATTCATTTGTTTATTTAGATGCGCAGCGATTATTAAAGAAACTGGGCAAATTATCATTACTTCCGGAAATTATGCAAAATGCGAGAATATATGAAGAAACTCTACCCAAATTGGAATTGTCTTGTTTAATAAACGATACTATCTCCTCAAATCATTTAACTAAATTAATGGATACTGAGATTTTGGATCAAATATTCAAATATTTATCAGAAAGAGAATTTCAAACGCTATGGTGTGCTAGTCAATCAATTGTTCAATTGCTATATATGTGCGAAAAATCAAAGAAAAAAGAGTCTTTGATTCAAAAATTGATTGATCTAGACATTAATAATTCATTAATTGCTCTTTTATCTGATAAGGATTCAGATATAAATTTGTGTGGAATACAGATTATTCGAGCACTAATCCGTGTAAATGGTCAAAAAGAGGTAATTAATGAAAAAATTATCGATTCGTTAATTCATTGTCTTTTTGCTAAATCAGAGGACGTACGTCATCAATCCTTTGATACACTTGACCTTTTAATAAATTTTAAGTCTATTATTTTCAGGTTATGCCTTTTAGGATGCGAAGAATCCTGGCGGGATCCAGTAGCAGAAAGGCTTGCAACATCGGTTTTCCATAATAAAAAAGATCCAATAATTGAACTAATGGACAATTTTGAATCCGAACTTAATCCCGAAAAAAAAGTCCTATTCAGGCACTTAAGAGACAAGATCAATGAGGAAATAAAAAAATTGGAATCATCTGAAAATCAACATTAGAAACGACAATTATGTAATTTTCCCGAATCGGACTCAAACAAACAACATCACCTACTCCGCTGGGTTTACTGAGGCGATCATTTATTCCTTAAACTATTGACGATTGAAAATATCATCACAGCTCCAGCACTTTGGAGTTTTGCCTTTTTAACTCGAAAAACGAAACCGATTTACCTCAGTACGTCAACAATTTAGTGTCCCTTCTGGGACAGAGGGGAGACGGGCGGGGACCACACCCGCCCTTTCTGCATTGCCCGCGAATTACCTCGTCTGACTTTGCTTGTGCAACGCCTGTCCGGAGTGAAGGGCGGACGGGATATTTTATCAGATGACTCGGCACTTCATGCCTGTCTATTTTGTGGTTATTGTATTTGTAATAAATAGGAAGTAAATTCCCTTCACGACAGAGAATTAAACGAATCAGTTTGCGGATGGCATCTTCCGCTCATTCCATTTTCTAAGATCATCATGATATTCTTGTAATAGGCCATGTCGATTAAGAACAGCGATGGCGTGAATAAGTTGGTGAGCTAAATCTATATTTTGAGTAAATAATCTGGAATACTCTTTTTTATACCCCTTTTCTGTCATTGTTCTTGCTGCTGCCCAAGAGTTATATCGGTAAAAAATCCGGTTTTTATTGATAGTACTCAAAGAGGGATCTTTTTTCTTTGTCTTAACAACGATATGATGTTTTACCATATCGGCCAAAAGCCGATCTAACTGATTTTTAGATATTGAACATCTTAATTTGATATTCTCTTCAATTACACTATACGGCACCCAACCATCTTCATTCTCAGATTCCCTTTCAAGAATGATGCTCTGTATCTCCAAGAATTGCTCTTTACCTTTCCCTTTTCTGGATTCTAGAAATAATATCCATCCATATTCAGTGTAAGTATCTTTCAACGCGCTTTCAATGTTAGAAGTGCGAATAAATTTTCCCCCACATATTGGGCAGGTAAAATCGAGCGTTTTGATATCTGGATCGCGTTTAATATCGAATTTACAGTTCTCACATTCCCAAGTCCTTCGTAGGGGCCTATACTGTATCCATGGATCTGCCGGGTGTTTGGTTTTTTTAAGATGTTTTGGAAGGCGCCCTCCCAACCTTTTTCTCTTCTGATCTCTCTCTGCCAAATCTGCCACTACCCACACTTCACTTGTGTTATTTGACTTTATTACATGTCTCCCGTTCCATTTTTTAACGGACACCTTTGGAAGGTGAAAGCGATCATGAGTCATCGGAGTGGCTGATTAAGGATTTGAAACCATGAGAAAGACAATCGGAATCTTCAAAATAGACTTGGAACAGATGTTTGAATCACTCATACCGGAAAAGAAAGCTCGGTGTGTGTCCGGGGAATGGTGGAAGGCTAGCACTGGATTAACTCCCACTTTTTAGTGCCTTTGACGGTCGGTCTGACTGCGGCGTGAGACTACGGATAAAAATAGATCATTTTAACCATTCCTTCATTTTTTCTGAAGGATTCCTCCAATCAATCTTAATCATTTTATCATCTTGTCCTAATAATCTTAAAAAAATTCTGTCAAGTATGTTGATCATAAAAAAGTATTCGGCCATGTATGAGAAAAGTGGCTCGCATATTTGTCTCTCTTCGGGCAGACAAGTTTTACAATAGAAATTACCACGATGAACTAGACTATCCCGGCATTTAATGAATAACGTAATCTCATCTGATGCGATGTTTACGTGAAATTCTTTGATGAGTTCTCTCAAAATACTTCCAAAGGAACGACGATTCAGTCCTTCAATTTTCTTTTCGCTAGATATTGATTGAATCTTATTTTGGTCAGTCACTCCTTGAAGTTTGAGAGTATTAACCATCGCAACAGATATTGAAGGGATACTTTTTTTGAATTCTTGTGGCGAGAAAAGATACTCTGGATTCTCACCTTTACTTCCCAAATATTCATTTTTTAGAAATTCTATTGCAAGCGCAATTTTCCCCCCTCGCGTTTCAATATAATCTGATGCTGCTTTTGCATCAAGATAGGCATCAATTACACCTCGATTTAGCTTAAAAAGATCCCGATATTTCATATAATGAAGATAAGAATCTTCCAAAAATTTCTTCGTCTGAAAGGTATGTGATTCTTTAAAATAAAAAATATCGAGCGGCTGATAAGCTTTCGTTACCTTTGAAACATGTTTCCTGAAAATAATCTTACCTAGATTATCATAGATATCATAATAAATCCATGAAATTTTCGTGCCATTCTTTATGGACAATAAGAGGCAAATGTCATCAACCCGTGTAATTATTTTGTTCAAATCGCCTTGATTAGAGATTTTTAGAACGAGTTCGCATGTTACATCAATAGTTCTCAAAATGCAAATTCGATTGATTTTATTGTCGTAATCATCCAATTTTTTGAAGGATATTTCAATTTTTTCTTCTTCGATAAGTGGAATTATTACCTTATTAGCTTCTTTCCCATTTTCGAGTGTATCATGTTCATCAAATTGGAAATTGCATATCCCAAAATGTATTTCATGACATTGTTCTTTCGAATACGTAATGAACAATTCAGTTATTTCTAATGCAAGATTTTGGTCGTATAACCAGTTTTCCGGCTTGGTAAGATATCCTAATTGAAGTAAACTTTTCTTTGATTCATTTGACCTTATTAAATGCCCTTCTTTCGTTTTACCATCGAATTTTTTTGCTTGCATTCCGAAACGAAAGAAAAAAGATAATCCTGCAGCGAGATTATGACAAAGGAGTATGATATCTCCATTAATCATCTGACCTGCTTCAAATGAACATTGATGAGGTTTTTCACCTGCGCCATCTATGATTGATACTGTGCCGCTCCCACGATAAACAGAAACAAATTCTCCATAATCATTCAATGAAATTTTCTTTTGAACAGATTTTTTATTCGGATTCATATCTTCCTAGAAAATCTTATTTTCCCTCCACAACCTTATTCTCCTCCTCCGTCAGCCCATAGAGCTCGTACACCAGTTTATCGATAGCCGCATCCGTTGCCTCGATCTGCCGGGACAGCAGCGTCTTCTCATGCTCCAGTTTAACCTCCTGCAATTTCTTGTTTAAGTCGAGCATCTGCGTGACGAGTGCGACCATCTTGTCGTGGCGGGCTTTGTCCACTGGATCGGAGAAGTTGATGGTGCGGATGGGGATTTTTTCAAGATAAGATTTGTTCATGTCATCTGCGAGATAATTCACAAGATAATAATTCATTAGAGTCGAGGAGAGAATCCCTTGTAAAAATTTTAAATTTTGAATGTTATCTTTTATTGGAACAATAACTTGAAGCGTTTTCATGCCTGCCGAATTTGATCGTTCATCTATTGTGCAAACTAACCGCTGTTTCCATCGCATCTTTTGAATCCGTATTACCCAAATTTTTGGGTGCTGATAAAAAGTGGATACTTTATTCGGTGTAAGTGTTTTTTCAGAAATTTTTAATCCTAGTTGGAGTGTGTATTTCCCGACATCATTGGGTATAACCATGAAAAAATTTCCATCTGGAATTTCTTTAAGCAAAAATTTACTACCTTCCTCTCCGCGTGAAATTGAAAAAAATTCAGTCAATTCCCCCAATCTTTTATTTGTTTCAATTTTGGCAATGATAGATTGATCTTTTTCTGAGGCGAGATATCCAAATATACAATAGGGCCGATTTTTCCATAATGATTGAGAAACGATTGAATTATTATTCCAATTTTCTAGTCTAAATTTTTCCAATCTCTCCTCAGCAGAAACAATAAAGCGACTCAAATTTTTGTGAAAAATTTTTGAATTTGGTTGTGGTTTTTGGTTTGATAAAAGAAATACCAAAGCCCAAGTATCTCGTACTTTTGAAAAAACCGGACCTGTTTCAATTAATTCATTGATTGTGTAATCGTTCAGTAACAAAGATCGCATGTCATAATGATCATCCTTTCGTAGAAAAGTGTCAGGTGTGATATAACTTAATAAACCGTTCTTTCGCAATCTTTTCAATCCCGCTTCGATAAAAATGGCATAGGAATCCAGATTTCTACCACTTGCAACTTTGAACACTTTTCTGATATACTCCTGATCAATCATCGAAAAATCAGCACCCCACGGCGGGTTCCCGATCACCGCGTCGAACCCGCCAACCTTCATCACATCGGCAAACTCCGTGTTCCAGTCAAACGCGTTGATCCGCCTCGCCTCGCTCTGGTTGAGCGTTGTCTGGACATCCGCATAGATGTCCGTCCCGATCAGCGAGTTCCCGCACTTGATATTCTGGTGCAGGGATGGGAGCGCCCGTTCTGCGAAGAGTTTGAGTTGCTTACTGATGTTCTCCTCGTTCTCTTCTTCCAGCACTTTGAGGAGCAGCGAGAGTTTGGTGACTTCGACTGCCTGCTGGTCGATGTCCACGCCGTAGATGTTGTTGAGCAGGATGCGCTTCTTTTCTGCGGTCGTCAGGCGCCAGTCGCTGCGCACCTTTGAAGGATCACCGTTCGCCACCTTGTAGATTGGGAGATCGATTTGTGTGGCAGATTTCTTTTTTGCTTTCGGTGCGGGTTCGGGCATGAGTGACTGCACCGCGGGATCGGTGATGGATTTTTTGTCCAGGAAGACCGGCACAAGGTTCGCAATATACCAGTCGCGGTGCCAGTTGAGGAGGAACTGGTACGCCCCGATCAGGAACGAGCCGGAGCCGCACGCGGGATCGAGAATGCGGAGCTTCGCGACATCGCGGGGTGTCTTGTCCCTGACGAGATCACCAACCTTTTCTTTTACAAGCTCGCCCACCGTATGCTTCACGATATACTCGACAATATATTGCGGCGTATAGAATATGCCGCCGGCTTTTTTGACTTCGGGTTTGTACTCGACCTTCGCGTGCCCGCCCTCGGTGAGCCGGATCACCTTGCCAAGGAACTGCTCGTACACATGCCCGAGGATCGCGGGCGGGATGATCGAAAAAATATACGGGCTTTCTGGATAGTAGAGCCGCTTGATGATCGCTTTCACGACCTTGTCATCGATCATAAGGCGCAGCGAAAGGGTGTCTGGGAGTTCGTCCCAGTCCGGCTCCTGCTGGAAGTGGAAGAGCCCGGAGTTGTACTTTGCATCTGCGGTGCGGAAATGATTGCAGAGCCGTTCGTATACATGTTCGTCATCAAGCAGTTTCTGGAGCGTCCCGTATTCCTCAATGCCCCGGTCTTCACAGATGCGCAAAAAAATGATCCGGTCGATTGTCCGCTGAACGACACTGTTGAGCTCTTCAACTGTCAGCGTGTTGCGCAGCGCAATGTTCCTAGCGAGCGCATCGCGCCACTCTTCGATCTCGGCAAGGATATCGTCGTCAACGCCCACCGTCCCTTTCTTGCCTTTGGTCGATTCCGCATACTTGTCAAACGACCCGCGGAGAATGCTTTCCTGCGCAAAGACAGAAAAGATCCAGTCCCACTTCTCTGGATACTCTTTGTATGTGAAGTACTCAATCCTGGCAACCGCAGAAGCATCACTGGTCGTTGGTTTGCGGGTGCAGTCATAGACCGCGAACTCCTCAAAATTCGTAAGGATCGAGAGCGGGAGCTTCGCGTTCCACGCATACCAGCGGAGCTGGAGCGCGGAGTCGGCATCATCCTTGATCCTGACCGATGGCTTCTTGGTCTCGACAATAAATTTCCGGACGCCACCGATCCTGAACGTGTAATCAAAGAATTGTGTGGTGCCGCGAATCCTTACCGGCTCTTCATGCAGGACTTCTTTGTATGCTTCGGAGAACCCCTTGTTGTTATCCACGTCCCAGCCAAGTGCGGCAATAAATTTGTCAACAAACTCGCGCCTCAGCTGGGTCTCGTTGTACTGGCTGCGCGCAAGTGTCGGACGCTGGAACTCAAATTTTTCAACAAGAGCGCGGAACGCTTCGGGCACTGCCATTGATCTCTGATGCTCCTTCGACAACGTTAAAGATGTTGGATTGATAAGTGGCAGACAAAGGATAAAAAATTTAAAAAAAATTTCCAAAGACAAAAAAAATTTTAAAAATTCGAAAATTTTTCAAAAAAATTAAGAATGAAAATAAATTTTGTAAAAAATTTTTTTGAGTTTTAAAAACTTTTCAAAAAAAATTTGAGTAAGGAAAAATTTTTTACAAAAAAATTTTGGAGAAATTAAAATTTTCAAAAAAATTTTCAAAAAAACCCGGAAAAATTTAAAAAAAATTCTGTAAAAAATTCCACAAAAATTTTAAAACCATTGAAAAATTAAAAAGACCGGTACGAACTCTTGCCATCTCCCTTTCCACCATCGCCATCGCCCCTGTCGATGCTCGCTCATGCAGCTGACTAATCTACTGGTATTCAGGACAGGAAAACCCTCTCAATACCCCCTATATATTAGTGCGATCTGACGCCGCAGGCACCTTTCCAGATCCCTGTCCGGGTCCTGTACCCGTGACGGGTGACCGACCTGTCACAGGTTACTGACCTGTCCCCCTCTCATGTCTGATAGAGTGCAATACAAAACACCTCTCCCGAGCCTTTCCAAAATGTTAAAATAAGTCCAATTCGGGCTCCGATTGCCTCTTTTTACCGTCGAAACTGCTTTCGACAGAGGGGGTGTGTTCACCGGCACTTTTATCTCTTCAATTATCGCTTATTTTTTAAAAATACCCTTATTAATCAAAGGAAAAAGTTGCTCTTTAGCAGGCTTTTAACAGGCACCTTTTTTGCCACATATTTTATCCCATATGAGGGTGCTGGAGGCTGCCGGAAGCACGCTATTGCCCGATTTTAAAATGGTGTTAAAAATAGGCTTAAAATGGTTAAATTCCAGAAATAACCCGGATTAATCCATATTTTTCATTTATTAATTGGTCTCCGACGTCAGGTGCAATCTTTTGTTTCCGCACAGAGGCTTTTTGGGTACTGCCGCAGAAAAACTCCCGTAAAAAAAATAATTTCATACCGGAAATTTTTTTTTTTGGATTTTTTGTTCTGCGAAGAAAAGTTACATTTTTAAATTTTTTTTCCCGGCTCGTTCAATCCAAAAAAAAATCAGTAAAAAGAACCAAGGAATAGATACTAATATCGGTGGATGGTGGCAATAGGTTAATTACCCACAACCGGATAAAAAAAATAGTAAAATATTTGTGGTAATTGTAAAAGGGATGCACGGTTTTCATGACCACAAACCTGATGGAAAAAATTCGGAACAATCCTTATTCCATCCCGGCTCTTATCGGAATTACCTCAATTGTTGCTATCGTGCTCAATTTTTACCTGCTCTATTTCACCCACACAATCGTCTTTGATTCCCTGTTTTTCGTGCCGATCATTCTCGTCGCGTATTTTTATCCGAAGCGCGGCGTGTTCATCACGACAGGGTATGCATTAATATATCTCGCCATGCTCCTGGCTATACCCGATGTGCCCCAAATCATGGTCATCTCGGGCATCGGGCACATCGGGATCTTTATTATCGTCGGCTTTGTGGTGTCCTACCTGAGCACCCGGTACCCGCAGGATATCCAGAAACCCATTGCCGAAGTGGTGGAATTCTCATTCAGAGAATTGTCCTTTATCCCCTACCTCATCATCATGACATCGCTGATTGCGATCGTGATCAATTTTTACCTGATCTATTTCAACAGCACCATCATCTTTGACTCCCTTTTTTTCCTGCCGATCATACTCATCGCATATTTTTATCCCCAGCGCGGCGTGTACAGCACGACAGTATTTGCATTGATATTCCTTGCCATGGTCCTTGTTGTTCCCGGAATCCCCCGGGAGATAGTCATCACGAGCCTCGGGCACATGGGGATTTTCATCATCATCGGGTTTGTGGTATCGTACCTTATGTTCCTGTATTCCGCGGAACAGGCGATCCATAAACGCCTTGCAGAGATCGTGGCATCCTCAAGGGAGGCAATCATCGGAAAGACCCTTGACGGGATCATCACCGACTGGAATGATGGCGCCGAACACCTGTACGGTTACCCATCGCATGAGGTCATCGGCAAATCCATCAGCCTGCTGGTACCCCCGGACCGGTCCGATGAGCTTCAGCTCCTGCTCGGCAAGATCCAGGAAGGGGAATCCCTCGGATCCTATGAAACCGAACGGGTTACAAAGGACGGGCGGCGGATCTGGATAGCTCTCTCCCTCTCCCCGATAAAAGATGAACGGGGGGTCACTATCGGCGCATCAGCGATCTCCCATGACATCACTGAACGAAAACTGGCAGAACACGCACTGGAAATGGCCACAAAAAAACTGCAGTTGCTCAACAGCATCACGCGGCATGACATCCTCAACCAGATAACGGTCCTCAATATTTACCATACGCTGGCAGAGAATACGGTTGAAAACCAGGAGGCCCTTTCCTACATCAGGAAGGCAAAAGATGCCACCGATACCATCACCCGGCAGATCTCGTTCACGCACGAGTACCAGGACATCGGGGTCAAAAAGCCAATCTGGCAGAATGTGCATACCTGCATCCTGAATGCCACTGCGTATTTCAAGAACAGGATAATCCCCCTTGAACCTGGTAACGAAACCATTGAGATCTACGCTGACCCCATGCTCATCGAGGTTTTCTACCGGCTGATCGACAACTCTCTGACCCATGGCAAAAAAATCAATAAAATCCGTTTCACGCACCGGCAAGACGAGC
>Ga0315289_10008232_pt1 | contig 15098 bp, 7 predicted proteins | sample YL17G11_40_MG_FD_203452 | JGI IMG/M metagenome (GOLD analysis project Ga0315289, IMG submission 203452) | Sediment microbial communities from Yellowstone Lake, YNP, Wyoming, USA - YL17G11_40 | ecosystem: Environmental > Aquatic > Freshwater > Lake > Sediment | place: USA: Wyoming | collected... | reverse complement strand
GCGCCAGTATTGTCTGCCATGTCGTCGCGGAGGACGCCACCGGGAAGAAGCAGACACTGGCGAAGTCCCCGGTCCTGCAATCGGGGAAACAGGCAGAGCACCACTTCGACGTGCCGCTGCCCGCCGGTTGCGCCAGGCTCCACCTCGTGGTTGACGATGCCGGCGACGGCATCGCTTGCGATCACGCCGACTGGGTCAACGCCGGTTTCCGGAAGGAGTGAAAGCGAATTCCTGAACAAGGAGTTACTGCAATGCAAAGAACCGCCCATGTGGTGTTTCTGTCCGCCGCACTGGCCACGGTCTGCTGGGCTGCGGCGCCGGGGAAGGTCCAGCCCCCGCCAAACGCGCCGGCCACGGTCGAGTGGAATGCCAGCCGGGGGACGCTGAGACTCCGATATCACGACAGCGTGATCCTCGATGCCAGCATCCACGCCGAAGACGCGGCGGGACGCGCCGTGGCGGGAGTCGAGGTCAAACTCGATCCGGCGGAAAGCCGCGACGAGAAGGAGAAGGTCGAGCAGCGGCTCAAGTTCCTACTGGCCGCGCCGCGGGAAGGCGCGAAACTGGTCTTGAGCGGCACTGTCGCGGGCAGCGAAGAGGCGTTTCCCGCCGAAACCAGCGGCGAGGCGCAGAAGCGCTTCCCGCTGGTCCGCAACAGCGTGGGCTTGAGCCACAATCTGCGGAACAACGCGATCTACGACCGCCGCTGGGACTGGATGATCGCCGGCCCGGGCGACGGAGCGACGCGTATCCTGCCGCAGGCGCCGGGCAAGGACGGGTCCACTTTCGTCTGGGAGAGCCGCGGCGCCGCGATCGAACTGGTCTTCCGTCCCCGATTCTATCAGAAGCACCGCGGGCTTGTGTTCTTCGAGCCGTGGACCTATCAGGTGTGGAAGGGCTCGGTCACCGGGTATTGCTCGTGGTGGCCCTACCGGGATGGCATCAGTCAAAGGGTGGTGGACGCGCTGGTGGACGTGTTCGCCGAGAAGAAGCTCCCCGACTTCGGCTACAAGTACCTTCAACTCGACGCCGGTTACTGCGGTGGCGGCGGGGGGCCAAAGTCATTTCTGGAATGGGACACGAAGAAGTGCCCCGGCGGCGCGGAAGCTGCGGTGAAGAAGATCAAGTCCGGCGGCATGCAAGCCGGCATCTGGGTCCATCGGGTGTATCGGTCCTACGTGGATCGTTACTTGCCCCAGACCGGCAAGCAGCACCCGGATTGGTTTGTGACCAAAGCGGACGGCTCAATCTACCAGGGCGGCTACGGGATCTGGACTCTGAACACCAAGAACAAGGAAGCGCTGGAAGCAATGGTGAGGCCGCTCTTCCGCACCTTGCGTCAGCAGGGCTGGGACTATGTGAAGATCGACGGCGCGGGCGATATGCTGTACTCCGACATGGAAAAACCAGTCGCTGACCACTTCAAGCAGATCGGCTCAACGCCCGAACAGTCGCTCCGCAACTGGGACCGCGTGGCCCGCGAGGAACTCGGCAAGGATATCTTTATTCTCACCTGCTGGGGCGTGGGCCCGGGCCGCGCCTCGATCGGCTTGGTGGACGGCTGCCGACTGGGCAGTGACGGGTTCCAATGGAACACCATGCTGGGCAACAGCTCGACCAACGGGGTGGTGTGGCGCGGCGACCCCGACCATTGCGACATCATGGCCGCGGGGGCCAAGGACAAGACCACGATGAAGACTTTCGGTACGCCGGCGGCGATGTCGGACACGATTGATCAACCCTGCGTGGTGGCGATGGCCGGCAACATGCTGATGGTCAGCGACAAGGCCGAGGACTACAAGAACGACAGCAACCTCGAGGGTATGAAGCGCAGCGCGCCAGTGCTCTTCACGGTGCCGGGGCAACTATACGACGGGGGCGGGAATGGCACGTGGTGGTTGCAGGAGATTGATCGCCCCTTCGAGCATTGGTCGGTGCTGGCGCGCTTCAACTGGCGGCAGAGCAAGCTGAAAGGGAACCGTCCCGACGCCTCGGAAACGGAAGTGAAATTCGCGGACCTCGGCCTGGCCGACGACCGCGAGTATCTGGTGTTCGAGTTCTGGACGCAGACGTTCCTGGGCAAGTCCAAAGGCTCGTTCAAGGCGCCGGCGCAGGATTCCAACAGCGCGCTCCAGGTATTCGCCATCCGCGAGGCGCGGGCGCATCCGTGGGTGCTCTCGACCACGCGTCATATATCGCAGGGAGGGGTAGATCTGCTGGACGAACGCTGGGATGCCACGAGCAGTACCCTGTCCGGCAAGAGCGCGGTGGTCAGCGGCGATCCGTATGTGATGACGGTGCATCTGCCGCAAGGATTCCGGCTCGCAAGCGCCGAGGTTGGCGGAGAGAAGGTGAAGACCGCCAACCAACCGGAGACGGCGACGGTTCGCATCGTGCCGTCAGCCACCAAGACCGTCGAGTGGAGGATGGCTTTCGGGGAATGAGCAGGCACATCTGTCAAAACACCGCCTACATCCCTGGTGGTACGCGTGGCGCGCCTCGAAAACTGCGAAAGGAAAGGCCCCATGAGATTCCTCCTCAGGAAGATGACCCGGACCTGTCTTGCGTTTGCCAACCGCTTCCCCAAAAGGCGAATCGTGCGCGGGTTGGCCATGCTTCTGGTCGCCGTCCTCATCGTGGTGGCGATTCCCGCCACCCTTCAGGCGACATGGTACGGCGAAGGGGTCGAGGACGGATCGGACATCATGATGATGGACCTGCGCTGGCCCTGGTGGCCATCCGGCACCTACTACGCAAACTGGAACACCAGCATCAAGCCGCAGGGGGGCATCAGCTTCTATGCGGGATTCCTCGGTGGGGTTCCGGATGGTCCCGGATGCATGCCGAACCCGGACGAGAAGCTCCAGGATGCGTACCGGCCCGGCTCGGTGTGGTCGTTCTGGGGAGGTGACAAGGATGGCAACCCCGTGCGCTTTGTGGACGTGGCGCCGAACCTCTGCTTCAAGAATGCGTATGGCGGCGAAGGCTGCAACGCGTCGCTTCATTCGGAGAATTGGGACTTCATTCAATGCAAGCGATGGTACACGATGCTCGCGCGCCTGTGGCAGCCAACCGACCCGAAGGCGAACCACTCGTACATCGGGCGGTGGATCAAAGATGTCGAGAACAACCGGTGGCATCTCATCGGCATCGCGCGGCTGCCAGTCCGGGCGGAGTCCTTCACCGGAAACAGCGGGTTTATCGAGACGCTGTCCGATGTGAAGGTCGTCCGTCCGCTGGACCGCCGGCTTGGGCATTTCCGCAAGGACGGCCAATGGCGCAAGTCGGACGTGATCACCATCAACAAGACGCAGTACGTGGTGCTGAACGTCATCCCCGAGGGCGACCATGAGTACGTCGGCATCGAGTATGCCGCCAGCCCCGAGCTGATTCCGCGGCGACTGAAAGGCCCGCCTGTCCCGGGCGACAAGGACAACCTGGTGCGCATGAAGCAGCCGGACCAGCCGACGTTGGACAAGCCGGTCGTCAAGAACGTCAAGGCGGAGTCCACGGGTAAACAGGTGGCGGTTTCGTGGGAGATCCCCGAGACGTCCTCGCCGGCGTTCGCCTACAAGATTGAGGTCTTCGGCAATCCCGAGTGCCAGGGTGCGCCGAAGGCCATCGCGGAGGAGCGTCTGCCGAGTGCGCGGCGCGCCATTGTGGATGCCGCGGTCAAGGCCCCGACCGTCCGGCTCACGGTATCGGATGTCTTCGACCAGCAAGCCCCGGCCGTGACCGTCACGGCGACCGCGACGAAGCTCCTGGCGGCGTCGAAGGCGCCCGCAAAGATCCTCTCCGGGCTTTCGTATGAGCTTTACCAGTCGCCACAGACGGGTGGCGGCAACGGGCTCTGGAAGACGCTGGATGAACTCAAGGATGGCAAGCTGGTCCAGCAGGGACTGGCGCGCGGATTCGACCTCAGCGTGAATGAGTCGATCAATGCTGGCTACGCGATTGTGTTCACCGGAATGCTGCGCGTGCCCGAAGACGGCGTCTACATCTTCTACGGGCAGATCGACGGCGCCTACGGCATCCAGATCGACGGTCAGGATGTGATCGTCCGAAACGAGCAGGCCGGCACGACGGAACATGCCGGGTTCTGCCGTCTTGCGAAGGGCGACCATGTCTTCAAGGTCACGTACCTGTATGGCCGTCTGAAGGGCAGGAACTTCAACATCGACTGGGAAGGACCGCATCTGCCGCGGCAGACGATCCCGGTCGACGCGCTGTTCGTGACGGACGACGGCGCCTATCCCAAGCCTGAAATCACCTCGGTCCCGTTCGGTGACGGGACCGGCCGCGTGACGCTGACCGTGGACAAACGCGGGCACACGGTGAACAAGGCGGCCATTTACCTCGGCAACTTCCAGATTGCGGAAAGCAACGGGGCGGAAGTCAAGTATGACGGCGCGCTGCCCAAGGGGACCAACACCTTCTGGTGCCGCATCATCTACGATGGCAACCGCTCGGTCGACATCAACTCCGGCGCACTCGTCGTGACGGGCAAGCCGTATTCGCCGGAATGGACGGTGCGGAACATCGGCGAACAGAGCGCCTTGGCGGGGCTGTGGCAGACGGGGCCCAAGGCATTCAGCTTCTTCGGCAACGGCATCCACGCGGTCGTCAAGAGCATCACGGGCGACTTCACCGCCACGTGCCGCATTGACAGCTACAGCAGCGAGTCCGTCAACTGGCGCGCCTGGGTCGGGATCGCGGCGTTCGAGGACAGCCGCCGGATCAACTGGAACTGGGGCCAGAGCTTCTACCTGGTGCAGACCGCCAAGGACGGCAAGAAGTCCTCACCGGATAACGACGACCTCGGCGGAAGCCGCGTCAACTCGTATCCGTTCCCGCAGAACCATCCGTGGGTGCGCATCGTCCGGCAGGGGAACATCTGGACGGCCTGGACCTCGGCCGACGGCCAGAAGTGGGACCTCGGCGGATACCATGTCAAGCGGACTCCGCAGAAAATGGATGTTGGTCTTTTCATCAGCGCGATTCAGCAGGACGCCCATGCGTATTACAGCGCCAAAGTCTCCGAGTTGAGCATCCAGCCCGGGCTGCTGGTCGAATCCACGCCTCCGGCGCCTGTGGCCGCGAAGAACACGGCCGGCGACCGACTGGCCGGCGTGGTGATGGCGCGGTCAGACGAGAACATCGTGGTGGTGCGGTCAACCTCGAGTGGACTGATGCGGACCACGGACGGCGGCAAGACCTGGAGCGCCATCAACGGCAACCTCGCTGGCGCAGCGAATGCCGTCCGCAGTGTGGCCATCCACCCGGCGAATCCTGCTGTTATGCTGCGGGCTGCCGGGCGAATCGCCAACGGAAAGTGGGAGGGCGGTCTGTGGAAGACCACGGATGGCGGTAAGACCTGGAGCAAGCTCAATTTCGAGGGGGATTTCGACGGTATCGGCCCCTCCGCGCTCTGCGGCGAGGTGGTCGCGTTCGACCTGAAAGACCCCGAGACGCTCTACGTCGGAACCGAGTCGAAGGGCTGCTTCAAGAGCACGGACGGCGGCGCCACGTGGACATCCCTCGGTGTCGTTGGCGAGCGCATCACGTCCGTCGTAGTCTGGCCCTGGAATTACGTCAATCCGGTGGCCGGCCGGGGGAGGAGCCATCTGTGCGTGACCACCTGCCCGGACAAGTGGATGCTGCTGCTTGGCCGCGGCAAGCCCTCCATCACGACAGCCGGGGAAACGGCCAAGAGCCATGTTTCCCATGACAACATCAAGTCGCTGAAGGTTTGCCATGCGCGAGAGGACGTGGGCTTCTACAACATGACGTTTGACCGGATGTGCCAGACGCCGGACGCGATGCGGTATGCGACCTCCTACGGGCTCCAGCACAATGTCGGAGGGGACATGTTCGCGTTCCCCGAGGCGAAGCACGTCGAGTGGATGCGGCCATTCACCGCCGTCTACGGCGCGTGCCTGCCCGGCACCAAGAACGGCCGCTGCATCGCGCAGGCGCTGGATCCGGTCAATCCTGAGCGGATTTCGGTCAGCCAATCGTGGGCTTTCAACTGGGACTGGAAGAAGATCCAGGGCAGCGTGCCCAACGGCGGCCTGGTCGCCGTGACAGGCGAGTATCGTGTCGGCGAAAAATGGTGGTTCGTGTACACCGATGGCCTGTATTGTTCGACGAACGGCGGCAAGAACCTGACCAAGGTTCTGGATGCCTCAGGCAGGCAGTGAACATCTGAAGCCGTTTCAACAGTCCATCGAGAACGCGCAGCAACGATGTGTTAGTGCAATGCAAGAAGCATCTAATGTGCTGTTTCTGGCAATATATCTGGCGGCCGCGTCGGTGTGCGGAGCGACCGATACAATCACTGTGACCGACTTCGGCGTGGCGAGTGTCCGGATTTCTTCGAGTTGCCGATCGACGGCGACGAGAACAACAAGACGTGGGTCTTCTGGGGTGGGAACGGCAACTACGCACTGGGCTCATCTGACGGCAAGAGATTCAGGAAGACAAGTGGTCCGCACCCGTCGAAATACGGCGCCAACGACTACGCCGCCCATCCGCGCCGGCAAAGCGGTGTCTTGGGCGACTGGTGCTGCCATCTGATGAACGCGTTCTACAAGATCCTCGATCCCGGATATCCCGTCAGCGTCGAATGCATTGACAGCACCGGGCCAGCCATCGACTCGTACCCAAAGGGAAAGACCGTCAAGTGGCATTTTGCCGCCGACGGCGAGAGGCCGGCCTTCGACGCATACTGGTATGACGGCGTGCATCAACCGCCCAAAATGCCGGGCCTGGAGGACGACCGCAAGATGGGGCCCGCGGGGTCTTATCTGGTCGGGACGAAGGGAACGTGCCGGGTGGTCGGCTCGCACGACAACTCCGTCCTCCTGGTGCCCGAGACCCGGCGCAAGGAATTCGGCAAGCCGAAAACAGCGGCGCCGCCGTCGCGCGGACACGAGACCGAGTTCCTCATGGCCGCCAGAGGAGAGATCCCCTACAATGCACCGCTGTCGCATTTCGGGTATGGCGGGAAGCTGACGGCTGTTGCCCTGATGGGGAATATCGCCGTCCGCGTCAAAGGCAAACTGCTGTATGACGCCAAGGAGCACCGGTTCACCAACAGCGACGAGGCCAACAAGCTGATGACCCGCAAGCCGCGGGACGGATGGTACGTCGGCTGACGCCAAAGGGCTCGCGCCATAGGTACAGAACAGCACCTTCACCAGGCAGGCGTATCCGTAACGCCGGGAGAAACGCGATGAGATCGCACGTTGATCGCCGAGAGTTCTTGAAGGTGAGTACCGTTGCCGCGGGAGCCGCGTTGGCATTTCCATGCGTTTGCCGCAGTGCCGAGAAGGCGACTTCCGCGGAGGCGGCGGACAAACCCAATGTGATCTACATCATGGCCGACGACCTGGGCTACGGCGACCTGGGCTGCTATGGCCAGAAACGGATCAAGACGCCGTCGATCGACAAGATGGCGGCCGAGGGAATCCGCTTCACCGAACACTACGCCGGCAGCACGGTCTGCGCGCCGTCGCGGTGCGTCTTGATGACCGGCCTGCACGCGGGCCATTGCGTGGTTCGTAACAACAAGGAAGTGAAGCCCATGGGGCAGATGCCCCTGCCGGCCGACACGATCACCGTGGCTCGGCTGCTCAAACAGGCGGGCTATGCCACCGCTCTGGTCGGCAAGTGGGGGCTCGGCGGGCCCGGCTCGACGGGCGTCCCCAACAAGCAAGGCTTTGATTATTTCTACGGCTACCTGTGCCAGCGCCATGCCCACAACTACTATCCCGAGTTCCTCTTCCGAAATGACGAGCGAGTCCCGCTGGCGGGAAACAAGATCGCCAACCCGCGGGAGGACGGAGCCGGCATGGCGGTCGAACGGGGGCAATACGCCTACGACCTGTGCGCGAACGAGGCGATCGCGTTCGTCGAGCGCCACAGGGACTGCCCCTTCTTCCTGTACTTCTCGCCGACCATTCCTCACGCCAACAATGAGGCCGGCGGGAAGGGAATGGAAGTGCCCTCGCTGGGCGACTATGCCGACCTGGACTGGCCTGAGCCACAGAAGGGACATGCCGCCATGATCTCCCGGCTGGACGGCGACGTGGGGCGGCTGCTGGCCAAGCTCAAGGAGTTGGGCCTGGACGAGAAGACGGTCGTGTTCTTCACCAGCGACAACGGCCCGCACCGCGAGGGAGGCGCGAATCCGGAGTTCAACGACAGCAACGGCCCGCTTCGCGGCATCAAGCGCGATCTCTATGAGGGCGGCATCCGCGTGCCGTTGATCGCCCGCTGGCCGGGCAGGATCCGCCCGGGCACACAGACGGATCTCATCTCGGCCTTCTGGGACTTCCTTCCCACCGCATGCGAACTGGCCCGCGTCCAGCCGCCCAGGGGCATCGACGGCATCAGCTACCTTCCGACCCTCCTGAGTGACGACGCACGGCAGAAGAAGCACGAGTACCTCTACTGGGAATACGGCGGACCCAGGGCGGTGCGCATGGGCAATTGGAAAGCCGTCGGGCACCCGCGCGGCAGCCGCCTCGAGCTGTACGACCTCGAGACCGATTCTGGCGAGTCAACAAACGTCGCAACGGAAAATCCGGATGTTGTCGACCGGATACGCAGGAATATGGAGGCCGCTCACGTGGATTCGCCCGATTTCAGATAGGGCAACTCCCCGCGCCCTGTTGTGACGGCAGCGCCCTCTGCCATGACGCGAAGCGCGACGCGCTCTGGATGGCCACGTTCGCAGGCTACCAGAAGGCGAGCGGCAACCTCTGGCGGTACGACATGAAGACCGGTGCCGTCGAGGCCATGAAGGCCAATCGCCGCGAGGTGATAAGAACATCGGCGCTTGCCGGCCGGCAAGTAACGTAAGTGCTGTGGAATCAACGCGGACGGAGTTCTCGGAGGCGCCAGCGGCCTTCGACAAATAACGATATTGCTGTGATGATCATCCGTAAGGATGATCATAACTGTACATAGTATCTGGGGCAGGATTTGAACCTGCGACCTTCGGGTTATGAGCGTCTCAAGGTGCCTGAATGTAACTCTCGCCCCTGCCGCGACTTACGCGTAAGTCCTTCTGCGACAAGGAACAGCCAAATTCCGCATGTTGCGCATGCTGTGCATGGCGTGCGCCAAATCATAACCAATTCAGTTACACGCCAAGCCACTGGCCAGGATCATACCTTGCTGCCGAGCGCAGTGCAAGACTCTCGTCGGGAGATGCCGGGTGGACGTCGGGTGATAATGGTTGTAGGCGACAACGTGGTCCACCTCCGTCGCGGGCATGCCGTTCAATTGCCCCGGATACCCCTGAACGTGGTGGGTCAACTCCGGTGGGCTGTCCAGCCAGCCACTCGCTCATGTTCAGAGGGGCAGGGATTCTGGCGGCCTATCCCCAGGTGTGGACACAGGCGAGCCTCGCCAGGGAGATGACATGAAGCAGGGCGGACTTGACGTGGCGGCTCCAGTGATCGGGTAGAAACAGGTTCAGACACCCGTGGTTTTCGGGCAAATCAGCCTCCGAAAGAAGTTGTGAACAGACGTATCGGAGGCTACCATAAGCGGACGTGAATAAACAGGTTATGTCGCCAGGCGAAGGGCGCGAAAATCGGTGGACCAGCACAGCCAAATGGGAAATGTCGGCTGTGTGCACTGGAAGGAAATGCTCATGATGCGGGAAATGAACCGGTGGACAACATGGGCGATTCTCGCGGCAGTCGCCGTCCTGATCTCGGCACATGCCGCACAGGCCGGCCAGCCCGGCAAGAGCCCCGTCAAGGTCTTCGTCCTGGCAGGCCAGTCCAACATGGAGGGCCAGGGCGTCATCAAACTGGACCCCAAGAAGAATGAAGGCAAGGGAAGCCTGGAGTACCTGGTCAAAACCCCGGCCACGGCCGACCGTTTCAAGCACCTCGTCGACAAGGATGGAAAGTGGATCGTCCGCGACGACGTCTGGATCTGGTACCTGGAGCGCAAGGGCGGACTGACGGTCGGTTACGGGGCGAAGGACGATCGTATCGGCCCCGAACTCCAGTTCGGAAACGTCGTGGGCAACTACTTCGACAACCAGGTGCTGCTCATCAAACTGGCGTGGGGCGGCAAGAGCCTGGGCAAGGATTTCCGGCCGCCCAGTTCCGGCGGCGAGGTCGGGCCGTTCTACACCGAGATCGTCAAGCAGGTGAAGGACGTGCTGGCGAACCTCAAGACGCAATTCCCCGACTACGATGGCCGCGGATACGAACTGGCGGGTTTCGGCTGGCACCAAGGCTGGAACGACCGCGTCAACCAGGCATTCAACGACGAGTACGAGAAGAACATGGCCAACTTCATCCGCGACATCCGCAAGGACCTTGGCGTGAAGGACCTTCCGTTCGTCATCGCCGAGACCGGGATGAGCGGACGCGAGGAGACCCATCCGCGGGCCCTGTCGCTCATGCGGGCGCAGGCCGCCGTGGCCGAGTACCCCGAGTTCAAGGGCAACGTGGCGTTTGTCGGGACCAAGGATTTCTACCGGCCCAAGGAAGTGTCGCCCTCCGGACAAGCGTATCACTGGAACAGTAACGCGGAGACCTACTTCCTGATCGGCAACGGCATGGGAGAGGCCCTGATCAAACTGTGCGGCAAGAAGTAGCGGGCCGGGGAAGACTTCGGCGAAGACCGCCGGAAGGAGACCGTAGCGAAATGAGATCGCCCGGATTGCTGTTTCTGGCCGTCGCCTTCTTTGCCGCGCTGCTCGCGCCGGCCCGCGCCGAGGAGAAGCCGGAACCCCCGAAGCCCGCCTCGCGCACCGTCCGCATCATCGAGGGCTGGACCGTCCGCGTAGACGACCGCCTGCTCCAGGGGTCGCACGAGGCCACCGGCGCCCGCGCCCTCAAACTCCTCGAAGCCCAACTCGCCGAGATCAAGTCCGTGGTCGCCGAGGACTGCCTAGCGAAACTCCAGGCCGTCGCCATCGTGCTCGACCTGACGCACGGCAAGTTGCGCTCGATGCAGTACCATCCCGATGCCGGGTGGCTGGAATCGCACGGCTACGCCAGCGACCTGGTGAAGTGCGTCCACATCCCCGACGCCGCCGACTTCGTCAGCCCGCGCCACAACAATGAGCAACCGTGGGTCGTGCTGCACGAACTCGCCCACGGTTACCACAACCAGGTGCTCGGCTTCGACGAGGCCCGCATCCTCAAGGCGTGGGAGCGATACAAGGAGAGCGGCCACGGCGACTCGGTCCTCTCCATCTCCGGCAAGCGGAGGCGTCATTATGCCCTCACCGACCAGAAGGAGTTCTTCGCCGAGATGAGCGAGGCCTACTTCGGCATGAACGACTTCTTCCCCTTCAACCGCGCGGAACTGAAAGTGGAGGAACCGGAGATCTTCGAGTTGCTGCAAACGATCTGGGGCCCCGTGGCGGCAAGCAACAAGCCGGCCCAAGCAAAGGCGCCGTAGTTCCTCGCGCAGGAGGGCAATCTCGGCCCGCGCCTGTTGGAGTTGTGCCGCCAGACGGGTGCGTGTGTCAAGGCTTCCGGTGGCCCACGCCCACGTGTGGACACAGGCGAGCCTCGCCAGGGAGATGACGTGGAGCAGGGTGGACTTGACGTGGCGGCTCCAGTGATCGGGTAGAAATAGCATCGAACGTTCGTGGTTCTCGGGCAAATCAGCCTCCGAAAGAAGTTGTGAGAGGACGTGTCGGAGGCTACCATGAGTGACGGTGAAGCAACAGGTTGTGTCGCCAGGTGAAGGGCACGAAAAACGGTTGACCAGCACAGTTTCCCTCACCGGCCAGATTCCATCGCTCAACCGATCACCACCCCCGACCGCAACGAGATCCGAAAGGTAGTTGTGCACACAAGGAACTCAATAATGCCTGGCTTGACCCACTTGCTTGCCCTCCGAAGCGCACGCAACGCTGCACGGGCGGCGCTGGCGCTCCTTTCATTCGCCTTTCTCGGCTGCCTTCCCGGCCCACACGGCCTGCAGGCCGCTCCAAGGGAGGGCGGCCGGGCGGTCTTCGTGGTTCATCTGCCGAGCGTCCCGGCCTGGCAGGACTTCGCATTCCTCGCCACGGTCCCGGCGGCCACCGTGCGCTGCGACGGCGCCCCCGCCGTCATCGCACTCGACGAGTCGGGAGCCATCACACGCGAGATGGACGACTATCTGCGCCGCTACAAGCCGCAGGCCCTCTACTGCCTCGGCCCGCTGCCGAGACAGGCCGCAGGCACCCAGCGGCAGTGGCACGCGCTGGATGCCGATTCGGCCGATGCGGCGGCCGGCGTGCTCGCGCGAACCTTCTGGAAGTCGGCCGACACGGCCGTCGTCTGCCGCGAGGGCGAGTATGGCATGGCCCTCGTGGCGTCGGCCCTGGCGGCGAGGCTCCGGTCGCCCCTGTTCTTCTCCACGGCAGAGAGCGTGTCGGCAGGGACGGCGGGAGTCCTCAAGGAGCTTGCAGTCAAGAAGGCCATCGTGGTCGGCTCGGTGCCGAAGGCTGCCGCGGCGCTCAAGGAGACGGGCCTCGCCGTCGTCGAGCTGAAAGACGCTTCGGCCGTACTGGCCTGGATGCAGGAGCAGAAGATCGCGGCCTCGTACTTCGCTGTCGTCAACCCGCTCGACCGCGACGCCACAGTCATCAAGAAGCTCTCGCTCGCGGCCCCGCTGCTTGCCGCGGCCAGGCAGGGCATCGTGGTTCCCCTTCCGTACAAGACCCTGTGGAAGACCCCCTTCATCGGTGCGGAGTGCAAGGCCAGCCCGCCCAAGGGCATTCCCGAGAGCCGCAAGCCCCCGCGGATGGGTCTAACCACGGTCAACGGCCACCCCTTCGCGTTCGTGGTCACAAGCGGGAAGAACGACAAAGACTACTTGGCGGTCAATGTTGACCTGAACGGCAACGGCGATTTCTCCGAGGCCGGCGAAGGCCCCTTCCGCACCGGCGACACGGTGATGCTTGGCGGCCAGCGCTACTCGCTCACCCTCGGCGAGGAAAACGGCGCGGGCAAGGCCGACGTGCGCCTCACCTTCCCCTGCGCCGACCAGGTCGTCGCCGACCTGAAAGCATTCTATGCGGCGATGGGCAGGCCGCCCGAGAACCTGTGCATCGTCGGCTTCCCCGACGCCATCCCCCAGGCCATCGTGCGAGAGAGCGCCGACTCCAACCACGACCTGCCCTCGGATTTTCCCTTCGCCAACACCGACGACGACCTGTTCGCCGAGATCGTCCTGGGGCGTCTCATCGCCGAGAACGTGAGCTTCGCCACGCTCTACGTCAGCCGCGTCGTCACCTATCCGCAGCTTCTCGGCCCGTCCTGGTCCACGATGGCCGGCCAGGCCCGCTGGGAGAATACCTACGCGAAGCTCTTCGAGAACGTGGGCTTCACGATGGCGCCCCACCATGACGTGGACACGCTGCGGTGGACCGAGAAGCCTACCGACAAGAGCAAGGGTAAGCGGGCCGAAGCCTTCGACCAGAGTTCCCCGCTGACGCGCGTGGCCGTGCTCACCCACCAGGCCCACTCGTGGTGGCACGACCTGGGGCAGACCTACGACTGGGGGTCCGACGTGCTGCTCGCGCCCACGCTTGTCGAGTCGGGCGGCTGCCTCACGACGGCCCTCGACCGCCAGCCCGACTGTCGCTCGGTCGTCGCGCGGCTCATGCGGAATGGCGCGGTCGGCTTCCAGGGCAATGCACTCCCCGGCATCGCCTACGATGAGCAGCAGCGCCTTGTGTTCTGGAATGCCGTGCTGGATGGCGAGACAATTGGCCGCGCCCACCGCGAAGCGCAGAACAGCGTCGCTGCGGTTGTCCTTGAGACGGGTCAGCTCTCCGGTGGGCCAAACCACTACCAGCTCTACATCCGCGGCCTGTTCGGCGACCCGGCGTTCGCCCTGAGGGTGCCTTCGCCGCCGCTGTCGGCGCCCGCGCGCGTCGAGGTCAAGGACGACCTTGTCTCCGTCTACGCCCCCGCGGCGTGGTGGCCGGTTCGCATCCGCGTGCCCGAGGACTGGAAGAAGTGGAAGGACAAGGACCTCTACGTCCTGCGCGGCGCCGGCACGTACCCTAACCGGCACTGGATCGACGCGGGCTACGACGCGGAAGAGACCTACGTGGACGCGACGCTCCGCACGGGGCGGAAGGTCAAGAGGATCGAGCAGGTGCAGTCCCCGCCCAAGCCGCTCGGCTGGACGGGCAAGTACGTGGTGGACGAGCACGCCGACGGCGCGCGGACCTATCGCTGGCGGGTCCGCCTGGTGGACTTCGATCAGCCGAAGGGGACGATCCTCAGCAAGGTTGACCGGCTGGACTATCGCATCGTGTTCGAAGACTAGCCAGGGAAGGGTGACCCCTCCCCGATTCTTGTACCAAGTACTATGAGAGAATCGGCCGAAACGTGGCCCGGGGACTGGCAGAACCGATGGCTTGGGGACATGAAAGGGCTTGTAGGATCATGTAAATGAGAGAGAATAAAGAATCAGAGGCCCACGGCGCTCGTGGGCAGGGCCATCTGCGAAATCCCGGCAAGAACCAATAGGAAGGCGATGACGATGAAAAAGATGCTGGTTGTGTTGTCTGTGGGTGTGGTTGTTGCTCTGGCGACGGGGCTCTCGGCGGCAGCGCAACAGGCTGGAGACGCCGGCGCCCCGAAGCAGGACGGCAAGGGTCCCGTGAAGGTTTTCATCCTGGCCGGGCAGTCGAATATGGAAGGGTATGGCGGTATCAGGACTATCGATGAACTGGGCGCCCATCCGACGCATGGCCAATTGCTGAAGAAGATCAAGAAAGACGACGGGTCGTTCGTCGAGCGCGATGACGTGTTCATCTACTACCAGCGAGGCAAGGAAGGGATCAAGGGACCGTTGACGGTGGGCCAGGGAGCCTACAAAGACCGTGTCGGGCCGGAGTTGATGTTCGGCAATGGCATGGGCGATTACTATGAAGAGCCCGTCCTGCTGATCAAGACCGCCTGGGGCGGCAAGGATCTCTATTGCGATTTCCGGCCGCCAAGTGCCGGCAAGCCTGCCTATGAAATCCCCGGCGAACCCCGCGAGTTGGGCGCGTCTTACCGGAAGATGATTGAGGAGGTCCATCAGTGCCTGGATCATCTCGATACCCATTT
>Ga0315289_10008231_pt1 | contig 15099 bp, 7 predicted proteins | sample YL17G11_40_MG_FD_203452 | JGI IMG/M metagenome (GOLD analysis project Ga0315289, IMG submission 203452) | Sediment microbial communities from Yellowstone Lake, YNP, Wyoming, USA - YL17G11_40 | ecosystem: Environmental > Aquatic > Freshwater > Lake > Sediment | place: USA: Wyoming | collected... | reverse complement strand
CGCCCCCACCACCGCTCCACCGCCCCCGCACCACCGCCCTGTAGGCGGCCCAGGACGCCTTGAGGTCGATCCCGTGGACGGGGGGCAGGTAGTCGTTCCCCGAGGAGACGATGGAGAGGAGGACCAGGTCCGTCCTCGCGGCGAGGAGCTGCTGGCGCCGCCGCAGCTGCTGCTGCTGCTGCTGCCGCTGCTGCTGCCGCTGCAGCCGCGGCGGCGAGGAGGGAGCGGAGAGGCCGTCGGGCGCCGAGGCGAGGGGGCCGGGGCCGAGGCCGAGGTCGCGGGCGATCGCGGCGTCGAGGGCGTCGACGGAGAAGACGCGCCGCCACGTTCGCTCTCCTCCTCGCCCTCTTCCCCCTCCTCGCCCTCCTCCTCTGCTCCCGCCCCCCCTGCCGGAGGAAGAAGCGCCGCCACCGCCCTGCGGAGGAAGCCCCGCCGCAGGCTTCGAGTCCGCCATGACGAAGACGGGACCGCGGGCGTCGGCGAGCGAGGCCATCAGGAGTAGATCGGAATCGCCGCCGACAACGCAGTGCGACTCGCCGCGCCTCGCGCCGAGGAACCTCCTCCTCGACCCCGGCCTCGGGGGCCCGCCGCCGCCTTCGCCCTCGCCCTCGTCGTCTTCGTCGCTGCTGCTGCTGCTGCCGGTGCTTGCCGCCCTCCCCTCGCCGCCGACCCCCTCGCCGTCGGCGGGGCCCCACCAGTGCGACCTCAGCCGAGACAGCAGCTTCAGCTCGCCCTCGCCCGGCACGTCGGCCCCGCTCAGCTCCCACTGCACCCGCTTCAGGGCCGCGCTGCCCTCGAGGCGCGCGCAGATGAAGTACTCTAGGGCGTCGGCGACGAAGCGCATCAGCGGGGAGCCCGGGGTCAGGTGGAGGGAGTTGAGGCTGCCGGAAGGAGAGGGGGGAGCGTCGTCGTCGTCGTCGGCGGCGGAAAGAAACTCCTCCGCCTCTGCCTCTTCCGCTCTCGTCGCCTTCCTGCCCGCCCGCTTCCTGCGCAGCCTCTGCGTCAGAAGCTTGGCAAGAGGAGCGGGCCCGTCGAGAGCCAAGACCACGGATCTGCGGGGCCTCGTGTCTCGCAGCAGGGCGTCGAGGCGGCTAAAGATGAGGATCGCGAAGTGGCCCTCGGATTTGGCTGCAAAGTTTTTAGAAAGTTTTTTTTTCCCGAGTGAGAGGTCGAGACGAGAGTTTTTTTTTGTTTGTCAATTTCGTCGTCGTCATCAAGCCACCTCTTCGTTCGCTCTCCCTCGTTCCTCCATACTCTTACCTTGCCTAAGCGCCGTGTGGAGCAGCGACGCCATGTCGACATACACGTGATCGAACGACGCCGGGGCGACAGGCCTGGAGGAGCTCAGAGAAGACGACGGCAGTTCAGATGGCCGCGACGCCCAGTCCGGGCGACGGCCAGCCGCTGAGGTTGATGATGCCGCCGCTCCGCCTCCCCTCTTCCCTCCGCCCTGCTGCTCGTCCTCCTGCTGCTGCTGGGGCACGAAGCATTCCGGATACGTCCTCGCGAGCCAGGTCGCGAAGCCCTTGACGCCCATCCTCCTCCTTCTCTAAAAAGAGAAGAGTTTGGAGGACGACGGAAGGCTGGATTGATCGAAGCAAAGAGGAGAGATAAATTGTGAGAGTTTCTTCCTTTCTTCGTTTTCAATTTTTCTTCTTCAAAAATGTTCTTCACTTCCTCCCGCAACCCACGCCCTGCAAGCCCGCGCGAGCCTCGCCGCGGCCTCCTCGAACTCCGGGCCCGGCCGCGGCCGCCCGAAGGCCACGCGCACGCAACCGGGCACGCCACACGCCGATCCGGGGATGACGGCGACGCCGTGCCTCGACACGCAGAAGCGGACAAAGCCGCGGTCGTCCGCCGCGGGAGCGGGCTCTTGCCTCTCCCCTGCTGCTCCTCCTCCCCCCGTCGCCGTCCCCGTCGCCGTCGGAGGAGGAGGGGGCAGCCTCGCCCAGAGGTAGATGGCCCCCTCGCCCCACACCCGGGACCCCGGGCCGAGGTGCGCGAGCGCCGCCTCGGCGGCCCTCCTCGAGGGAGCGAGCCCGGCGACCTTCTCCGCGACCCACTCCCGGCCGAAGGAGGGCGAGGGCGGCGCGGGCTCCGGGGGTCCTCTCGTCTCTCCTTCCCCGGCCTCCTCCGTTCCCGCTCCCGCTCCCGTCGCTGTTCCTTCCAGACAGGCCTGGGCGAGCCTCTGGCTCGCGATCGCGGCGTGGATGGGGAGCGTGTCCTGGATCTTGAGGAGCTGCGGGCCGAGGAGGTCGACGACGGCCGAGGAGGCGGGGGCAGAGGCGCCGCCGCCGTTGGCTTCGCTCCGGGGAAGCGCTCTGAAAATGGGATAGACGACGTAGCCGACCCTCCACCCTGCGGCGCCGAACGCCTTGCTGAAGGAGCCCACGTGGATGACATGAGGCGCCGAGGGAAGCGGGAAAGGCGGCGAGGGCGCGCAGGAAGAAGAGCCCGAGCTCGTCGACGAGGAGGCAGGCAAGGCCGGCGGGGGCGGCTGGGGCGCAAACGCCTCGTACGTCGAGTCGAGCACGAGAAAGACGGCCCTCTTGCTCCTCCTCCCCTTGCCCGAGCATGCCTCGACGAGCCTGCGGAGGAGCTCGAAGGGCACGACGACGCCGGAGGGGTTCCCGGGGTTGACGAGATAGACCATGCGGATGCGGGGGAGGAGAGGACTTTCGTCGTCTCCCGCCGCTTCTTTTCCTCGTTCCTCTCTCTCCTCCTCCTCGTCCTCCTCCCGGAGCCTCCGCTCGAGCCACGCGACGTCGGGCAGCCAGGTCCCTTCGTCGCTCCTCCCCAGGACGACCTCGGCCCCTGCCAGCTGGACTGCCATCCTGGCGTTGAAGTAGTAAGGGGGGAAGAGGACCGCGGCGTCCTTCCTCGTCCTCCTCCCCCTCCCCGCCCTTTTTGCCCCGCCCGACGCCGGCGGCGACGGTGGCGGCGACGGCGGCTTCGACGCCGAAGAAGAGGAGTCCAGCAGGGCCAGCGCCAGGGCCGAGACCGCCAGGTTCGCCCCCGCCGAGACCATCGCCGCGTGGCTCTTCGCGCAGAGGCCGTGGTCGCGCTCGCACTTCCGGAGCAGCGCGGCGCGGAGGTCGGGCAGGCCCATGTCGTCGCCGTACGCCGACGAGCGTTCCGCGTCGTCGAGCGCGGCGGCGGCGGCCGCCGCGAGGGCGACGCGGGGCGGCTGCCACCACACCGCCCCCTGCGCCAGCGACGCCACGGGCCCGTTTGAATTGGAAGAAGAGGCCTCGGCGACGACGGAGCGCATGACGGCGATGATAGGCTCGTCGGTGCCGATGACGCGGGACGACAGCTGTTGTGAATGGAGGAGTTTTGTTTCAAGGTCGAATGAGGTTTGAGTTTTTTTCTTCTTCTCCGTCGCCGATCGACCATTCTCGATCTCCGTTCGCTTCGGGTTTTCTCTTGCCTCCCGCCGTGCTTCTTCTTCTTCGCGTCCCTCGTTACCTCTGGCAGACTCTGCCCTTTCTCGAGCTCCATCGCGGAAAATACGAATCAAATCAAGGGGGGGGAGAGAGAGAGAAAGTATTGTGTCAAAAGAAGAAAGCGAAAGAATTCTTTGATTTCCAGAGCAAAAGAAATCAAAATCACTCTTTCTCTTTCGCTGCTGCTGCTGCCGCCGCCGCCGCCCCTCCTCCGTTCCCGCCTCCCCCTCCACCTCCGCCCCTCCTCTCGGGCCTCCGCAGCACCAGGTACGGGTGCGCCGCGGCCTCCTCCACGTCAAGCCGCTCCTCGGGCCTGTACGCCAGACACGCCTTGATGAACTCCTTCGCCTCGGCCGAGACGGCGGGCCTGGCCGGGAACCGCAGGTCGCGCGCGTCCCTCTGGATCACCCCTTCCCGCAGCACGGCCTCCTGCGACCTCCCCTCTCCGAAGGGGCGGCGGCCGAAGAGCATCTGGTAGAGCATGACTCCGGCTGCCCAGACGTCTACCTTCGAGGTGATTCGAGGGGGGTGCGGGCCGGAGACGTCGAAGCACTCGGGGGGAAGGTACCAGTAAGTGCCGGCTCCCTGAGAATGAAAGAAAAAGTTGTTGAGTTTTTTCGGGCGAGTTTTTCGAGTTTTTTCCTTTTTCAGAGAGAGAACTCTTCCTCTCTCTCTCTCCCCCCTCTCTCTCTTCCCTTCCTCTCTCTCTTCCCTTCCTCTCTTCTCTCGACTTGGTAAGGAGAAGAAGCTCAAAGAAGGAGAAAACAGAAACCGAAAACTCACCTGGCTCGTCAGCTCCGTGCCGGCCCTCGTCGCCCCCTCCTCGACCACTTTTGAGAGACCGAAATCCGTGATTTTCACCCTCCCGGCGGCGTCGAACAGGATGTTGGCCGGCTTGAGGTCGTAGTGGATGACGCGTCGCGGAGGGCTCGCGAGGTAGGCTAGGCCGGAAAAGACCTGAGCGGCGATCGCGCGGGCCTCTCTCTCCGGGAGAGAGCCTAGGACGGCGGAAGTCGAAGTCCCGCTCCCGCCGCCGCCGCCGCCTCCCCCCCCTCCGGCCGCGTCCGCCGCGGCCGCCCTGAGGTGCGCGTCCAGGTCCCCGCCCTCGCACAGCTCCAGTACCGTCGCGAACGTGCCCGCGTCTACCTCGAAGATGTCATGCAGGGCCACCACGGCGCCGTGGCGCAGCTCGCGGTGGATGCCGTACTCGCGCACGGCGTGGCGCACGTAGGCGGCCTTGCGCGCGTCGGGCCACGACGCGCCCAGCTGGTGGAGCTTGACGGCGACCCTCCTGCCCGGCGCTGCGGCGGCCGAGGAGGCGCCCGAGGAGGAGGAGAGAGGGAGGGCGGAAGAGGAGGGGTCGAACGAGGCGGCGGAGGCGGGCAAGCTGCCGCCGGAAGCGGCGAACGACGACGCCCCGCCGCGGCTGCTGCCGTTGCCGCTCCCGCTCCCTCCGTTTCCTCCGAGGTCGCCCTCCAGGTCCACCGCCTCGTACACCTCGGAGAACCCGCCCCTGCCCAGCATCCGCCCCAGCGCGTACCTCCCGGCCAGCAGCGGGCAGTCCCCGAAGCGCGACGCGTCCTCGTCGGCAAGCCGGCGCTGCTCGGCGGCGAGCCGTGCCCGTTCGGCCTCGAGCCGGTCGCGCTCGCGCGAGCACGCGTCCTCCTCCCTGCGCAGCGCCGCGAGCCTGGCCTTGAAGGCCTCGTCGCGGGCGACGTACTCGTCGGGGGGGAGGTAGTTCTCCGGGTTGAGGTTGGGAGGGGGGAGCGCGCGCGCCGTCGCTGCTGCTGAGGCGTCGAGCTCGGACGAGGCCGCAGCGGCGAGCGCGCTGCCGAGGAGTCCGAGCCCCGAAGAGGAGTGCGCCGCAGCGCCGCCCCCCGCGGCAGCCCCCGAAGCACCGGCGGCAGCCGCCGCTGCCGCCGCGGCGTTCGCGGCGGCCGCGGCGGCGGACCCGGCCACCGACAGCGGGTGCTCCGGCGGCGGCAGCCTCCTGCGCAGCGCCTTCCGCTCGGCCTCGACGCGCTCCCTCGCCCGCGCGACGGCGGCGGCGCGCTCGCTCAGCTGCCGGAACGCGGCGCCGTCCTCCCAGACCTCGTGCGCCCCGCCGCCGCCGCCTCCGAGCATCCCGCCCCCGCCGCCGCCGCCGCGGGGCAGGAATCCCCCGCTCATCAGCCTGTGGGCTCCGAGGCGGGCGGCGTCGGCGCGGACGCGCGCGCGGCTCAGCTCGCGGTCGGCCCTCGCGGCGTCGGCGGCCAGGCGCGCCATCGCAGCCTTGGCGGCCACCGCCCTCTCGGCCGCCCGCGCGGCCTCCGTCCGCGCCGACGCGCGCAGCGCGTCCGCCTCGGCCCTCGCCGACGACAGCTCGGCCCTGGCAGAGGCCAGCTCGGCCCGCGCCGAGGCGGCCTCGGCGCGGGCCGCCTCGGCGTCGGCGCAGGCGCGCGCGGCCTCGGCGCGCGCCGCCCTCTCGGCGCCGCGGGCCGCGTCGGCGGCGGCCTCTGCCCTCGCCGCGGCGCCGGTCAGCTCGGTCTCTCGCTCGGCCCAAGCGTCGATGTCTGCCGCCGCCGCCGCTTTGGCCGCCGCCGCGGCAGTCGCAGTCGCAACCTGGCTCGCGGAGGGGGGGCGGTGCGGGTGCGGGTGCGCTGTCTTGGCGGCCTTGCTCGAGGGAGGCAGAGACGCCTCGTTGTTGCCCCTCTCGCCGCCACCCTTCTCAGTGGCGGCGGCGGTGTTGGTGTTCATTCCGCCGGTCCCGTAGGAGCCGCGGGAGGCCCCGTCCATCGCCGCGAAGTAGTGGAGGAGGGTGCCGCCGGCGCCGACGGCCTCCCTGGCCGCGGCGCTCGTCGTCGGCTGCTGCTGCGCTTGTTGCTGAGCGGTTCCAGTCCCGGCTCCTCCTCCCCCTCCGCTCGGCGCCGGCGAGGCCGAGCGCGGGCGCCGCCGGTTCGACGACAGGGGCGCGGTCGGCGCCGCCGAGCCGTCCCTCCTCCCCGGGTCCGGCTGCTTCCTCTTCCCTCGGCGCGCGGCGAGGCCGCTCCCAGCTGCTGCCCCCGTGGCGAAGCCGGGGGCGTTCATCATCGCGGAGGAGGCTCCGCCGACGGCGTGGAGGGCCGAGGCGAAGGCGCCTCCATGGACGACGACACCGAAGTCGATGGAGCGCCGCGAGTCGATGTCGGCAGCGTTGTTGTTGTTCGCATCGCCTCCTCCTCCGCCGCCGTTGCTTGCGGAGCTTCGAGTCCGGCCAGAGACTGCAGGGGACGCTGCTGCTGCTCCGGGTGGCAGTTCCGCCACTGTCCTGTTGTCTCGGTCGGACAGGTGCAGCGGGGGGCGCGAGCCGGCCGAGCCTGCGGAGTTTGTCGGCATCGTCGGCGTCGCTCCCGCCTCTCGAAGCCCGCTGCTCGCAGGCCTCTGCTGCTGCTGCGCCGCTGCTGAAATGGGGTCGCGGGACGTCAGCCTCATCTCGAGCAGCCTCATGCGCTCGGCGGCCGAATCGCGCGACGCGTCGGGCGGCGGCGTCCGCATCTTGCCGAGCTTGTTTTTCTTTTTTTTTGAAAAATGTTTCTTCCCTTTGCCGAATCAATCTCGGATCACACTCGAAGAAGAAAAGAAAAAGAAAGTCTCCCCCGTCTCTCACGTCTGGCTCCCTAGTCTCCCCCTCCACTCTAGCACTAGCACAAGCAGCAGCGAGCGTCAATACAGAGCCGCTCGCTCAGTAGATCAAAGCAATAGAAAAAGGGAAAAGAGGAAGCATTTGCTCCTTCTTTTCTTCGTCTCCCTGAAAACCTCCTGCATCCGCTCCCGCCGGTTTCTATTTTTAGGCGAAAACCTCCGAAACAACAACAACGACGACAACCATGCCTCCCGCACGCGACCTCGACCTCCTCGTCTTCGGCGCCACGGGCTTTACGGGCAAGCTCGTCGCCGAGCACCTCGCGCGGAGCTATTCTACGGGGCCGAACAAGGTCCGCTACGCGCTGGCGGGGCGCGACGCCTCGAGGCTCGAGGCGGCCCGCGCCCAGGTCGCCGAGTTTGCGCCGCTGGCCGCCGAGGCCGAGCTAGTGGCGGTGGACCCGTCCGACCACGACGCGCTCGTGAGGGTCTTCGGGCGCTCCAAGGTTGTGCTCTCGACGGCGGGGCCTTACCAGCTTTATGGGACCCCGATCGTCAAAGCGGCGGTGGTGAGTTTCGAGTTTTTTTCTCCTTTTTTTTCTTCCTTCGGGTTGTTTTTACAGAGAGGGCAGACCGAGGAAGAAGGGCTCATAATCCATCTTTTTTCGTTCAAACCAACCCCGTCTCTCAAAAACAGGACGCCGGCGCGCACTACTGCGACATCACGGGCGAGCTCTCGTGGGTAGCGTCGCTGCGCGACGACGAGAAGCTCGACGAGAAGGCCAAAGCGGCGGGCGTCAAAGTGGTGTGTGGCGAAAGAAGGATTTCTTTTTCTCTTTCTCTCTCTGTTCTCTCTTTCTCTCTTTTCTCTCTCCAACACTTTCTCCTCACCCTTTCGGCTTCCTCCTCTCTCCAAAACTGTTTTCTTCTTCAATACCAGGTCCCCTGCTGCGGCTACGACTGCGTCCCCTCGGACCTCGGGGCCTTTATGGTCTCCGAGGAGCTCAAAAAGAAAAAGTCAGAAAAGGGACACAGCCTGAAAGTTGGCAAAATCGAGACCGTTGTCGACGGCGGCAAGATGGACGGCGGCGGCGTCAGCGGCGGCACCGCGGCGTCCGCCTTGAACCTGATGGGCGACTCAAAGGCCATGGCCGTGGCCAGCGACCCCTACGTGTGCTTCCCGCCGGCAGAAGCAGAAGAGAAGAGGGAGAGGCTGAGGGCCAGGGGGGTTGCGCCGGCGAGGGCGTACCCGCCGCTGCGCCTCTTCCGCCGCTCGCCCGCGCTCGCTCCTGCTGCCGCCGCCGCTCCTTCGTCGGGATGGGCGGTGAGCTGGCCCCTGGGGGGCGCCAACTGCGCCGTCGTGCGCCGCAGCGCCGCGCTCCTCGGCTACGGAAGGGCAAACGAAAGCGGCGGAGGCGGAAGTGAAAGCGACCCCGCCGACACCGAGGTCGAGGTCGACGAGACTGTCGAGTTCGCCTCCCTCAAGCTCGCCGCCCTCTTCGACGCCGGGATCGCTTCGATCGGCGCCGCCGTCCTCGCGGGCTCGCTGCTCCCCCTCGTCAAGCGCTGGCTGCGCGCCAAGGTGCCGCAGCCTGGACAGGGCCCGACGAGGGAGAAGATGCTGCACGCGCCGTGGAGGCATGTCGTCGTCGCGACGGCTGCCGCCGAGGAGAGCGGCTCCTCTCCCTCTTCTTCCTCCTCTTCTGCTCCTCCTGCTCCTGTTACGGTGGTCAGAGGAATCGTGGGAGGGCCGCAGGACCGAGGGTACTATATGACCGCGAGGATGGTCCTCGAGGCGGGGCTGGCTCTCGCGTTCCAGGAAGAGGACGGAGGAAAAAGGAAGAAGAATGAAGGAGGAGGAAAGAAGCCGACGTCGTCGTTCTCGCCGCCCCCAAGCGCCGGGATTCTCACGCCCGCCGCCGCGATGGGACACACGCTGCTGGAGCGCCTGCGCGCCGCCGGGTTCACTTTCGAGATCGAGAAATAGAAATAGAGAGGGACTTGTCGGTGTTGTTTTTGGAAGTTTTTTTTTTTTGAAAAAAGTTTGCAAACAGAAATTGGATCTCAAATTTCTCCGCCTTCTTTTTTTTGAACGAAAAAAAACTCTCTCCGCCCCTCCCCCACACCCCAAAAAAAAAACAGAACAAAGGCCCCTCAAACTCCAACTAGAACCCGGGGAGCTCGTCAAACTTCACAACGCCCTCCGAGAGCCCCGCCACCTCCCTCAGCAGCGCCAACCTGTTGTTCTTCACCCGCGGGTCCTCGCACATCACGAACACCGAGTCGAAGAAGGCCGCGACGGGCCCCGGGAGGTGGTCGCCGACAGCGCGAAGGAAGTCGCCGACCGAGGCGGCCGACGCGTCCTCGCCGCCGAGCTGGCGCCTCGTCGCGGCCAGGGCCGCCGCGAGCGCGCGCTCCTCTTCGCAGTCGAAGAGGGACTCGTCGACGGCCAGCGAGGCCGGGGGCATCTCCGCCGAGCGGGTGATCCTCGCCGGGCGGGAGAGGGCCTCGACGGCAACGCGCAGCGGCGAAGAGGCGGAGGAGGCGCCCTCCTCGAGCGCGGCCGCGAGCTCCTCGGCCGTCCTCGCCGCGAGCGCGGGGTCGCCGCCCCTCCCGCCGCCCAGCGCCCCGCGCACGGCCTCCACCGGGAGCTGCCTGTCCACCAGGAGCTGCTCGAGCCTCCGGAGGACGAAGTGCGTGGCCCCCGCCAGGGACTCCTCGGAGACCTCGACGGGCTGCAGCGCGGCCGCCGAGCGCGCGGCCGCGGCGAGGTCGAGCCGCATGCCGCTCGCGATCGCCGTCTCGAGCAGGCCCAGGGCCGCGCGCCTGAGCCCGTAGGGGTCGGCCGAGGCCGTCGGGGCGCCGCCGACGCTCCAGAGGCCGACGATCGAGTCGAGGCGGTCTGCGACGGCGAGAAGGGCCCCGGCGCGGCTCCGGGGCAAGACGTCGCCCGACGAGCGCGGCAGCGCCGCCTCGTAAATCGCGTCGGCGACGGCCGGGGTGGCCTCGCCCGACCGGAGCGCGTAGTGCCTGCCCATCACCCCGGCGAGGCTCGTCATCTCGCGCACGACCGAGGTGGCTGCGTCGGCCCTGGCGAGCTCCGAAGCCTTGGAGGCAACCTCCAGGTCGGCGGAGGAGAAAGCAAAGGCCGGTGTCGGCGCTGCGGTGGCCAGCGCCGGCAGCAGCGCGCCGACGCGGCGCTGCTTGTCCAGCAGCGAGCCCAGCTCCCGGTGGAACGCGACTTTTTCGAGCTCGGGAACAAAGTCCGCGAGCGCCTTGGCGCAGTCGGCCGAGTAGAAGAACCGCGCGTCCTCGAACCGGGCGCGCAAGACGGCCTCGTTGCCGGCCACCACCGTGGCCGGGTCGACCTTGGAGCCGTTGGCGACCATCACAAACGCCGGCAGGAGCCTCTTCTCCGCCCCCGTTCCCTCTTCTCCCGCTTCCTCTTCGACGGGGAAGTAGCGCTGGTGCTTGCGCATCACCGTGACGAGGACGTCCCGCGGGAGGTCGAGGAACTTGGGGTCGAACGAGCCCAGGAGCGGGAGCGGGGCCTCGACGAGCCTCGCGACCTCCCTGACCAGGCCCTCGACGAGCGGCGAGTTCTCCGCCCCGGAAGGCAGCCTGCCGCCGGCCCGGCGAGCCGCGGCCTCGGCCCCGCTCCTCACGGCCCCCTCGCGCTCGCTCGACGACAGGACCACGCCCTCGGAGGCCATGAGCCCGTCGTAAGAAGACGCGTCGGGGAGCGGGAGCCAGGGGGCCTCGACGCCGTCCCGGATCCCTTTTGTGGAGGCCGAGGGGCCAGAACCAGAAGAGGAGGAGGAAGAGGGAATCGACGTCGCGCCGAGCGCCGCGAACGCGAGCGGCGCCGCGCCGTGCAGCGCCGCGACCCACCTGACCGGCCTCGAAAAGCTCGGCCCTCCGGCCTCCCACCGCATGCTCCGCCCGAAGGAGATCTGAGACAGCAGGCTCGGCAGGGACCGCTCGAGCGCCTCGGCCGCGGGCTCTCCCCCGCTCGTCACCGAGGCCCAGCAGTAGTCGACCTCTCCCTTGCCCGGGCCGCCGCCCTGCTCGGGCCCGACCTCGACCGACGAGACCTCGACGCCGTTCTTGGCGCAGAAGCCCAGCAGCGCCCGGGTGGGCTTCTTGGCCCCGTCCTCTCCCCCGTCCTCGAAAGCGGCCTTGGCGGGGGGGCCGCGGAGGCGCTCTTGGGTCACGCGCGTGGCCGCGGGCAGGCCGCGGACGCGAGCGACGATTCGGCGAGGCGTCGCGTCGACGGTCAGGCCTCCCCCGGCGCCCCCCTCGCCGCCGCCCTCGAGCCCGAGCTTCGACAGGAGCTGTCCGAGCTTGGAGAGGAGCTGCTCCCTCGCCGCGTCGGCGTCGTCCGGGGGGAGCTCCTCGCACCCGATCTCGAGGAGGAAGTCCGCCGGGGAAGAAGGCAAAGAGCGGCCCGCGGGAGGGGCGACGACGACGGCGGCGGGAGCGGAAGAAGCAGAGGCAGAGGCGTCTCCTCCTTTCTTCTTCTTCTTCTTCTTGTCGCCGCCGCCGCCGCCTTCCGCCGCCTCCTTCTCCGCTGCCGCCGCCTTCTCCAGAGCCTCCTCCTTCGCCGCCCCGCGCAGCAGCGGCCACCCCAGCTCCTCGCGCCTCGCCAGCCACAGGGCCGACACCCCCCTCGCCATGCCGCGCATCGCCGCGAACGACGCGGCCCGGTCCGACACCGACACGGCGCCGCGGGCGTCGAGCACGTTGAACGCGTGGCTCATCTTTAATATCTGCGCGTACGCGGGAAGCGGCAGCCTCGCTTCGAGCAGGCGCTCCGCTTCTTTCTTGTGGAGGTCGAAGGCGGCGCGCTGCGACGGGACGTCGGCCGCGTCGAGGTTGAAGACCGACCACTCGAACTCGTTCTGCAGGAGCATCTCGCCGTACGAGAGGCCCGGCCACGAGCCGTCGGAGGACGAGGGGGGAGGAGACGAGGGAGAGGAGCTCGCCGCCCGCTCGTCCGCGCCCCCGGGCGAGTACCGCATCTCGGTGAAGTGGCTCACGCCCTGCAACGCGGTGACGATCCTCTCGAGCCCGTACGTGATCTCGACGGCGGGCACGGCGAGCGGCGCGCCGCCGACCGCCTGGAAGTAGGTGAACTGCGTCACCTCCTGCCCGTCGAGCCAGACCTCCCAGCCGAGGCCCCAGGCGCCGAGGGCGGGGTTCTCCCAGTTGTCCTCGACGAAGCGGACGTCGTGGCCGCGGACGTCGATGCCGAGGGCGGCGAGAGAGCCCAGGAAGAGCTCTTGCGGGTTTCCCTGTTTTTCGAAGAGGTTTCGAGGAGGGAAAAAAAAGTTTGGAAAAAAAAGGTGAGTTTTTTTTGTTCTTTCACTTCCTTCTCTCCCCCCGCCCCCCCTCTCTCTCTCCGGCCCCAACTCCCTCTTACTCACCGGGTCGGGCTTCAAGATGACCTGGAACTGCGTGTGCATCTGCAGCCGGTTCGGGTTCTCCCCGTACCGCGAGTCGTCGGGCCTCACCGACGGCTCGGCGTAGGCCACGCGCCACGGCTCCGGGCCGAGGACCCTCAGGAACGTCGCGGGGTTCATCGTCCCGGCGCCGACCTCCGAGTTGTGGGGCAGCCAGAGGGCGCACCCTTTGCTGGCCCAGTAGGCCTGGAGGCGGACGATGGCCTCCTGGAAGGAGAGGGCGCTGGCGCCGGCGCTGCCGCTGGCGGGCGCTGGCGCTGGCGACGGCGAGGGCGCTGATGCTGCGGCGGCGGAGGGTCGGGCTTCTTTGGCTGTTGTCGACGCTGCCGCTGCTGCTGCTGCTGCTGCCGCGGAAGACGAGGAAGATGAGGCTGCAGCTGCTGCTGCCGCGAAGCGGAGGGTGGTGCTGCGGAAAGAGTGGAGAGGGGAAAGGGAGAAGAGGCGAAGGGGGGGAAGAAGAAGGGGAGAGGTGAGAGGGTCGAGGTCGAGGAGGAGGAGGAAGCAAGCGGCCTCATCGGCCGTCGAAAAGGGGAGAAAATGCTAGTTTTTCTTCTCGCATCTCTTACGCTCTCCGCCCTCTCGATTGCTCGCTTCGAGTTGCTAGAAGCGTTGATACGACTGAGCTGCATCGCGCTGCAGCGAGAGAAACCGATGAAAAGCTCAACTCACCGCTGGAACACGGCGCTTTGAGCTCCGGTGGCGGCCGGCCAAGACGACAAAGGACGACCGAGCAAGCGGCGCAGCAGTGGCGTCGCCATCGGCCCTCCTCCTGTCGTCGCCCTCATCGCTGGGGAAACGCGCTGTCTCATCGCGAGCATGGCCAGGCGGGAGGTGAGGAGCATAAACGACGCGCGGGGCCGCGGAGAGCACAGACACGGGCTCTCTTTCTCGTCGCACGAGGGAGAAAAGAGGGAATGAGAGAGAAAAAGGTTTGAATTGCCGGAGTGGTCGTTGGCTTTTTCGTTTTTTTCGCTTCTACGCGCTCGCCCTCTCAGAACCACGAAAAAAAAATAGGGACGCCGAAAGAAACCAATCTCGAGTTATCGAAAACGCGCGCTCCATCTCAGGCACTCGCATTCTCAAACACTGATGCGCTCCACAGCGGTGCCGATGCGGTCTCTCCTTTCGTCTGCCACGCGCGGACCCGGTGTCGCATGTGCGACGGCGGCGCGAGGGCGCGTTCGCGATTCAGCTTTCGGCGTCGTCGGCGCCGCACGCCCTTCTTTGTCGTCGGTGGCGCCTCTGTTGATTCCTAGCCGCTCTTCTCCTCGACCACTTCTGCCGCCGCTCCGACCGAAGAGGGGAAGGACGGCAGCCCGCGCCCTCCCTCCCCCTTCCCCCTCTCCTTCTTCTGCCGAGCCGGAGCCCTCCTCCTCCGTGCCCTCCTCCCTGACCTTTGGAGGAGGAGAAGGGAATGGAGCGACCTCGATGACAAAGGCGGCGACGGCGGCAGCCGCCCCCGCCGACGCCGACGCCCTCATCTCGCGCGCCGCCGGCGCCCTCGAGGCGGCCCGCGCGGCCCTGCAGGACGCACGCGCCAGGGCCCCGCTCTCCTCGGCGCGCGGCCTCCCGGGAGAGAGGGACGGCGCCCCGATGCCGCCGCGGTCGTTCGAGTTCTCCTCGGGGAGGAGCGTTTCCGCTTCCGCCTCTTCCGCTTCCCCCGCTCCCTCCGCTCCTCCCGCGCCTCCACTGAAGAAACAGCAGCAGAAAGACAGCAAGAAGCTTCCCGCATTCGCCGAGCCCTCCTCGGGCTCCCTGCGGATGAGCTCGCAGGCGGCCGCCGACGCCGCCGCGGCCTCCGCGAAAAAGTCGCTCGACTTTCTGGTGCTCGAGTCCGCCCTGGACCTCTCCTCGGCCTCCGTGCCCCCGAGCCGCTCCTTCTCCAGGGCCACGGAGGCGACGACAAAGGCCGCGGCGGCGACGATGACGGAGGAGGCCGTGGCCGCCGCCTCGGCCGCGGCCGCGACGGCGGCGACGGCGACGGGGGCCGCCGCGGCCCTCGGGGACGGCTCGGGGGTCCTGGCGGACGGCACCTCGTTCGTCCGCGACTCGGGGGAGGAGCGCGGCCCCGGGGGGCTCTGGCACCGCTGGACGCGCGTGCGCGGGTCCTCCGAGGCCGGGGAGTGGAGCGAGACGTGGTGGGAGACGAGCGACTGGGCGGGCCGCAGGGAGATGGGCGCCGAGAAGTCGGGCGCCAGGGCCGACGGCGCGGCCTGGAGGGAGGCGTGGAAGGAGGCCATCGGCTTCGACGCCGCCACGGGGGAGCCCACCGTCGAGCGCACCGCGCACAAGTGGGCGCGCGCGGGGACCTTTAGCGACACCTCCGAGCAGCACGTCGGCGACTCCGAGGAGTGGGAGGAGAAGTGGGGCGAGCACTACTGGGGCACCTCGCAGAGGGCGTCCAAGTACGCAGAGAAGTGGGCGAAAGGGGGCCCGGACTGCTGGCACGAGAAGTGGGGCGAGGAGTACGACGGGGGCGGCGGGTAAGGAGAAGAAGAAGAGAGAGAGAGAGAGAGAGAGAGAGAGAGAGAGAGAGAGAGAGAGAGAGAGAGAGAGGGGGGGGGGGGGGGAGGTGGGGGGGGGAACTGTGT
>Ga0315289_10008230_pt1 | contig 15099 bp, 16 predicted proteins | sample YL17G11_40_MG_FD_203452 | JGI IMG/M metagenome (GOLD analysis project Ga0315289, IMG submission 203452) | Sediment microbial communities from Yellowstone Lake, YNP, Wyoming, USA - YL17G11_40 | ecosystem: Environmental > Aquatic > Freshwater > Lake > Sediment | place: USA: Wyoming | collected... | reverse complement strand
CTGGCCGGCGGCCGGGCGGCACGGGCGCGGCGCCGGCAGGCGTCCGAAGCGGCGACGCGGGAGAGCGAGCGCGTGGCGATGGGCCGGCTCGCCTGGCTCACCGGCCGTTCCGAGGAGGCCCCCGAGGTCGCGCCGCCCCCGCGCTCCGCGGGCCGCGCGGCGACCTGGCCGGTTGAGGAGTGGGTCGTCTCGCCGCGACGCCGGCTCTGGCGCGACACCGCCGCGGTGCTCCTCGTCGCGGCGATGGGCGTCCTGGTGGTCGCCGTCGCCTGGCCCCTCGCGCCACCCACCGACGGCGGCGCGCTCGGCGCGACCGCCACGCCCGCGCCGACGCCGACGCCGACCGCCACGCCCGCGCCGACGCCGACGCCGACCGCCACGCCCGCGCCGACGCCGGCGCCCGCGCCGGCCGCGACCGTGCGCCCGACGCCCACGCCGACCCCGCGTCCCACGCCGACGCCCACGCGGACGCCGGCGCCGCGCCCCACCCCCCGACCCACGCCGGGCCCGACGCCGAAGCCCAGGCCGAAGCCGACTTCGGCCCCGACACCCGTGGTCGTGACGCCGCCGCCCGCCGCGACCCCGACCCCGGCGGCCCCGGCGCCATAGCCCCGCGAGCCGGGCACCGGCGGCCACCGCGCTTCGCTGCTGGGCCGCAACCCTTTGCTATACTCGCGCCGCCGTGACAGGCTGGCGATGAGCGGGCTCGGACGAGCCGGCGCGTACTTCGCGCTCTTTTCCCAGGTGGGGCTCATCCTGCTCGTCACCAACCTCGGCGGCACTCTTGCGGGCTACTGGGCCGACGAGCAGCTGGGGACGGTCCCCATCCTGACCCTCGGCGGCTTCCTCGCCGGGCTCACGGTGGGATGGGTGGCGGTCTTCCGGCTGATCAGGCGGTTCCTGGCTAGCGCCGACGAATGAGCAGTCCGGGCGCGACCACGACGGTCGCGCCCCTTCGCGTGGAGCGAGCGTGACGAGCGAACCGGAGACCGCGACGATCCCCGCGGAGGCGCCGCAAGCGGCCTCGAAGCGGCGTCGCAACACCCTGCTCCTGGCGATGGCGGCGGTCATCGTGATCGACGTCGTCGCGGTCTTCGCGTTCCCGCCCCAGAGCCCGGCCGGACCCGACGCCCCCTACGCCTTCCCCGCCGATGCGATCAAGGGCAACATCGAGCCGATCCCGCCGCACGTCCTCTTCACCCTCGACGGCAGCGAGCCGAACCACACCGACCTCGTTCTCTTCCAGCCCTCGATCACCAGCACCATCCTGATGATGTGGATCGTCATGCTCATCGCGATCGTCCTCGTGATCGCGATGACACGCGGTCGGAGGGAGGTCCCGGGCGGGCTCCAGAACGCCGTGGAGTACGTCTACGAGGCGCTCTCCAACTTCGGGATGTCGCTGGGGGGACCGAAGGCGAAGGGGTTCATTCCCCTCTTCGCCAGCCTCTTCGTCCTGATCATCCTGTCCAACTGGAGCGGCCTGGTGCCGCCGATCGGCAAGATCCCGCTGCTGCGGGCCCCCACCAGCGACATCAACATCACCCTGGGACTGGCGATCGTGAGCTTCCTCACCTTCCACGTCTCCGGCGTCCGCCGCCTGGGCCCCGGGGGCTACGTCGGGAAGTTCTTCAGCCTCCGCGAGTTCAAGAACGGCGTCGCCGCCGGCCTCATCGCCCTCTTCGTGGGCCTGATGGAGTTCATCCTGGAATTCGTGAAGCCGATCACGCTGGCGATGCGGTTGTTCGGCAACATCTACGGCGGCGAGCTGGCGCTGGCCGTGATCACGTCGCTCACGATCGCGATCATCCCGGTCGCGCTGGTCGGCCTGGAGACCTTCGTTGGGTTCGTCCAGGCCCTCATCTTCTCGGTCCTCACGCTGATCTTCACGATGCTCGCGATCGAGGGCCATCATGACGAGCACCAGGAAGCCCACGAGAGCCTCGCGCCCCACGGCCAGCCGGCCTGACGGGAGATCCACCACGGGAGCAAGCCGGTCGGCCGGACCTGACGGGCGCCGGAGCAGGAGGTAGGTACACGATGGAGAACCTTGGAGCGGGCCTCGCCGCATTCGGCGTCATTGGCCCGGCCCTCGCGGTCGGCATCCTGACCGGGATGTCCACGGCCGCGATCGGGCGGAACCCGGAGGCGGCGCCCCAGATCCGCGCCACCTTCATCATCGGCGCCGCGTTCGCCGAAGGCCTCGGCGTCCTCGCGGTGGTCGTCGGCATCCTCGCGATCCTGCTCGGCGCCCCCAAGGCCTAGCCCGCACCGGCACCGGAGGCAACGCCGTGGACCTCTACGCGGCCGGCTCCGCGATCGCTGCCGCCGCGACCGCCGTGGCGGCGGAGGCGGGCGGCGCCGGGATCCAGGTCAACCTGTTCTGGATCATCGTCGTCGCCGCCAACTTCGTGCTGTTCCTCGTGATCCTCACGCTCTTCGCGTGGAACCCGATCACGCGGACGCTGGACGACCGCCGGGCGAAGATCGAGCAGGGCCTCAAGGATGCCGAGCAGGCGCGCCTCGACCTCGAGCGGGCGGCCGCCACGGCTTCCGCGGAGATCGCCACCGCGCGCCGCGGGGCGCGCGACATCCTGGACCGGGCCCAGCGCGTGGCGCAGGAGACGCGCGACGCGGACATCGCCGCGACGCGCACGGAGCTCGAGCGGATGCGCGTCCGCGCGGCCACCGAGATCGAGGCGGAGAAGAGCCGCGCCATCTCCGACCTGCGGGCGGAGGTGGCCGACCTCGCGATCAGCGCCGCCGGGCGTGTCGTCCGTGAATCCATGGACGGCGAGCGCCAGCGTCGGCTCGTCGAGGAGTTCCTGGCCGAGACCGGCACGCCGGGGGCAAAGGCCTGATGGCCCGTCCGTCGACGGCTGCCCGTCGCTACGCCGAGGCCGCGTTCGAGATTGCCCGCCGCGACGGGACGCTCGAGCGCTGGCTCGACGACCTCCGCCTCGCGGCGGACGTCGTGACGCAGCCCGACGCGGCGCGCGTCGTCGACAACCCGGCGATCCCGTTCGGGACACGCCGCGAGATCCTGGGCAAGCTGCTCGAGGGCCGGGTGACCCCCGGGGCCTACAACCTGGTCCTCCTCCTCGCGGAGCGGGGGCGGCTCTCGGCCGCGCCCGCCGTCGCGGCGGAGTACAAGCGGCTCGTAGACCGCGAGCGCGTCGTCGTCGTGGCGACCGTGGCGAGCGCGGTTCCGCTCGAGACTGCCGAGCTCGAGGCGATCGGAGCGCGTGTCCGGGAGATGACCGGGGCGCGGGCCGAGATCGTGACGGCCATCGACCCCGACCTGATCGGGGGCGTCACGGTCCGCATCGGCGATCGACTCATCGATGCCAGCGTGCGGGGACGCCTGGAGCGGCTCCGCGACCACATCGTCGCTGGAGCCCGCTGACCCGCCCCCACGCCGAGCCGGTTGCCCGCCGGCCCGCTGCCACCGACTGGAGCACCACACATGGCCATCCGATCCGACGAGATCATCAGCATCATCAAGTCCTCGATCGACAACTTCGACGCGACCGCGGAGACGCGCAACGTGGGGACGGTCGTGGAGGTCGGCGACGGCATCGCCCAGGTCTACGGGCTAGCCGGCGCGCTCGCTTCGGAGCTCCTCGAGTTCCCGGGCGGCGTCTACGGAATGGCCCTCAACCTCGAAGAGGAGACCGTGGGCGCGGTCATCCTCGGCAATGCCACGGCCATCAAGGAGGGCGACGTCGTCAAGACGACGGGCCGCGTCGTCGAGGTCCCCGTCGGGCCGCAGCTGCTGGGCCGGGTCGTCGACCCGCTCGGCCGCCCGCTCGACGACAAGGGCCCGATCATGGCGACCCGGACCCGCCCCGTGGAGCGGATTGCCCCCGGCGTCATCACCCGCAAGTCCGTCGACACGCCGGTCCAGACGGGCATCAAGGCGATCGACGCCCTCATCCCCATCGGCCGCGGCCAGCGCGAGCTGATCATCGGCGATCGCCAGACCGGCAAGACCGCCCTGGCGGTCGACACGATCATCAACCAGAAGGGGAAGGGCCTCGTCTGCATCTACGTGGCCATCGGCCAGAAGCTCTCGACCGTCGCCTCCACCGTCGCGACGCTCGAGAAGTACGGCGCGATGGAGCACACGATCGTCGTCGTGGCCGGCGCCGAGGACCCGGCCCCGCTCCAGTACCTCGCCCCGTACAGCGGCGTGGCAATGGGCGAGGAGGTCATGGAGAACGGCGTCGAGGTCCCCGGCCAGGGCCTGGTGAAGGACGCCCTGTGCGTCTACGACGACCTGTCCAAGCACGCCTGGGCCTACCGCGAGATGGCCCTCCTGCTCCGCCGCCCGCCCGGCCGCGAGGCCTACCCCGGCGACGTCTTCTACCTCCACAGCCGGCTCCTGGAGCGCGCCGCGCGCCTCAACGACGACAACGGGGGCGGGTCGCTGACGGCGCTGCCGATCATCGAGACCCAGGCCGGCGACGTCTCGGCCTACATCCCGACGAACGTCATCTCGATCACCGACGGCCAGATCTTCCTGGAGACCGACCTGTTCAACGCCGGGCAGCGGCCCGCCCTGAACATCGGCATCTCGGTCAGCCGCGTCGGCTCGGCGGCCCAGACGAAGGCGATGAAGAAGGTCGCCGGGCCGCTCAAGCTCGACCTCGCCCAGTACCGGGCCCTGGCCGCCTTCGCCCAGTTCGCCTCGGACCTGGACAAGGCCACCCGCGACCAGCTGACCCGCGGCGAAAAGCTCTCCGAGATCGTCAAGCAGCCGCAGTACCAGCCCCTCCCCGTCGAGAAGCAGGTCGCCATCCTGCAGGCGGCCACGAAGGGCGCCGTCGACGACATCCCGACTCCCCGGGTCAAGGAGTTCGAGGCCGGCTACTACCGCTTCCTGGAGGCGGAGCGGCCGGAGCTGCTCACGAAGCTCGGCGCGACGAAGACGCTCGACGACGAGCTCACCACGGGCCTCGACGAGGCCGTCGCCGCATACCGCGCCAGCTTCCTGGCGTAGCGGCCGGGGCCAGGGGAGCGCAGCGTGCCCAGCCAGCGCGACATCCGGCGGCGCATCGGCGCCGTCAAGAACATCAAGCAGATCACGCGGGCGATGCAGTTCGTCGCCGCGTCGAAGCTCAAGCGCGCCCAGGACGCCACGCTCTCCAGCCGCCCGTACAGCGAGAAGATCGACGAGGTGATCTCCGACCTCGCCGCCGTGCTCGACGCCGATACCCATCCGCTCCTCGCCCGGCGCGAGGTCGGGAAGCGGCTCTTCGTCGTCGTCACGACGGACCGCGGCCTGGCCGGGCCCCTCAACACGAACACGATCCGCTTCGCCCTCAGGGAGATCATCGACCACGAGGGCGACCTGACCGTGGTGACCGTCGGGCGCAAGGGCCGCGACGCCCTCCGCCGCGCCCGGGTGCCGATGGAGGCGCACTTCGCCGGCTTCGGCGACCGCCCCGGCTTCGCCGACGTGACGCCGCTCACGCGCCTCATCACCGACGACTTCCTGGCCGGGACCTGCGCCCGGATCGACCTGGTCTACCCGAAGTTCGTCTCGACGCTGGTCCAGCGGCCCGTCGTGGAGCAGATCCTCCCCATCCGGCCCGCGTTGGACACGCGCGGGATCCCCGGCCACCAGTTCATCTTCGAGCCCAACCCGGCGACCGTTCTCCGCCAGCTCCTGCCGCGCTACGTGGCGACCCGCGTCTATCAGGCGATCCTGGAAACGACCGCCTCGGAGATGTCGAGCAAGATGGTGGCCATGAAGAGCGCCACGGAGAACGCCGAGGAGCTCATCGAGGACCTGACGCTCTCGTACAACAAGGTCCGCCAGGCCAACATCACCCGCGAGATGATCGAGATCGCGTCCGGCGCCCGGGCGCGCTGACGACGCCGGCAGGAGGCAGACGTACCCATGGCGACCGCCGCACCCGCAGCCATCGGCCGGGTCATCCAGATCACCGGGCCCGTGGTGGACATCGAGTTCCCGCCCGGCCAGCTGCCTTCGATCTACAGCGCGGTGGAGATCATCCGCCCCGACCACGTCCCGCTCGTCTGCGAGGTGCAGCAGCACCTGGGCAACAACTGGGTCCGCGCGGTGGCCATGACCACGACCGACGGCCTCGCCCGCGGAACGGCCGTGCGCGACACCGGCGCGCCGATCAGCGTGCCGGTGGGCACGCCGACGCTGGGCCGGGTCTTCGACGTCCTGGGCCACCCGATCGACGGCAAGGGCCCCGTCGACCGCACCACCATCCTCCCGATCCACCGCTCAGCGCCGGCCTTCGACCAGCAGACGACCGATGTCGAGGTCTTCGAGACCGGCCTCAAGGTCATCGACCTCATCTGCCCCTTCAAGAAGGGCGGCAAGGTCGGCATCTTCGGCGGCGCCGGCGTCGGCAAGACCGTCATCATCCAGGAGCTGATCCGGAACGTGGCCCAGGAGCACGCCGGCGTCTCGGTCTTCGCCGGCGTCGGCGAGCGCTCCCGCGAGGGCAACGACCTCATCGCCGAGATGACCGAGTCCGGGGTCCTCGCCAAGACGGCCTTCGTCTTCGGCCAGATGAACGAGCCGCCCGGCGCCCGCCTGCGCGTGGGCCTGACCGCCCTGACCATGGCGGAGTACTTCCGCGACGAGGAGGGCCGCGACGTCCTCCTCTTCATCGACAACATCTTCCGCTTTACCCAGGCCGGCTCCGAGGTCTCCGCCCTCCTCGGCCGGATGCCCTCCGCGGTCGGCTACCAGCCGAACCTGGCGACGGAGATGGCAGCCCTGCAGGAGCGGATCACGTCCACCACGAAGGGCTCCATCACCTCCCTGCAGGCCGTCTACGTCCCGGCCGACGACTACACCGACCCGGCCCCGGCGACCACCTTCGCCCACCTCGACTCGACCATCCGCCTGGAGCGGAACATCGCCGAGCTGGGCATCTATCCCGCCGTCGACCCCCTGACCTCGACGTCGCGCGTCCTCGACCCCCTCATCGTCGGGCAGGAGCATTACGATGTCGCCCGTGAGACCCAGCGCGTCCTGCAGCGCTTCCGCGACCTCCAGGACATCATCGCCATCCTCGGCATCGACGAGCTGTCGGAGGAGGACAAGGCGACGGTGGCCCGGGCGCGGCGCCTGCAGCGCTTCATGAGCCAGCCGTTCTTCGTGGCTGAGGTCTTCACGGGCCGCTCCGGCGTCTACGTCCCCATCCGCGACACCGTGGCGTCCTTCAAGGAGATCCTGGAGGGCAGGACCGACACCCTCCCGGAGCAGGCCTTCTTCCTCGCCGGCACGCTCGACGACGTGCGGGCGAACGCCGAGCGCCTGGCCGGCTAGGAGCGCGAGATGCCCATCCGGCTCGAGATCGTCACCCCGGAGAAGCGGGCGTACAGCGACGAGGTCGACGCGGTCGTCCTGCCCGGCAGCGAGGGCGAGCTCGGCATCCTGCCGCACCACGCCCCGCTCATCTCCCTGCTGGGGGCGGGCGAGCTCCGTATTCGCAAGGGCGCCACGGAGGAGTCCTTCGCGATCGTCGGCGGCTTCGTCCAGGTCCGCCCGGACAAGGTCGTGGTGATGGCGGAGACCGCCGACCTGGCGGCCGAGATCGACATCGAGCGGGCCCGGGAGGCTCGCCGCGAGGCCGAGCGGGCCCTCGAGGCCGGGTTCGCGGAGCCGGCCGACTTCGCCCAGGCCCGGGCCGCCCTGCAGGCCGCCCTCGTCCGGATCCGCGTCGCCGAGCGTCGTCACCGGGAGGGGCCGCGCCGGCGCGGCTAGCGCCGGACCGGCCGCGGGACGACGGCAATGGCGGACGCCCGCCCGTTCCACTGGGAGTACAAGCCGGCGCCGGTGACCCGCGAGGTCTTCCGGGTGGAGGGCGGCCGGCCGCTGGCGGGCACCGTCCGGATCAGCGGCGCCAAGAACGCCGCCCTCAAGCTGCTGGCGGCGGCCGTCCTGACCGGCGAGCGCTGCCGGCTCACGAACGTGCCGGAGATCGAGGACGTCCGGGTGATGGCCGAGACGCTCGCCGACCTGGGCGTCGTCGTGGACCACCCGGGGCACGGCGTCTACGAGGTCGCCGCGGGCGACGTCGACTGGCTCTTCGTGCCCCTCGAGGCGGCCGCGAAGATGCGGGCCAGCTTCATCCTCTTCGGCCCGCTCCTGGCTCGCTTCGGCCGGGTGATCATCAGCAACCCCGGCGGCGACCGGATCGGCCGGCGGCCCGTCGACCTCCACGTCGACGCCATGCGAGCCCTGGGCGCCGAGATCGAGTACCGCAACGGCTACTACCTGGCCAAGGCCCCCGGCCGGCTGCGCGGCGCCGAGGTGACGTTCCCGTTCGTCTCCGTGATGGGCACCGAGAACGCGATGCTGGCGGCCACGCTGGCCGAGGGCCGGACGGTGATCCGGCCGGCGGCGCAGGAGCCCGAGGTGGACGACCTCGTCGCCTTCCTGCAGAAGATGGGCGCCGCCGTCGAGCGCACGGCTCCCGACGCCATCGTCGTGGAGGGGCGCCGACGGCTGCGCGGCGCCGAGCACCAGGTGATCCCCGACCGGATCGAGGCCGGCACCTTCGTCGCGGCCGCGGCCGTCGCGGGCGGGCGGATCACCCTGGAAGGAGCGCCCTGCGCATTCCTCGGCTCGTTTCTCGAGACCATGGGGCGGATGGGCGTCCAGGTCGCCTGCGGCCAGGACACGATCGAGGTGGAGGGCGCCCCGCCCGGGACCGGTACCTACCGGCCCATCGACGTGGAAACGGGGCCCTACCCGGGCTTCGCCACCGACCTCCAGTCCCCGACGAGCGTCCTGATGACCCGCTGCGCCGGCACGAGCCGCCTCCACGAGACGATCTACGAGGACCGCCTGGAGTGGCTCGGCGAGCTGCGCAAGATGGGCGCCGCCGTGGCCATCCTCGATGCCCACCACGCCGAGATCAGCGGGCCGGCCCGGCTGCGCGGCACGGAGGTGGACATCAGCGACCTGCGGGCCGGCGCGTCCCTCATCCTGGGCGCCCTCGCGGCGGACGGGATCTCCACGATTCACGGTGCGCACCACGTCCAGCGCGGCTATGAGAACATCGACCGCAAGTTCAACGACCTCGGCGCCCGGATCGAGCGCCTCCCCGAGCAGGTGAGCGGCACGCCTTCATGAAGATCGGCATCGACCTCGGCACGGCCAACGTCATCGTGTACGTCAAGGGCCGCGGCATCGTCATCCAGGAACCGTCCGTCGTCGCGGTGAGCGAGGACAACCGGATCATCGCGGTGGGCGAGGAAGCCCGCCAGATGATCGGCCGGACGCCCGGCAACATCCAGGCCGTCCGTCCCATGAAGGACGGCGTCATCGACGACTACGTCATCACCGAGGCGATGCTCCGCTACTTCATCGGGCGGGCGCGGAAGGGGACCTTCTCCCTCAGCCGTCCCGAGGTGATGATCAGCGTCCCGGCCGGCGTGACGTCGGTCGAGAAGCGGGCCGTCCGCGACGCGGCCCTCAAGGCGGGCGCCCGCGAGGCGTTCCTGATCGAGGAGCCCCTGGCCGCCGCCATCGGGGCCAACGTCCCGATCAGCGGGCCGTCGGGCAACCTCATCATCGACATCGGGGGCGGCACGAGCGAGATCGCGGTGATCGCTCTGGGCGGGATCGTCGTCAGCAACAGCCTCCGCGCGGGCGGCAACCGCTTCGACGACGCGATCGCCAGCTACATCCGCAAGAAGTACAACCTGATGGTGGGCGACCGGACGGCCGAGGAGGTCAAGATCCAGATCGGGACGGCCCTCCCGCTCGAACGCGAGCTCCAGATGGAGGTCCGCGGCCGCGACCTGATCGCCGGCCTGCCGCGCACGATCCCCATCACCTCGTCCGAGGTGATGGAGGCGATCGAGATGCCCCTCCAGCAGCTGGTGGCGGCGGTCCGCGGCGTGCTGGAGCAGACCCCGCCGGAGCTCTCGTCGGACATCATCGACAAGGGGATGGTCATGTCGGGCGGCGGCTCCCTGCTGCGCAACATCGACCGCCTGCTCACCCAGGTGACCGGCGTCCCCTGCCACGTGGCCGAGAACCCGCTCAACTGCGTGGCCCTCGGCACCGGCCTCGCCCTGGAGCACTTCGACTTCTTCAAGAAGTCCCTGGTCCAGCAGGTCTGACCGGGCCGATGGACGACGGCGGGGGATTCGGTGCGCCGCCGGGCGTCGCGTTCATGGATCTCCACTGCCACACGAGCGCGAGCTTCGACTCCCTGGCGGACCCGCTCAGGGTCGTCCGCGCGGCACGCGCCCGCGGGATCACGCATCTCGCGATCACCGACCACGACCGGATCGACGGCGCCCGGCGGGCGCGTGATGCGGCCCTGCCCGGGATCACCGTCATCGTCGGCGAGGAGGTGAAGACGGCCGGGGGCGACCTGGTCTGCCTCTTCCTCGAGGCGGCAATCCCGCCGGGCCTCTCGCCCGCGGAGACGATCGCGCGCGCCCGCGCCCAGGGCGGCCTGGTGGGCATCCCGCATCCGTTCGACCGGTACCGCGGCTCCGTCGGGAAGGCCGAGGACGAGATCCGCGCCCTCGCCGGCCTCGTGGACTGGGTGGAGGCCTTCAACGCCCGGGTGGTCTTCCGCGGCGGGAACGAGCGGGCCGCTGAGCTCGCGGTGACCGCCGGGATCCCCGGCGTCGCCGTCTCCGACGCTCACTCCGTGCTGGAGGTCGGCGTCGCGGCGACGCGCCTCGAGGGCGACCCCTCCACCCCGGAAGGTTTGCTGGCCGCCCTTGCCACGGCCCGGATCGTCCCCGGCCGGGCCACGTATTTCGTCCGCGCGATCACGCCCCTCGCGAAGCTCGTGCAGCGGGCCCGCGGGAACGGTCGCATCCGGGAGGGGGCCGGGTGAGCGAGCCCCGCACCCCGCCGCCCGAACGTGACGTCACGCCCGAACGCGACGTCACCGCGGAGCAGGTGTCGCTCGGCCGGCGCCTCCGCCAGCCGCGAACGATCATCTCGATCGCCGTCCCGCTCGTCGTCATCGTCGTCTTCGTCGCCCTCAACGGGAAGCAGCTGGAGCGGGTCCCGGCCCTGATTCTGGCCGCGAACCCGGTCCTCGTCCTGGCGGCCTTCGCGGTCTACTACCTGGGCTTCCCCCTCCGCGGCTACCGCTGGGCGCTGCTCCTGCGGGGCACGGGCTTCCACTGCCCGACGAAGGACGCCACCGAGATCATCTTCCTGTCGTGGCTCGTGAACTGCGTCGTCCCGGCCAAGCTCGGCGACGTCTACCGGGCCTACCTGCTCAAGATCAACAGCGCCGCCTCGCTGTCGCGCACGTTCGGCACCGTCTTCATCGAGCGGGTCCTCGACCTCTTCGCGATCGTGATCCTGGGGCTGGCCGCCGGATTCTGGAGCTTCCGGGACGGACTGCCGCCGGAGATCCAGGTCGTCGTCGGGATCGGTGTCGGCGTGATGGTGGTCCTGGCCCTGGGGCTCCTCTTCCTGCGCAACGTCGGGGCCCGCCTGCTCGCGGTCCTCCCCCTGCCCCGTAAGCAGACGATCCTGGAGCTCTACGAGCGCTTCGAGCAGGGTGTCTTCGGGGCGATCGGCTGGCGGGCCCTGCCGCGCCTGCTCGTCATCACCGGCCTGGTCTGGATGACCGAGTCGCTGCGGCTCTGGTTCGTGGTCCAGGCCCTCGGCTTCCCGGAGGTCTCGCTGGGCCTTTCGGGCGCCGTCTTCGTCGCCCTCATCGGGTCGCTCCTCACCGCCGTTCCCCTCAGCCCCGCCGGGCTGGGGATCGTGGAGGCGGGGATCATCGGCGTCCTGACCCTCGTCTACAAGGTCCCGCTGGCCGAGGCCACCGCGATTGCCCTCCTCGACCGCGTCATCAGCGTGTTCTCCGTGATCGTGCTGGGCTCGATCGCGTACCTCCTGTCGCCGAAGCCGCGCGGCGAGGGGCGCATCCCCGAGGCGCCGGGCGCGTCGACCGCGGCCGCCTGAATGTCATGAAGCCTGCGACGGCTTGAGGGTCTCCCCGGGCCTTGACGTCGGCTTTCTGCGTCTCTATCGTGAAGCGGTCGCTTCGTGTCTGAAGCATGCGCTCCAACATGGGAGCACACGCTTTGCTCCTGAACCAGGAAGGCGCCCAACTGATGGACCTCGGCCATCCCCTCGCCTCGGTGGCATCGCCCGTCACCGTCAGGGTCCTCGAGGTCCTTGCTGGAACCACGCGGCCGCTGGCTGGCCGCGAGGTCGCCCGCATCTCCGGTGAGTCGCGGGCCAGTGTCTGGCGGAGCCTCGAGAAGCTCGCCGAGGCCGGGCTGGTGATGCGCGACGATCGCAGCGTCGCGACCTACTACCTCGCGAACCGCGACCATCTCGCATGGCCCGCCATCGAGAGCCTCGTTCGGCTTCGCTCGCAGCTCGTCGACCGCATCCGGGATGAGATCGAGCGCTGGCCGGTTCAGCCTCTCCATGCCTCGATCTTCGGCTCGTTCGCGCGAGCCGATGCCGGGCCCCACAGCGACATCGACATCTTGCTCGTCCGCCCCGCGCACCTCGACGAGGACACGTGGGACACGCAGGTAGACACGCTGCGCTCGCTGGCGTTCACCTGGACGGGCAACGACATGCAGCCCTTCGTCGTGGATCCCGCCCGCCTTGCCGAGCACATCCGCGCCAACGACCCGCTCGTCACTTCGTGGCTCGCAGACAGCGTCCACCTCACCGGCGGACCGCTTCGCCCGCTCGCGAACGCGGTCGCGCACGAGGGGGTCGAGGCGTGAGCCGCGCAACCGGCCGAACGTCCGATTGCGCGCGTGCCGACGCCGCCGCCCGGCTCGAGGACGCCCGCGCCTTCCTGGCGGTGGCCGTTCTCGTGCTCGACCAGCAGATCCCCGATGAGGAAGACGCGATCAACCTCTCCGGCGTCTCGGCCGCCCTCGCCGTGCTCGCGGGGATCGCCGCGGCTGACTCGGCGTGCTGCGGCCGACTCGGGCGGCGGTTCCGCGGCCAGGATCACCGCGGGGCGGTCGATCTCGTCCGGACCGTCGTGCCCGGCGGGCCCGAGATGGCCAGGGACCTCGGGCGTCTCCTGGACCTGAAGGACTCCGCGCACTACGGCGTGCTCGGGGCTTCCGACAGGGACGCGCGGACCGCGGTCGAGCGCGCGCGACGGATGGTCAGCCACGCGAAGGCTGTGCTGGCGGGGTAGCCGCCCGGCACGCGACCACCCACCCGTCCCGCCCGCGCCCGCCCGCGCCCTTCCCGCTCGGGCCGTGCACGGAATCCCGGTCGAGCACGCTCCGTTCGACGCCCAGGATGCCGTCGGGGCCCGGATCGGTCACCGAACGCAGCGTGGTGGGACCCGGAACCGTGCGTGGACCGGCCCCGGCTGCCGGCGTCCGCGGCTACTGCTGCATGGGCTACCCACCAGTAGGCCAGGCGTCAGGAGCAGGAGTACCAACGGGTCATGGTTCCCGGATGCGCCACTCTCGATAGTGACGCCACGCGGACATGCCGCCGATCGCAGGGAGCGCCCACCGGGAATGACCGAGCAGAACGGCCGCCCCTTCAACGAGTGGCTGCGCGCACAGCTCAAGGCCAAGAAGATGTCGCAGCGCCAGCTGGCGCAGGCGTCGGGCGTCGACCATTCGACGATCTCCCGCCTCGTCCGCGGCGACCGGACACCATCCCTCGGCACGGCGACCAAGCTGGCCCGCGGGCTGCGCGAGCTGCGCGACGACGCGGACGCTCCGCAGTACCTGCGCCTCGTGTCGAGCGGGGCCACGGTGAACCCGACCGCCCGGGTGGAGTACGCGCTGCGCGCGGACGATGCCCTCGGCGAGCCGCAGGTCCGCCAGATCATGGAGTACTACCTCGCCGTCCGGATGCGCCGCTACGCGCGGCCGGTCGCGCCGGAGCCCCGTCCGGGGTTCTCGGACCGGCCGCTCACGCGCCCGACGCCCGGCCCGCTCGGCTCCGTCGTGGGCCTCGCGATGGAGCGCCGCGTCTCCACGGTCCGCCCGGCACCGATGCTCGCGCGGCGACCTTCCGGGAGGCCATAGCACCGAACACATCGACCGTCCCGGGAGCACCCTCCTCTCCCGGGTCTCGGGGACAGCGAACGCCGGCACACTGGGGCGCCGGCGTTCGCTTCTTCCCGGGTCAGGCCGCGGACGTCCGGTCGCCCTCGCCGCGCATCAGCGGCCGGCGATCGCGTAGATGGAGATCCAGCGGCCCGGCGCCGCCTCGAACCGGGCGACCAGCGGCCCCGCGGCGATCCCGACCTCGGCCAGGCGCGCCTCCTCGGCGGGCCCGCGACACGCCAGCCCCACGACCTCCTCGAACAGGGCGTCGCAGAGAACCGTGACTCGCGCCGCGTCCGCCGCGGGGACCGGCGAGTGTCCGAGCACCGTCACCGGATAATCGACCGCGGTCGTCTTCTTGAACTTCGGCGAGCCCGCGATCGCGGCCGGCGTGTCGCCGTTGACCTCCACGACGCGCTCGCCGGCCGCGAGGCCGGCCGGCCACCCGCCGTCGGCGTTCACGGTCGGCAGCGGGACCACGAGGAGGTTCCAGGCGGCCACGGCGGCCACGGCGGCCACGACCACGACGCGTCCTGCGCCGCGCCGCCAGAGGACTGCCGCCCCCAGCCCCAGGAGCGCGAAGATGATTGGGTCGAGGGCCAGGTGATAGTGGTCGACGTAGAGCGGCGTGACCTGCGACAGCCACGGCGCCCCTGCCACGAGCCCTGCGCACCCGAGCGCGAGGCCGACGCCCAGCAGCCGCGCGGCGCCGGCGGGCGCGAGGACGTGACCGCCAGCCGCCACGACGGACGGACCGCCGGACGGTCCGCGATCGCGCCCCGCGAGCAGCCCGGCGCCGATGACGAGGGCGGCCGCGACGGCGGTCAGGAGGATCGACCGCAGGACCTCGCCCACCAGGGGCACCGAGAGGATGCGGAACGGCACGAAGACCGCCCGGAGCCAGAGGGGGGGCGTTCCCTCCCCCATGCCTCCCCTGGCCTCCATGAGCGCCCGTAGCTCGCCGAACCCGGTGAGCACCTCGCTGACCAGGACGGGGACGAACGAGAGGGCGACGATCCCGGCCGCGGCCGCCAGCCACGGCACCGCGCGTCGTCCGGTGCG